>ENA-OROX01000012-OROX01000012.1-human-gut-metagenome-genome-assembly--contig:-NODE-12-length-227978-cov-7.296087_pt1 | contig 227978 bp, 219 predicted proteins | sample MGYA00242133_ERZ509058 | MGnify/ENA primary metagenome ERZ509058 (study PRJEB26280, sample SAMEA2338751) | human gut metagenome | biome: human gut; feature: human-associated habitat; material: faeces...
GCCTGATCACCCTTCGCAGGAGCCGGAACCAGACCGGTTCCACCAGCAGCAGAAGAAGTGGCACCCTTAAAGGCGGGATATTTTGTATCCGTATCCTGTGTCTGAATGGTACCAGAAGTACCGTCTCCTTTTGTATAGGTGACAGTTCTTCCGTTCACACTCAGACCAGTAATATAGGATGTCAGATCTTTGCCATTCTTATCTCCGAGCGCCTTATTCATTACACCTTTGCTGGCGACATAATCCTGAAGGACTGAGTTATCATCAAAGTAAATTCCAACAGCTCTAGACGCAGGCAAAATTACATTTCCGTCCTTGTCATTGAGCTTCCGAATAAATGCATTAGGCATGGATACTTTCTCCTCTCTGGTCTTTCTAAAAAACGACATTAAAGAGACTTACTTAAGCGACTGTTTTTGATGTAAGGATACCCAAAACTTCCTCAGGGGATATCAGTCGTCTCAGACCCCCATCCTTTGTCAATGGTAATATCGCCAAGAGACTGCTTCCATGTACCATCACCAGCCAAGAAGTATTCTTCCTGACCAGCAACAGGTTTGGGAACAAGGCCGTTGGTACCATCAGAGTCAGCAGAAGCTCCGATGAAATCTGTGTATACATTATCACCATCAGCAACACCGAGATCAATAAGATCCTTCTTAGTAACCAAGGTTGCAGAAGATACATGACCGGTAGCATCTACAGCGATTTTGTAAAGTCCAGAGGCAGCTGTGGTATAAGAAGGATGGACATAGTTATTGGCACCAGTGGCAATCCCATCCAGTTTGATTTTATCCTCAGGGGTCATCAAACCAGCAGCATCTTCCGAGACATTGGAGTATGCAGGGATTGTCTTCCAGGTACCATCTGCATTGAGGAATTTTCCAGAATCGGTTGTCATGGGAGCGGGTACAAGACCAGCTGCGCCATTCTCGGAATCGGTTGCTCCTTTGACAAGAGCACGAAGATTCACCAACTTGGATCCAGTGTAGAGATAAAATCCCTCGTCTTCTTTGATGAAAGATGTCAAACCTTCCGGATTGGCACCACCATCAAGAATCGTTTGAAGTTCTTGAATTGTATCGTTGCACTCTCGCATATCAAGAAGAGATTTTGCATTCAAGATAAAGCCAGATGCAAGAGCAATTCCTTGCCGTTGATCCAGATTCATGATTTAAATCCTCCCTCCTCTTAATATTTGAAAGTGAAGTTGAAGGCAGTGTTGGTCGAAGGACTATTATAGTAGATATAATAATCGAGACCATCGATCTGACCTTCAATACGAGTAAAGGTACCAGTGGCATCGAATCCATTGGTATCCAGAATCTGAGAAATGGCTCCATTTCCCTTATAACAGGCAAAGACAGCTCTCTGCTGTGTCATAGTATAAGAAATGATCTGATTGCCTTTACCAACAATCTTCTTGGTCATAGCAGCCACAGAATCCGCAGTAGGAATATCGGCAGAGACTCCATAATAGTACGGATAGACAAAGGTGAAACTACCAGAGGTAGCAGACACATATTTATTCGTATCATCATAGAGTCTCACAGTGATATTCTTTGCAGCAGAATCCTTGGCGATATCCAGATCAAGAGAGATGGTATTAGTACCAGGACTCACCGTCTCAGATGTAGTGAGCAGATCGGATCCATTATAGACCTCAATTTTTGTAAGAGGATTGGATCCCTGTTTCACTGTCACAATTGCAGAGGAAACATGCTGGGTTGTATTCCATTCCACAGTAGATCCATTGGTAGGACTCATACGGACACTCACCGAAGGAGCGACATAAGGATGCAGAATCGTATAGAGAAGATCTGCAACCTTAATACCACCCGTAGGAGGAGTGTAACCAGCAGCAAGACCACCAATAGAAACTGTGGTAGGAACGGTTGTATCATAGTCAGTCTCATCGATTGCATTGGTAATATACTCGGTAAGTCCATTGATATCGGACATATCATGTTTATGACCAGAAGGTGCAATTATACTGATCTTATCAGCAATTGCTTCATCCAATCCTTCGATTTGGTTCGCTTCATGGACATGATCGTAGGTAGCTGCACCAAGTCGATCCGGATCCAGTTCAATGGCAACTCTTCGAGATCCATTGTAGGTAAACTGATCATCATTCTCAGTTGTACCACCATTGATGCTGATAACAAGATCATTGGCGACCTTATTCGCAGTACCAACGGTCATATTCCCAGGATTGAGATCAGTAATCTGAGACATCGTATGTGTATGAGTAGATTTCCATTCCTCTGTGTCATCTTTCCAGGTATTCAGAGTAGAGTTGGTCTGCTCCTGAGTAGTCTTGAAAGATTTCATGTCAGAATGAAAATCGGTGAGGGTAGTCCCATCACCCATAGCGACGTTACCCGCGACTGTATTGGGATATACAATCTCGTCCGTCTTTTTGATTTTCAGGTTCGCTAAGAGTGCATCTGGCATGTTGTATCATCTCCTTGCCATTATTCTAACCACATATCCGAGATGTCCATATAGGCAAAGCCATCCAGATTGCTCTCTCCATCTCCCCATCCGAAAGACAGATAGGTGATGACGAGCTCATCATTCTTGGTATAGACCTCTTCTCCATAGCGTGTGGCAAGAGCTACGGTATCTCCGTCAGCTTCATTAATGCGAACGACCACATACTCATCCCGTTCGGTGGTAACATTCTCCTCGATATTGGTCAAGAGGAATGCATCCAGTCCCATAAGAGACATACCGACATGAATATTGATATAGGCCTCATCCAATCCAGTGACATCGATGATACCCCTCTCATACCAGCAAGTCTTGCCGGAGCAATCCCAGGTACGATAGATGGTATCACCACTTTGATCTTCCAAGGTGATATAGACATATCGTCTCAGAAGCTTAGGCACAAATTCCAGATTTCTTCGAGTGAAGATGAATTTCAATTTGTGCCGATGATGGAACTTGATTGGTTTATTGGTTTTGAAGGATACCGAATAAATATCGAAATCCGATAGTCTGTGTTTGATATAGACACAGATGGATCCAAGAGCTCCTTTGTTTAAGATATCCTCATTCTCCGGAAGAAAATCTTCTTCCCGTAAGAAAGAAGTAGCAAAGACAAAGTCGACAGTGTCTCCATTATTCAGGGTCCAACCTCCTGTGAGGTTTTCGTAATCATCAATGGGCTGATGAAGGAGAATTCGATTTGTTCTCGTGGTAATGATAGGCATAATCCCAAATCCTCCTTGTGCCAGAATATTTGAAGTAACCTTTTAAGAGGGTGTTTTTGAATAGGGTATTTGCCGTCATATGTTTTCATTTTGCATAGAAACATTACATAGTAAAAATAATGCCAAATCTAGAATGTAAGATGGTGAATGTATACATGGCAATGTCTGATGAAATTCGGAAAGTTCTTCCCGATTCCGTTCGAGAGATCAAAACTGCATCCATTGATTTGGATTTCACCGGTCTTTCCATTGCAGACATTTTTCGTAATCTCAACTCTGTCTATCCTCCCATTAGTCGAGAAAGAGGTCTTATCAAAGCTGGTAAGATGGTGATCTGCGTCATTGTAAAGTCTGAGTATCTGGCTCCCTATAAGGGAATCGTATTCATGATCACCGATGACAAGATCGAATTGAATGCTTTCTCGAAGAAGTATCTTGTATTTGCCATCAATGAGAAGAGTATCTCCGATGAGGATGATATTCTCAATATGATCAATCGACTGACAAAGTATTTGGTCCGTTACTCCAGAAATGAGATACTCAAATTACAGGACTTCTTTGTCAAATTTGTCTATGATCCTGGAGAAGAAAAACGAGAAAATGCACTTTTAGCAGAGAGCTGAAATATCCTATCTCTTCATATCACTGAGATACATCAGGTATGAAGAGATAGGATTCTTTTGTCTGTATATTATACCAGTGTGATGGGTCGGTATAGAGGTCATCATAAAACTGTAATTTTCGATGTATATTATTGTATTAGAAAGGAGTGTGATTTCGGGTATGATGACGGATAAAGTACCCACTCTGGAAGAGCTATTGGAGAAAGCAAAAGCACTTCCAGATTCGAAATATCCCAATTGGATATTCCAGGTTACCTTTCATCAGTTTGAAGATTTCCCGGAATATTGGACTGACTTCGATATGAGTGATCCTCGTGTCGAAGTCTTGCAAACCCTACCCAAGATCAAAGATGTGAATCGGTATCTGGAATTGCATCGGATGTGGGAAGACTATGTAGCTGACGTGGCTTACAAATATGGAGTCGACCCGTATCTGGTGCCAGATATGTTCCGGGTAGGTCTCATTCGGGAGTATATTCCGGATGAGCCGAGACTATCTAAGAAGACGAAGGAAACCAAAAAATTCCTCAAACATGGTATCATCCCACAGCAGACGATTGACAATGGAGAGGTCATTCACGGGTTTGTGGAGATGAATGCCAACAATGAGATCGATACCTCCTATGGTGGAGTCATTCGTGAACCGACTGAGGAGGAAGAAAATCTTCTGGGTCAAGGTACATTCGAGATTGCGTCCCAGAAACGAATGGCCGAATTCAAGAATTCTGGTATTGCTCATGACAGAAGAATCGAGTTTGTGGGTGATTATTATAGGGCATTCAATGCAGGTGTCTATGATAGTGGACCGGCTGTGGATGCCGATGGAATGATCGATATCGACAAACTTCTCAAGGATGAAGAGGAGAAAGAAAGGAAACCCGAGTGGATGAGAGAGTCGGATGAATTCATGAATTCTCTCAAGGGATCCAAATTCATCGGAGGAAGGTTTGTTGATACCAAGCTGAGTGTGGATCGACAGATTCTGGCAGCCTTTATGGCAGCTGGATATAATCCGAACCTTCTGCATGAGAGTGGAATGATGAGTAAGAAGCAGGTCTTCCTCATGGGTGCCCAGGCTGGTCTTGATATGGACCAATTCGACAATCCCAAGAAATGGGAAAAGAAGAAGAGAAAGCGGGAGAAGAAGATGCTCAAGCAGCATCAGAGGAAACTCGGTTCGATGGCATCTCTCTTGACTGCCAATGGATTCTCGGATGGATATGGAAATATGGATGATCCCATCAGTATCGGAATCGATGACGAAGATCTCTTCAAATTGTAATAAGGAGGTGTCATAGTAGTATGGATGACACACAGGATCGGATCCAATTCCAGAAGGATTTGGAGGATGCAAATCAGGATCGGGATTATATCTCGGATTTCACAGATGAGCTCTTGGGAATTCGGCAACCGAGGACTCTCGATTCATTCTTTGATGATAAGATGGTGACTCAGACAGCGACCATTCAAGGTGCTGCGAACCAGGAAGAGTTTCTTCGGTCGGATCTGATGGATGCCAAGTCCAGGGTGAATTCCAAGTTGATGAAGGAATTTACCAAGGATGAAATCAAGATGCTCTATGTATTGGCATTGAGTATCGACTATCGAGACAATAACCAGAAAGCCGATATGCTCAAGGAGTATATGGTGAAGAAAGGGTTTGTCCCGATCGGTACTGGAACCAATCGAATGAGCTTCAAGAAGGGTCGGTATTGTTATAAGTTTGCCTTGGATCGTCGAGGGATTGCCGATATGCTGAATGAAGCCAGAAGATCTGTGGATGCTCCTCAGTTTCTGGCTCATTGTTTTGAATGCTGTGGAGTTGCCGCAGTGGATGAGTATGTCGATGTCCTGGATCGAGAGACCTTTGCAAATCCGGATGTAAAGGCAGCAATTCTGACCGTCTTGAATGAGTTGAGCAAAGAATTCATCTTTGGGGATATGGGGTACGATTCCAAGAATTATTGTAATATCGGTACCCGTCATGATTCCCAGGGAAGAGAAAGTCTGGTCTTTCTCGATTTTGCCTATATGCATCCGAGGATTGGAAATGAAGAAGCCTTCACATGTATCAAGGATGGGACGCCTCTGCGATACAATAGTCTCTTCACCAAGTATGTCTGTCCGAAATGTCAGGCAGAGTATGACTATCGGGATATTCTCTGGAGGCTGAATGCCAATAAGAGCAATTTTGAGAATAGCTTCCTGGCAGAGATTCAGTCCAATCTCTATCTGGATGAAGATATCGATACATCGGATCTGGCCGTCGATGCCGATATCTAATCTCTATTACAATCGAAACTTTATCAAGTAATTCGTATATATTATTAGAATGGAAAGAGATTAAATTGCGATTGCAAGGTAATTTAATCTCGATTCATTCGAATGAAATCAAGGAGGTACGTAACTATGGCAGCAATTGTATTTATCAGCAAAAAGCAGTTTAAGAAGGAGCAGGAGAAGTTGGCCAAGTGGGCAGACTATCAGCTCCTCGATGCAACGGGTGGGACGGATGTTTTGTCTCACAAGTATAACCACTGTGAGACCACCGATGGATTCTGCCCGGACAAGAAAGTCTATAAGCCGGTGGAGAGGGATGTCCTCGACAGTGACTATGACATGCCGGATGATTTCTCTGGAGATATCTCGGCAATTCTCAAGAGTGGATCCAACTCCGAGAAGTTTACCGAGTCTCAGAAGAAGGCTCAGAAGAGATTCCTCAAGTCCAAGAACTTCATGATGGCCTTTGGTCTCTGTCTGGATATTCTGGTTCGGACCAAGGGCATGGCGAATGTCTATATCATCGTCAAGAATGGCGTTTATAAGAACTTCGCCGAGAAGATGCTCAACCGGATGGAGAAGATCATGGGGGACCATGTAGGAAAGATCTGTTATCTGTGGGATGATCTGGATGAAGGATCTACCAAGAAGGCTGTCTTGACTCAACAGGTTCCTCAGGCAGATCTCGACATCATCAAGGAAATGGCCATCGCCATCAATAAGGAGTATGCCGACAAATGAGAGAAGAGATTCCACTCAGGATGAATGGACTTGAAAGGTGTCCGTATGAAAAAGGAGATATTCTCTTCTTAAAAGGATCGGTAAATATTCCGAAAGGATTGACCGTCATTACGGGATGCAATGGATCTGGAAAATCTACCCTTCTCTATGATATCGAGAAAAGATACAAAGGCAATGATGACTGGTATATCGTATCCTATTGAGAGAAGGAAGTCGGATTCAGGAAGTTCCTGTCTACATTCTGGTCTCTTCCAATAGCTGGGAATTCTGTGAAGGGGAACGTTGCTTAGATGCACGGTCTCTCAATTTCAAAAAATTCTCCACCTATGAGGAATATCGGAAGTATATTCTGGATTCTAGGAAGAAGAAAGAACATCGACTGGAGACCTTAGAAAGACTGAGATAAGAAATATACACAAGAGATAGAGGAAACCCTAGACTCTTGTGTATATTTTCTTTTTGAGGTGATCATCATGTTTTGGGTAAATGGAAATCTACCTTATATCATTGACACTCCCATCACAGAGTATGATATCAAGTCTGGCAATGTGAGTATCATGAGAACCTTCAAAGATCAGTTCGATCCTCCTCTGAATCTGGAGCAGATTGATCAGATCGCCAATCTGGATAAGAGTGCTCGCGTCATTCGGGTTGGGAATATGATGCGGGACATTCCGAAATTCTCAGAAACTCTCGAGAAAGGTTTCAATACCATCGTCGTGGAGTTCTGTAAGGAGAATAATCTGGATACATCTGAATCATCCGAGGATATTGTCTCCATCAAACGAGATGCTGTCTTTGTGGTCGGTAAAGAAGTCTATCATACCGTCATTAGAGAGTATTGTCACTTTATCCCCAAGAATGTCTATGATGGCTATATGAGGATCAAGGGATATGAATTCTATATTGACTTCCAGCATCAGAAGGTGGATGTCAAAGGAATGCAAGATCAACTTCTTCCTCTCCATAAAGAAGGGATTCTCAATCTGATTCTAGCTCTCTATGATGAATGCGTCAAGACAGGGATGGATCGAACCAAGATCTCGAGATGGTTTGCGGATCTCTGTGATGCTTATCTATCTAGAGATCTTCCCTTTCCCTATTACCGTCAATTCGATGGGGAATCCAAGTATAGAATCCAGATGGGGGAGATGGATTATCTTACAGAAGATATCGAGGAGGAAGATCTTCAGGATCTCAACATCGAATTCAACTACAAGAGGATTTTGATTCCTCTACTCAATTTATTCATCTAAAATAGAAAGGAAAATGATTATGAAATTTCGTGATTTGACCGATATGTCTGGAAGCGATCTTTTCCATTGGACCATGAAGAGACAACCGAATGTCTATCGGAATACGGCAAAGATCACCATTCAGGAAAACATCTACGATCCGATTCAGAGAATGAATCGGATCAACTTCGAATGCTGTGCTCTGGATATGATAGGTATTAATGCACACAATCATGCTATTACTGAGCTCACCCTGACAGTTGCTGCGAATGAGTTTGTGGCTCGTCTCTACTCCCTCATCAACTATACCAACTTCACCTTTGTGAATTCCATCCTCTTTGTGGAAGATGAGGAAGCCTTCTATGTCTCTGACAAGGATGCGAGTCTCTATACGATGAACATTCGGACGCTCGAGAGTATGCTGAATACCTACGAGAATGAGCTGGATACAAAGCCGAGTCTTTCTCCTTCCATGGAGAGTCTCTATGAGATTATCAAGAACCAATCGCTCCACTTCTTCAAACCTCTCCTGGAAGATGGTCTTCTCAATCCGGATATGGGTATTCGTAATGGTGAGCGACTCTACAAACTGGATGTCGGCAAATTCATCAAACGATCGGATGACAATGGTTCCGATCGGAAAGAATACATGGCATTCCTCGACAGCTATTCGTATCTGATTGACGCCTATTGCTATGCTGTCGAGAAGAATGGGAAGAACCTCGACTTTGATGAGAAAAAAGCATCCAATCCTCTCCTCTATTGTGTGATCGATGAGGAGTTTTCGGACAATGTCAAGACTGATTTCCGGAAGAAAGCCGATGTGATCGTTCGGGATCTGGATACCTATTATGGGAAGCTCTTTGATTCCACCCTGAAGCATCTCTTCAAAATCCAGTCTTTCGCAGAGGATTATGCGATGATGCGGGAAGATGATGATGAGGACGAGAAGAATCTCTCGGATCGGATTCAGTCTGCCAAGCCCAATGTGGACTATGCGTATACCACCTGCTCCCATCATTTTGAAACCGATTTCGATGATGAGGAAGAGGAGAAAGAAGACGATTCGACCGAATTGGAGCTCAAATCGGTACAGATTCCTCCGGAAGAGATGGAAGATCTCTCGGAAGAAACTCCGGAAGAGAAGCCTGAGGAGAAAGAGAATAAGCCGAAGAAGCGTACGACTCGGAAAAAGAAGAGTGAGGATTCTTCTTCGGAGGAGAAACCCAAGAAAAAGAGAGGCCGTCCCAAGAAGGTACAGGAAGAACCTCCTGTGGAGGAGGAAGTTCCTGAGCTCATCGATGTATCGGAGGGTCCCTCCATTAAGATCACCATCGGCTGTCCTGTGGATGAAGATGGAAATCCTCTTCCGGAAGATACCGAGATCGTCTCCGAGCCCATCAACTTCGATGAACTTCATCGTCAGGATGTGACCGATACCGTCAACCAAGAAACCGCCATTCCCGTGGAAGAGACCGATACCTCCGACCAAACCGAATAATCTCATCACACTTCATCTCGTCTCTTCCAATCCAATATGAATGGGTATGGGAGTCAGAGCTAGAAAGACTTCTCTCCAATCTTTCTATTTCTCTGATTTCCATACCCATTCTTTTTTACTTCTTAGAGCGGAAATAAACAAATTTTCTAATAAAAGAATCTAAAGATTGGAGGAGAGATTCCCATTGAATACCGATAGAGAAGATCGGGCGATTCAAGTGGCCAACTTTATGATTCAGAATCAAGCGACCATTCGTAAGGCTGCTGCTGAATTCCATGTATCAGCCACTACGATCAGCCATGATCTTAGGAAGCGACTTCCAAATTTAGATCCTGATCTCGCCGATAAAGTCGGTCGAGTTCTCCGACATAATGCCGAAATCCGAGCATATCGTGGCGGAGAGAGCACAAGAAGAAAATATAGGAATAAGAAACTGAATAAAAATAAATGATGAGATACTTGATACATATTCCCATATTAGAAGAGGCTTTCTAGGGACTGTATCAAGTATCTTATTTAATCTCATATATTATCTCTTTGATAAACTGTGAGGTGATTTCAGACATTATGATTATGCCAAAAGCAGCCGTACCCATTTCCTCTCATTTTGAGAATCGATGGGTACAAGAAATGACCAATATGTATATCATGGAGTATGGAGCTCCCTTAGATGTAGATTTTGTCAAGGCACAGTTGCATCAGGTCTTTCAGTCGAGGGCCTATAATCCCAGAATGAGGATGGTGAATAACTATTCCAATCGGGTAGCTGAGACAGGTCTGATTCAGCTTTATGATTACATTGCAGAGAAGAAACCCGTTATCTCTGGCAATGGCTGTCTCTTTCAGCAGCATAGCAGAGGATTCAATCCGGAGACAGCCTGGATTATCGGATTGATGGATCGTCGGAAAGTCTTAAAGAAGAAAATGTTCCAGGCGATGGTGGCTGGTAATGATGCTCTATATAATGTCTATTACAGACTCCAGCTCAATACCAAGATCAAGATTAATTCTCTCTATGGTGCTACCGGTTATATCCGGTTTATTCTCTATAATTTGTATCTGGCACAGGCTGTTACTGCCTATGGCCAGATGATCATTTCTACCGCAGCGCAAACCTTTGAAGCCTTTATCGCAGACAATTACAATTTCCTCGATTCGACGACGGTCTATGGACTGATTCGAGACTGTGTCAAGGAATCGGTTCGTACCGATGATCAGGTAATTCTTCGGGATGAACGAATTGGGAATGTAACAGTGGAGGAAGTCTTTGGTCGTGTGATGCAGCAGATCGTCTTTCCGACCAATCCTCAGTTTGAGAATTCTCTCAGAAGAATGCTGGAGAATTGTGATGAATATGCACTCAAGCTCATCTATTATAAGAATAATCTCAGAGGTCTCTTTAGTCGGAATCCGGAATTGAAGGAGATTCTTCGGAGCTATCTCGTCAATCTTCATTCCGAGTCCAAGGATAAGGATGGCAATATCATCATCATTCCCACTCTGATGGAGCCGAATAAAGGAGCCTTGGTACCAGAATCAGCTGAGGTGAATGATCTTCTCTGGAGATTCATCAAGCTCTTTGTCTTGTATAAGGAGCCGATCTATGACCGAGTGAGAAAGACCAAGTATCAATATAAGAAGGCAGTCTCATATATTGATACAGACTCCAATTTCCTCTGTCTGGATCCCTGGTTTGTCTATCTGAATGAGAATGTCTTCCATCTGGAAGATATGCCGCAGACCACCGAGGAGAAAGACCAGAGAACCTATGCGATTGCCAATACATTCAATGTCTGGATCAGTGATGTTGTCCATACCATGTTTGGAATCATGACAGGAAACTTCAATGTCGACCCGGAGATTGGTAAGAGGCTCAATATGAAATCGGAGGTTCTGTATTCCCGTATTGTCTTCGTCGATGTCAAGAAACGGTATCTGGGTAAGATGAAGCTCAAGGAAGGAAATGTCGTTCCTCCCAAGAAGCAGGCAGACTTCAAAGGATTTGACTTTATGAAGTCCACCACCAAGCCATTCCTGAAAGAGTATTACATCAAACTGTCGATGGAGAAGATTCTCTCTCCGGATGTCATCTCTCCTAGGGATGTCTTCCGAGCCATTCTTCTCTTTAAGAGACAGATTGAGGAAGATCTTGAGAATGGTGAGACCAAGTATTACAAGCAAGCCAACATCAAACGGATTGAGGAATACGCCGAAAGAGCCTATTCCACTCAAGGAATCAAAGCCGTCACTCTCTGGAATACTCTCAATCCAGATTATCAGATCCAACTTCCCTCCGATGTCGACATTGTGCCAATGCGGTGGGAAGAAGGAAGAAAGACCAAGGAAGGTCCCAAGGTCATTCAGGATCACTACGTCTATATCGGGAAGAAACTCAAGAAGGCAAAGGATGGAGGTACGACCGAGGTGGATGTCTATCAAGACAATGACACTCCTGTACTTCGTGAATTGCAAGAGAAGTATCCCGAGACCTATCAGGTTCTCAATGATAGGATCTTCCACAATGAGAATCCCAACATTCGCAAGATGGGAATTCAATGGATGGCAAAACCAAAGAATCCCAACATTCCGGTTCCGGCCTGGTACTATGACTTCGTGGATTCCGCCACGATTGTGGATGATGCACTGAAGCTCTATTATCCGGTCTTGGAATCGATCGGTCTCAATATTGCCAAAGTATCTACCAATAAGACCTGCTTAACCAACATGGTCAGTCTGTGAGGTGAAACGTCCTATGAATGAGAGAAACACTCATCTCATCGTTGTCCCTGGATTCATTCTGGGGAGATGGCTTCATGCAGTGGAAGTGAAACTGATGAGAGATCCCAATCTGGAGAATGAAGTCGTTCACTCAAGTGACCACTGTGTATTATTGGCTTTATCCGGAACGAATATCACAGGAGATCATCCAGAGAATATTGTCTCCGCCATCTTTCAGGTGGATGATGAATATCTCAAATTCTTTCTGGATACCATCCAGCATTTGATCCAAGATGAGTTGAGAAATCAAAGATTGTATCCCAAAAACACAGATCGAGATTGAGGAGAATTCGATATATTATTTTATTAGAGAGGCCGATATTCAATGACCTATAAAGAATGGAAAAAATTGAATCCGGACATCATTCAAAAGCGCAAGGAGGAAAAGCGCATGGTAAAAGAAAAGAAAATGATGGAGGAGACTCCGCATTATGAACCCCCCTATTGGCCTGTGATTATTGCCGGATTTCCCGGTGTGGGAAAGACCTATGCCAAAGAGCATTGTACCAAATGGGGCTTCAAGGTGGTAGAACTGGATACCACTCCCTATCTCTGGAAGAAGAATGAAGAGTCGGGAAAAATCCAGAAGGTTCCTGGCTTCCCTGGGAATTTCTATGAGGATCTCCTCAAGATTCTCAAGGATGGTCAGAATACCGATGTGATCCTGGTGGATGCCCATTCCGCCGTACAAAAGCTTCTGATGGATCATCATTTGAAGTTTGTCACAGTCTATCCAAGAAAGGAGTGTAAAGAAGAATATCTGAGAAGGCATATCCGTGCTGGGAAGCCCTTCGCCTTTGTTGATTCCATCAATGAGAATTGGGATTCTTTGATGGAAGAAGCACTCGAGAGAGCGAGAAAGGGCCAGGACATTCTCTTCTTGGGAAGTGACAAGTATCTCGATGAGGATACCATCCTCAGTATCCGGATGAAATATGGAGCATTGAGAGCTGCCGCCATGGTGGCGATGGAATCATTGTAATCTCATATTACCGATTTCACATTCTCTATAAATTCATTCCAGAGAAAGCCAAAGTAATTTTATGTATATTCAGGAGGAATATTCGTATGCCGTATAACAATGGAAATGGGAATAGCAATGGACGGAATTACAGCCAGTTCGATGTGAACACCAATTCTCTGTCCGTCTTCTCTGGGAATATGTGCATGAGACTCGATCTGTATAACAAGAATCTGCAGGTCGGTCTGATTCGTGCGGTGCAGACTTCGGAAGGAAGAAACACCTATCCGAAGGACAATGCCATTCGGGCTCTCTTGACTCCGGATCGTGTCCAGGCTGTTGTGACTCTGATTACCGATGGGGTCATTCCGGCTCTGGAAGCTCGTCGTCCCTATGAGGGTTCCATCATCACCAACTCCAAGATGTCTACCATCGTTCGGGTTGGCTGTGATGCGGATGGGAATGCATATTTCGACATCTATACCGGTATGGACGATCGTCGAATTCCGAAAGATGCCGCTCGGTATCAGTTCCCGAAAAATCAGACACTGTCTCGGTTTGATTCCAGAACGGGTGAGTATGAGCAGGGTCCTGACATTCAGGGTCAGCTCTATCTCGTTGCCCGTTGCATGGAAGACTTTATCTACAATTCTTCGATGGCGGCAGTTCATAACTACCGGATTGTGGAGAACTCCTACAATCGTCGGATCATGAATCTGCTCCAGGATATCGCTGCCAAGATGGGGATTCCTGTCCAGAGAGTTTCCTCCGAAGGAAATTCCAATGGCGGATATCGCTATGGTGGCAATGGCAACTCCAACAATGGTGGTGGGTTTGCCAACTCCTCGGTGATGAACTCACCGATTCCGGAAGCGAATGTGACCACCCTCGACAACATCGACTCTCCGGAGCTTCCTTTCTGACATTCTCTCTTATCTAGAGGAGGAGTCGGACATCGATAGAATGGGTCTCTATAGGCAAAAATACATGTCTATAGAGACCCATTCTTTTTTATTCTCTAGGAGCCATTCTATGGTAGCATTTGAAGAATTTCATGACAACCGATTAAGATCCTAGGGAGGTATAAGAACTATGGTACTGTCATCCGCCATCTGGTATTTACGAAATGGACATATGGTAGGAATTCAATCCAAGAAATCCTATCCAAACACTCTCTACCGATTCTATTTTCTGAATGAGTATAGGGATCAACTTCTCTTCTTTGATACTACCCTGGATCATCTCAAGAGAGAATTGACTCAGGAGGGAGGAGAGTATTCTCTTATCAAAAAACTCATCAAAGAGAATCGAGCCTTTGTGACAAAGACCTTCCCTTCGAAAGAAGATCAATGGGTAACTCCCATCCAGTATAGTTCCCCGAATGAGTTTCGGAAGATCCAGAGAAGACTTGGATCGGATGATGCTCAGAGACAGAGGAAGTATATTGCAGGAGTCTTGAATCATGAGCATCTCTATCTCGATGAGATTGTATCTCTGGTATCCAGATGTAAGACTAGTATGGAAATTACAAGGTCGATCATCAATGATCCCAAGAAGGATCTTCAACAGGATGAGAATCTTCTGATATCCTATATGAAAACCAAACACTATCAAGACATCTCCACCTATAAGGTGATGCAAGGAAATAACAGAAAGCCTAGGAAGGAACCCTACTCCATTACATTGAGAGATATCATCTTCAGCTGGAGAGTGGAGCCTTCTTCAACATCCTATTGAGGAGGTGGATCTCTCTATGTATGTGATGGAACAGATTCCTGCCATGATGGTGAGGGGAAATCTGAAGAGAGGAACCACTCTGTGTTCCTTTCTGGTACAGAATCGAAAGAATGTCGGAATTCGATTCTATCAATTCACAGGATATTCCAGAACCAAGGGTGTGAAGATGTATTCCACCTTTGAGACGAAGGATTATCTCTTCTCCTCTCCCAAGAGTCGGATGAGTCAAGGAGATTTGGAGAAGGCCTATAACGATCTTCAAGAATTTTCCAAGAATGGAGAGTCTACCAAGGAGAAGACTGCTGTCTTACAGAAATCTTCTCAGGAAGTAGATTTGGATCAACTCATTCGCAATAAGAAATTCTTTAAGATCAATAAGGTATGAGACAAACTCCCGTATCTATCCATTCTTTTTCTATGGATAGATACGGTTTCTTTATAGAATATAATGAAGGTGATGCAATTATGAATACGCATACATCAGTCATTGCGTTTGATATTGATGGGACATTGACAAATGATGTCCAGATCATGAAGCAATGCATTCAGAAATGGAATACCCATGTAGGGTATTCGTCTTTTGATTCTGTCAATTATAATCCCAAGAAGGTGAGTCTGGTAGACTTTCCTCCTTTTATGAATGAGACATCTTTCTGGCAATACACTGAGAATATCCACAAATACCCAGAAATTGATGCCTATACAGTGAATGCTCTGATTGGAATCCACAATCTGGGATATACTATTATATTACTAACAAAGAGACCCATTCATATCTCTGAGAAATCTGGAGAATTACCCTATACAGGGACAAAGGATTGGTTGGAGAGAAATGGTGTATACTTTGATCATTTAATCTGCACCAATGACAGTGATAAGTCTCCCTTCTTACGGGAATACAACTGTGAATATATTGTGGAGAATGACCCCCATATTTTTATAGATCTCCGAGATCATAACTGTAAATCGACTCCCATTATGGTGAGAAAGAGTTACAATCGCACCTATGAGAATTCGATTCCCAATGCAATTTTTATTAATTGCATATATGATTTCTATATGATGCTTATCAAGGATAGGCAAATCATTGGAAGGAGAATCTAACGATTATGAAGATGAATCTTACACAGCCGACGATTAAGGTGGAAAATTCCAAAGGGGTCTCCTATACTGGTAAGATTACCAAGTTTACCTTTATCGGGAGCGGAGCAAGCATCAACTTTAAGACGAAGGATGATGTTCTCATCATGGGCATCCATGTACCAGATGCAGTTGTGCCAGAGGTCGTCAATCGAATGCTTAATCGTAGATATGAGGATATCACCATCACATGTATGCGGAATGCCGATGAAGATGACAATATCGCTATGGCGATTTGTGATGTAGATGAAAATGAAGAGGAAGATACTCCGATCTACTATTCGGTTACTGGAACTCTGGAAAGTGTCGTGACCTATGAGAAGCCATCCATCTATGAGAGAGCTTTGGTTACTATCAAGGAAGCGGACGAACGAATGCAGTTCTGGGTTCAGCCATCCATTCATACCATTCCGAGGGATGTCTTTCATCTGATTCGAGAACTTGAATTCATCGAGAAGAATAATGAAGAGTTGAATTATCCTACCTTTATCTTTCTCTATCATAAAAAGAACGATAAGTTTGTTTTGGACGGAATTCAGCCAAGCAAATATGCATCGGTTTTATTTACAGATCAAGGGAATCGGATTATCTCTTACTATAAGAAAGATCTGAAAGCCCTCCAACTTGGAGGTTATGTCATTTTCCCGAAAGATAAGTATGAGATTAATCCCATTATTGGAGTAATTCAGAATATTTCTTATGATTCTCTCTATAATGGATCCTTTGTCCTCACAGTATATGACAAGTATGGAGAAGGACATACTATCTATATGACATCGGCCTGGAATTTCCTTGGTAAATTCCTCTTTGAAAATCTCATCGATATGACAGGAAAAGTCGATAACGAATTTGCTTTCTTCACCAAGAAGATGAACTATGAAGGAAAAGAAATCAACTATTTGACGGGGTTGTATAAAGAATGAAGAGGAAATATCATGTGACAGTCTATACCTGGGGAGATCAGGTCCTATATCAAAAGATTGATGAGAGAGATTTAAGACCTCATAAGGGATTAAAAAATATAATCCTTGGTATAATTCCTTTAATGAAATCCTGGCTTTACCAATCAAAAACAAAAGCGAGTCAGGTGTTTCATAGAGACAAAGAAATCTAAGAAGGAGGCTATTAACAATGAACATGAACATCAACAAGACTCATCTGGGTGCTATTCTCCTGGGTACTGGTGTTTTCCTGGGTCTGACTGGCGCTGCTCTGGTCGCTACCGACAAGAAGGAAGATGCGGAAGCTGCTAACTGCGACTGTGAGTGTTGCGTCCGGGATACCAAAGTTCCCACTATGAGCACCGACACTGTCGAGTGAGATTAGAGAGGATACACGAAGAATGAAAGTGTATCCTCTCTTTTTATTTTCGTTTGGAGGTGAGTATTATGAATTTGGATTATGCACATCCCATTCGTAACAACACTCGAGATGAAATCTTCTCTGTCCCTCTCAATTCTCTCTTTGTACTCAATATGGGAATCTATCGATTTATGATGAGGCATCCTGAAAAATACAAAGAGGAAGAATATCCCTATCTGAAGGAGATTGATCCCAATACAGGAGAAAGACAATTCATTCAGTTGTCTATCTATTCTACCTGGGAATTCTTTAACTACCTTCGGTATGGGGAAGACTATCGGAATCATACTCATGATGAATTCTTAGAGAAGGATGCATCTGTCTATGCGGAGATCCGTATGGATTGGGATCCAATCCAAGACTGTGAAAGAACGAATTTCTTAGGAGCCATTCTGCATCTCTTGACCATTGGAGTCATCAAGAAGCTCTATATCTATGATGAGATTGCCAAGTATGACAAAGCGATTCAGGCACTTATCGCTCTTACTTTCAATCTTGTCTTAGAGGATCATCCGGATGTCCAATTGATTCAAGCAGAGTCGACATATGCCTTCTATGATTCCTTCTGTTTTGAAGAAACGACAACATTTGTCTTGGAAGAGAATGACGATCTTCATAGAATTCTCATGGAATTATCTGAGAAGAATCCGAAAGTCTTACGAGAGAAATATTTTATCTTACCGAAATTGAAGACTTCGAATTTCACAGAGGAGAGTGTAAGAATCTCTTCTCCTTCCTATTGGGTCCTCAATCACTATGAGGATTATAAGGATTTGGAATCGAAGGGGTTATTCAATGTCGGGTATTACACCCTTATGCCATTATAAAGAAAAGGAGAGATCGAAAGTCTTATGGAACACAAGTCGATATCTCAATTGGATCGTATGAGAGCATCCACCAATGTAATTGGAGATGCGGAATACAAGGAGGCATTTCAGAATGTCTCTCATGTGGCTGCTGAGATTCTTTCTAGAACCTTAGGGCCTTATGCACATACTACCATCATTGATGATGGATCCTATCGGTATTCTACCAAGGATGGTTGGTCGATTGCCAATCGGATTCTTTTCAATGATGCTTTGGCCAATAGTCTCTTCTCCTTCATCAAGACAATCTCTTTCAATCTGGTCTCTAAGGTTGGAGATGGTACGACAACTGCCATCGTGGCTGCGGATAAGTTTATTCGCAATATGGCCAAGACGGATCAGTTTAAGAATGTGAGACAGAAGGATCTTCTGGAGGATCTGGAGACTGCAAAGGAAACCATCATCCAGATGCTCAAGAATGGCGGATACATTCACACCATTCAGCAAGATGGAGATATGGAAGATATCTATCGGATTGCCTATACCTCCACAAATGGAAATGCGAAGATTGCTTCTATGATCAAGCAGATCTATCTAGAGACTCACAATCCTACCATCTATGTCAATATCGGAAATGATCTTGAGACTACGATGGAGATTCAGAATGGGTATCGGTTTGATTGTAATCCTATTATGCTCAAGAATTACACCAATACAGATACCAAGGAATTCAAGACGGATGTGGGAAATGCAAGTGCCATCTTCTTCAACCACAATGTCAATTATGTCACCCATCGGAGATTGATCGAAGAGATTCTGACTATGGTGCAGGATGCTCCTGCTCTGAGAGGAATGACCATCATTCTCATTGCTCCTTACTTTGATGATACTCTGAGTGGAGCCATCAATAATGCAAATAACAAATTCGTCGCTAATGGTCTGAATCCTCCCATTATGATGATTCAGGTTCCGATGATGAATACTGTCCAGAAGCATTTCTATAATGACTTCCGGGCTGTGATTGGCAATCTCTTCCTGGAAGAATCTGCGGTGGAGATGTTTAACAGACTGAAGGATCCGGATAAGTTCACGGATGAATCTCAGGAAGCCTTCAAGGATAACTTTAGCAATCTGGCTGGGTATCACTCCTGCAGAGAATTGATCATGGATTATCTGAAGCCGATGGATCATTGCACCATTGGTAAGGATTTCATTCTGGTCGAAAAGTATGACAGAAACTCCAAGGATTTCAAAGAAGTATTCGAGGATGCCAAGAAGAACTATGAGGAAGAATTGGCAGAATCGGCTAAGAGAATGACCGATCTGGATCGCACCTTCATGAATGCCTCGATGCGGTATACTCGTATCTGTGGTAAGATGGGTATTATCAATGTCGGTGGTGCTTCTGAGCTGGAAAGAAAATGCCTGAAGGATAGTGTCGATGACGCTGTCTTGGCATCCAGATCTGCCTATGAGAATGGCTATGTCGCTGGTATGAATCTTTCTATCATCAGTGCCATTGCTGCCTGTAAGAAGGAATTTACCGATTCTCAATTTGATGCTATCTATGATCTTCTGATGAAATCCTTCATGGATACCGATATGGAGATCATTCGGAATATGATGCCGAATTGGTCCGATGAGGAGATTGACAAGTATCTCTGTCCTGTCTTCCAGAGAGCCATTCAGAATAAGTACGGCTTTGATCTGGTACGAGAGGAATTCGAAGATCCGAATCATCTCACTGTCATCAACTCGGTTATGACCGATATCGAGATTCTGAAATCTGTGGTATCCATTCTGGGATATTCTCTTACTTCGAATCAGATGATCTCTATGACAAGAAGCTTTGACCGAGATGTCTTTACCAAGGTGAAGGAATCGGAAGAGACGGAGAAGTATTACCGGATTGGTAAAGCAATTGCAGAGGCTATGAAGGATGCTAAGATCTTTCCGGATGTGGAACCTCTGGTGATCCAGAGAGATTTCCCGAAGAATGATATCGATCCTGGATTCTTTCAGGAAATTGATCCTGGAATCTATGAGAAAGTAAGTCCGGTGATCGAAGCCTCCAAGAAGACAGACCTCAATCCTCATGAGAAGATTGAGATCCCTGAGTGGGATAAGAGACAAGAGACCACTCCTTTTAGAGCGGATCTTGGTCCTACCTCTACAGGAGACAAGCTGCCTGATCTTGGTACCACTGTTTGTCATACAGGAGGGATTTCTTCTGTAACTTATGACAAGACTTCTGATGTCATCAACATCAGAGATATGGACCAGAGTAATCATTAAAATACTGAGAGTATACTCCATAGCGGGGTATACTCTTTTTTATTTTAATCTTGTATATCATTGACATGGAAACGAGAAGATAATCAAAATGGAAAGGAACGACTCCGAATTATGAATTATGATATCGCAGTGATTGCGGATATTCATTGGGATGCTCTTGACCCTAAGAAGCAATATCATGAATTGCAATTCTTCAATGCTTTTGTGGAGAGAGTCGAGCATCTGGATCTGGTAGTCATTGCAGGAGATGTCTTTGATACCAAGATTCTATTGAATAGCAAGACTTCTTTGAAAGCCCTTCAGTGGATGTCTGAATTGGTAGAGATCTGTAAGAAGAGAAATACCAAGATTCGGATTATCAAAGGGACAAATTCACATGATAATAACCAGCTGGATGCCTTTAATGGATATGATAATGGAACCGATTTCTTTCATATTTTTAGACAGTGCACCAGTGAAGAGACCTTACCCGGAATGCAATGTCTCTATTGTCCGGATGAGGTTATGAGTCAGAAAGAATGGGAAGATGCCTATATCGATCTTCTCTATGGGAAGATCTATGATGCGGTATTCTTCCATGGATCCTTTGACATTGTCTTACCAGAGATCGTCAATCAGGAATCTGAGTTTGTCGGTGCCAAAGGAATTGCCTTTAAGTATTCTCACTTCAGAGAGATTTCTCATGTCATGGTAGGAGGCCATTGGCATGATGGATCTGCTTCTGAAGGAGAGCATATGTATTATACGAGATCTTATAGTCGGTGGAGTTATGGAGAGATGAACCCAAAAGGATTCGTCTATTTGAATTATGATACGGATGATAAATCGTACTGTCTTCAGAGAGTGGAGAATCCCTATGCAGATCTCTATATGACCTATAGTGTCGATACGAGAAGTATGCCAAATGTGGATTCTTATCAAGGACTGATACAAAAGATCCATGAAGACTTACAGGATCCCAAAGTGCATATCCGAATCTCAATCCGAATCACCGATACCAAGATTGAGAATCAGAATGCCATTGATATGCTGAGAAGAACCTTCATTGATCAGACGAGGAGAGTTAAGATTCACCTCAGGAATGAGATGAAGGAAGAGATCCGAAAGCGAGATCAAGAGAGAACCGAGAGAATTCGGGATCGATTTGATTTTGTCCGGGATAAGAATAACACCACTTCTCAGATCATCCAGAAGTTTATTCATGAAACCAAGGATGTCGATATATCATTAGAGGATATCGACCGATTTGTAACCAAGTATATGAGGTAAGGAACTATGCCAAAAGATCTGATGATTGGAGAAGATGCCTATCATCTCCAGACAGAAATCTTGGGTCTATTGCCAGAGCATCCGAAGCTGATCTTTGCATTGAAGAATAAGTATGCAGATGATCATGCTTGGGATACCGCATTGGAAGCAGATCCTTCCATCTTTGCTTTCTATAAAGACCCGGAATACAATGACTGTCTCAAGGCAGTCTTATTGGATGGAAGAAATATTCAGTATGTCCCCTATCGGAATCTCACCTATGAAATCTGTGTCACATCCATTCGCTCTTTCCCGAGAGCGATTCTTCTCATCCCGAGAGAGAAATTGGATATGAGAATGATTCAGCAAGCTGTCGATCTGGATCCTTCCCTCATCAAAGAGTATGAAGATGAGTTAGATGGATTCTATATTGAGGATAAGATCAAGGAGATGCCCGAGCTCATTCTGTCTTTGAATCATCCGGATGATGATTGTATTGTCATAGCCATCAATGCAAATCCAGGATTGATGTTTAAGATGCCGAAGGAATGGTGGACCGAGACCGTGAAGAAAGAAATTCGAGAAACACATCCGGATTGGGATTCTTACATTCCGAATTAAGCAAAAACCTATCTATATTTTGTAAAATCGAAAAAGATGGGAGTGTGTGATAATCCCAATGGCCAGAATCAAGAGAAGATCGAAATCTTCGAATACTACTTCCTCTTCGAGACAGACTTTCCATATGAATCTGGATAGTCATATGATCGAGTCTCTCTTGAAGTATGTGGTGGCTGAGTGTGTCACCACATCCGAACTCAATAACCTGAGAAAGTTATTGGAGAGAATCGACTTAGAGGATTTTAAGTTTTCACAAGCGAAATACAATAACATTCGTCTTGTCAAATATATCAGTGAAGCAAAGAGTACAGGATCTCTGGAAGATACCGGTGCGATCTGCTCCTATGTCATAGACAAATGCCCGGAATTGTCCGAGGCATTACAAACCGTCAATTGGGACAAGAATCAGATGTCCCCGGTAGATGCCAGACAGATTTCGAGGAGTATCTCGGAGAAACTTCAGTATTCTATTATCATGAGTATGGAAGATGAGATTGTTTCTCTCTATGACAAACTTCGGAACTGCGGCTTCTATAGTATGAGTGAGTATACCAAAACTCTTCGAGAGGTACTCACTCGTGGATTGACCTCCATGCAAAAGACTGCCATATCGAGTGGTATGGTGGATGAAATTGATTTCAGTAGTGTGGATGGCATTGATACCCTTCGGACGATTGTCGAAAGAGCCCATCGTCCGGGTGCTGTCCTATCTACCGGAATCAAGGCACTCAATGCCATTCTGTCTCCCGGATTCCAATCGGGAAGACTGTATACCTTCTTGGGATTGACTGGTGGTTTTAAATCCGGTATGTTGCTGAATTTGGCGGATGAGATTCGTCAATGTAATCCAAGAATCTTAGACCAAAATGAAGACAAACAAAAGACCATCCTCTTCATCACGATGGAGAACTCGATCAACGAGACTGTGGGAAGACTGTATGATATGTATAGCGATGAAAATGCTGACATAGCGACAGATCCCTATGAGAAGGTGGTAGAGGTTCTCCATAAAGAAGCTGGATATACCTTCGGGGCTTCTTTCATTGACAAGGATGGAAATGATATCTCTAAGGAAAATGCCAAGAAGCATATCAGCATCCACTTTGTCTACAAAGCGAATCTGAGCATTACTACGGGTGATCTCTATACCATGATCCAGTCTCTGGAAGACCAGGGGAAAGAAGTCATCTGTGTCATTCTTGATTATATCAAGAGAATTGACTCGGTGAATGACTGGTATGGAGATGAGCGGATTCGTCTTGCGAATGTCGCTCAGGAATTAAAATCTCTTGCAGAGTATTTCCAGATTCCGGTCATTACGGCACAGCAGGTAAACCGTGAAGGTAATGCCATTGTCGATGCCGCCATGAGAGAGAATAAGCAGGATGTCTTGCAGTTTGTCGGATCTGCGAATATTGGTTCCTCCTGGGCCATTGCAGAAGAGTCTGACTGGATGGCGATTCTGAATCGTGAGAGACAGAAGGGGACCAACCAACTCTATCTCACCGTCAAGAGAGTCAAGATTCGTGGGAAATCGGATCCCAAGGCATTGGATTACTTCAATCATCCCTTTACGAATGAGAAGTGTATCCGTCTTGAGATGGATTATGACAAACCCTTCTCGGTATCCAAACGTTCTTTGGCTTCTACTCTGGAAGCAGTCTCTACCGATGATCCCTTTGAGAATGATCACAGTAGACCCTCCATTCATGACATCAAAGATCCGAGAAAGAAAGCAAAGTTGGCCATGCAGAAAGCTGGTTTGGAAGAAATCGGAGATATGGAGCTGTAAGTCGAGTCAAAATAAATTCCGTATAGAGAATGATCCAAGAGGAATCGTCTTTATACGGAATCTTTTGGTTTGTTAGGTAGAAGATGCATTGATCTCCTCGGCATTCTGTTTCTGCAACATGGATGTGACAGACTTTCTGTCTTTGGAGACCTCAGACTGATTCTCCGAGATGAAGGTCTTATCCACAGACAATACCGTTGAGAAGGCAGAGATTCCCTCACGGGTAAACACCTTGATGACATTGTCTCGAGAGAAATCGAACTCAGTCAGAGAATGAATCTGATTTGCAAAGATGATGGACCACCAGTAGGAAGTCGTACCATAGAGATTGAAGGAAAGTCTCTTGGGATTGTAGCGATACTTTCGCATCTCTTCCTGAGACAATTCAATCTCTGTGATGTAATCTCGGATGTATTGGACATATCGATCCATGATGGATTGATAATTCATAATAACATGGAGATTATCTTCCGAGATAACTTTCTGGTAGTAGTAGTTCGGATACTTGACAGATTTATTCTGCTCGGTCTGGATGAATTGATCGATGGTCATAATTCACCTCATTCACCAACCTCACCTTCATCAATCCCCATAGACTGATAGAGGTAAGATTTGTAATTCTTATTGACAGACTTGGACTTGGAATACTCAGACTGATCTGTCATATTGGTGATGTAGAGTGTATTGACAGAGTCTCCGGTATTTCCAATGGTCAATTCAGCACCCTTCTTGAGGATGGGTCGTTTGAATTCCATATTGTCTTTTGTCTTGATCTTGAGATAATTGGCGGTGGTAACGGTACCAGCTGATGTGATGGTACACTCTCCATCATTGATGAAGCAGGAAGTATCCAATGGAGAGGGAGTCTCCAAGGCATCCCCCTGCTCCACAAGAGGAAGAACATTCGGTACATAGACTTTGTAAGAATCCGCATCCTGAGACAAGGAATCTTCATCTACCATATACCCAACTTCTTCCGTATTCAACTTCCATTGGGAAATCCCTGTTAAATCAGCCATTGTAAATCTCTCATCTCCATAGCAAATCTTAATCTGAAGTTAAATTACTTAGGATTCTAGGGAATCCAGATAGTATCTCCTGACAGAAAGGATGATGAATTCTCTCTATGAAAGAGAAGAACGCTAAGCGTGTGATGCGGATGCCCATCCCTCCGAATATGATCAACTTTACTCCAAATGAATCTCAGCAGGGTGCTTTACAGGCAATGAAACATTGGTATGAGGAAGAGAAGACCTTCAAACCTTACTTTACCTTATCGGGCGCTGCTGGTACTGGTAAGACTTCTCTGATCTTATACTTCTTCCAGATGATGGGGTTCTCGATGGATGATTTTATCTGTGCTGCCTATGTAGGAAAGGCAGTGACTGTATTGGCTTCGAAGGGTCTTCCTGCCAAGACGATCCATTCCCTCATCTATAAGAGGGTCATCTCCTATGAGAAAGATGAGCAAGGGAATATCGTCTTAGACGAAGATGGAAATCCCAAAGAGAAGTTTGCGTTTGTCTTGCGAGACAGACTCGAAGGAGATTACAAGATCATTGCCATTGATGAGGCCTCTATGGTAGATACCAATATGGAGGCAGACTTACTCTCCTTTGGAATTCCTATCATCTTCATTGGGGATCATCATCAGCTTCCTCCCATCTTTGGGAATTCTGCTGTCATGATGAATCCAGATTACATCCTCAATCAGATTATGAGACAGAATCGAGACAATCCCATCATCTATCTGTCTCAGTTGGTGATCCGAGGAATGCCATTGGAATTGGGTACTTATGGAGATTCCAAGATCACTGCTGAGGTAGATCTTGGTACCAATCTTCTGACCGATTATGATACCATCATTATGGGAAGAAATAAGGTCAGGCAGATGTTTAATGACCATATCCGATTCAGAATCTTAGGTGCCAAAGACTTTCTCCCGATGGAAGGAGAGAAACTCATCTGTAGACAGAATAACTGGAATCAGGAGTTGGGAGATGGTCTCTATCTCACGAATGGTACCCAAGGGATCTGTGATCATGTCTACTTTGATAAGATGAAGAAGGGTATAGTTCCCATAGACTTTACTCCGGATATCACCAAGAGAAAGATTCGGAAGCTGGGGATGGATACCAAGTATCTCAAGCTCAAATGCTATGAGACAAATGACTATGGCATCTCTCCCTATAACAAGTTTGAGTATTCCTATGCCATCACAGCGCATCTTTCTCAAGGCAGTGAATGGCCATCGGTACTCTTCCTGGATGGGAAATTCCAGGATTATGACACGACACAAAAATTACGGTATACAGCGATCACAAGAGCTTCTGAGAAGATTCATATTGTCATACAAGGAAGGAGACTATAAAATAGGTCGAAAATGACCGGTAAAATCTCTATATATTATTTAGGTATAATAAGACAAGGAAGAAGTCTCTAAAACCACAGAAAGGAAGCTCTATATGAAAATCGCCATCGTGATTAGCCAGGAAGATTTCGAACTGGCTAATGAGATTACTCGGAAGTGTGGGTATGAGATCCCGCACTCCTATAACCGGAAAGGAAATGTCGTGGTGGAAACCAATGACATCACACCCTGGTTGAAGAAGCTGAGGTTCGGTCTGAACTTTGTGACGGCCGATACCATCATCAAGTATAGGAGGAAATTGGAAAAGACGGTGATGTCCATCATCCCGTTGAAAAAGATCTTTAAGTAAGAAAGAAGGTATCTATGACAGAGTATGTCTATTGAAAAGATCATACAAAATTCTGTCATGGATACCTTCTTTTTTGTAATCGAAAAGTCGACCTATAAAGTCTATATATTATATAGATAAGAATAGGGAATCGATACCTTAAATATCTTTAAAAGGAGTAATTCAAAATGACTTTCAACACTTGGATCAATTTGTTCTTTTCCAATGGTGGCATAATCGTTGTCACCATCTATGCTATCTTCTCTGTTGCAGCCACCCTGCAGATGATCTATAAGACTCATCTCCAGAAAAAGCGGAATGTCAGTAACCCTGAAGTGATCGTGCTTCTGATCATGACCATCTTCAAATGGATTGCTGGAATTGCATTCCCAGCATCTTTGGTTATCACTATGGTTCATGTGTCTGAACTGAACCTTGGTCTGTAAAGGAGCATATATCATGAATATCACTGCTATCATCTTTGTCATCTCTATCATCTGCTTCCTCATCTCCCTCCCGATCCTCATCGCTTACATCAAGTGGAGCAAGTCCTACTCCAAATATTGGAGTGAGTCTGTATACATGATCGAGGGTCTCTCTGATCAGATTCTTCATCACTGATCGGAGAAAAAGAATGGATACCTCTGAGACTGGATTAATTCTCTCGGGTATCCATTCTTTTTTGTATATTTACTCCCTATTTCTCTATCGAATTACTCATTTTACAATTTCTAAAATGTCAAATATATGCGACATTCTGTAAAGCATACCAGACAAAATGTAAAACGAGATATAGGATTTTCAAAATTGAGAAATTTCAAATTACTCTTCGAATTACTCAATATAGAAGAAAGGTATTCTCATCTGAATTTTCATTTGAATCTTGGTTAGATATTTTCCTATATACGACAGTGCCGATATTCCCACTATATGACGCAGTAAAATCTCTCACTACGGTTCTAGTTTGGGCACTGCAATTGAAAAATATATCCCGAAGAATCCATCCAGATGGGCACAAGGTATTTGGTTATTTGGTGTGAAGTAATTTTATTATACAAAAAGAAAGGTATGATACTTTACTCTGATAGATAGAGCGATAGTCATCATACCTTTCTTTTTTATTTTGTCATCCGATCTTTCAATGCTTCTTTGAGAAGATCGAGTTGCTTTAAGAATGCCTGGTCTTTGTAATCAAAGAAGAAGGGATCTTCTTCCAATTCTTCTTTATACTGACTGAGGATATCATGGATTCGGGATTCTAGGAAATCTATATTCTGCTCTACGAAATAGAGATAAGTAATGGTTTCATCCATAGAGAGAAGCATGATATCAGTATACCGTATCTTTCGGTCATGCTTTCGGATGAAACGAAGAAGATCATGCATGAATACTCCAAACCATCTCTTCTCACTCTCTTCTGTAAAGGGATTCACTCTCGATAATACAGCTTCTTCTAAGAATGTCTTGCCATCTTGCATATGTTTAAGGATCTCTTCGGTGACTGTGTCTACATAGTAGAGATAATACTTTCCTCTACCTAAGTATCCGCCCTCAATAAGAGATTTCTTGATCTTCTCTTTCTTAAGGAAATCAAAGACTTCATCAATATGCTCAGGGTGTATCAGACATTCTTTGTTATTCTCATCAAAGAGATGAATGTTTCCTTTTCTGTCTGTAAGCATTTCCATAGTAAGATATCTCCTTATTTGAAGATCAATTGCATCATTGAGTCTCCAGATATTACGGCAACTCCATAGAATCTAGAAGGATCCGTTTCTACATTACACTGGATATATTTGGAGATTCCATAGACTTCATTAAAACTAGAAATCTCACTGAGATCATATCCAAGGTAATCCAGATTGAATTTAGATCGTCTTAAATGGAGATAAGAATGACTGGTAAAGAATCTAGATGCTTTTACATGGATCCAATCAAACTCTTTGAGATTGTTATCAGGAATACCAGCATATTGATCCAGATCGATATAGATGATTTCGGAAGGAAGTCCATAAGGATCTAAGAAGTATACCATGTTAGTATCACACTTGATGAAGATCGGATATACTTGGATATTGGTATCAGGGGTATAATCCTTCATGATTATACTGACTTGATACTGGCAAGATTGGCTAGAGATTTCATATGCCTTATCAATGAAAGATTCTTTATTATCAGATTCCTTGAAGGAATCAATTTGAATCTTAAAATCGATTCCAATTTCAGACATCTTGGAAGCATCATCATCCTCAATATCAAACGTATGACACATATACATTTCCGGATTTTCCTCATTTTCCTCATTTTCCATAGAGGGAGCAAATCCTCCATGATAATACATCTCATCCGGAAAATCGATATAGGGAATCAATTTAGTAGGCCAATATCTTTGGATAGATTTCGGATCAAGTTGATCGAATCGATCCAGATTCTCTTTTAATCTTTTTACAGTCAGATCCACTCTGGGTCTAAATCCAGGAAGTCTTTTTGATTCTGTCTGTAATAAAAAGAATTCATCCTTTCCACAGTTATCCGTAATTCTGATATACTGCTCATACTGATGCTGGAAGGCCGATACATTACTTACATATCTCGTCATAGTTATGATACTCCTTTCTTATATAGGGAAACTTTTATCTTTCTGATTTCCATCAAAATAATATACTGATTTATAGTCTACTATGCAGGTACCCGAAAACACCTGGTTAAATTTAACCAATAGGGAATCGAGGGTTAATCAAATATGAGAACCGTAAAATACTACAGGTGCCCTTGCTGTACGATGAAATACAAATCATTGACACCATGGGGCACTCATGTTCGGACCCATCATCCTGATTGGGTGATTCCAAATTTCTCAGACTCTAGATTATTCTACTATGCTCAGACAGGTAGAGTGACTGGAGCCTGTGTTGTCTGTAAGAAACCGACCGATTGGAATGAAGAGACTGGGAAATACAATCGGTTTTGTAACAATCCCAAATGCAAAGAGATGTATCGAGAGCAGTTTAAGAAGAGAATGATTGACAAATATGGTCGAGTTCATCTTCTGAACGATCCCGAGCAGCAGAGAAAGATGCTTCAGAATCGGAAGATCTCTGGCTATGTAGAATTCAAGGATGGAAAGAGATCCTATGTGGGATCTTATGAGAAAGACTTCCTGGAATTCTGTAGAGATAAGATTGGATTGCAGGCTAAGGATATCGAATCTCCTTCTCCTCATACTTACACCTACAAGTTTGATGGTAAGGATCATTTCTATATTCCTGATTTCTTTATTCCCAATCTGAATCTGGAAGTAGAGATCAAGACCCATAAGACCACTCACCCGAAGTTTGTAGCAGTAGACTTCAAGAAGGAAGCTGCTAAGACGGAAATGATGAAGGGTCTTAAAGATATCAATTATGTCGTAATTCCAGACAAAGACTATCGTGAGTTTATCTCCCTCTATACTTCTCTGAGATCTCAGATTCGAGAAGAGGATATTCCGAAGGATAGTGAGCAGAAGAATCAGATCATCAATGCTTCTGCTACAGAGTCTTATCGGAGAGATCAGAAGAATCTCTATGATGTCATCGAATCCTATTTCAATATTGGAGTGAAGAAAGCATGAATGACTTTGATATCTTACAAGCATTGGATCCTCATGTTGTCATAGAGTGTCTGAATCCGGAGTCTCTTCTCTATGTCCCTTCTATAGAGGACGAAGTAGAAGAAGCTATGGAAGCATCGGATAAAGTGAAGACCCAGAAATGGTATCCAGTATACATCTTCGTATGTCATACAGGTACACTTCTTTCTTCATTGATCCAATTATGGACGAAGGATCAGTATTCGCATTCTCTGATCTCCTTTGATGCTTCTATGACACAGATGTATTCCTTTGGTAGAAAGAAGCTTAATGATGATATTCCCATCACAGGGGCTTCCAATGGCTTTGCTGTGGATGATATTAACAATGACTTCTATACCAAGTGGAAGAAGAATATCAAGTATGCAACGTTTGTCATCTTCGTAACGAAGAAGCAGAGAGCTGCTATGATCAAGAAAGTGAAATTCTTTATCGAGAATCAAGTGAAATTTACCTATGATATGGCTGGGTTATTTGCCTATGCTGCTCATCTTCCTCATGAGAAACAGTGGTCTTACTTCTGCTCTGGATTTGTAGCCGATGTGCTACAGACAGGAGAAGTATTGGGTAAGAAGAGATCCTACTCTTCTTATAGTCCTCAAGATCTTGCTGAACTTCCTATGGCCTATAAGGTCAATGAGGGTGATGATTTCTCTGAGTATAGAGAAAGTAAGACAAAAGCAAAAGTCAAATCAGCCTGGAATAAGTTCTTAAAAGAATCTCACATAGAATCTGATACCAATACATTGGTCTTGGTATAAACCAGATTCTCCCAAAGGAGACATTCATACTATGAAATTTTCATTATTCTTTGATCTTGCTATGGTAGTATCTGGAAATGGAATTCCAGATCGTAAAGCTACCGAAGCAATGATGGAAAGTGTAAAAACCAATCCAAGAGCAGGGAGATATTTCCATAAAGCTTTTAAGGATCCCTTAGATGGAATTCCCGAAGAAGACATTGTGGAAGATCTTCCTAAGGATACCGAAGATCCTGCTGAGGAGAAACCCATCGGAGATGAGATTCTGAATCCTACTGTGGATATGGAAAAATCTCCTAAGAATGAGGAAGTAGATCCTATTGAGACTCCGACTCCTTCTACAGAAGATGAAGATGAGGAATATGCTCAGGAATCTACCGAAGAGAATGAAGAAGAATCAGAGTCTCATATGAGCGATGAATTCAAAGAGGATGTAGCTGCTCTGGAAGATCTTCTGAACGCTTTCTCCAATATGGAAGAAGAGGGAGAAGTAGAACCGATTCCAGACACTCCTGTAGAGGAAGCTGTGGGTAGAGAGACTCCTGCAATTCCATCTGTATTGAGAGAAGTAGAAGCAGAAGATAATGAGACTCCTATTCCTCTGAATGTATCTGTAGAAGTCAATAAAGAGACTGCAGATATGAAGGTAAATAAGACCACCTATGTAGATAAGGTGGAGAATAAGGAGCTTGCTAAAGTAAGAAAGATGATTACTGACTTTGCTATGGCTCCTACTACCAAGAAGAAAGAGCTTGCGAATAAGATCTACTACTATGTGATTGATCACAATGTAGATATTGATCTCAGTAAATATCGTATGATCTGGAAATTGGTAGATAAACCCTTTATCACTTCCAAGAAGGAAGAGAAATAAAAATTAAACCGTAATGATGATAGTGACAAATACTACATCATTACGGTTTTTCTTCCTATACATGGTTGATGATTCTAATATGACCGAAATTAATGGAGGATGCGGAGGGGCTATTCTTTTTGAATCAGTCTAACCATAAGAAGAAATAAAACCCCGTAATGACGAAATAAAAACGTCATTACGGGGTTATTTAGGATTTAAATTGTGTCAGTCCCAAGTAATCAGGACAGAACATCGTCGGCCTTCTTGTTCAGCTTCTGAGCCTGCTCACGCTTCTTCATGGCGATGACACCCTTCTGGGCGGCCTTGTTCAGCATGGAGGTGCACTTGTTGATCAGCTTTCCAGTGGCCTTGGCTTCGTCGTTCAGGGTCTTCACGTCGGCGCTCTCAGGCTTGCGCAGAGCATTCTGCAGCTTGGTGTTGGTCTTGATGCCGATAGACAGAACGGCCTTGGTGATGCAAGCCAGCTGCTCAGCGTCGACCTTACCATCGGCAGAAATGCCATTGAGTTCGAGGCCAGCCTGACGGGCCAGAGTGTTCAGTTCATCAGCATTGTCGATGGTGATAGTGTTGTCACGGATGGCTTTCGCCCTGTCGCTCAGCTCACCCTTCTTGTTCTTCTGGAAGTAGGTCTTGTCGATGGATTTCTGGGTGTTCTTGAAGATGATGCCACGGACCATGGCCTGGAAACGCATCAGCAGTCTCTTGAACTAATCGGCAACCTTCTTCATTTCATCGCACATCTTAGATGCCTTGGAGAAATATTTGTAAGCCTCACTGAATACTCCAAGTTTGTATGCTTTGACTGCATACTTTGTCATTTTGCGCATCTCATAAACCCGAGGGTCTTTGATCAGCTTGGCTGTATCCATGTTGTATCCTTCTTCAACAGGATCCAGAAACTCAAGCACAGTATCAAAATTGTCCATATTCTATATATCTCATTTGAAATAGATCTATTCCTAATTATTAGGCAAATAGATCTCTGAACCATAAATGATCTGGGTCCCTTCTCACCCAGTAACAAAAAAGTAGGAATTTGAAACTGATTCATTTATGAATCAGAGAGAAAGCATTTTCTCCTCTATATATCTATTTGATTTATATATGTATCAAAAGAATTCATGTATTTTTCTTATAAAGGAGAATTCTCGTTATGAATGAATTAGATATTGTATTGGAGTCTTATGAGACTACATCTGAGATTTATAGATCCGATATGGAGAATTCCATTGTATGCGAATCTCTGTGCCTTCCTGCTGAGGAAGGAGTTGTAGATGCAGTCAAGAAGACCGTTACGGCTATCTACGATAAATTCAAGAGATTGGTAGCAGCGTTTAAGAAGTGGGTTAAGAGCATTATTGCTCGTATCAAGGCTTTCTTTAGGAAAGGTAAGAAAAAAGATGAGCCTGCTTCTGATACTGATTCTTCAGATTCTAAATCTTCAGAACCTCCTTCTTCTGTGAAAGTAACACAGGAAGATGCAAAAGAAGATGTATCTAAGCTTCAGAATATTATCAAACAAGCGGATGCTGTGGAAACTAGTCTGAAGAAAGCTTCTACAGGTGAAGTTACTCCTGAAGAAGCAAAAGATCTGAATAAACAGGCGGATGATGCAGCTTCTGAAATGAAGGAAGCTAAAAAGACTATGGAAGTCAAATATCTAATTCTTCCTGCTAATTCTGAATCTGGGAATACAAAAGATACAGAAACCGATCAGTCTCTTGAAGAAAGGCATAATAATTACTTGAAAGCTCTTAACGATTCTAAAGATTCAAAGGATCCTACCAAGCCGACAGCGAGCGATTTTGCTGGTATGAATAAAGTCGTTAGCGAAATTGCCTCTAAAGATCCGTTTAAATTAGGAGATGCTGATTACAAAGATCGTGGAGCGACTTGGCAGTTTATTTCCAGATGCGGGGAAATTGAAGCTGGAGGAAAGAAGTCTTTTGGATGGATTAATGCATCCGTGAGAGAACTCGTTAGACGTATATTGAGAGTTATGGATAGCGAGAATCCAAATTATAAGAGTGCGCAACTTATGCTGTCCTATATGCAATCCAGAATTCCATCCCAGCTTCAAAAGTATATCAATTCTAATAAGAATCAAGTTGCTAAACTTAAGAAAGGCCTGGCTAATTACCAGAAAAAGCCTCTTGATGTCGATAAATATAAAGAGTATGCTGGTTTTGCAAAAGCACAGGGCATCCAAGTGTATACCAAAGAAATTTTCGAGGGTGAACCTAATATGCAAAACCTGAAGAAATTCATTAAGGCTAAGGAGCAAACTAATCAATCTTAATATAATAAATTTACCATAGAGGTCAATTCGCTTAATAAAGAGATTTCCAGAATTGGAACCAAAAAAGACCCGGAATATGAGTTTATATCCGATGATGTTAAGTCAAACCCTGATCGTGCTGAGAGATTTAACAATCGTCGCAAATTCCAGTTAATGATTCGGATTTTCAAGTATCAGCCGAATATGAAAAACCTGAATACCATTATCTCTATGGTAAATAACGATAATTCCATCATTCATTTGATCTAACGCAAAATATACGCATATGAAACCTTCTATTTTGAAGATATTCATATGCGTATATTTCATTTCCCAGAAGATACTTTGGTTACCTTGGTAGCGTCACCATTCTTTTTATTCTCTTTATCGAGGGCCATCTTATTGGATTGCGCAGTATTGAGAATGGAGATGACTTCTTTAATAGCCTCGGTAGTCTTCTTCGCTCTGAATCGTAACCATCTGGGATAATCCTTTTCATCGAGTTTGTATTTCTCCATGAATTCTCTAGCCGGGTTGGACTTTCCAGAGATGATATTCACCAAAGCTTCATCAAGATACTGAGCATTCTTAAAGAGATTCTGAAGATAATGTGCGATCGACTGTACAGGAACTTTGCACATATCATCTTCCGCAAATCTCTCATCGGATTTCTCCGTGTAATAGTTATCATCGAATCCCTTAAGATCCAGATTGTCAAAGACTTTCTCAAGTCTATCGACTTCTTCTGTGGAGATGAGAATGGTAACTCCATAGAGATCATTGATGAGCCTTCTTGATTTCTTCTGACGGTGCTTCCGAATAAAACTGCGGATGAATACTTCGAATTTGACCAATGCTGTATGGAAGGCCTGCTGAATCTTCTTAAAGGTCTTCTTGATCGTATCCATAGCAGATTCAATCGCAATGGAGGTATCATATCCTTCGATAAGATACCCTACTTCTGTAAGCCTGTAATATGTCTCTTCTGCATTCTGGCATTCCAACTCTTCATTTCTGGAAAGAGTGAATTCCAGAGCAGTATAGAGATCTTGAGCTTCTGAATAGAGCATGATCTAATTCATACCCTCCTCTCTAGTATACTTGCTTACTTCAATGTCCGGATATATTCCTATGCATATGATAATAAACTCTACGATGGAACTATAACGATTCCATCGTAGAGTATGAAGCGAATCTTATTGATCTTTCTTTTCTTCTGATTTACCTTTTGATTTCGCGTTCTTCTTCGCAGCTTTCTGGGCATCAACAGTCTGTTTCTGAATCGTAAGCACATAAATATTCAGGAAGTTGATGGTGAGGTTGATCGCTTTTGTACACTTATTGGCATCATCACGAAGCTTCTTTGTATCAACCTCGGGATCCGGATTATCCAGCCAATCTTCGAGATTTCCATCAATCTCGGATGCTTTTGTTGTGATATCACGAATGTTGCGCTTAATTTCAGGAAGCGTAAGGACATGACTGGCATTATAGTCAAATGCATTCCCTTGCTTCTCAGTTTTCCAACTGTCTTTCAATTCGACAGTGTTAAAAGCATCTCTCAATTCATAGATTTTGCCGAGAAGAGCAGCAGGAACTTCCAGTCCGCGATTTCCAAGCAGAAGAATATCGGATGCGAGTTTCTTAGCCTGAGCACGATGCTGGAAGGTACGGACAATAAGCCCAAATTTGATGACCAACTTATGGAATGCTTCCTTAACTTTCTTCATGACACTCTTGATAGTATCCAGGGCGCCTTCCATAGCAGAAGAATACTCAGAGTCATGATCGATCAGAGATTCCATAGAAACAAGAAATGATACCTTCTGCTGAGCAGATTCGAGAGCTCTTTCTTCAGATTCCTCCAGAGAGAAATTCATACACGAAAAGAGTTCATTTGCTTCTACGAGGGTCATGAGAAATATCCACCTTTCTTTTATGAATTAGGCATGAGCCGGAAGAGCTTTGATGGTAGTGTCAACCTCTTTGTCTTTACTCTTCGATTCAACAACCTCATCTTTGATCGCAGAGTTGATGAATTTGAGGCAAATACGAACAAGCTTCGCATAGCTATTTGCTTTCTTCTTCTCTTCCTTGAGCCAGATGTTGATCTGCTGAGGATCTCTAATGATCTGGTCACCAGTAAATTCGGCTTTCAGTTCATTATTGATCTCATTCCCTTTCTGCAGAGCAGTCTTGCAGATCTTAGCCAGATCCGTAGCAGTCAGCTTTTCTGGAAGCGATTCCATAGGAGTTTTGAGTTCAGAGAGAGCATCCTTCATGTTATCAAGTTCTTCTTTACTGATTGTGATAGCAGTTTTACCAACGTCGCTCTCCAGTTTCTTCAGCTTCTTAGATGAGGCTTTGAAAGTAATGGAACGAATGACAGCCTGAAATCTTGAGAAGAGGTTCTTGAACCAGGTCGCCAGAGATTTTAAAGCTTCCATAGCAGTTCCATACGCTTCCGTAACAGCTTCATCATTATGATCAAGAAGTCCATCGAAAGGCATAACCATCATTGCTTCCTGTACAGATTTGTCTGAAAAGAAAGACTCTGCATTCATAGAAGCAAGAGCATAGAGTTCTTTTGCTTCAGTGTATTTCATGATACATATCTCCTTATTAAATAAGCATAAAATGTACTACTAGGTACAGAATCGCATCGTACCTAGTAGTACCTATTTTAAGCAAATTGTTGATTTGCTAAATCTTACTTGACAGGGTTGCCGTTCTTGTCAATGACTTCGACTTCAACAGACTCAGCCTTATCGGCAGCCTTGGCATCGCTGTTCTGAACAACGCCGGCCTTGACAGCCTTGTTCAGCAGAGAGGTGGCGATCTTCATGGCGCGAGCAACCAGCTTGCAGTTCTCATTCAGATCCTTCACCGAGACATCGGCAGAAGGGTTCTTCATGGCGTCAGCCAGCTTCTTCTCGCACTCGTCGCCACGGCTGGCAATCATCTTGCACAGGTTGGCCAGAGTCATAGCGTTCATGTTGGCACCAATGAAACCAGCCTTGATGCCCTTCTCATCCAGAGCCTTGAAGACTTCGTTGTAGCTCTCGACCTCTTCATCGGTCAGATCAACAACGCCCTTGGCAGGAGCAGCAGATCCAGCAGCCTTGGCATTCTTGGACATCTTGGCAACAGCCTTGTCAGCAGCCTTCACACGAGCCTTGAAGACGATCTTACGGATCATGGCCTTGAACTTGATCAGCAGGTTCTTGAACCAAGTAGCGATCTTCTTCAGAGTCTCGGTGACAGCATTGGCAGCCTCAGTGGCGATTTCGATATTCTCACTGCGCAGCTCATCGACATCATCGACGAAAGCGCCCAGAGTGGACTCGAAAGCCATCTGATTGCGGAAGGACTCCTCAGCAGCAATCGCACGCTTGAAAGAATCCGCATAGGCAACGTCAGGCTCGAAATCCAGGAGACGAGCGTACTCCATCGCTTCAGCGTATTTCATGTTTGTCAGACTCCTTACTGTATATTTTAGGTAATGAAAATTCTTAGAACTTCAGAGTGCCATCGGCATTCAGAAGATCGGAACTCTCAGAGACAGACTCCTCAGCAACCTCGAAATCGAAGTCGTCGTTCATCATGCTCTCGCAGGAATCCGCATACTCGTTCAGCTCATCCTCAGAGAAAGTGACAGACTCCTTGCAGGACTCTTCCTCAGAATCTTCCTCATCGTCGTCATCTTCATCGTCAGACTCGTCTTCGTCCTCATCCTCTTCGTCTTCATCAGACTCATCGGAATCGTCGTCTTCCTCGTCCTTGTCCTTCTTGCACTCCTCGTCATCAGGATCGCACTCTTCATCCTCAGACTCGGTAACCTTGCACTTCTTCTTCTTAGGAGCACAGACTTCCTCGGCATCGGACAGTTCGGCATCCAGAGACTCCAGAATAGCTCTCAGCTCAGGATCTTCGATATCCTCATAGCTCTCCTTCGCAGCAGAAGCCTTAGCCAGCTCCTTCTTGCGATCGTTCAGCAGCTTCTTCAGACCAGACAGATACTTCTGGAAGGCCTGAATCTCATCAGAAGTGACACCGGCCTTGCTCTCAACCACATTGCCGAGCTTGGCATACAGAGTCTTGATCGGAGACGCGATTGACTTGCTGGCATCTTTGATGGCGGCTTTGAATTCCTTGTCGTCCATAGAACCAGCAGCACGCTTCTTAGCGGCATCGGCCATGGTCTTCAGGGTTGTATTCACAGCTTTACCAGACTCATTGACAGCCTGCAGTTTAGCATCAACGTCTTCGACGGTCTTCAGACGAGAAACTTTCTTCTGAGCGGTAGCCAGGAGATCCTCAACAGTCTTCTTCTTGGTGAAGAGACCTTCCTGAGCAACCTGATTGTAGCTTGCTACATTCATGTTTCAAACCTCCAATATTTGGATATTGGTCTTTATAATACAGGACTTGATTGACTTCTAGTGAAAGAAATCACGGGAAACCGTTTAGAATCCCATATTTAAAGCTATGTTTTCTATTTAGATTCGTAAGGATTATAAATAATTGCGTATAGGAATCAAATAAATAGCCAATTAGGAATTTCCTAATTGGCTATTATATCCTTAGATCAGGACTTCTGAACTTCTTTCATCTCGTTGACAACAGCTTCACGCATAGACATCAGATCAGCCAGAAGCTTCCGCATAGTATTCTTCGGATCTTCCTTGACACTCTTGGCGAAGGCCTTGAGGTTCTCTTCGTTCTCCTTGTCAATCTTCGCATAGTACAGATTCTGGCCAACAAGAGAAGCACTGCTTCCGGCAATCTGACCCACAAAGGCACCAGTTGTGTTTCCAGTCTTCTTAGCGAAACCCACCGCTCCGGAAAACGACAAAAGATTGCTAAGCATTGCGAGGCCGCAAGCAATCAGAATTTTCTTCACCCGATCGGAGACGCTTCCAGAAGAAAGAAGATTATTAGCCAGCTTATTGAAAGCTTTGGCAGTATTGTCGATCTCCTTGATACATTTCTTGTAGTAATCGACAGCTTCCTTCTTGTAACCTTTCTTAGAGTTTTCTCTCGCCTGAGAAAGGTACTTTTTGGCAGCTTTCATAGATTCGGATGACTTGATGGCCTTGAGGTCTTCATACTGCTTGGTCATCGTCTTTTCCATATCTTCGGAGTAGGCTTTCTCCATGACAATATCGAAGTTTTCCATATCATTCACTCTTTCGTGTATAGTTTTAAAAGTACACTGCATCTTAGATAATGAAGTGCACAGATTACCAGAATGTTTCGATACCTCAGAGGGACAACTACCAATATTCCTGTAATGATTTTATAGATTACAAGAATATTGGAAGAACTGGACCATTTATGGTCCAGAGATTTTTCTTCTATGGATTCATAATACAGTCCTTTCCTTTTAATAAATAGAAGGATCGATCTCTTATAAAGGAGAAATGGATATATGAATTCTTTCGATATTGTAATGGAAATGCTCTCTGATAAGGAAGCATCAAAGTTTAAGAGTAAAGAAGAGGGATCTAAGAAGCTTCAAGCTGATCTAAAAGAGAAAGTAAAAGAATTCCAGAAAAATGAGAAGATTGCTAGATCCTTAATTAAGAAATACTCCGATGATGCAACGAATAAGAAATCTGATCATTATAAAGAAATCAAGATCTATGTTGATAATGCTCACAAGGCATTGTCAGACGCTTCTGATCTCTATTTTAAATTCGGAAGCATTTATCCTATTAACAAAACTGTGGATAAAGCCCCGGAGATTTCCGCTATCATTGGAATCGTCACAAGCTTTTTGATTGTGCCTCTGGTTCTCACATTACCAACTACGGCAGTATTGTCTGGAGTTAGAAAGATTTCAGAGAATAAGTGGAAGAAAAAGTATGATGAGTACAAAGCTCTGGCTAAGAGTGACTATGTAGAGGCTTATAATAAGATGTATGATGACATCAATGAGATGGCAACTGCATTTGTTGATAAGTATGAACCCTGGATCTGATGAATTTCATGATTAGATATAATAAATCCACATACTCTGCAAGAATACGAGAGTATGTGGATTTATTATATTCAATTATCTCTTATTATAGAAAGGATACTTATTCTCAAAGTCTCCGATAAGATCTTTGATCTGTCTTTCTACAAGTTCAAGAGACTCCCATACCGAGAGATTCTTCTTCTGCTTGTATTCTACAAGTTTCTCTTTCCACTTATTGTTATAGTCAATAATCTCAGTCCTCTTGGAGACAGTTCCTCCAATACCAGTAAGACCTAAACCAACTCCAGCTTCAATCGGAGTGGTTTTATCCTTACGGATCATAAGAGTGAGAATGAAGTATACAAATCCAAATACCATTGCAATGGTACTAGCGGTATGAACTTTGGATAGAGCACCTTTATTCTCAGGGACAAGATTAATCTCGATACATTTCTGAGCATTATAGAGCTCTTCACTGGTCTTCTTGCAGTAGGTATCGGAACTTCGATTGTATCTTCGAAGATTCAATCTGTAGTATCAATTAAAAATGATAAGAAATGGGAAGAAAAGAAAAAGAAAAAGAGTGGAAAGAGCTGAATCCGAATAATGTATATGCCAAAATGGAAGAGATGGAAGATCTCGTTGATAAAATGAGATCTGCTCTTTCCGACAAATATGCGCCCTGGATGGTATGCTAACGTATACTCCCTATATGAAGAAATATGTGTATATTATCTTCATATAGGGAGTGTATTTCTACCTAGCAAGAAGCAAATCATGTAAAGATATCATGTATCAGAAAGGAGTAAAGTATGGAAACCAGAAGAAGTATGGAAATTAAAAGAATTCCTCTAAATACCAATATCGGGTTTCTTCCTATGAGTGAATTTCTCAAAGAGGAATCCGGGATTCGATATTATCAGAAACCTATCTTGTGTATTCTGGTAGATAAAGACCTATGTTCTCACAATAGAGTTTACATCGTCCTCAGAAACGGTGCATCGATTGCGTTTGAGTATGGGTATGATTCAGTAACCGTAAAGAATCCATACAAAGAACTGGGAGATTTCTTGAGTATCCATCCAAAGAATTCTACCTCTTTCGTAGGATACAACTTCGCTATCTATCGGGATCAAGAAATTACGAAGGGACTTCTCGATATGGATTTCATCCGTAAGGCTATCTACAATCCCGAGAATTATCCAAATCTCATCAATAATCGTCCATATGAGATATTCCAACCGAGTATATATACCGAGATCTCTTTCTCTGTGTCGGAAGAGATAGCCAATTATACGATCACTTCTGAATTGCATAGATTTTTCAGACTTAACTATCAGAAGAATGTCAATTTCTATTCGTCGAATTTCCAGGAAAATGAAATTACGTCCTTTGGAAATCATTTGTATTGCTATACGCAAAGTACCATCGTAACTACGGCACAGAAACGGTATGTGAAATGCCCGATTTGTGGAAATAATGATCATACCAATAAATTCGTCATGCCTCTTCGTGGCTATACCTTCGGTTTGGTATATGCTTATAGCATCCTTCCTACGGATGAAGAAGTCACTGATGAGATGGTGAAGACTGTTATGGCCAAATCCAATGAAGAGATATTTTCTTTGCTTTATCGGAATTCCCGTAACTTTATAGAGAATCATGAAAGCGATCATTTCTTTTCTGGTAATCCTACCGCAGGGTTTATTTGGAATGAGGATTTCATTCGGAAGATTTACTTTACTTCCGATTTAGAACCATCTGATTCAAAACCTCTCATGGTATATACCAGGGAAGATCAGAAGAATCTTGTCGATAGGTTTATGAAACTCTATAACGGAGAAGAGCGTGTAATTCCCATCTATCTGGATGTCGAAACCACTTGGAATGGTAGTCATCTCTATCATTACACACTAACCCCGGACAATGAATTGCAGGATAAGGAGTAATCAAGGTATTCCATTATGAGGCGGGGATTACCAAAGTAACCGATTCTAGGAGAACCGTCTATAGTGGGATGCGCGGGGAGAGATTCAAATTCATTCTTGTCACCCTTCTGGAAGAAATGGATAAGAATCTCGGTATCTTGACTAGTATGGAGGATGCTGAGGAGATCTGTAATACAATCAAGAGTCAGAATGATCTTGAAGATTTCCAATTCTATAAAATGGAATCCATGCATCGCAAAGATCTATCAGTATGATGACAAAGAAGAGGATCGATTCGTTGCAATTTACACGGAGGAGAATGAAGATGAATGATAAAGTGATTCACTTACAAGCGAGAATGTTTCATAGGAATAATACGTGCGCTCCTCCTTTGAAGGAGAGATTCTTGAAAATGAGAGAGCCTTCTAAGAAGGAAGATACTCCCAAGAAAATCTTTCTCAACATTGATGGATATCGTCTGATCAATGTGGATGATATCTCCTAGGTCGGCATCGAGAAAGTAACAGCACTGGAATCCTGCAAAGATCTTGCAAAAATCACGGATCCCAATGAGAAGATTAGAGCGAAGATTGTGTATACAGTAAAGATCCGATCTTCTAGCGGGTTCATTATCTGGTCTTCGGATATTGGTGACAAAGTAGAGATTACACATCTCTATTATAGGATTCATGAGATTCTTAAGAACTATGGAATCTCTATCAATTACGTAGAGTTTGAACCCTCTGAGTTCAGACTGTAAAAGGAGAATCTTTATGCTGTTTAATCAGGAACATATGCCTTGTACAACGTTTCTCGACATTCGGAATCGACTCACCCTCAATGTAAATGAGATTCTGACCATCGTCATAGTGAAAGAGAGCGAGGATGAGTATTCCGTGCAGGCTCAAATGAAAACCGGAGTTATCGTGAAACTTCATTCCGCTTTCGATTCATTGGAGAAAGCTGAAAACTTCTATGTTGAAGTCAAGAACGCTCTGTTTGATCTTGACACTGTCCGTATGATTGGTATCTAAAAAGAGAAAAAGAAAGGTTGGATGATTTTCGTAGAGTTGTATACTCACGATTTATCCAACCTTTCTTTTTTGTATCACATTAACTTACTCTTTTCCACATACAGCATACCAAATAGGGAGGTATGTTGTTATGTGCTTTGCCTCCACCGGTATAAGCTGTTGTTCCAACACTACCCTTCGGAGTCCCATCCCACAGTTTATACCAACTATCATATTTATTGTCAAAATCTTGTAGAAATCCGGCAGTTGTTTCAGAACCAGTCGAATCTAAAACCAAAGCAGATCCTCCCTTGCTAGGGTTATTATGTTGATGACTGGGAATGGTATTCACAGTCAGAGTTACTTTTTCTTCACCACCAGTAGTATTCACCTTGTAGCTATTGGAATTACTCAATAGAAATACTCCATTGATCTGTGTCCAACTACCACCAAAAAGACTAGCAGGTGATGTGGTATTCATACTCTGGTAGATAGCTCCTACAGGATAGAAGGATAACTTTGTCAATGCGGTATTGTCATCAAAGTATACACAGGAAGATCTTGTAGTGGATACCACATAATTCCCACTACGATCTTTCAGTTTTCTCTTATAGGTAGCGATACTTCACCACCCAATACGATAACAGAGAGATGAAGTGATAGTTCCCCTACATATCTTCGTCTCCCCCTCTATTCTATATCTATATTAATAAATTAATATAGTCCACTAAGTTTAAGAAATAAAACACAATACCCTGTACATAGACCTTCTCAACTATGTACAGGGTATTGTGCTAGGACTGTATAAGAGCATCGCTCTTAATATAAGGTAGTTAATTTCATCTAGATAACGAAAGTAATTACCTTCGAATTTAAAATAATCACCCATATAGAGAGAAGAGATATTTCCCTCTATATGGGATTTTGATTTGGAGGTAAACCAATATGAACTTAGTTAAAAACACTTTTGAACCAAGATTCTCTACCAAGGAGAATATTGCCGACATCATATACTCAATACGATGATTGATGGTTTTGAGGTCTACCTCTTACTTAGAAGGTAGACCTTTCTTTTTGATTTTAAGATAACTATTAATCCCATCGATAGAAATGTGGTAACCAAACCATATGGTCAAACTCTATCGATGGGATTAAAACGGAGGCTCTCTTCATGACAACAACAAACCCAGAGCAAGAAGAGAAAAAGAATCTCACATGCCATTTTGTATATGAAATTCTTTATATGAGTAGTAGTCTCTTTGATAATATCTTGATAAATTTCTATATATTATATTCATAGAGATGGAAGAAGTAAACTGTCTTTGTCTCTATGAAAGGAAATCCATTTTGTCAAGCATGTATCACGGAGGTATGACTACAATGAAATTCGTAACGCATCCCATTCGTATTAACCCGGTGAATCTTGGAGAGGATACTGGGAAGTTATTACCCTATCTCCACGCTCGTATCGTATCTATCTATACCAGGGGATATAAATCCCATATTGATCTTCTGATTCAGATGAGTGATGGGAATTATATCTACATCAAACTCTATAGTGTCCTGAGAAAGGATAACTCTCTTACCAATACCAGAGATGGTGTTGGTACCAAACCTGCTTGGGGTCTCAAGTATGTCAAGAAGACTTCTATCGAAGGTTGTGTCCTGGATGTGATTCCTTCTTCGGAAGAGCTTAAGGGATTCAAACGGTATTTCTGTATCCTTCCTCTCCGTATGGCTTACTATGAGACCAATAAGTCTCTCTTTATCTGCTCTCACAATTTCGTAGAGGGTATTGATATGGATGCCAGAGGGATTCTCATCTACACAGATAAAGATATGGAGAGTGCACTCTTTCTCAATACCCACTTCTTTGCTCCTGAGAATCTCAATTCTCGGATTCATCCTTATCGCACTCTTCTCTTCCATATCCATGAGTCTCATGACTTCTCTACCAAGTTGGCATACTCGGATGAGACCAATGCAGGTAGATTTGAAGTCTCGGATGCACCCATAGCCTTCCATGAAACTCTCTGGAATGGTGAGGATTATCAACTCTTCATCACCAGTCAGAAACCCGTCTCCATCTATAACGATGGATATCAGAATGGAGAACCTGAGAATGAAGATCTGGAAAAGAGAATCTATTCCACTTTTGAGAATATCGCAGAATCTGTTTCCAGCTCCTTCTCTGTCTATGCAACGTTTGCCTTCTCCTATGCCCGCGTCTATTTCCTTGACAATGGTGAGTACATTATCGTCAAGGAGCAAGATGTAACCCGTTAAGAATCTCTATCTCCTCTTGTGGAGGGAAAAAGAATGGATACCCGAGAGACATAAAGTATCTCAAAGGTATCCATTCTTTTTTGTAAATTAGTATATACTATATAGATGACTACCAGTAAGGAGGTATACTTATGTCCTACGAAGAAATTGCTGTCCGTTGCTTTCTCATCAAGTCGAAGAATGTATCTCCGATACATCCTGTCATATTTTCGGATTCCTCTATATCTTACATATAGGGAATTCTTCCAATGTATTCATCAATAAGCAGATTCTGTGATATAGGAGGAATTTTTAGATGGTTCAGTGGAATAATTATTTCTTTAATGAGAGTCATGTGAGCTTGTATTTACGTATGTCATTCTTCTGAGAAAGATGAGAATGGAAATGCTCTATTTGAAGTGACTGTTAAATTATCTGGGAACGATAATCTAGTCATCACAAAACCAATCTCCTATGAGAAAGCACTCGCGATAGCAAAAGATATCTCGCTCATGATTGACAAGGCGAGTCATCCAGAGATGTACTCCTATGATGGAGTACCAAGAATCTTTAAGCAACATCCTATGTGGCAATCTAATGAATATTGATTCCTCTTTTTGTATATTTACCCCAATTTCTCTATCGAATTACTCATATTATCATTTTCAAAATGTCAAATATATGCGACATTCTGTAAAACATACCAGACAAAATGTAAAACGAGATATGAGATTTTCAAAATTCTGGAAAATGGTATTTACTCTAAAAATTGGAGAAGAATTACTACCCACTATAGAAGAGATACTCATATAGAGATTCTTCTATAGTGGGTAGTAATTTATTAATATAGATATAGAATAGAGGGAGAATACGATACTAGGTAGGGTATTAGAGATACTAGGGATATCTCTCTATCCTATCATTAGAGGAGTATCGTATTCTTATATAGACCATTGGGATGATCTATATCGCTACTTATATTAGGAAATTGAAAGATCGTAGTGGGAATTATGTAGTACCTGATACTAGAGCATCTTGTGTCTACTTTGATGACAACACCTCTCTGTCTAAGTTGACCTTCTATCCAGTAGGGTCTATCTATCAGAGTGTCAATGAGACTTCACCTGCTTCTCTTTGGTGGAGATTGGGAGAGACAGTATGACAGATTTCTCATTGGTGGAGGTAAGACATATAAGATGGGAGAAAAGGATAGCTCCGCTACTGTATATATTGCTACAGAAAACCTTCCTAATCATACACATATGATCGGTGACCCTGAGTGGAGACTGATGATCGGGGATGAACCTACTCTACCAAACAAAATCTGGGTTGATGCTGGATATGATCAAACTTCAGATAGATCCATTCCATTATATTATGAATGGAGAGATCAGTATACCTCTGGAGTAGGTGGTGGGGTCCATCATAATAATATACCTCCGTATAGAGCTATTGCTATGTGAATTCGTAATGCATAATTCCTAAATATTCACTCTATGATTTCATAAAACTAATGAAGTCATAGAGTGACTTTATTCTATCCTATACCTTATATACTGGAAAGGAGTATATAGAAAATGAATATCGTCTTTGATAATGATAGCAACCCTAATGAAATCTATTCTATCTCAATTTATGCTAATGATCCAGAGATCTATTATATCGATGATGCTAGATTCTATAGAATGGGATATAATACCCTCATTGGTTCTATGAATTTTCGTATAGATATAGAGAAAGCCATTGAGAAATTCAAGAAACCTGAGACATCTCCCTTTATCAACTATGCGTTTCATACAGAGAGACATCCCGAATATGCCCTCATTCCTATGATGTTTACCGCTATTCCCAATAATCCAGATGTACCTCCTTTATTCGGTATTACGTACAACGATGGAAGTATCTCTTTGGATCTAGCAAATGTATTATCTATGATACATACATCAGAGGATATTGAGAGATACAAAGAGGGATACTCCTCTGTCAGACTCCATTTCTCTACATTCTATCGTAAGATGGAATAAAAGAATCATCTTAGATTCTAAAAATGATCGACTATAATAGTTTACTATTATAGAATACTATAAGAAGACACGAGGGGATAAGTAGATATCATATGGAGGTATACTACTTATGCCTGATAAGCTTTTATCTCCTGAATATGGACTTAGCAATTCTAAACTGGAAGAATGTAATACTTCTCCTTCTGATGTAAGAAGTGGAAAGACATTCTATAGTGGAGATACTTCAGATAGATCTCCACAGAAAGGATATGTAAACTCGACTCTTGTGAGATATTATAACTCAAGCGTGAAAGCATTTACTGCCATGCCTGAATATATAAATGTGAATTGCTGGCAAAGGTGTCCTAAATTCAATTCCAATAAGAAACTAGATTGATAAGAGATATCTTAGGATGCTAGAGGGTTTTCCTTGTCGTTTTCCCTTCTAGTAGTCTGACTGAGGGTATTTCTTTACTCCTTTCTTTCCATATGAGAGATATCATTACTTCTTGCCCCCACTTCCCTTGCTAAGAAGAATCATCTCTCATATGGATCTTTTTGTATAAAAAAGAAGGGATAAGGAATTTCCCCAATAATAAATAAACTCCTTATCCCGGTAAGTGCGAATATACTATAGAGTAAAAGGTTGAGTATTATGCGCTATATGGTTCCGTAAGTTTCCTAAAGCCAATATGTCTCTCACGAAGATATCTGACCATAGGATTTCTCTTACACATGCCATACAGAAGATACTCCTGCTTAGTATTGACAAGATATTCATGATCCTTGGAATTCGGGTCATATTGATTGGTGAAATGTCAAAGAGCGTAGTCTTCAGAATTTTCCAATCTTTCTTTTTGGATATCTAATGTCTGAATGTAGTCAAGTACATCCTTTATTTCAAGCAGTGGGTTCTGCATAAGTATCATACCTTTAGTCCCATATGGAATGTCCCCTAAGACTTCCATATGGGATTTTCTATAAGAATCTATCCTCACTTACCTATATAATATACAGAGATTTCTGAGATTCAATAAACCCAGATAGATACTTATCTTCATTCTTAGTATCTATCTGGGTTTATCTCTTATTTCTCTTTATCTTTCAATCTCTCAATGTTCCATACATGAGTATGGGCGATCTTTACCAGGATTTCATATGCTTTTCTTTTATTGGGAGCGTCACATTCCACAATGGAGATGTCGCCATTCTTTTTCGTCACATACCCAATATAATGTCGCATAGGAAGAATCCTCCATTTCTATATGAGAGTAAAGATTTTTACCTCTCTGTATAAAAAAGAAAGGTAGGTATCTAGCTTTGATATACTAGATACCTACCTTCTTAAGACTTAGGAGTCATCTTTCTCGTCATCCATCGGGATATCAAACCAGTGATCGTTGATATACTTACCAACTTTCACCACAGGGTCTCCCTTGAGATGGTAGCTGCCATCCTTTCTCTTCTGATATCCATACTTCTGACAGGCTTCATCGAAAAGCTTCATGAATCGGTTGAAGTTCTCATGAATATCATCGTGCATATCAGAGAAATCAAAGAGATCGTCCATAATTCTCTCAACGGGAGTCATAGAAGGAACGACATTCTCGAATTTCTCGGGAATAGTCATCTCGGCATCATCGGTTTCTTCCTGCTTCTTGATCCGAGAAATCTCGTTGACCAAAGCTTCCTTAGCTCCCTCAGGAGTATCGAAGTCGATGAAAGGATCATCCAAGACATTCTTGGCTGCCCGCAGGATGAGATCTACCTTTCTCTTATAAATAGAATCGTTCATGGTATTACCTCCAATTTTCCCGGATGAATTTACTGACTCTCATTTTCTGATTCTCGGTCAGAAGATACTCACCAGTCTTGGAAGGCTGGAAACAATAATGACTGCAAGCTCTCTCAAAGAGCTCGACATATTTGTGAAGACTTTCCATACCGATTTCAACCTTCCGCCGTGATCTGGGTTTGACTTCCATTGTTGCTGTCATCTTCCATTCCTCCAACGGGTTCGACAGAGATGACTCCCTGGATAATATTCCGATGAGGAATCTCCTTCAGAAGTTCCTCGGTTTCCTCCTCTGTCTTAGGAGAGCTCATGAGCATATTGTAAGTACGCAGAGAGGAGGAGATCTGAGAACCTTCCTTCTGCTCCAAGCTGTTGCTGATCTCCTCCGAACGATCCAGAAGAGTATTCTTCATCTCCGGAGTTGCATAGGCGGTCCCTTCGATGGAATCGAGGACACTCAGCAGACAATCCGAGGAGATGATACCGAACTTCTGAGACTTGATAAATTCATGGATGGCTTCGACATAGTTGATGGCCATCGGATGGAAGATGACACAGTGATCAAACTTCCACCAATTGATATCCAGGCGAATGTCATCTTTGATTTTGCTCATGGCATCGGTACCATAGACGATGAGATCGATGCTCTCGAAAGGAATCTCCTCATCGAGCATCTGACGGAAGGTGAACCCCTCCATCTTATTCTCATCCAGATAGACACCACTTATGGGATCTTTGGTCATCGCCCAACGATAGAAGGTGAACCCCATCGGATCATAGGTCAGAAGTTCGGTAAAGATCTTCGGACTCACATTCTGGAAATTAGTACCAACCTTATTGAGAAGACGATTGGTCTTAGTGACGCGGATCATCTTCTTCTGAGGAATATCCACAATGCACTCTTCCAGGGAATTCATCGGTTGATTCGCATGGTTCGGATTGAGGATGTCCTCCATATTGAAATTGGAAGGGACATCCTCTGGTTCATGATTGGCATTCATGATCTTAGTAATCTCATCAATGCCATAGTCGTCTTTGGCCTCGGGTTTGGAATGCATCGGAAAGGAGGCGGTCACCTCCTTATTCGTCTTCGCGTGATAGTGGTTCGGATTTGCTGCTTTCTTCTTCTGGTAGATGGTCATGCTGATCATCATGATTGCAAACATACCAAAGCCTACCAAGATACCAATCATAATCGGATTCATAATACACTCATATCCTTTCTTTTCAAAGAGAGAATCTGAGAGGCTCCAAATTCTGCCATACCTCCTTCCTATTCTTAGGATTCTGCCTCCTTGACATTCTTCTCACAGACTCTCATGACAGTGATCATACCATTGTCTTCCACATGCTCCTCGGTCGTCATAATGACATTGACACTATGACCTTCAAAGGTATTATTGTGCGACACGAGGAAGATTTGCTCGGCATTGATCTCTGCTATCTGTTTATATAATATATCGAAAAATTTCGTTCTGTCGGAGGCGTACAATGGGCCATCCATCTCATCCAGGAGAAGGATATTATATTTGGTCGTAGCCTGACGAATGAGCGCAAAACTCAATGCAAGAGAGATGATCGACCGCTGACCCTGACTGGCTTTTACGATGTCATCCACCATCGTTCCATTGATGGAATAGGGAATCTTGAATTCATCCTGGGTGATGACGAAATCCAATACCTCAATGGAATCTCCAAAGACATCGGAAATCAATTCATTGAGAATCTCTTTGCAGCTTCTTAGGAAGAGCTGGATATAGACCAGAGGAATTCCCTTGGAGGAAGAGACAGCTTCCACGATATACTTGAGAATCTCCTGATCCTCCTGCATCTTCTGAAGATCTTTGGAAGTGGACTCATATTCAGATAGAGCCAACCGATTTTGATCTTGGATTTCCTGCAAGACTTCGAGATCCTTCTGATTGGACTCGATCATCATGAGGATAGGTTCCATCTTTCCTCTGAGTTGCTTGACTTTCTCCATCACATCCTTCTTGGAATCAAATTCAGATTGAAGCTGATCCTCATCACGCTTCTTCTCTGTGATCTGATCCCAGATCCTCTCATTCTCCATCAGACGAGTTAATGCTTTCTGAAGATCATCCTCCTTCTTCTGGAGATTGCGGTATTCCTCCTCTAAGTCAGAGCATTGCTTCGAGAGAGATTCTCCTTTCTTCTGTAATTCCTCATACTCTGTCTGAAGTTTCCCGGCATCACTCGCCTTGATAGATTCTAGCTGAGACTGAAGATCAGTCAATTGCAAAGAGAGCTTATTCTTCATCTCATAATTCTCAGATTTTTCAATACATCTCATGAGAAGATCATGATCATACCAGACTTGACTCTGAAGAGAGGAGAAGATAGACTTGAAATCTCTTGCAATCAAGACATGAAGATTGGAGAGAATAGGAGCAATCTCATTCCACACCACTCTCATCGCCGAGATCTTAGAGACAATCACCGGATACTCTGCATATCGATCAATCTCCTTCTCGGTGAGATCAAGATTCTCCCGATTCTTTTTCGTCTCCTCATCCATAGGAAGTCCCTGAAGAGTCTCCGCTACCGTAATCGGATGCGTCTTATAATAGGGACAGTCATGAGTCGGACAATCCGGAGGAAAGAATACAACATCTTCCGGTTTATACTGCTTCAGATAGTCGAAATTATTGAGTCTCTTCTGGATCTTACTCCTCACCTTGAGAAGCACCTCTGTCTTCTTCTTGGCAATGGTGAGAGAATAATCTCCATGTCGAAGAATATCCTGGACAGATTCGGGATTGTATAGAGAGATCTCGTGGATGAGAATATTGATGGTATTGATATGGCTCATGACTCTCATGAGAGTGGTGGAGTCATACTGATAGGAATAGGAAGAGACACTCTCACTCAATTCCACAAACTTCTTCTGGATCTGGTCATACTGATTCTCCAAGGTCTTGATCTGATCCTGAGAGACAGAAACCAATTTCTTTTCCAGAATGGTCTCTGCTTGCAGTCGGGTATCCTGACATTGGGCATCCAACTGCATCAACTGTGCCGAGATGGACTCCATCTTCTGCTTTCCAGCTCCAATGGCAACCAAGATATCTGAGATAGATCCATAGGGAGATTGAGAAGCATTCTCCTCCATTCTCTTTTCCAGATCTTCAATCTCTTTCTGCTTGGCATGGATCTGTACCTGGAGTTCGTCCATATACTTGGAGAATTCCGTTACGGTCATTCCATTGGTGGAAGATTGAATCAGGACATTCATCGAGTTGAGTTTTTCTTGTAACTCTGCATTTTCTTCGGTGCGGATTCGAATCTGCTCAATCCCCTTCTCATACTGATTCCGGATCTCATCAATATTTCCTTTACTGACTTTCGCCAGTCGATTGGTCATGACAGAGACCTGAGCATTCATCATCCGAAGATCATCATTCAGCTTTTTGTAAAGCATGGTATAGACTTCGGTATCCTGAAGAAGATTGGCCATGAAGGACTTTCTCTGAGAAGAGGGAAGATCGATCATGTTGGTGACATTGGGACCCAATCGAATGAGAGTCAAGAGATTCTGATCAATCCCAAGTTTGCTCTCCACCAGCATCTTGAAGTTGGTGGGAGATCCTGTGGGATTCAAATCTTTACCATCTTCACTGATATAGGACCGAATGGTATGATGACCATTCTTCCAGGTATAGGTATGGACGATCTTGTAGAGTACATTTCCATCCCGGATATGGAGTTCTTTTCTCCCATTCTCTCCTGGAATTACGATTCCATCCTGGTTTCTGGCATCAATTGTACCAAAGTTGGCAAAGGGTTGGAGATGACCTAAGATCACCGTCTTACAGGATCCCATCTTGCCAATAATAACATTGATCACCTTGGTATTCTCATAGAAGTCAAGATAGACATCTCTGACTCCGAGACCGGAATAGATATGAGAGAAATTGTGAAGGTGAAGATAAAGGATCTTCATATGTTTACAATGCCTCCATGCTCACTGACGAATCTCTCGACATCATCCATGGCAACGTTTCCGTAGATATACCGAACTCCATCACCAGGAAGAAATCCAGTAGTCTCACAGAAATAATGATCGTCTAGAATCGGATCGGAATCCAGAAGACCAACCTCAACCGAGATATACTTCGAGGTAAACTCCTTCGGTTTGGAATAATGACAGGGAGATCCCTGAAGAGAGATAATGGTTCCATCTGCACAGACTGCTCAAGGTCTCACCGACATATAGATCATACGATACTCCGGATCATGGGCATTATGATTCCGCATCTTGTAATAGGATGATTTCATCCAATCTGCTGCTGTCATAGACATAAAATCACATCCTTTCTGATAAGATGATATACGCTATTTACTGATGTCTCTTTTTCGGTTCATCCATATAGGTGAACCAATTCCCTTGGGAATCCTGCATGATGGGTTTGTGACAGAATCTGCATCTGGAATGAAAACTACATCCATCATAGTATTCATCCCCATCATCCGGTTTGTGCCATTCCAGGATCCCATGATAGAACCAGGTCATTGCCTTGAAGGGATGGACATACCAGATGAATCCAAGGATCCATAATAGACCAAGGAGAAAACCCAGAATGGAAAAGACATACAACATACTCAATCATCCTCTTCCTTCTCGAGATCTGGATTCGCGGTGCGGAATTCATCCGGATCTCCAATCGACATACTGAAGGTATCATCCGAAGATGCGATCAGAGGTTCATCGAGAGGATCCCCAACCACATGCTTGGGATCTGCATCGGTGATGACAATGGCATACCGAAGATTGAAGGCTTCACATCCTCTCTCAAAGAGCAACCAGCTCAGCTGAGAGGTAGAGCTTCTCATCACAGATTTGAAGTTGAATCTGGCATTCTTATCCGGGAATTGATTCTGACACTGATCAATGTCAATTCCCTTCTTCTGAATTGCCATCTTCAGAATTCGTTTGAGGAGTTTGTCATTCTCCTGGATCTCAGGAATGAATGCCTTGGTAGAGACAGCCTTCTGTTTGGCATAGATACTCTCCTCATTCTTCTCAAGATCCTTAGCCATCAGAATGGGATTCAGCTTTGCAATATGCTCCGGATCTGCCTTGAAGTACCTGCAGTGCTCCTCATTGTTGGGATCACATTCGACCAGATAATAGGTCTGGGTCTTTTTGTCCCAGTAGATACCAGGTTCATTTGCCAACTCTCTCAGCTGAGGACCCATATACCGATAGAAAAATCCATTATAGAGATAGGCAGTCTTGGTGTCATACTCCCCAGAATCCGGATCCAACACCTTGATTCTCATACAGCCCATGGAACCCAGAAGAGCCATAGGCTGCTCATTCTCGTCCAAATAGCCTTTGGACTTCTCTTCTTCCACCTTGGGCAATTCGGTAAATGCAACGATTTTCATAGAACGTTACTCCTTTCTTTATTTGAGGGAAAACCCTCTGGAATTCTTATTGGCGATGACATTTCCATGAATGACATCGTCGATTTTGTTATTGGGATTGGTGGCACTAAAGCCATTACTCTCAATGACATTCTTGTGTCTCTCTGCAAAGGCATAGACATTCAGCAATTTGAATGTCTCCTCTGCATAGGAATACTGCTTGAGGACATAGACAAAACTGCGAAATTCTGCATAGGTCATCGTCGTCTGAATGTCAATGTCTCTCAGATGGATGAGGATACCTTCAAAAGTATTGTCTCCTCTCCTACATAGAGTTGGAAGAATGGTAACTTCTTGGGTATTGGGATACTTCCTGGAATCTCGGAAGGAGATCTTGAGAGAGTTATAGGCAGAATTGAAGGCCAACTTATTCTCCTCATCATAGATAAAGAGATCCTTCATATTCTCATCGGTAAACCAATTCAACGCTGTCATACATGATTTGGTCATCTCATAATACTCATTCTCCAGAAAGAAAGTGGTCTTGGTTGAGAATGGCATCTCCCTTCTGGATTTCGGGGATATTACCAGATTCAGCCATACATTCGGAATATCCATCTCTGGTATGCTATAGCTGCCATCCTTCTTGGCATAATAGGAAAACTTCGGAATTGACACTACTGATGTGAGCTTCAATTCCGAAGTTGCAAATAGACATCTGGATAGTTTGTCAATCATGAGAGAATCTCCCTTATTCTTTCATCATGTAATTGATGAAATTGAGTGCTTTGCCATTTCTTAAATAATCTATGACTCTTTTTCGAGATGAGACACAATAGTCAAATCCAAAGTCATAGAGCATGACAAAGAGGGCATAATGATTCGGATCCGTAGAAGGTCTCACACGACCAGCAGCCTGATTGGCTTGAATTCTACTAATCTGATCACAGGAGATGACACACTGGATATTCGGCACATCCAAACCGACACTGAAGGTACCATAGGTGGCCACAATGATTCTCCCATGTTGCTTCGTATCCTCTTTGGCTTCATCTTCCATATCTCCATAATATTCCATCACAGGTCCCAGGGTGTCTTCATACTTCTCTTTGACTCTGTGATAGATCTGATGAAGTCCATCCACAAAAGATGTTAGAATCAGAATTCTGGCATCCTTCTGGAATTTCTCAGAGTCTCTCAACTTATCCAGAATCACTTCAATACTCTGATAGAAGATCTCCTGGGTATACTCATATCTCATATAATCCAAGATAGAGAAACCAATCTTCTTCTCGGTAGATTTAATAGCTCTCAGAGGAGGATGGGAATTGTAGATGATGGACATACAGGTCACATACCGAACTCCCTTATTGGAAGTGGGTAAGATCGGTACATTCTTGAAGATATTCCGATATTTGTATGCCTTTGTGTTGCTAGACTGATTATAGTCGGCAGTCAGATAGTAGGTATACTCCACACTGGTATAGGCATCAATGGCAACCATAGATCGGATACTATGATGGGCCTCATCATAGATCTTGACTCCAATTCCAAGAGAAGCAAAGAGATCGCTGATACCAGGATATCCATACTTCTTCGCATAGGAAGTCAACGTCTCATGGGAGATGAGAAAGATATCATAGCTGTGATATTTGAAGGGATTCTTCCTCATTCTCTCTAACATTTCCGATCCCTTGACTGTCAAGATTCTCTCTTTGGGAAGATCAGTTCTCTCCTCAAAGACTTCAGACCACTGATTGATCAATCGATCCATATAGGTGATCATCACAGTCTTCTTCTGATGGAATTGCAGCATATAGATCATAGCCAAGGTCTTACCAAAACCAGTCTGCATATTACAGAAGATCCTTCGATGTCCATTTCGGATTGCCATCTGTGCTTCCTCAATGAATTGAACCTGCTGAGGTCGTAATTCATCGATATTCACCTGGAATGGATAACATGCCTCTGCTACTGTAGGTGGTACCATAACCGGAAGATATCCAGGAAAGTATTGACCTACTAGAAATTCCATGGATAGATCTGAGGGACATACAAAGACATGCTCTTTGGTCAGATAGAATCCGGAATAGGGCACAGCAAACTTTGCATTCTTTCTCCGGATACTGTATCTCTTTTCAAAATCCGGAGATAAATTGGATTTATAGGGACTGATCATCGTCCCTGTCGTCGTTCGATAGACATATCTCTCATGGTTGTCCATCCAACTTGCTTTTGGCATCTGATTTCATCCTCTCATAAGGAAATTTATACGAGAATGGGATAGAGATCACAATCAATGAGCTTCTTAGTAGGAACGCCCTCATTGATTCTCAGATAATCTAACTTACTCCCATTCTCAAAGTGATTTTCTCGATCGGCACTGATCTTATCCAAAGTCAATACCACATCCGAAGTCAAGACTCCCAAATCTACCTCATGATAGCAGAATGCAATCGGAGTCTTGTAGGATCCTTCGAATTCGTACATGTTATAGTTGCAGAGATGAATCCTTGGATCAAATCTTTTGGTAGGTTTCGGTAACCACCCGGATCGTACCTCCATATCATCTCCCATAGGGATTACCAACCATCCCAAGAAGACCTTTACTCTGAGATCTCTTCCGACTCTCATATAGGGTCTCTGAAATAGATAATTCAAGAAATTCGGATTGTCTTCCTGTTTATTCAATAGATGCAGGATTCCTTTTACGGTATCGGTATCATCATACCGAAAGAAGGACACTCCATTCTTCGGATAGATGGGAAGATCATTGCTCTTTGTGGCGGAATCATACAAAAGCCGTATCGATTCCTTGACAAAGGTCTTCTCTCCACTGCTGCGAAACCTCTTCAAACCAAACATATAGATCTTTCCTTTCTTTTTAACTTACTCCACGAAAATGATATATTAAGAAAAGTTTATTTTTCTAAACCGAATTTATTTTAAAGGTTAAAATCCCTATAGACGGATAAGAAGGTATATGAGTAATACGAATCTTACTCATATACCTTCTTCAAAGATTACTGAGGAGTCTCTGTTTCATTGGAATCTTCTTCCACCTGTTTTGAACTCTGAATCTCGACAATCTGCTTCACAGATTTATCCAAAGATGCAGCATACTTTACCAAAGCCGCCATATTCTTATCATTGGAGATATGGAAATGCTTCAGGCGAATCAAGATCAACTCCAACTGGACACTAATCTTGACAATAATGGCGATAAAGAAGATGATGATCAAGAGTTCGAAAGTAGGCATGTCTTGTGCACCACGCTTTCTGAATTTCAAAAGATTTATAGGTAGGTTTAGTTACCTCTCTGTGTCAACCAGAAGATGATCGCTACTGCAATCATAACCACAATCACAAAGTGTAGAATTCCTTGGAAGACTTCGATGAAGATGGAAAATGCTTCTAGGATGACAGCAGCTTTGAATATCATCGGAAAGACGAAGATGGCGACTGCCAATAGAAGAATGGAACCCAAAATGATCCATACTATGATCGATAATTTCTTCATAAAAGGACAATCAGCTCCTTTCTATACAGTGTCTCCTCTTCTTTTTCTTTATTTCTATGTAAATATGTAAAAAGAAAGGCTATGAGAGCTTATATTAACGCCTCATAGCCTTTTTAGATTTTCTTTAGATCATGACATCACTGCCATCATCATCCGGAATGATGGAGCTCACCTTGGATACAAAGAGAGGATCCAGATGAGAGGATGCTGTCTTCTCATAGAATTCCGGAGAGAGCAGCTGCTTCTTCAGATATCCATAAGACAGAGAGATGACCGGAGAGGGATTCTTAAAGAGAGCATCATTCAATCTCAGAATGACGTAATCATTCAGATCCCCATTGGGTCCAAAGTCAGGGTCTTCATAGACATTGCTCTTCTTCCGGATGAGAGCACGTACCAGCATCTCCATATGGACGAAGTTGTAGTCAATGCCTGCTTCCAACTGCTGCTCTGCCATCATCTGCAAGACTTCATCAATGGTATTGCAACCCATACGGTCGTTGGTATTGAGAAGCTTGTTGATATTCTTAATGGGCCGAGTCAGCTCCTGCGATTTGACCTCTACATTGAAGAGGACCGAAGAGTCATCATCGAAATTCTCCAGAGAGATGGGCTTGCTCCGATCTTTCTGCTTCAGAATCATAGAAGCCAACTGATCACTCAGATAGAGTTTGGCTCCACCTTCTTCCTTGATGGGATAGAGCACTCGACCAGAGAAGTCGATGATATTGAAAGAGTTGCAATAGTAATCAACCGTATCCTCGGTCTCTTCTTTGAGAATCTCCGGAATCTGGATAAAGAGTTCTTCATCCGATTCTGCATTCGACTTCATTGTGATGTCGTTGGAGTAGAGCTCAAACTGCTCATCGAACTCCGGAGACATGACGATGGGATCACTGTGGGTCATCTGCAGATGCTTGGAAGAAAGGACACGCTGACCCAGAGGTTCAGTCACCTTCATAGCAGCATAGGCACCAGCAGAATAGAGATCCTTATTCAACTCAAAGAGTCCACCATAGCAGTAGGCACAGATACCATCCCGAGATGCACAGGTACAAGGAGAACGGAACTGAATGTGATGACCAATCAGATCCTTGTCTCTCTTATAGCTCAGCATTTTCAGATCCCCGTTCTCGTCATAGTAATACCGACGATCGAGCATCTTGAGGAATTTGTCATCCTTGATGAAGTATGTAACCGGCTTGGATGTATTGCACTTGAGATAATCTCTTCTCAATTGCACAGCTGTCGCAGCAGTGGTTGCCTTCTTGGAGAATGCGCCAGGCTCACCCATCTTGGTCTTGGACATAATCAGAGACTTACGACCAGACATGGCATCCAGATAATACGCAGAGGGACTGCTGATGCCATCCACTAAGATATTCTTGTCGATCAGATGAGGAACGGTGGTACCATTGATGTCAGACTTCAAGCCGATCATAATGGCGATCTCTTTAAACTGACCTTTGCTCAGGTTATTGCCAGACTGGAAGAGAGGTTTCAGATCATTGTCTTCATCCTGTACGAAGAGATCAATCAATCTCGAAGTCCTCTTATCCAATTCTGCTTCAATCTCAATCGGCTGCAGATTGGGATCGAGTTTCTCATGCATGAGATAATCAATCTCAGGATTTCTCTTGGCAGCCTGAATGATGGAATAAACCGAAACGCCCAAACCAAAGATGGGAGAGAATGCCCGAGAAATGGCAGTCATATGATGGGTGATCTCATCAATGATGCGACTCTGGGTATGGAAATCCACATCGGTGATATTGGGAAGAATCATATCATTGATATACTCAGTGATCTGATTCATAGAGGCATTCTTGAAATCAAAGATGAAAGATTCATCCAGGATATCATAGCAGTCACATTCCATGAATGCATACCACAGAATGAGATTGCTCAAGAAATGCCGAATTTGTAAAGTATGCAGATTCTTTTTCTTATCCTTCTCATCTCCATGATGAATATAGAAGTGAATCGGCATGGTGCGGATCTCTTTGTCTTCGAATTTGTATTTCAGAATATCCAAAAGATCCTGGTAGACTTCCTCAAAGGAATCCTTATCCTTCAGGATATCATCGAGGAAGAAATAGACGTTGCTGTAGGTGGACATCAATTCCTCGAAGGATTTCTTCGGATGCCCATCGTATTCAATCGTAATACCTGCTCCCATCATTCTTTACTCCTCTGCTTCCGTGTTGAGTTCTTCGGAAGGAATCTCCTCATCTTCCGAAGCTTCTTCTCCATGCACCTTCTTCTCAATCTCTTTGGAGACTTTCTTCATACGATTCTCCATCGCATTCTTCCAATCGGTGGAGGTATCCTCCTTTTCTACGATTTTGATCTCGGCATACTTCAATCCATCAAACTGGACCGAAGAGTCATACTCATTGATGAATTTGAGATAGTCCTCCAGACTGTCAAAGGAGATCTCAACGGGGAATCCTTTGGCTTGACAGGTATCACTGTTATAGTATTCAGCAATCTCCTGGTGAATGTGGTATCCGGCATCACAAGGTTCCGGATTCGGATTGAAATAGAAGTTATCGAAGAGCTCCATGAAGGGAGTGAATGCACCACTCATACCGACATCGGAGTTGGAAGAGACATTCAGGTCGATCTTCCCAAGATAGGAGGGATGGATATTACGATATTTCTGGGAAATGATTTTAGAGCTCTGCTCACCTAGAGACGACTTATAGGTTTCACTATAAGACTGACTATATCTTACCCGAGATAAGGAGTTCTTTCTTATCTCGAATCTCTCCCGCTTTGATTGAATGGAATTACGATAGACTACTGTCATCTATCTACCAACTAAGAGAAGTCTCTTAGCTCTACTCTACTCAGTTCTACCTGAGGTATTCCTACCTAAGTTACCCTTTCGATAGTCGATGAACCTTATCCTACTTTCATAGGATCTTGGCTGCGTGATTGGCCCTACTCTCGACCTTGTTACTATACCAACTGAAATAATGTCCTCTTTAGATCAAGTCCAGTTGCCATATAGGCAGTGATGTCTATATTTAGTAGTCGGGATTTGACAGGCTATCGTCCCCGCAATTCAAGAGAGTTTATACCGAACTCTTTCAGGTATCAAATTCGGTCCTTTAGCAGAGAAATAGAGATCTTGGAGCATGGTCATATCATTGACCAACTCATCGGATTTCACAAGGTCTCCAATGTTTCTCATGCCATTGATGATGATGTCCGAACCAAAGTTGAAGAGTTCCAGGAGGGTATCCATGGTATTCAACTTAGACTTGGACTTCTTCTCGATGAGCTTGTTGATATTCTCGTTGATCTTCTTTCCCAGAGAAGACATAACGATGTATTCATTCTTCCGGATTCTCTTATTATCCAGATCCATATTATTCCGATTCTTGAGAGAATCAAAATCCAGGATCATCCATCTGAGAATCGAGTAGATATTCTTCTTATAACAGTCAGGAAGACGGAGATTGACCTGGGTAATGGTATCCAAGAGTCTCTCGATCATATGCATGGTGGTTTTGCCCTTCTCTGCAAAGGTCTCGAGATTCTTAGAGTGAGCAGATCCAATGGAACCTACTCGACAGGTCCAATACATAGTATTCTCTACCGTCTCCATGGTCATAGGAAAGTCTGCAGACATGCAGGCCGCGATCATAGCGGTGAAGTTTCCTACAAACGGTACATTCTCCATGAGGTAACGATCTACCTGGAGAATGATCTCATTCACCCCGAAATACCGATACCGCTCATGATCATACTGATCCGCATGATCATCAAAGAAGAGCTTATCGAAGGGGAGAATCTTGATGACATCCTGGAGGCCAAAGTAGGCAATGGTATTCTTCAATCCAATCTTCGCAGAGAAGATCATGACAGGATTGATGAATTTTACCTTGGCTGCTTTGGACTTGGATGCAAATCTCGTCTTCCGATTCAATGCATAGCTATAGGTAGAGAATTGCATGACCTCACCATTCATATCGATGAGAGGACGCTTCTTACTCTTATAGACGATGATCGGCATACGGGACTTCATCGTGATCTTACCCTTCTGACTATAGGTAGATGCATCCACCAGCTGCCAGAGAGCTTTCCACTTTTTGTTATTGAGGGTATAGAATCCATCATACTCAATCGGAATCAGAATCTTCTTGACGATATTCCTCTCATTCTTATTCGTCTTGATGTTGACGTGGAACTGGATCTCACCCACTCGATTGGTAGCCAGATATTTGAATTTGGGAATGTCATAATTCCCAGACTTTCTTTTGTAGTTGATATTGACAGAGTGCTCATTCACATCCACTTTGTCAGGATCCACTACGATGTCATACCCGGTGATGGTGATGTTTTCAATGGCTTCAAATTCTTTCATCGCCATCACAACCAGATCGGGAATGGGGATGTCATTCTCCGATCTCAGAAAAGGAAGATTGAGCTCCTTTTCCATAGGATTGGGAAATTGATAGATATAATTTAGCATTTTCTGTGATCTCCTATGAGAATTTCAAGTAAAAGAAAAGGTGTCATTCCAGAGTTCTCTCTGTGAGATAACACCTTTTCTTACGGACTTACTTGGAGAATACGACCTTGGTCACATCCAGCTTCTGAGGATCGGTCTTGTTCGGTTTGGCCTCAAAGCTGCTGATCACCACCGGAGTGATATTCATCGTCTTCTGGTATTTCCCCAGAGGAAGACGAACTTCATCTCCTTCCTGAATGATCTCAGACTTCCAGTCATCTTCCGGAATCCTGGTGGTATAGATGACGACCTTCAGAATATGAACGGTGTCACCCACCAGGGCATTCAGCGGTTCCATAGGATCTTCTTTGGTGAAGTCCACCATACTCTCCAAGAGAGCTGCCACAGCAGTCTTCTCAGTGAGATAGAAGGACTCTTTCCGGGGATCGATCTTCATCGTTTCCCCATTCTTCATCTTGTATGCCTTATACAAGGTGAGGGTCTTTTTGGTACGAAGTGCTTCCGAAACCATCTTGTATCAGCCTCTTTATCCTTTCTCGGTAAAGGAATCCTGCTTGATGGTGAGCTTAGCGCATACACCAGGAAGGATTCGGAAGAACGGTTCACCCTTGCGGATGACGACAGAGACTTCGATCACATCACCCAGATTATACATGATGGTGTGACCCGTCTCTTCTGCCAACTCTGCCAGCGTGTCAAACATCCCTGCCAGGAAATAGCAGCCGACCATCGCCGGAAGATCTCCATCCATCGTCATGATGGCATGTTTCTCCTGAAGGTCTTTGATGGTCGAGGTGTTGATCCTTCTCATGAGATGCTCTTCATTCGGATCATCCGGATTGTGCATCCTGAGAATATGGACATCCTGACCATTCTGCTTGGTGACCGTCACGATGAATTTCTTCATGTCATCCAGATGGACTTCCATACAACGGTCAAAGACGACATTCAGATTGCCGTCCTTCTCCTCATCGGCATCCTTGGCACTCAGATAGGCAGTCAGGATCGGCCACAGACTAAGCTGGGTAATCCCTTGACGTTTCGCAATATCACCCAGCACCTGAATCATCGTCGTGATGGTTCTGGCTGCATAGGTATACTGTGTAAAGGGCTTCTGAAGCCAGATATCAGTATCTTCCCCGAGAACCGGACAGACTTTCTGCTCAATCCTACGGGTGATCTCCTGCTGCTTCGGGTTGGTCGGATTCATTGGGACTTGTTTCATAACGATTTGCCTCCTTAGCTTTAATCCAAAGATATGATATATGCAGATTTATAATTTACTGCAATAATCATAAGCATCTTCAATATCACTATAGAGAATGAGAGGGATTCCCATCTCTACAGCTCTCTTTGCTTTGCTCGTATTCAAATTGGATGCCACCACGAGGGCGGTATTCCGATTCATTGTCTCTGCGACTCGAATTCCAATCTTCTTGAATTTCTCGACCCAGTTCTTGTCACGGAATCCAGAGAATACGATGGTGGCCTTATACTGAACCTCGCCGACGAGATTCATCATACGAGCCAGTGTTTGGATCTCGACTCGATGCTCTGCGACAAAGTTGATGATGGTCGTTGCACGACTTTCACCAATCCCAGAAATCATAAAGAGTCGATCTCTCATCTCATGTTTTTCGAATAGATTCTTCGGTGTGATCATTCTGGACTCATTGATCAATTGATCAAAGGGAATCTCCTGGAAGATCAATTGGGATATCTTTTCAGACACACCAGGGCATCCGATCGCTCCAAAGAATTCCGAAATATTGATCGGTCTTTCTCTAAGCTTCTTAATCTCATTCAGGATGTTACTTGCCTTGGTGGGTCCAATCCCTTCAATGTCATCGAAGTCATCCATACGGAGTGCCAGAACATCCGGAAGTTCTCTGATAATCTTCTTGTCATAGAGAAGCTCAATGGTGGAGTCACTGACATCTTCCACTCCCAGCTTCTGCAGGAAGTTTGTAATTCTTCCTGTTTTGATTCGCACACATTGGGAGTTTGTGCAGTGTGCATTCTCCAAGGGTTGCCCACAATACGGACAAATCTCAGGAATCTGCAGATAAGGAGATCCCATATTATACTTGGGTGGGTCACACTGCTTCATCTGAGGAATGACATCTCCAGCCGAATAGATGATGACTTCTTCCCCTTCATGAAGACCCATCTGATAGAATTTACCAAAAGACCCAAGGGACACATCGGTCACCACAGTCTCATTCACATCACATGGTTCCACTTCAATCATGGGGACGGCATATCCGGTTCTGCCCATACTGACATATCCACGAATGATATGGGTATATGCCTTGGCAGTATTGACCTTGAATGCCATAGAGTTTTCCATGACATCATTGGTATTCATATCCGTAATCATCGGATAGAGGACTACACCATCGGCCCGGAATTCATAATCAGGAGATTTCACCTTCCTCAGCACATCTTGTGCTATACTAATCAGTTCCTGAGCCGATGACGATTTGAGTCGTACAGAGTCCTGAGGATTATAGTCAATTCCATCCTCTCCATACCAGAGAAGAGGAACTGCCTCGATATGACAGGCATTCTGGATATTCTTGGGGCTATTGACAATCGCAGAAGTTGCAGATCTCCGATTGGCATACCCTTGCTCCTTCAGAGGAGGAAACTCTCTGCTGGGTACACAGAGTTCCACCTTCAGGAATCCTGTCTCATGACCTCTCCAATAGAGAATCTGATCCAGATTACAGCACCGCAATACCACTTCGGTGATATCCTGACCCATTTCTCTATCTCCTCTGGTAATCGCCTGGATCAGCCTGTGATCTTTAATCTCCAGATTCGCAGAGATACCATCAAACTTCGGAGCCACCACCCATTCCACAATCGGATGCTTGGTGGTAGACCCATGCTGATAGTTGATGTTATTGATGAAGGCCTCCAACTCTTTCAGAGTATACACCTTCTGGACAGTGCCAACCATCCAAGGTGCATTGTGATGGACCATCTTCCATTCAGATCCAAAGATATCTGCATAGACCAATGGCTTATGTCCATGGACTTGCCAGAGTCTATGGATCATATCATAATCATGGTCACTGATAAAGACAGATCCATCCTCACTATAGGTATACTGATCCAAGGTGATCATTATGAGCGCTTTCAAACCATCATCGGTGGGATCGTATTCACCATTCACGATGATGGTCGCATAGGTCTGGATATCATTGATCCATTTCTCTTTGATATCATCCAGTGTAATCGAACGATTGAGAAGCTTCGAATATAATTGGATGACCCTCTGCTCGATATTGACATAATTCAAAAGTTTATCTTTCATAGGAATTCCTCCTTATTTATTTTTCTTCATCATAATAATGATATACAGTAATTTTTACTTTTTATAAGTATAGCAAATATACCATGCATATCCCTATATATTATCTATATAGAAAGGATTGGTGATTATAGTGAAAAATATCAATTATCATTTTAATCTCAGATTTCCTTCTGACTTTTATGATCAGGAAGTGAAATCTGAGATTATCGGTTTTATCAGAGGTTTCTATTATGGGAGATCCTCATGTGGCAAGGATGCGTGTAGCGAGGAGGAATTGATCTCTTATCTGAATGAGATTGTCCTTTTCGAAGTATATAACATCCAATTCGTGAAATTTAACCAGGAAAGAGAGGAAGGAGAAAAGGAGATTGAGCTGACTGTAAATATCGACATAGATGTGACGGATAAAAGCCCGTATCCTTCTATGTGAAAAAATCGAAAAGTCATCCATAAAAAGGTATATATTATATTAGTAAGATAAAGGAAAGAAAGGATTCCTTTTATCTATTTTAGGAAGCAGAAATTTTGTATGATCTGAAAGGAGATCAACTATGAAAACTCTTATCTCTATCATCGAAGTCAATTACGACGAAGTCGTTGTCACCAAGCTCGGGAATCGTCAGTATCTCTGCGAAAGCATTGCAGAGGACCTCGAGAATCTCGGTATCCACAACAGCACTTTCTCCTACTGCAAGAGAGTCAAAGCTGATGGTTCTCAGGACTTCGTATCCCGCAATCCTGTTTGCTCTACTAAGCGTGGGGTTTTGAGCGGTTTCAACGAAGGTGACCATTTCAAGCAGCATGGAACCTGCACCATCGAAATCTACGAGAACTTCGGCATCACCCAGTCTCTGTTTGGCAAGTATTCCTTTAAGCTTGCCAGCATCAACATTCCCAAACAGTAATCCATCAGTCTATCCGTATATCAACTTCATAAAATCTATTATTTAAAAGGAGATATCATCATGAAAAACCTGAAAAACATCATCACTGAAAACAAACCTCTCATCGGTACCGTATATGCTGTATCTTGCTGGTACGGATTCTGCTACCTGGCCGGCAAAGGAACCTCTGCTCTGATTAAAGAGCATTTCGACAAGCATCCCACTTCCAAGGGCAAGGTAGTCGTTGCATCCGCAGCGGCAACCGTGGGTGTCATGTGCCTTGCCAATTTCATTGGCGATCTGGTCGGTGAAAGCATCGGCCGGAATTTCTTCAAGGAACCTAAGAAGCTCGAGGTCATCAAGAATGACCCCGAAGAGGATCTGGGTGATATGGACGACTCCGAAGTCGTCTAAAGACATCAAAAAAGAAAGGACTTAGCAGCCAGCTAGGTATCCTTTCTTTTTGCAAATTTTATGGGTACCTAAGTGGATATACAAGATTCCTCTTAGGTACCCATATTTTTTATTCAAATCCAGCAAAGCCGGTATTCATGAGCTGATCTCTATCAGCCTTTCCTCTGGCCATAACCAAATACTTTCGTTTGGTCTTCTTCTGTGTCAATGTGCGAATAACCTCAAATCCGAGTCCTTTATAGAGACCGATAGCAGGAGCATTGATAGACATGACAGTCAGATACTGACCATAAGTCGGATGCTTCTTTTCACAGTCTTTCAAGACTCTCTTCAGAAGCATCTTGGCATATCCTTGTCTCTGATACTTCGGCATGGTATCCACATCATCAAGTAAGATCCAATCGAAGTTTTTGATCTCTGGAAAGATATTGATCTGAGCATGAGAAGCTTTTTCTCCATTTGCATAGAGAATGTATTCTCCATCTTTCTCAGTAATCTTAACACTATTCATGGTTCCATCATTCCACAATCTTAGAGAATGCCTTCATCACGGTGGTGTAGTTTCTCGGATTCACCATGACATCTTCAAAGATTCTACGATTGAATCCGCGATTTGCATTATTCACACTGATGTAGACATACATGAAGTAGGGGAAAGCTGCCAGAGCAAAGATGGAATTCATCCCATAGATTCTGGTAAAGACTTTCAGATAGGAAGCTGCATTCAGATCTCCCATCGTTCTTCCAGATCCAATCCCGGAGATTTCCTGATTGAAGAGAGTATTGCAGAAGTCTTCAAAGCTCTTATAGGGATTCAGACCTCTGGTGACAATCGCTTCTTCCATCTGTCTCACATAGATGGACTTACCATCTTTAGACATCTCGGTGACAAAGATATCAGCTCTCTTCTCCTCGATATCCAGAAGATAGATCATGAAGAACTTCATGGCGAAATACATGAAGGCATTGTAACGATCCGGATTAGTATTCAGGCCAATCGCCTGATTCAGAACCTTGGTAAACATTCTTGCCCAGGAAATGGCCATGGTCTGGATGATATCCGGAGGAATGATCGAGTTCTTCTTCAAATTCAGAAAGATGTAAGCTGCCACAATGATGGAATTCAGCTGGCGAATGTCCATACTGTACTGAGTTTCACCAGTCACCTTATTCTGACGAGCAGAGAAAGATGTCATAGAGAGATCACAGATTACAACTTCTTTTCCATTCTTGATCGTCTTGATAAACGGCATAAAGGGAGGAAGCATCTTAGCAGGATCTCCATAGACCAGGATGATATCTCCATTGGTAAGAGCTTTACATGCCTTGGTCGTCAGAATATCCCGATACGATCTTTCCATCGCCAAAATATCGGAGGCGAGTTCGGTCGTTACACGAACGCCAGCACCTCCGATCACAGATTTCAGATGCGCATTGATCTGATAGACAGATTCAAACCTCTGGAAGAGGTCTGTCGTAGCTACACTTTTCATGAGGGAATAAACCTCCTCTGTGAAATTCGTTTACATTATCCCGTTGTTTTTCGGATATTGGGCTCCAGCTTTACATATAGTTTCCAGAATTGAAGTAATTGGGTGAAGATTTCCTCATACTCTAAGATCTCATGGTGATTCTTGACTTCTATGGTAGGTTTTGTATCCTCATGGAAATCAACGATCATGTAGTATTTCGGAATATACCCATGAAGCTTGAGTAATTTGGAATACCCACCCAATTGAAGAAAGTGCTTGTTATTGGGTTTCTTGGATGTCTTCCAATCTACGAGAGTATCTCGAAAGAGTCTAACTCCTTCATACCCTCTGGGAGAATCTTTGAGTTTGATATCTCCATAGTAGTCTGGACATCCTGCAAAACCTTCTTCTGGAGATAGAAATACTTTCTCCATAAAGATAGGTTGAAAAGAAGTCTTGTCATAGAATTCCCGTATGGTATTTTCATACCCAGTTACTTCTTTGAAGAGATTTGGTGTTAGATTATATCCGTTGATAGGATTCTTATCCGGATTAATCAGATGCGCAATGATCTCATGACAGATAGTACCACGAAGTGCTACATCATCCATATACTGATTATAGCTGATATGACGAAATCCAAGACCATTTGCCCATCTCATAAGAATGGGACTTCCCAATACAGAGAGTATCTCTGTAACACTGGGGAGTATCGTCCCATCCTCTAACTTATATATCTCATGCGGCATATACAAATATTCTCCTTTTGCATATATTAATTCTATGATGAAGGAATCATATATTAAGATTCAAATTTATACAGTGAGGTGCTTTGAATCATGGAAAAGAAATTAAAAACTTTCGTCTACGATGGTGTCATCTGGACGAAAGATAAAGAAGACAATAGTCATTTTAGATTCCGGGGTTATATTCCTAGTCATGGATACATTGGGAATCATGAATTCGTTAGTGATACTCTCAACTATGTCGACAAACTCACCAAGTCGGATGCTTTCAAAGCTTGGATGGGATGCACCGTACATGGATTTGTCCAGAATCTGACTCCTATCGTCATGATGGATCAATCTGAGAAAGATTCAGATGGAAATTACACTCTTCATTCTGTATCTTTCTTAGGTGCAGTGGCTCCTCATGATGGAGACTATACTGTGGTCGATATTCCTACTAGAAAATTGGGAAATCAGATAGTATACTATTTCGATTTTCCCAAATCTTCTACTCCCATTGTGGAATTGAAGGATATGCTTGGGAATTCCTGTGGCATTGATATCACAGGAGGCCATGCTAAAATTATAAAATCTGATAGAGTTCCTCTCTTCAATATCATTGAAGGGAATATCAAGATCACTTCTGCTTCTGTTGGTGTCTTCTATATCTCCCCTATGGATATCGTCATTAAGCATATTGGAAAGATCATCATCAAATTTCTTTCTAAGCAGATTGAAGGTCTGATTCCTCATCTGGACTATCCCTCTGGTAAGATGGAAGCTGATATGTGGAATAAGGAATTCTACTTTGAAGATGATCCTGTTCCTGATGTAACGGATGCGGATGATGCTCTCGAAGCCATCAGTAAGATGTTTTCCCTGTTTAACGAAAAGAAAGAGATCCAGATCAATTTTAGATTTGTGAGATCAATCACGATGGATGGATATTACATTCATCCTTATAAGGTCATTGGCAGTGATGGAAATCCCAATGTAGGATCTCTGAATGTAACCACCAGATCCAAGAATCGGTATTCTCTTTCTCCTCTGAATTGGGTGTATCCCCCCGAGGCAGATCTTGATCTTCGGGATATGTATTATTGGAATATCGCGTCTCGATTCACCAACATGGATACCCGGGTATATGAGAATGAATTCAAGATTCCCTATGTCATTATCGAAAGAGAGAATTTCGATCCTCCTGCAGAAATGACATCTGCCACTACCTTCACTCCGATTCACTTTGCTGAGGATACTCCTTCTATCATCTATTATACCGGATCCAAGCACAAGGCTACTAAATTGGATGCGAGACGAGATGATAAGATTGGAGACATCTATATTCCTATCAAGAAGAAATTCTTTGGTTGGTATAAGGAGCTTCTCCCTTATCAACTCAATGGCAATGTCTTCGAATTGAAGGATCCCTTTACAAGAAAATGGCATGATCATTTCGATTCTATTGTGGATATCCATATTCCCAAGAGTCTCAATGATGAAGAACTCCGTTTCTATATCCAGAATATCGAGAATTACATGAATGAGAGACTTCAAGCAGATTCAAATCTGGACTATCTCATCGTCCAAGGTTATGATCTCCTTCGTCTCCCTCTGGATTCTTCTTATGAAGATACCAAGAATCCCAAAATCGATTGCATGGTTGATATGGTTCGTTCCGGAGAACTCAGTCGCTATACAATTTTCTGGGGACACGTAAATACCTCTCCTGAGCAGCATATGGATAGAAAACAAAACCATAATCATCCTACACTGCTCAATGGAAGGTATGTGGTATGGATTTTCTAAGAGTCGGAAATTACAAAATCGTCTTTCTTAACGATTCTTCGTTTCTGATTCTCATTATTGTGATGCTGATTCTCTTCTTGAGTATGACATTGACTATGTATTTTACCAATAGGAAATTCAGCATCCAAGAAATGATTTCCTATGTCTATGTGACACATTACGAAGTCCCTCGATTTCGTAAATGCGGAATTATCCACTGCGTCACCCAACATGGACAGAAGATCCGTTTGCTAGATCCTGAGTTTGCATTTCAATCATACGTCTCTAAGCTAACCCCTAGAGAATGCACCACCATTCGATTCAGAATTGAATTCAAATGGAGATTCATTCTTCTGGTAGACATTGTCGTATCTGGAATGCAAACTCCTTCTTTAGGTCTTAAGAGAGTTAGACATGGAATCTGAATGGGAATCGCTGATTTGATCTTTGCAATCCTATACAGGATTTGTAATTTGAAATCGGAAGGAGAGTCAATGACGAAATGTATATCGATTTTAACACGATTATCACCACGATTGTCACAACGATTTGCACTGCTTTAGTCGCTTGGCTCATTGCTCAGTTGACATCCTATCTCAAGGCTAAGTCTGAGAAGGAAAAGGCAGAGAAAAAGCTGAAGATGATCGATCACTACACCAAAATTTCCAATGACACAATCACCCAGTTGGTTGACTATCTGAATAATACAGTGGTCAACGAACTCAAGACTGCTTCAGAGGATGGACAGCTCACTGAAGAGGAAGCCGTCCAAGTCAAGACTGCCTGTAAGTGTAAGCTCTATGGGGTTCTGAGTGATGATGCTCTCGAAGCCATGAAGAATACCTATGGAGATCTCAATTCAATCTTTGATGTCTGGATTGAAAATGCGGTTGCTTCTGCTAAGACCAATGGTACTGGTATCGATAAGACTACCGCCATGGGTATTGCGAAGCAGAATAGCATCACTCATGATCAACGTATAGAAATCAAGAATCGTCTCTCTGATCGTCTTGAACTGATTGCGGATAATACGTCAACATCCTGAGGATGATTCTTAAGGGTATACGAAAAGGTTTTTCTAAACTGCTTCGTATACCCTTATTTTTGGCTCGTTCTAGGAGGCCCAAATAAACAATTGAGATAAAGCTACGGAAAAATAGCTTGTGCACAGGTTATTTTTTATCCTATCGATAGGAGGTTAATTTCCATGAACGATCATCGCGTTCATCGTGCAGGTGATATCGAATTTGGTATCACCGAAGCGATTAGCCTTGCAACAGTGAAGAGCGGCATCTCCTTTGCTGGAGGGGCTGCTCGTTCAACCGCAAAGGTAATCAAATCTCTGACTCCGAATAAAGGAAGCATTGCTAAAATGGCACGCGATTACGTGATGCAATTTCCCGTACTCGCGTCTTCTTCTATTCCGGAGGAAGATCTGGCCCCGATCGTGAAAAACTTTGAGATCCAGTATGCACAGTTCATCGCTATGGTGCTTCAGGGTAGAGCTGGTATCAATGTCAAGGACATCGATTCTACTGCCGACATTCTGAAGCAGCTGCATAGCAATGAAGATGCTCCCAATCTTCTGGATTATGCCATGGATATTACCGGTGGCAGAAATTCCAGCGTTAAGGGTGTTGGAGAATCCGTGCAGATTGGTATCCCCGAATCTGAGCTGCAGGCTCTCGCTTTTGGTACCGATGCTGAATTCACGATGGAGAATCTGAATTCTATGTATCAACCCAATAAATCCATGCTGGATAAGTATGAGAGAGTCACTGCCGCTATGGAATCTGGTAAACCCTCTCCTGATGCTGCGAAGACTGGTTCTACGCGGTATGGAAATGGTTATACTCGTCCTACCGACACTCCCAGTCCTTCTCAGATGACGGATGATGATCTCTCTCGTTTCACTGATGAAGCTCGATATAAGAATATCAAGAATCAGAATCTGAAACTGGATGAGGATATCGAACGTCTGAAGTATGAGAATCGGAAAGAGAGTCGTGCTCGTCGTGAGAAAGCCGATGATCTGAAGATTGCGAATACTGAGAAGCAGAATCGGAAATTGGATATGGATTATGCTTCCAGCAAGCAGACTTCTGTCAGTGCTTCTGATCTGAATAAGATCCAGAATACTGGCGATGCTCCCACTGTGCTTACTGCTACTCTGTATCTGGAATCTGAAGCTGGTGTTCCTGAGCCTCGTACTGTCGTCTTTGGCGTCAAGTGCATGACTCGTGCGATTCCTTCTTCGGTCATGGTTCCGAATGTGACTGATTGTATTGCTTCGAATACCTGGGCATTCCGTTTTGTCAAATGGACCAAGGGAGAGATCAAATTCTTCCGTGATATCCTCTTTGATATTACCAATGCTCGGAATGAAGCGATCAATGACAAAGATCCTGCTGGTGCCTGGTTCAATTCTGTGAAGCGTCGTAAGCGTAACTCGAAGTGGTTTGGTTCCAAGACCAACATCTCTCCGGTTATGACTCTGATCATCACAGATGAAGAAGCCGAAGCTATCAAGGCTCAGACTGGTATCGATCTGACAGATGATCGGTCTGCTGCTAAGCTGATGAAAGATATGTATCTGCTTGGCTTTGCGATCTATCACACTGCCAATGGTAATATCGATATCATGCTGGATAAGTATAGCAATAGTCAGTTCTACAATACGACCATGACCGGCATCCGTGCCTCCAACAAGGGCAATTCCAACACCGATCTGCGGGAGATCAACAAGCTTCTGCAGAATGGCGGGTATATTCGCTAAGGAGGTATAAACCACATGATTTATTCAGACAATCGTCTTCTGAATGAGGAGATTGCGCATTTTGTCTTTGAGACAATGAATGCAGTTCCTGCTCAGGAGCGTATGGGTTTCAAAGCCAAAGCCCAGAATGTGATGAGCCCCAAGGGAAATCCTGTGGAGCAATCCAAATTGGCTAATACTCTGTATCGTTCCATCGTGAAGAGTGCGAAAGAGTATGAGGCTTCCAGCCAGACCGACATGTTCTCTTATGCGAAAGCGAGTAAGGGAGATGTCACCAAGATCAGAGATTGGCCTCGTGCTGAGATGTGCTTCAACCGTCTGGCTGGAGTTGCCGGCTCTAAGAAGATTAGTCCCAATGTCACTCTGGTTTCTACCATGATTGACTTCCGGAAGATGCTTCTGGATAGCAAAGCTGATTTCGAGTATGGATTCAAGTATCATATTGACATCATCGAGATTCTCTATGCCTATATGGTGGAATCCTACTATGAGTTGATCGATGCTGCTATCGTCGCTCTCCAGGAAGATATGCAGGATTATGCTGGAGTCCGTCCTACCAAGTTCTCTGGTTACAATGGCATGATCGTGGTGACTTCTTGCCAGACTCTCGTCAATCTGTATAAGACTGGTGAGTGGAAGAAGTTCATGAAGTCTTTCCAGAATGCCAAAGTTGCTGCCAATGAGTCCATTGTCTTTGATGGACTGGATGGTGAGTTTGGTATGGGTGTGATCGAGGATGATCCGTTTGCTGCTCTGGAAGGGAATGTGATCATTGACAAAGCTCTGGGTATTATCAAGACTGCTGGTATCACCATTGGTGTGGTAGTCACCGTCTTCTTTGCCCTGCGTGGTCTGATTGCCTATTTCTTCCATAGAGCTGCCAAGCATCGTGATCATGCTGAGAATCAAGCGAAACTGCTTGACAATATTCTCGCTACCGACACTTCTCTTACTCCTGAGGAGAGAGACAAGATCGAAAGAAAGAAGATCAAGCTGCAGGAGACTGCTGCCAACATTGACAGAAAGATCTTCAAGGCTGACAAAGCAGCGAAGGAAGACATGCGCAAAGAATCTGCCGCCATTGCAAAAGCGATGACAGATGATAGCGGATTCGTCGGTGTTACTCCCGGCACTGCTTCCAATGCTACTCCGTCTCCTGATTCTGACGACTTCGTCATTCTCTAACCAAGAATGAAATTCCCTAGTTACTAATCTAAGAAAAAGAATTAGTAACTAGGGAATTGATTTTATATAATATGAAGCGATTGACTTATTATGAGCTGGCATCTCAATAGTCACCTAGTTTATAAAAATAAAGATACGATACCAGTTTCTAGAATCAGATCTAGACTTGGTATCGTATCTTATAAAGTGATTTACCGCACAAGAATACAGAATGATTCATCATGATTCCAGTATCTCTTTCTCTATAAGAGAGCTCAATCCGGAACTAAAAAGAAGGAATCTAACTAGCTTGCAGAATACATCTTGGGAGAACATAAAGAGCGGAGTTACCGTATAGATTCAAACCAACCCGTATGCTATACCTCCAGAGAGCTTAACTTGATAATCTCATAGAGATAAGAGAGAGTGAAGAAGATGATCTCTCTTATATAGGAAGAGCAAGAGCAAATGCGTACTGATATTCGGAGGTTCAGTGAGCAAAAAGTATGTAAGAGAGACCTGAAAATAGAAGAAAGTAGGTATCATAATAGAGAGGTATATACTAGACAAAATCCATGGATGTATCACAAAAATGGAATTGACTATCTATATCCCTAAGATAACATTTTGGTTTCTATTTCCAAAATATAGGAGTGATCGGTCACATGGTTCCTGTATTCCTATAAATCACTTTACTGATGATGTAGGAATTTTTAACGAAAGTATCCACAATGCTTATAAAGCAGAAGAAATACCTTATTATCATCCTCCCTGATGTAAGATCACTTTCTATATCTGCTTAATTGGAATGATCGAGATCCGAAGAGACCCGTCTATAGTACCAGCACCTTCTGTTATAGGGTGAAACTCTTTGTTTGAACTCTCATTCCAGTGTCTGTGAAATCCTTCTCTTGAACGGTCATTTGAAGAGCTGGATTTCCCCTTTCCATTTCCCATATGGCAAGGATTGCAAGCACGCCATATGGGATTTAATTTGTCAAATATAATACGTCATTTCACCGATTCGAAAAGTCGATGGTGAAATGACGTATATTATCTTGGTAAGCGAATAGAGAAATGATTAGAATCTAATTCTGTATTCTTAGGGATGATACATGAATTAGAAATCGAAAAGGAATCATATAGCGGTATGACTCACTTCGATTATTTCTTCTCCACTGTGGAGGAAATTCGTAATTTCGTTCGTTCTTCTGAATCTAGTAAGACTCAGGAAGGCAGAAATCTAAGTAGATACTTCAATATCTTGGATAATAGCTCACACCTCAACCCAAGAGAACTGAGCTCAAAAGAATATCAACTTAGAGGAATCCTGAATGAGAAAGCCTTCTGGGAATTTCATTTACGATATCCCGAATTTAGGCAACTTACTTATGATTCCTTAGGAATCGATCGAACATTACTCATCATTCCACAGTAACGCTTACTGACAGAATGGGCATCCCAAAGACATCCATTCTTTTTTGTTGAAATTCCTATATCTGTCTTTTTCCTTCCTGTTGTGAAAATAACGGTCAATAGGGATTTTAACATGGACATTCTCTATTCGCTTTACGATCTTTGTATCTTTTCACATTTTATTTTAGTTTCTCCTTCCAATTCTGTGACTATTTAGTAAGTGCCCTTTAACCCTTTGCACTAGGAAGGAGTGTAAATCGCAATGGAAAATATTCTCTATGATGCGATCGATGTCTCGAAGCATCAGGGTACTGTGAATTGGGATAATGTCAAGAATTCTGGCATTTCTCATGTCATGATTCGGGCTGGCTATGGTCGTTACTCTAGCCAGAAAGATCCTCAGTTTGAGAGGAACGTCAGAGAATGTGAAAAGAGAGGAATTCATTGGGGTGCCTATTGGTACAGCTATGCTACCAGCACTACTCAAGCTCAGCAAGAGGCCAATGCCTTCCTGTCTGTCATGAGAGGGAAGAAACCCGATATGCCTCTGGCGTATGACATCGAGTATGAACCTGGTATTCTGGCTCTGTCTGATTCCACTCGTACTCAGATGGTCAAAGCTTTCCTCAATAAGGTAGAAGCTGCTGGATACTATGGAATTCTCTATGCTTCCAAGGATTTCATTCAGAACTACCTGAATTACAATGAGCTGAAGTCCTATGATGCCTGGTGTGCTCAGTATGGTTCTTCTTGCACCTGTCCGCTTCCTTATGGAATTTGGCAGTATAGCTCCAAGAACGCTCTGAATATTCCTGGCTATGGCAAGTCTCTGGACTGCAACCATGTCTACAAAGACTATCCGACCATCATCAAGAATGCTGGTCTGAATGGTTGGGGGAAACCCAATGAAGATGATGGTGATAAGAATATTGCTACCAATATGCAGCTCATCGCCATTGGGCCCATCACTGGTGTAGATGTCACCACCATCAAGAATCTCTGTGTTTCTCTGCAGTTGGTTTCTCAGGGTCTGTATAAGGAATCCAATGGAACTCTGACCATTGGGCCTGTTAGCTCTGGTGATGCTTACCTGATCATGAAGAAATGCGAAGATCTTGATCTGGTCTCTCGTGGCTATTACAAGTCCAAGTATGTCTAATCTCTTCACTATCATAAACTAATTTAAATCCCTATATGGAATCTTCGGTTATATCAAGACTCCATATAGGGATTTTTATTTCTTTTTAGTTCTGAAGAGCTTTTGTCTTCATATACTCTAAGAAGTCACTGTCTACATCCATCAATTGATCTTCGAGAGATTTATCTTTCATATTGATGTTACCATAGACATCGACATCATGGCTTCTCTCATAGATGGTAAAATGAGAGGTATTCTCATTGATGAATAGGAATTTGGTAGGAGATACGAATCTTGCCATATTATGGTCCAGTCTTACTCCATCCAAGAAGTATTCATAGGTACTATCCACAGGTCTATCCAATTCAGACAGATCCACGAGAGTATCAGACGCAGTGGGATCCTGAGGATTATTCCGATTGATATCTTTGACCTTGGTATATCTCCAGGGAAGATATTCGACCAGATAATAGTCTCCATTATCCATATCAAAGTTACTGGTAATGATAAGAGAATCAATCACTCTAGGATTCGATTGAACCATATAGGCACTTGGATCAATGAGTGTACCAAGACCAGTATCCTTATTGCAATGCCAGATTCGAATCCGATCCTTACTAGGCTCAAGATCAAATTCTGACCAGGTGAATTGGTTGCTATAGGTATGAGTATCTTCATCTCCCACTCTGGGGCTTACTCTCCGAATACGACCAGAGGTAGAATATGTCCTTGTCGTAGTATTATCACTATACTGCTCAGGAGGTCTTCCTTCCGCATATGTATCCTCGACATAGACACTTTCATCATCCGGATCAATATTGGTAGTAATCGTACCAGTGGGTTCGATAATCCAGTAAGCAGCATTGGCATCATCATTCTGAGTATCCCAAATAGCAGAATGGTATTCATCGATACTCTTGATAATGATATTCTTACCAACGGCTTCCTCATTGGTAACCTGAATACGAATCTGAGGAATTATCTCATAGCTGAGCTGACTCTTCAAGACTTCCTCGGTAGGAGCAATCATCAGATCTACGGTAATATCCGAAGTAGCACTGACAAGACTCTGAGGAATAAAGATATACTGGAGAGTCAACCCCTCTTCATTGATGACAGTATACCGGAATACCTGATCGGTATAATCATCATCAATCTTCACTCTGATGGGATAGAGATATCCTGTATCCGGAGCCTCTACTGAGAAGTAGATCATAGGCTCTGCAAAGGTTCTTACCTGCTTCGGATCATTGACAATATCCTCATTGGTTGTAACGGCATTCTGATAGATGGTAGAATCTGTCATATTGAAATAGAATTCTGCCACTCGAGTGCCGATCTCTTTGTAAGTGAGACCACTAGAAAGAGAATTAGCAATGACATTGCCAGTGAGAATGAACTCATCCGCATTTGTCAATACATACTCTTTGGATTTTGTCTGAAGGAAAGCAGATTCCAAACCAAAATATGCCTTCAGTCTGAAATAAGAGTTGGGATATCTCACCATGGTATCTGCATCATAATAGAGCAGATTCCTATCAGAGAAATGCTTGAAGTTTGCAGGGAATGTAATCTCTTGATAGAGCTGAGTGAAGTTGATGGGATTCTTGATGGAGAATCTCGTCTCTGCATTTTGTGTCATGATACAGAAATGCAGAATACTATTGGCGTTCACAAGAGATTTCGGGATGTAAGCATAGACATCATGACCATACTTGAAGGTAGTCAATTTGCCAATGATCTTACCATCCACAAAGATCTCCATAGGGAATTTCTCTTCACTCTTCTCATAGAAACGAAACCACATCATGGGTTCCTCGAAGGTCACTTTCAGAGTATCAATCGGAGAATGATTCTCTATGACCGTATTGTTATAGATATCGGGATACTCAGCAAGGCTGACATCAAAGTCGAATACATCATGGTTTGTATCCAAGACAATATCTTTGAAGAAACCAGTGTAACGATTGACATCATCTTTCAGAATATTCACCAATCTATCCAAAGAGTATCGATCAGGTACATTGGGTTCCCATCTAGCATCACTACCCATTGCTTCTGCATACTGGAGATAATCCTTGATGCAGTAACGAATCTTTTCGGGCATGTAATCCTTGATAGGTTCCTCCAAAGTATCATTAATACACTGGAGAGCATAATCTGCTCCATCCTCTTCCAGATACTTCATGTAATTCTCAATGGGATTGATGAAGGTAGTAGACACCTCATTGGAATAATAGGCATCCACAACGAGATTGTCATCTCCAGCATTCTCAATAGAATATACATTGGGATAGTAGAGAGTGGTAATGATATCCGGTCTCGGAGACATAACCCCAGTATTTGCATTGTATGCATAATATCTGAGATTATCTACCGGGACAGGATTCTTTCCATTCTCCAAAGGAATCTGGAAGTATCTTGTCTGACCCAGAGATCCTCTGAAGTCCATATCTCGTGTACCGACGATATAGATATCAATGGCTCTAGAACCAGACACCAGAGAGGAGATATAAGGCTTCTCCAACTGGAAGTATTGACCTCCATCTGTACCAGTGATCTTATGAGTCAGAGTCATCTTCATGAGATTTCTATTCACAGCTTCCGGATCACTGATGAATGCAAAATAGGCATTGTCATTCAATGTCTTATTGCATCCATCCAGATCGGAACCTGTGAAGATACTCAGAGGAATACCACCCTCAGATACATTGAAGCAAGTGGAAGGTTTCGCTGCATTATGGACATAAAAATTGCTGGGTTTCTGGACATAGATCTTCCAGTCCACATTATTCATGACCATCTCTTTGATCGTAGCTTCCGGAAGACCATTATCATTGGGGAAGATCACCAAGAAGGTATACTCCTTACAAGGAATGAGATACATCTTAGAGAAGAGCTGATCTCCAATAAAGAAAAGAAGACCAGCATGGTATCTCTCAGAATCCTTAAAGGTTTCCGTAATGGGAGTCATTCGATTCACAAGAACCGGTTCCAGCAGCACAGGTCTCTCATAGAAGTAATTCAAGAAGGTATTCTGAATCGAAGTTGAATAGGTAGTAGCTGGAAAGCCACAGGTGCTATTCAGATCATGATCGATCTTGAAATCCTTCATAGATCCAGAGATGAATCCGAGTTTACACGCAATTCTCTGCGCTCTAAGGCATGAGAAGTAAAGCTGATGATAGTATTTATTTATATTCTTCCTTACGGTATTGACATCGTAAGTATTATTAAAGAAATAAGAAGGAATACCATCAATCGGCGACTTTGAATCCTTATAGATAGGCATTGTCGTGTTCCCTCCTTATATAGCGTTACTTTAAGGGGCTGTTTTTCTCAATCGAATATGCGGGATAAAATTTCTATATATTATTTAGGTAGAAAGGAGTAAAAGATATGTCGTATGGAAGTTTGTTAAAGTCACATATCTCTAAATGTATTACAGTAAGAGATTGCTGTGAAGCGTTGAGCCATGTGTTAAACGAATTCTCGAAATCTTCAGATGAAGAGATTATCGGGGATAAGTTCTTATCATCGAAATCATCCAATTCCAACTATGCCTATTGCGTAGCTCTCTGGGTAAAAGATCTCAGAGAGGAACCAAGAGACATCACAGAGGAATTGACTGATATAGCACTTGAGAGGTTGACTCTCTTTCCGGATGACCCTATGAGTCTTCTGGATAAGAAAATGATCAATCTCATCAGTCTGTCAAAGATCCGTCTTCATCCGGATCAAGACATACCCAGATATCGTGAGAGATTCTCTAAGATGTATCCCGGAGAATCTCTCACGAAGTCTTTTATCAAATACGGATTAAAGGAGTAAATAAACTATGATTAGTTATAATGGAGTCTGGCTCGATCTTAAAGATATCGAGAGAATCACTGCCGAAAACAGTGGGCTCTCTTACTTCGGAACAAAATTCGCGGTCATGGCCGTGATGAAAAACAATGATCACTTCCTGATGGATTATGCTAAATCCTACAGTGAAGCGATCGAAAAGGCAATTGACCTTCAGAAGCAGATTGACTATCTGAAGCAGAAAGAGCTCGAGGAAAACACCTAAGAAGAAAAAGATGGGACTTACTATTACCAAGTTAGTATCCCATTCTTTTTTGTATTTTTGTATGCTCTGAAGAGGGTATACCGAAAACACTTACCATAAAATTGATGATTCTTATCCATTCAGCAAAGGATGTGATATTCAAATGCCTACAATGCTGTCGGAGGACCAAAAGAAGAAACTCCTATCTATGCAGCAGAAAGATATGAGTGTATCTTTCATTACCAAGACCTTTACAAAGTCTTCTGTGAGAAAGATCGTCAATGGTAAGATTACCTTTGTGACCAAGAATCCAGAGTTTGATCTCAGAGCTCTCTTCACTCTGAAGAAGGGTGAGTATATCAATACAGAAGATATCCAGACTTCTGTCGGTAGATTTCTTTTCAATAAGCTCATTATTGAAAATACCATCTCCGATATTATCCCTGGTGGATACTATAACAAAGTATTCACCAAGAAATCCTGGGATGAATTGGCTGGATATATCTCTGCTTCTATCATGGAAGGAAAACTCTCTACAGAGAATCTGGTTCAGTATCTGAAGAAGTTTGAATTCTATGGATTGAAACTGGTTACCTGTCTGAGTCCTTCTTTTGACCAGGCCGTGTTGAAACCTAATCCCATCGTCCAGAAAGAGAAGCAAAAGCTCTTGGATGAATTGGATGAAAAAGAGAATCCAACTTTGAAAGATTATACAGACATTGAGGATAAACTGATCAATACTGCAAAGAATGCGATCGGTAAAGATCCTTCTATGTCTCTGTATGACTCTGGATCTCGTGGTAACTTTGACAATGACTACAAGATCAATACGGTCATCGTTGGTCCTGTCAAAAATTGTGCCACTGGTGGATACGACTTTATGAAGTCTGATATGATCGAAGGACTTCGTAAAGAGGATATTCCCAAAGCTGGTAACATGGTCGTTGGTGCTTCCTATCCGAAAGCGGTTGGTACTGCTGTCGGTGGTTATATGACCAAAGAATTCTATGCAGTGTATCAGTCCATCATTCTCTCTGATGTAGAAGACTGTGGATCTAAGTATACACTCAAGATTCATCTTACCAAAGACAATATTAATTCCTTCATGTATCAGTATATGATGGAAGGAGAAAAGAAAGTTTGTCTGACTCCTGATAATGCTTCTAAGTATATTGGGAAGACAGTTCACTTTAGATCTCCCATGGGGTGTATTGGTCAGCAACTTTGCAGAACCTGTGCTGGTACCAGATTCGACAAACTGGATATCAAGAATGTCGGCCTGACTGCTGGTAAGGTATCCAATAACCTCATGAATAAACAGATGAAGAAATTCCATGAGATTCGAGTCAAACTCGATACTGTGGATCCTTCTACTCTTCTTATGTGATAAAACTTTATAGCCTATATAGACAATCTTTGAGATGCGTCTATATAGGCTATTTTTATTCCATCGAAAAATGAAAATGGAAATTCTATATATTATTCATATAGAAAGAGAAGGAAACTCTAAAACCAGAAAGGAAATTCACTATGAAGATCTATAACGATGCTGAATACCAAGCCGTTATCCATGAGCTTAAAAAAGGACGTGATGGAGATTACTCTGTAAGAATATACAATCTGATGTATTGGTGGAAACTTACTGAGGAGGATATTGACTTCATCGTTGTGATGGCACCTGGAGATGATTATGATACACCCGATCCTGAAAGGGAGTATCTCATTGATCCCAATGAATTCTTCTCAGCCATAGAAAACGCCTTTGATTATCCGTATTTCTCCACACAATTCTCTATCGTATTCAAGGATGGATCTCGGATTAATTCCGTCCCTGGGTTTGATGCTGATTTTGTGCAATTTGATTACATCCCTCCCATCAGAAAGCCTTCTAAGCAGGCTCATCTCAAAACCATGATTAATTGGAAGGGAAAGAAATATATCGAAGAAACACTGGAGGATATGGCAGCATATAAACTCGATGAGCTCGGCATCCATTCTGATGATGATCGATTCGAGGAAACCAAAGACAAGATCATTTCTGAGATCATGGAAGAATGCGACATAGATGAAGAAGCCCTGGACTTTGAAGAGCGGGGCTTCTAATTCTGTTTTGGAAGAGAAAGAATTCGTAAATGACTATAGGAGGTAAACTAAAATGCCTAACTTAGTTTCTGGAAAAGTCGGTCATCTTCATCTTTTGAAAAACGATGTAATTCAAAGGATTTTTCATGAGATTGAAGTGGAGCTCGATTTGAAAATAAAAACCTGGAGGCCAATCGGATTCGTTGATTTTCATCTAGAAAAAGAGGATAAAGATATCATAGTACCAATCTTTCTTTATCTAGATAAAGTCGTTGATTCCGAAAATGAATACATCAAAAGACTTACATTTGGCTTGTCGCCGAGAACTAAAGAAGCGCAAGACTTTCTATTGATGTATCACTTAAAGGGATGCGAATCATACATTATTCAAAATGATAATCCTGCCTCTCTTGTAAATGGAATTGATGACGATAATCCAGAAGGATATCATCCTTTGCAAGAAATTCGAATCGAAGAATCTTTTGATGATAATTCCATGAAGGTTCGTAAAACTTGTCATTTGTATGGAATCGTGTATGGGAATTCCATGAATAAAATTCATTTTATTACTATCTAAAAATAATTAGGTGATATCAATATGATTGAAAGGCTAGTGCGATCCAAAATAACTGATCCAAATTACAATGGAATTTGTTATAGGCTCTATGACTATGATGATACGAATAAAGATAGATTATTTCTGTCAGGAGCATCTTATATCATTTACAGGAAAAAGGACTTTGATTGGATACAGATTGTCGATGTGATAACGGAAGAGCAGTATAGAGGGAGAGGATATGCTCCAGCTATACTGCGTATTATGCTTATGGATATTCGTAAAAGATTCCCGAAAGGTACAAATTTATTCTTACTGGTAGATAGAGAAAATTTCACAGCAATCAAAATATACTTGGATCTCAGGTTTGAAATAAGATTTGCTATTTATAATGAGGGAATAAGCTATTACGTTATGACCTTATCTACACAGAGATCCGTTAAGCAACTGAAATCTATTAATTTGCTTACCTTGTATTAAGATGTGAATGTGATTATTATGTAAGGGGAATGAAATTTATGGAAGATTACACGTATAAAAATACTAATTATGCGGGCGATTTACCGATCAATCTTTATGATAGATTAAAGCACTTGAAAAAAGAAGATATTGATTATATCATCGTATATACAGAGAGCCCTATAGAAATACCAATTGACGAATTCTTTGAATTGGTCAAGTCCGTTCATGATTATGCTGGAGCAAGTTATGATTTTATCATCATTTTAAAAAATGGAAATTCAATTCTATGGACATCAGATGATGAAGGATGGAAGATGACATTGAAGATGCTTCCGAGTATTGGTCGAGTACCAGTGGGGCATTTAAAAACACTTTCTACATATTCGGGAATTTATAATATGAAAGATGCTATTAATAATTATGCGATAGAATCTACAAAGAATCTCCCCGAGTCGATTCGGGAATCAGCAAAGTCCGCAATTATCGATGAGATCATTAAAAAACATTCTCTTGAAGAATATTACGAAAGCGAATAAATTAAATAGGGTATACCCAAACCTAATTGGGTATACCCTATATTTTTTATTTGGATTAGCCCTGCGCAGCGAAAGTGGTATCGCTCGCAGCAATCTGCTCCTGAGTGATGTTCGGGTCGAAGTCCAGATAGCTCCACTTCAGAGTATCGATCGCCAGATAGTAGGCGGCGATATCATTGATGTAGCGGGACTCATACTTGGTGCAATGCAGCACGACCTCGATCTCAGTCGCATCATGGCTGTTCGTATCATAGTTGTACTGGTCACGGTCAACCTTCTCAGGGAAGCAGTGAGCCAGCAGGCAAGCATACTCGATAAACTTGCCAGTCGGATCCGTCACAAAGTAAATGAATTCGGCAGTGTGGTTCTTTTCACCATACTGGATCTTCTCGGTGGCATCATCCATGGGACCCATGACATTGCCATGGTAATGGGCGATACCAGTACGAGGATCGCGCACACCAGTAATCCAGGTAGTCAGGAACTCGGTGCAGGGGGAACCACTCATCTCGTACAGACCAATGGTCACTGTATCGGTCTGGTCAGTAGCGATCTGCACAGTCTCGAACTTCTGTCCAGTGTAACCACCCTCAAACGTGGTGAAGTCAACCTGGATATCGCCGATACCGTTGACAGAACGGAAACCAGTCTCGATATAGGATTTGAACCGGTTGGTCAGATCAGGGAAAGCCTTCTCCATGAAGTAAGGCTTTTTGTACATGAAGAGACGCGCATAACCACGGATGAAAGGATTCATCTGATCCAGGTTCTGCGAAGTAACGTCAACGCCGGTAAGGAAGTAGCTGAACTTGGAGTAGTCTCCATCGTTCGTTACCATATACCGACTCATATCGCTGTCTACGCCACTCTGGATAGGATGGTTTGTATAACGTGCATCAGCCATTGCTTATATCCTCCCTTCCATTATTTATTGACGTAGATGTCCACGATAGCGGTCTTGATCAGACGCTTGTGACTCAGCTCAATCGTCAGATGCAGAATACCCTGCTCCTGTTCCGCATCAGTGCTGGAGAAAGTAGCGGTAATGCTACGAACCTGAGCCTGAGCGTACTTGGTCAGAAGCTGCTCAGCATCACGATTGAAACGAGACAGGTCGGTGGTCTCCAGGAAGTTGTAAGAGTAGTTTCCGCACAGAGTCTCACAATCACGCTTGATATCCATGAGGATAAACATGTTGTTGCACTCAGACAGAGCACTCAGAATATCCTGACGAGTCGACTGCATCGCACGGATCATGACGCTCTTGGGATTGATCTGCGCATAGTTGACACGATAAGTGGCAAGCTGATCCATAATCGCCGAATCGATCGCCTCATCATGGATGGGGAAGATCGAGTTGGAAACCAGCTCATCCATCTCGATGGTACCATAGGAACCACCAGCCAGAGGAATGTGCTTGCCATTGTTCTGGTCGAAGTTGGTGGGATAAGCACCAGCCAGCCAGTAGGTAGAAGTAACAGAAACGATCTTGCGAGAGATGGGATCACGGATCTTCATCTCATAGCCATCGACGAAGCAGTTCCGGTTGGCAGTGGCCGCATCGATATAGGTCAGACGAGTGAGGATATCCTCAGAAGTCTGCATACCAGTGCAGAGGTCAAAACCAGCCAGGCAGTCTCCGCGACGAGTGCACAGAGAAGCGATGGCATTCTTGATCGTGTAGTCATAGTTGGCATCCAGGATCAGATCCAGAGGATGACGAGTCTTGGAGTAGATGGTCTTATCGACAGAAGCGACAAAACCCTTACTCGTATACTCTTCCTTGGTCTCCAGAGGAATCTCATCAGGATCGAAAGCATACATGTAGGCATTGTTGATGGCCTGAGTCACATCGCTGGCATTGCTGCCATCCGCCTTAACCTCAAACATACCATCGGTGCCACCCTGCATGTCGACACCAGTCAGATCGGTCAGAGCAACCACGTTCTCGGCAGAACCAGAAGGCTCAACCTGATAACGATAGATCGCAGAGCGATTCGCCACCGTCACCTTGGTCTGCAGATTCTTGTTGATGCCCAGGAAGTAGTCGAAATTCGAAGCATCCAGCTTCATGTAGCTCTTCAGCACATTCCACGGATCATCCGAATTATCCTTCAGATTGGACATGCCAATCGAAGCCGCATACTTTTCCAGTTCAGGATTCGTCAGCTTAGAAAACACGTTGGTGTTATAAGCATTGGCGATTTCCTCGAAACCTTCGGGATTGGTGACGATCTGAATGTTGTCAGAACCAGTATCAGGATCATTCACAACGCTGTCGGCAAACAGAGTAGCGGTGTCTGTCAAAGCGTTGTCATAGAAGCTGACCGGGATCTCTTCGATCAGAGTATCACTCTCGTAGACCTGGATGTAATAGTTCTTGTAGTCGTTCTCTCTATCAGCCCGAGAGTTGTTAGAGATACGAATACCCAGATTGTTACCATAGGCACCACGTCCCTTGGACGCAATGGCCATCAGGTAAACCATGGTATATCCTTCCGGGGGTTCAGGACGAAGTTCCTCAGCCTTCTGACCAAGGGTTTTGATATCAATCATACCCTTCTTGGTCACAATGCTGGGGTCTTCACCATCCAAAACCTTCAGCTCACTGGCGGTGTAAAAACGAACACTCAGAACCTGAGTGCCTTCCACATCCACCATCTTGTAAGCTGCGTAAACATACATGTTTGCACGAGTCGCATCGGGAGCGGCAATGCGCAAGCAATTCGCAGTCACAACACCGGTAGACAGAGCCCGACGGCAGTTCATGAGAGGCTGACCGTAGCTCTTGATATCACCCATGCCGAATTTGGACACCAATTCATCGACAGTCTTGACGGCAGTCAGCTTTCCATCCTCGCCTCGGGGAGACTGAAAGATGAAGAGCATCCTGGTACCATCTGAAACACTGGCGCGCTGAACGGTGATTTGACTCTGGTCATAGATGTTTACCTCGGTATGAGGAAAAGCATAATATGCCATAGTATTAACCTCCATTCTGGAAAGTCGGTACAATAGTAAACGCCTGATAAGGACGTTTGTGTTACCCGATATTAAAAACTTGTTATCGGAAAGGGCCGGTGGAGGCTTCTACGGATTACATAGAGAGGACCTTTTCCACAGGTGATTTGTTTTGTGTCGTGCCACTTCTTGTCATATTGATAGAAGTGGTCAACATTTGGCTCATATCTTCAAAGGTCAATGCATTGAAGACGGATGTGTAAGATGCCACAGTTCGTACATTGGCAAAGACATAGTCATTTTCACCTGCTTTGCCAACTCCGATCTGTTTCCTAAAGGGGATCGTAGGATCATCTTTGCATCTGGCTTGCTCTGCAATGATAGCCTGAAGGATGACCGAAGGAACACCGGGAGCGATTCCATTGATCTGAAAGTTCTTATTCCAAATTTCAAGGATATGGGAGTAGGGGATGGTATTTGGAATCTTCCCTCTCATCATCATATTGAGGAATTTCTCACAGTTTCCGGAATCTTTGGGATTGTTGACTGGCATCATAATGGAACCACGGGTATATTGAAGCACGCTGTATTCCTGCTCTTCAATATCCCCTAAGGTTAATTTCATCTTTACAACATCATCCGGATAGGTCGTAATCGGAGATGGATAGTTAAAGGTCCGAATGGGTACCTTCTCTCTGATAGAGGGATCATCAGTGGGGAATAACCTCATATTGAAGATACCCACAGTTGTGACAGCACTGCCGTCCATAAAGGCAACTGCAGAATTCAATTGAGATTCCTTCTCCACATTCTTGAATAACTCCACAGGGATATAGGCTTCCGCATAGGGAACATTCACCACAATGTTATCTCCGGATACAATAAACTCATTTGCCAAGTGTTTCTCACCTCGATTCTTACCAAAATGTTTCTGGGATAGATCTATAGCGGTATATCTTTTATTTTTACGCATATCACAATAATACTATTAATGCAAGGTTTTTGGCATTATTCTTGCAGGTGTCTGTGATTTGTGCAGTAACAAATCGAGATGTTTTCTCCTAAAGAGTGTAAAATTTTCTCCGGGAATTTTAACCAGATACGAGTTAGGCTTCATGCTCGTATCTGGTTAAAAGCCTCTTAAATTTTTACAAAAAATAATGGGTATATACGAGAGATCCTTTCGAGATTCTCGTATATACCCATGTATTCCCTTAGCGGAACATATTCTTCCAGAAGTCCTCACTGAACGCGGAAGTGTTTACCTGCTCCGTCTCATCAGACCTGGAACGAAACCCACTCTCACGGTCCGACCTCCGGCGGTTCTTGACCTCATCGCTCTCAACACTGCGACGGTACATCGAGTCCTTACCAGGATTGTAATTGGGGGCAGGACCAGCACCAGGAATGAAGGCTTCTTTCGAGTCCTCATACTTGTCGATGCCAGAGCTGTTGGTACCATCCAGACTGAAGACCTGATCCCATGCATCAATGAGAGAGTTCTTGGTCTCGATATAGTCAAAGTAGACAGCGGTATAGACCTCACCTTTGGAGTTGGCCTTGATTCGGATCATCTTCACACGGCACAAAGCGACAGTGTGCTGATACTGACGGATCGGATAGACACCATTGATGGTATAGAGAACCATACCAGGCATCGTCACGATCTTACAACCAGTCTCAGGGTCTTCGTTAAGCTCGTTGAATTTCTGATTCGGAGAGACGGTAATCGATTTACCGATCTTGAATTCTTCCATAATCGTACCTCCTTAGTGTATTCGAAGAATCTAAGCACTATATCTCCTAATGCTTACTAGAATAATATACACTTATTTCTTCTTTTTAGAATCCTTCTGCATCTGGTACATGTACCGCTCATACATCTTCTTGGTAGTAGAAGAGATGGAGTCTTTATACAGACCCAGAATCTCAGTCAAGGTACGGATCATGGTCTCTTTATCTTTTCCTTCTTCGGTATAGTCATAGGTCTCACCCATGATACCAAAGACCATATTCAGAAGTCTGGTGGAATACAGAATCGTATCCGGATTCTTACCAACTTTCACCATGGAAGCCATAAAGACCAAAGCAGTCAGTCTTCCAATAGCAACTCCATTCTGATCTTTCTCATCCACAGGGACAAGAGAGAAGAGATAGGAATAGAAAGACACAAAGCTTTCTTTGGTAACACCCAAATTGATTCTATGAAGACCAACCAAGACATCAGCAAGAGATTTGAGGAAATCCTTACGGACATCCTTTTCGATTCTCTTGATGTGAGCAGTCAAGGTTGCTCTCTCTTTCCAGAACTTCATCTCGAATCGATCTTCCATAATAGCCAATTTCACATCGGTATTATGGATCTGATCTCGATAGGCCTGGATCTCTCTTCCGGTGATGTTGGGTTTCCCCAGAGAATGAATTGCTTCCTTCTTGACTTTCTCAAGATATTCGATGGTCTGTTCATCCCAGAATCTCATCGTCTTCTTGACATTGCCATAGCGCTCTTCAATCTCATTCTCCACCAGAGAGATCACCAGATCAAACTTCTTCAGATTCTTCTGGAATTCTGCCTCATACTTTTCGGAGTCTTCCAGATATTTCATCATATCTTCTTCCGAGTCTTTCATCTGCTCATCTGCTTCAATCGCATTCTTCAGAGCATCTTTCATTTCCTCAGCAGAAGAATAGATGGTCTTGATATGCTTGACAGCTTCCAGAGTATTCACCATATCGGTGCGATTCTTATTCAGATCCTTCTGAAGCTGTGTCAGCTCAACATAATTCATCTCATGGAGTTTGCTGACATCAATCAGAGGAGTATCATCATCCTCTTCCTCATCCGTAGAGTCAGTCGGAGTATCCTCCACTTTATCTACAGATTCTTCTTCTGTATCAACAGTCTCCTGAGAAACTTTTTCTTCCTTAGCATCAACCTTTACAGGAATGATAGGAATATCCTCCACTGTACCAATAGCAGAGTTTACGAGAAGATCTGCTACCGGAGTTCCTTCAGTGGGAACATTCATCGGAGTATTCGTAGTGTCTGTCATATTGATTTTCCTCCATAGATAATAGAATCTTTAACCTTCGTCATCCTCGCCAATAACAACAAAGTCAGACGGATTCTGAGTCGTCTCCATCAGATCTTTCTTGCCGTTATTCTCAGATCCAGGGACAGTAAATTCCTTCATCAGGCGATTTGACAAGTTAAAGCAAAGTACACCCTTCACGGATGTATCCTTCTTGAAAATCGTAGTAATTTGATCCACAAAGGTTACGGCTACCGGAGGTTCACCCTCTTCGGAATCCATAAGATCTGCAGATTCATACATTGAATGGATCAGTGCCATATCCACTTCTTCCAGATCTGAATATTCAAACCATTTATCCACGGTCATATTATCCAGAATCCATGCGCAAATATCATAGATATCGGCGAGAATCACCGCATCTTCGATATTGAAGTTTTTCTTTTTGGAGATCGTAGAAGCATCTCTCTTATTGCGGTCATCTTCAAACACCTGGAAGATCTCCATCTTATTCTTGATGATGAATCGGAATAAGACATCCTCCATATGGGTAATAAAATTCAATACGAATGTATTGTAGAGGGCTTCTGTAATATCAGGAATATCATTCCGATGAGTCTCTTTCCACTCATCGGAAACTTTGATCGCAAATTTTGTTTCGATGGCATCCAGGAAGATACCACAGATGGAAAGAAAGCGATCCTGCACTTCGAGCAATACATCAGGATCCTCATTTTCTTCAATGATGCCCTCATATCTGGTTTTCAACGGAGAGAATTGGTCGACACTTGCGTCACCGACCATATCGAATCTCGGATCCAGGATCTGAGAATCTACAATCAGAGCAATTTCTTCAGTATCAAAGGTATCCAGAATTTCAGACAATTCCAGATTTTCATTATCAATCTGATATTCTGCCATTTTGCGGCATCCTCCATTCACGTTGATTTAGGCACTTACCATTTTGTGTAAATGGAGCTTAAGAAATAATAATTCCATCGTAGAAACCTTAATGTAAGCAGACCCTTGCCTTATCACGATCAGAATCTCTATATACTCTATAGAGAGAATGAGAATGGTAAGGTCTCCTCATTTATAAAATCACTATAAAGCTATATCCTACAGTAAAGGAGAGAACGATATGAGAATTCTCGACGTGAATGGTAACGAAGTCCAGAACCCTGATCTGGACCTTGGTTACCTTACCAACGATCGAATTTTCATTGCTCATCACGAAGCAGTTGAGGCTGTCAAGGAAGTCTACCACTATGAGACTGAGCGTGAATACCCCAATGGTGGACGCGATGTCAAGAAGGTTGTGGATGTCCCTGCAGTCGAAGCCAAGGAAGCTTGGGATGAGTATGAGGACATTCAGCGCTACAAACTGTACACTCCCGAGGAGTATGCAGAGCGTCATAAGTATGACAACATTCCCACTACCGAGACTCGTATTGGCGTTCTGGAATCCACCGTTTCGGAGCTGACCAACATGATCGCCATGATGATGGCTACCATGGTTCCTACGGAAAACCCGGTTGCTGGAACCGGTTCGGAAGAGGGTACTCCTCCGACTACCGAACCCGAAGCCGATGGTACTGTCTGAGGAAAGGAGTGCTAAGCTATGAATTGCCCTTCAGGAATCAAGAGCTTCTATGTGAACGCGATTTACTATACGAAGTCTATGACCATCGCCTCTGTCCCCGCCATGTGGCGTGATGAAGTCCAGGCTGCAATTGATGAAATCGTTGCTGCGGAGAAAGCTGCTCTGCAGGAAAAGCTGGACAAGCTGGAAGAGGCTCATCAGAAGCTGGAAGAGGAAGCCAAGGATAAGGAAGAGTCTGAGGAATCTGACACTTCTTCTGCCGAGGAGACTCCTATTCAGCAGCCTTCTGACGCTGAATAAGTTACATTAAATCCCATATGGATTTCTTTATCTAAGAATCCATATGGGATTTATATTGTCATTTTAGATAGAGATGTCATCACCGATCTTGAAAGAAGTCGGAGATCCCTCAGGAAGTTCCTTAGGATTCTCAATAGCTTCTTCCAAAACTTTCTTTCTGACTCCCCATTCTTCCGGTACACTCGGGAACTCAAATCCATCGACATTGAGATAGACAAACTCCGGAGTCAATACATTTGACTGGAATTGTCCACACTTCATACTCATGTCTACCTTATACTGAATCAGCTCCTGGACTTTATCCGGAATGTAATCTTCATACTCTTCCACAAATCCGGTATAATCCTGATAGATCTGCTGAAGAGGAATAAAGATTCTTCCATCATGGACCAGTTTATGCTGAGTAGCACTCAGAGGAATCAGACCTACCTTACCAGCATAATGAAGTTCCATCACTTCATTGGCAAGCTCATAGGGATTCAGATCTTTCTCAAGAATCTGGTACTTGGCCAAGACTGTCTGGACGATCTGGAAGAGATTGAAAGGTTCGTGATGGATCTCAATGGTATATTTCTTACCTTCACCATTCTTGAGTCCTCTCAGAATGGCACACTTATTGAAATCCATATTCTTCTTCAACCAGGAGATATAGTCTTTATACTCCTGAGAGTGTCTTACAATCATCTCAATCTTCTTGACAAACTTGACCATATCCTTCTCAGTCCGAAAGACATAAGTAGGTCTCTTGGGAAGTTCTTCGATGGTGATATTAACAGTACGACGATCTCTATACTTTTTGGCAATATCAGAATCTTTAACCAAAATCATAGAAAAGAGATCTCTCCTTCTTATTGGAATCTCCGAATAATTGCATTTGGATACAAAGGTGCTGGATTGAAATTGGGATCTGTATTCTTAGCAGTCACATAGGTTGTCCATGTCGGGAAAGAACGAATCTGGACATACTTGGAATACTTAGGAAGCCAATAGTGATTCATAGTGAGATCACTAAAGGTCAGAGAGTGATCATAGAATCTAGTGCAATAGGGAAGAAGAACTTTTCTTCCATCTTTACACCAGACACTCAGTTTGTCATACGTGACCAATGCAGGAAGATAGACGATCTCCTTAGGCATCTTAATGACGATATCGTAATAGAGTTCTTCCTTAGGAATTTCACCTTTCTCATAGGCTTCTTTATCCACAGGATCACTGATACGATATTCTACAGAAAGATCACTATAGGACTGGGAAATCCAGTTAGACATCTTCTTGAATCGATTTCTGACGTAGTCATCCGGAATCTGATTCTTATTGAATCTCTCAGGATAATAGACATAGGTGTCAATATTTCGATCTGTCAGATCTCTCACCAGATTAAAAAGTGTGGATATCGTACGAATGTTGATCTGATTCGCAAAGATATTCACCCTCTGATAGTATGCAATGGTGGCATACTTCATACACTCCCGATAGCAATCCGGAGTCTGAATGAAGAGACAGAGCTCATTCGGTTCCTGAGAGTCTGTAAGAGCAAACACAGGAGCTGCACCAGTGGAATCGGCATCATAGAAATTCTCCAGATATCCAGTCATACCATAGCATGGCATCCTGAAATGAATATTTGGGTTATCATAATGGGGCATGATATTCATCACCTCTCGTTAAAGGCCTGTTTTTGAGGGCAAATACCCTACCTAGAGCTATTTATTAGTCCTAGGTAGGGTATTATAAATCTTTTATTGATTCGAGAATTTGACGAAACCTTTATTCTTCTCGTAATTGGCTTCGACTTCTTGAATGGTAGGTACAGAATCTGACCAAGCTACTTTAGCCGGATACGTATCTTCCGAATCATAGCTATCCACTTTCGGAGCCAGCATTACGATAGCTTCCGCATTATTCTCATAAACAGGATTCTTGACATACAGAAGGAGAGTACCATTGGGATACAATTCCAACTTTGTAGGTGTGTGAATCCTCTGGAAATCTTCCGAAGTCTGAGGATACTTAAGATTCGCATCTTCATAGTAATCCTCATACTCACGAATCAGCTCTTTCAGCTTAGCGGTACAAGAAGGAGTCTTCATCCAACCCTTTACCACTTTTCTGAAGTTTGATCTTGCCTTGTCTGTAATGACAGCAAGTTTCTTCAGAAGCTCAGGGTCATGTTCCTTCTTATCCCGATTTCCATATTGGTATGAAAAATCGACCGGCATCATCTTCCCCATATAGGGAATTTCCATCTTCCCATGGATGGTAACCACCCATGTGCCATGAGAGAAATAAGAATTTAGCGTCATCTGTCCAAGATCTTTATCCTCGAACGAATTATTGTTTTCCTTCTTACGAGATCCCCATTGGAAGATTCCTTCAGTTACCGCGTCATTTTCTTTTTTCGATTCGTTTTGCTTCTTGATCTTCTCCTGGGCATCAGTAATGTCCATCTTCTTCGGAACGACACGATTTGCTTTGTCTCTCCGAGTCGGAGGAACTACCTTGACATCAGGATAGAATTTATTGAAGGGATTGCCCGCAGTGATGGTGATGTCGATCTTAAACTTCTTTGCAGCTTTGTAAAGATTGTCAGCACACTCTTTCCGATCTTCTTCAGGAACGAAACGGAAATACTTGATTCCGTTACGGACGCTCTCTTCATCATTGATCGGGTACTTTCTCTTCTTAGGAAGTGCAAAGGCACTATCCGGAAGTTTATCCCGATCCGATTTCTTCATAGCCTCGGTGACGACCTTTTTTTCCAGAAGATCGTCATCCTCATGATACTCAGGATCCAAAAAATCCATAATGGATTCGAAAGCAGTCATACTCATAGGGATTGCTCTCCTTCTTACTGAGAATCAGTCTCCTCATTGGTATGAGAAGCCGCCGCTGCAGCAGCACGAGCAGCAGCCTCAGCCTGACGAGCACGCTTCCGCTGATTCTTGCTCATACCAGCATAGGGATCAGCAGTGGGCATAGCAGCAACTGTCGGATGATGAGCCTGCTTCACTTCTTCCTTTGGAGTCTCTTTGGTAGATTCCTCATTCTGAATCAGAGTGCGAATCTCAGAAGTGACTTCCTTGGTTTCTTCAGAAGTAGTTTCCACGACAGGCTGCTCCACCTTCTTCTCGAAAGAAACCTGAGGAATTTCTTTACCCACAGGTTTCGGCTTCGGCTGCGGAACCACAGGAGGGAAATGATTCTCATCCAAATTTGTCCGAGTCAGACGAACCTTCTGGTGGACATCATTCTGATTGTGCAGATTGACCTTCACGCCATTCATGACCAGCTTCTTAACCAGATCAAATGACATACGGGTCGGAACCAGAATAGGACCATCTCCACCAATGAGCGGAATACGCCCAACGGATTCGATAGTTACCAGAACTACCTTAGCCATAGTAATCGATCCTCCTTAGCCTTCATATCCTTCAGGATAATTGATGAAAACTTTGTAATTGTCTTTGAAGCTTCTCTTATTGAGAACCTCAATACGAGCTTCATTGAGTCGATCGAGCATATTATTGACCACAGGACCCCATTTCCGCATGACACTCTGATCATCCGAATAGAACTCCTCAAAAGCGTTAATACGATCGATCAGATCATAGATATTATTCAGTACCTGCTTCCGCTCATACTGATCACTCATGCGGTCCACATCGACAAAGATCAGATCGATTTCTTTCTCAGAAGGAAGCATGGGACGAGAACGCAACAGACCCAGACGAGTCTTGAAGCTTTCCATCACTCTCATATCTCTTTCTGCACAGAGATCGAATGCAGATCTCATTTTCGGATTTCTGTCGACGGAGTAGGTAAACATTACTTTTTTATCAGTAAAAAGATCCTGATGATCCGCAATGGTACCTTCCACAACAGCGCCGGTATATCTCTCATGAAGCTGCATACCCATAGAATCCAGGAAGGAGAGATAGATCACTCTCAGATTCGGACTACAGGTTCTCATAGCAAACGCAATCGCCTCATCTTTCAGATAATTCTTGCGCTTGGTATAATCCCGATAGTACCGAGAAGCCCAGAGCATCCTTTCAGAAACCTTCTGGAATTTCTCAGAGGGAGTCTTCATGAGATCGGTATTGCCATTATTCTTGATCAGCTGAGCCAGACCACCTTCATAGGCATTGATATACTCAGGAGGAATCATGCTTTCAGCACCAGCAACACTCACTTTCAGAGAGCTGGCGATATTCACAGGATTCTTCATGATAATCCAATCCTTAATGAAGCAGGCAGTCAAAATCGGAATCAGATACAGCTTAGACAGAGCACCCACATCGGTTCCGTCTCTCCGAATGTCAAACTCTGTATCGGTAATATAACTGTCGCAATACGCATCGTAGATGGTATTCACGACAGAATCAGATTTGACGACATTCAGAATATCCAGAATCATCATGGTAGTGAGCGCTTCTGGTGAAATGTTATAGTTGCCTTCATTTTGGTAAAGACTACGCTTCACACAACCCAGATTGATCTCAACACACCAGGTCTTGATATTGTGCCACCGACTTACCAATTCATCTCTGGAGTCATGGGATGCCATTCGAGCACAGAATTTATAGATCGAACCACCATCATAAACCTGGGGATAGGTGCGAACCACAAAAGGTTCCCCTGATTGAGTAGGATCAACAAACATGACATCGAAGGTCATCGTGATTTCCTGATCCTCAGGAGTAAACATCACAGACAAAGTGTCTGAGATATTATTCTCAGCATCTTCTGGCAAAACGGAGCCGTTATGGACATTATTAAAAGTGGACTTGATCAAGTCGACCATTTCAATAAATTCCATAGATAGAATCACTCCTTTATGATACAAAGTGATTGTAAGATACTTACATCTTTATATTACCGATGTTAAACAGGTGTTTTGAGAGACCTCTGGATTGAACTCAAAAATAAAAGCTGTAACAGGCTTATTTTATTCATTCTAAGGAGGAAAATCATCATGAATGATATTGCCGCTGTTGTATCCTTTCTTGTGATCGGTCTATTCCTGGTTACCTTCATCACCGATGTGATGACTCAGGTTATCAAGAAGGTCACCTATGACAAGATTCCGACCAATATCGTCTGCCTGATCATTGCTGTTATTCTGGCAGTGATTGGATGCTTCATTGGTGCTGCCATTGGTGTCTATGTGCTCGCATGGTATCACTTTGTCATCGCAGTAATTCTTGGTTTCTTTGCTACGTTTATTGGTATGAATGGATATGATAAACTGGTTCAGATCTTTAAGCAATATGAAGGGATTCTGGATCTGGCTAAAGAGAGAACTGCGAAAACTTCCGCTGAAGCCGAAGTATCTGGTGAGACTACCGAAGTCCCTGAAGATACCGATAAGTCTGAATAAAAAGAATGGGTTACCTTATACTCTCCAGAAAGGGAGATACTAAGGTAACCCATTTTTATTTTATTCTCAGATATCCATCTTCTCCAGCGAAGAAATACTCATCTTGGATTCTATCTTTAGGGACTCCATAATCTTTCTCATCCTTGAAGGCATTCCTATGGAAATAGAGCTTCTTAATCCAAGGAATAACCTCCGGATGCTTGAGTAATACCTGAAATTCTTCCATATCAGTCTTATCATTGTCACAATAGATATGGACGTTTGCTTTATACATGAGACCATTGTAGATGAGATATCTCAATATCGCTGCTGGTCCATATCCACAGATTGCAGCATAGATATTCCGATCATTATCCTCACCAAAGTTCTCATGAATACTGATAATGTCAAAGGTCCCTTCTGCAATATAGACATTCAGAGGCTTCTCTGATACCATACTGATCGCACAGGGAATCATATAGAAAGATGCTGGATTATGATTCCTGGAATTCAATATGACCTTCATATATCTTCTTGCATTGGGATCCTTTCCTATATATCGGAATGTCAGGACATTATTCGACTGAGACAAGAATCCGACATAGAAGAATTCAATATTGTGGATACTCCATTCTGACATCTGAAGATTCTGATACCAGATCTTATTTGCCGCACAGAATTTCAGAAGAGAAGGAACGATCTTGAGTCTCGGACAATCTTCCAGAGTTAGTTGCAATCCCAATCTCTGGTTGATATACTCCATTTTCTCTCTATTCTCTGGACAGTCATCTGGTACAGGAACGATGAAATTCTCTATCTGGTCATTGGTGAAGAGATTTCTTCTTGCTGATCTTCTATTGAGAGATCGCAATTCTTTTACCATATCAGAATCTATATAGACACCGACATCCTGAAGAAACTGATCATTGACCAGACCAGATACCTCACATTTGAAACACCGATAGACCATTGCAGAAGAATCATCATCTACATCGATCTTGATACTCAGATGACCATGTGTGGGATCATGAGAATCTCCACAATAAGGGCATCTTATAGTCCATTGTGTATGAGCGGAATTCGGTATACATACAGGGAGATCATTCAATTTGGATAATACGATCTCTTTCAATTCTTTCGATACCATGTCTTTATCACCTTACTTTCAAAGTAATGATATATCGGATTATTTCCTTTCCAAAAACACGGGTATAATATTAAGCCTATAAGGAGGTTACACTCCATGAATGATTTGAAATGGATGTCCAAAGCCGATTTTTTTGAAGCTTTAGATAGTCCCACCAATGAGAATGATTCTGTGGTCTTTAAGCAGATGAATCTCTTTGGTCCTTATTACATCCAGGATCTTTCTTTCAAGCAATGCTTGGAATATCCTAAAGATATCAACCATGTCACATACAAAGATCGTCTTCCGATGTATCGTATGTGTGATCTGGCATATCCTATGGACAATCCTCTTAGAAAAGAGACCAAACCTCTGAGAAAGCTTTGTATTGAGAAATGCAAAGAACTCCAGAGATGTAAGAGTCATACAGCTCAGGCTATTGCCTATGAGATGTGTATGTTTATCAAGGACATCATTGACAATCGATTCTCTCCTACAGAAGAAGGAGTCATGCAGGCATATCATCCTATTGTCCCTTATCAGGGTACAGTGAGTCGATATGAAGCAGAGTCTTCTATCTCCAATAAGCCGGATGAGAAAGATAAGAAAAAGATCAAGAAGATCACAGAAGAATCTACGGATTCCATTATGAGTCGAATTGGTCCTCGAATTGTCAATCCCGATCTGTCTGATACTCTTGATATGGACTATGGCTTTGGTACTCTCGGAGATAAGTACAATCAAAGTGCTACTGAGAGTCTGGAGAAAGCCTGTGCTCAATTCCATCTGATTGCCTATGGAAGATATGCCAATGACAATGATAAGGTGATGGAAGGATTCTCCTACTTCGATAATCCTGATTGGGTCAATGATGAATGGGATAATGTATTAGAAGCGATCACAGATGCTACCACCAACGTCCCTCCTTCTGTACCTACTGTCAATCAATCTCTTTCTATGAAGAAATCTGACGATGATGATAAGGTCTTCTCAGATATGAATAGAGAGAAGAAAGATACTTCGGAATATCAGGCACAATCAGAAGAATTCAACATCGATAAATTCCGTCAATTCATGGCAGTTAATCAGAGATACACTGTGTCTCCCTCTGCTTTTACAGACTTCATGAATTATGCCAAGTATGATCATATCGTCGGGTATATCAATGATGGTCCTGTCTTGCAGATGAATGAGACCAATCTCTATGTCATGCCTATCATTGATGTCGTAGAAGGGAATGAGAAGAAGCTCCTCGTTTATGATATCAACAAAGGCAATATCAATGTGGAGTCCTTCCCCTCTGAGCATAATATCACTTAAATTTCCATATATGATACATCTGTATAGAGATATTCGAAGCAGATGTATCATATTCTTTTCTTCTGTAAAAATATGGAGAAAAGGCATTTGCTTTGTATATCATTTATCTGAGTAGGAGTAGAATCTTAGTGATGTCTAGACTACTTAGATAAGGATTACCCATCCCTTAATTATAATTGAAAAGGAGGATATTAGAAATGGGTAATGGAAACAATTTTGATCAGGATCGTAATCTGATCACAAAGAACGTATCGACACTGTGGCCGGTTCCGCCGGTGGCCTTCAATCTTCTGGGCTATGTCCCGAATAAGGTCATCTATAATGTGTCGAAAGAGAAACTGGAGGCTGACATTCTGAAAGTCATCCAGAATTTCTCTCCGGACTTCAAGCTGGTTCGTTTTGAGGTGGATTCCCGTACCCACCAGATGAGTCTCTGGGCTTGGATCACCAAGAACTCCAAAGACATCGTCGACAACCGGTATCAGAACCGTTCGGATCTCATCATTCAGAACCCGATGATCAATCCGAGCAAGAATATGCGGATTCTGCAGTCCATCTTCGGCATTCGTCCCAAGGGCGATAAGAATAAGGGTGACAATCCGAGCTCTGATGAGGCCATCCAGCGTAAGTTTAACTTCGTCAAGCCCAGCAACGGTGACAATCGTTTCGTCGGTACCGAGATGGATCTGGTTGTCGTCTTCCGTGAGATGTTTGACTGGGATGATCGGTATTATGTCAACTTCTATAACCGGATCTCGGACAAGAACCGTGCTGTCCAGCACAACTATGATCTGAATATTGCTCCGGTCATCGACAACCATGGACGCTGCAAGGCTTTCATCGTCTCCAAGACGACGATGAATCCGAATGGCGTCGAGAATCTGCATCCGAAGCAGGCTCGTCGTCTGGACTAATCACTAAGAACTGACATGCAGGGACTTGAAAGAAAAAATCAAGTCCCTGCATTTTTATTTTGATTTCTCTAAAGGAAAGGAATGAATTTCCTATGGAATTAAAATGCGTAAAAATGAATCCAGAAGCACAGGATTTATATCGGTCTACTTCTGGATCTGCTGGATATGATGTCTCTATCTGTGATAATAGAGAACTTGATATGATTCGCAAATGGGCCAGAGAGAATCCCAAGCAATTGATCAAGTATCCTAAGATGACTACCATTGGTGGAGCTGTTGGTGGTCAATATTATCCCACCTATCAATTCTCTATTGAACCTGGAAAAAGTGCTACCATTCATACTGGATTGGCAGTAGAGATACCCGAAGGATATGTAGGTCTGCTGGTAGCTCGCTCTGGTATCTCCAATCACTATGGGATTACTCCCAAGGATTGTATTGGAATCATTGATTCTGATTATAGAGGAGAATTGATGGTCCATCTGGTCAATGACTCGGATCAGGAGTATTTCCTCTCTAAGAATGAGAGAGTATGTCAATTGGTAATCACTCCGTATATTGCTCCGGATATTGTCTATGTTGACAAACTCTCGGAGACGGAACGAGGAACGGGAGGATTTGGATCTTCTGGATCCAATTAAAGAATCTATGGATGCATATTTCAACTATCACAAAGTAAAATTTGAAGTTTTGCATAGACTCATGAATCCCATAGCGAGAAGACACCAAATTCACAATGTCAATGTCTTTATTAACCTGGATGATCTTCTTCATCGGTTACACAGGCCTGTGATCAATGATGAATTGACCATCTCGACATCAAATACCATTGTGAGACTGGTATCTTCCATCATCAATATGGCAGCTCACTATAGAGAGTATATGATGAGAGAAGGATGGACTCCCAAGGTCTATCTATGTTACTCTTCTTCTTTTCACGGTCCTTTTCGGAATATGGTTTATATCGAAAATTATCGAGATCATTTCAAGACCATCAGCAGTGAATTGAATCAGGAGTATGCATATCTCAATCGAGTCATTCCTCCAGCTCTTAATCTTGTGAAATCCATCTGTCAGTATATTGACGGAGTCTATCTGGTAGATTCTACCTATGTGGAACCTTCTGTATTACCTCTAATTCTCTCTGAGATAAAACATGCCGATTATAATTTCCTTGTGACAAGAGATGAATATGACTATCAATATACCTCTTATCAGAATTGGGCTATCATCTATGCAAACTCGGATGAGGAGAAATCTGAATTGATTACCTCTTCCAATCTATGGAAGTTTGTCGCAGAAAAGAATAAGGTCAATACAGAGGATCTTAGTCTTGATTATCAGGCTTCTCTCTATTCCTTCGTCTTATCTGTGATAGGAAATCGATACAGAGGAATTCCTCGAATCAAGAAGTGCGGTTGGTCTCGGATTCTCTCTATTGTGGATGAGATATCCAAAGAGCCTACTTCCATCACTGCATCTACTCTAAGAGAGAAAGTCATTGATCGTCTAAAGGGTAAGACGTATCTCACCTTAGATCAGATCAGTGCCAATCTCGCCTGTACGGATATCCAGACTCAATATCGTCGTCTCAATATGCAGACGAATTCTGTGTTGAGTATGGACCTTACGACACAAATGGTAGATGTCCCAGATTATGAAAATCTTCTCACTGTGGATCGCATCTACTTCAAAGACTATCATCTCAATATTCCCTTCTTAACCAAGCAGATGCCTGATTCTCCCATGGTGAATCGGAAATTTCGATTGGATAAGAAAGGTCCTAAGAAGAAGGAGGGAGATCCTGTATGAAACCTTGGTTGATCATTCTCAGCGTCATGATTCTTGCCGGAATTCTTTTCAGACATTTCATCGCACCTTTGATTGTGGATATCGTCAATAAGAATGTCGATCCCTCTGTCAGAGCGCATAGACAGAGAATGAATTCTCATCTGACCAATCTGGTGATCATCGATAGGAAAGATTTGGATATGAAGAAATTCTATAAGATCGAGACTGAAGTAGAGGTCTATCTTATGTATATTCAGCATACCCTATCTGAAGACAAGATCTATCCCTCTACAAAAGATGTATTGGAGAATACATTTTTCATTATAAGAGAGAATCGAACCTACTTCTTCTTTGACAATGACAACTTCCCAGAGATTCCTGTGAATAAGTGTCTTTACATGGACCTACTCAATCCACGTCTAACAAGATCTCTTATCATGGAATATATGGGATTCCAAGACAGTGATAGTCAGATTGCCGAGATTCCTTTAACTAATTTCATGACCTTAGGAGGAAGAAGGAATAAACGAAACTAAAAGGTAATGAGTAATGGAATTACTTCCATTACCAAGAGCCAATTGTTTCTCTCCTTATTCTAATACTCACAAATAGATCGGATGTATCCAGGATTATAATATCCCGTGATACATCCGATCTATATTTTTTAGTTTTCTTCAATGCTAAAATAGCTCTGATAGATTTTTGAATGCATGACTCTCTTCTCTAAGAATCTGGATTCAAATCCCTCTTGCCATCGTATTGTAATCTCCACTCTAGGTTTGATTGAGTAGTATTTACGAGTTACTCCATCACTGATAATATTGTCATTGGTAATGAGAATACCCTGAATCATATCTGAGTATGTCTTACCAATATTATCCCAGTCTGGATCTGATATAGGGCGAATATATCCTTTCTCAGCCAAGAGAGTATCTACTTTAGAGAATTTTGGTGTAGGAAGATAGGCATCTACATAGAATTCCGTCCTTGTATAGATGATCTTCTCTGCGAAGATATGCTTCTCAAGCATCTTCTTATTATGAGCAGCATTCTTGACATAGAAGGTTCCTGTCTTACTGCTATACCTGGGTCTAGGTGTAGACTTTGGTACCAGATAGAGAATGAACCTCATTTCATGCCAAGGAATGTTCTCAATCATTTCGATCTTCTTCTGCATATCTTCATAGTCTTTGGGTCTCAGTTGAGACTCTAAAAGACGAAGAATTTCTTCTTTGTCAGATGGAATGTGACCATACTTTTTGTCATATTCCATCTCTTCTTTCATCATAGGCATAGTTTTATCATGGAAGCTTTCTAATGTTATTGATGATATTTCCCAATCCATCTCTCCAGATAGACTGAATAATAGAAGAAGGAATATCCTTCACGGTATCAATGGCAAGAGTTGAGAAGAGATTGATCTTTGTAGAGATAGAGTCAGCTGTCATATCAGCTCCACAGATCGTACAAAGATACTCAATCAACCCATCATTGTACATAAAGTTGGTAGGATTCGATGTTGTGGATAGGAAAAGCGATGAATACAGAGGAGTGATATCAAAGGTTACCTCAATTTCCGTAGGAAGACCATCAGCAGTCCAGCTCATATTGTCAGGACCACCTCGATTGATTCTCAGAGAAGTAACGACACCCATATCTGTATTGAAGAAACCTTTCGAGAATCCTCTTACCAGAAGAGGAGCTTTGAATGTATTTCTCGATTCCTGTCTAGGTAAAGAGAAAGCCATTACATGAGCCAAAGGAATAAAGCAGTATTCCATAATCGATTCAGGATCTCCATAGGGAGATACAAATCTGCAGTTTACAGTGATATCCTTACCATATTGGAAATCATCAATAAACTGAGGGAATGCCATCTTAGCACCACTAAGATAGCCAATACCTTTGGTAAGCATATCGGCCCATCCAGATCCAGCATCAAGACCTTCTGCAGTGAATGCTTCTTCAATCGAAGACTTGACATCACTGGTAATAGAACTACCAAGATCACCTGCCAAGAATGCGATGTCTTTCATTTCATCTGTAAAGAGTCCTTCCAGCTTAGACTGGATAGTAGATTCACGAGTGGATGTACTGATACTATCGCTAGAGTCAGTAGAGACACCTGCATAGAAATGGACATAGCTATTCTGATCAATGAAGATCTTATCTCCCTGATTTTCTAACCATCCAAAGATTCTATCGGTGACGGTTCCACCACCAGTTCGAACATTGCTCCCGATATGCTGCCAGTTGTTATAATTGTAATATTTGTATGGAGTCGTGGTCCCCATGACATTCTTATCACCAATGCCAATCAGAATTGCCATCACTCGACAAAGAAGGTTGACCATATTTCCATACTCATGCCAAGCAGATGCAAAATCATAGAAATATTTTGCACCTCTCATATTATTGTAAATGCCCTCGACAGCGCCTTCATTCACGCCACCTTTGGCAGTATCAATAAGAGAACTGATCCCATAGTTACTCGAGATAAAAGAAGACAATCCTTTTACATGAACCTTACCAGGAGTAATGCTCACGATGGTAGGATGTGCCATAACGGTCTCGCTCATGGTTCTACCAATGGTGACTTCTCCCTTTTGAGCAGAGACTTTGATTCTGGGATCTACTTGGTGAGTATATTGAGGTGGTCCTCCAAAAAGTCTAGGGGACATATACATCGTATCAATATTTTTTGATACGTTATACAAACTTCGAAAGTCAGGCATATCCCGTTATTCCCACCTTTCATAGATTACGAAGGTGTTTTTGAGGCTAATAATACCCACGTATATGAATTAGTTATCATATACGTGGGTATTTAGAAGCATTTTATAGATTAATAGGAAGCGATCTTAGCATAAGTAGACCGGAGATTTCCTCTACCGAGACTATCACTATTCAGACCATTATTCAGAGTGGACAGCTTTTGTTTAGCAGAATCTTTTGCACTCTGCTTTCTCTGGGTGTCACTCTTCTTACCTTCCTTAGAGGCATTCGTATTCTTACCGGTTTCCATCTTCTTGGTAGTACCACCAAGAGCACCACCAGAGACCATGTTACCAGTATTGTCACGAATGTCAGTGAGCAGCAGAATCATCTGATCCAGCTTATCACCACTATCAGAAATAGTAGTTTCAGCATCCTCAGGTCCGCGACCCAGAAGCGGATAATCCTTATAGGCTCCACCCTTAGGCAGCTTCTCCTGAGCTTTCTTTCTTGCAACCTGCTGCTGATAGTAGGCCAATTTCTTTTCTTCCATCGTATTGCCAGGCATAGAAGCAAGAATCTTGGGATCAGGTTCTTTATCCATACCCATACCATATCCGACAGAAGTATCGGTGGCAGTACCATTTGCAGCAGCATTCTCCTCTGCAGCTTCTTCATCAGCCTTGACCTGGTCATAACTCTTACCAGAGATGACAGAATTCATGACACGAGTGCCAACCTTATTGAAGATATTACCCACAGAGTTGAAGATTGCATTGAAGAGGTTGGTAGCAGAAGGAGATTCGGATTCACCTTCAGCACCAGTAGTTCCAGTTGTGGCTCCTGCCGTAGCAGTACCATCTGTAGCACCCGTAGTAGCGCCGGAAGCTCCAGAAGCAGATACCGACATGCCACTAGAGACATTGGGATCCAACTGTCCAGAAGCACCCTTGCCATCCGGAGTTTCTATAACCTGAGCCCAGTGCATCGGGTTAATAGAACTCGCTGTGGGAGCCCAAGCAGTCTGTGCCGTAGATCCTTGTCCATAGGGAGGATTCGGAGCATACGGGTCATTGATAATGATATTGCCATTGGCATCCAGTCCAGTAGCAAGCACGCAGTGAGAACCACCCATTCCGTACTTGTACATGTTGCTATTATTGCCAACACCGTACATCATAACCATCTTTCTCTGCTTCAGAGCAGAAATAATGGTATCGAGATACTGCGTACCGTCAACAGTACCAGCGGACTGAGAGCCATTCGCAGGATAACGAGTTACCTTAACGCCAGCCTTCTGCAGGTTGGAGATGGTAGCAGCGTTACCATATTGATTCAGGAATGTACCAGGGTCAATGGCATTACCAGTAATGGTAGAAGCAGCCATTGTACCAGAGGTATGAACGCATCCAATAGAACCAATAGTTCCTTTATAAGGAGGCAGGTTCATATTGGAGTACGAGTTACCATTCTGTGAGAAGTAGTAAGCTCCATGCTGAATGGTGGTACCATTATCCTTCACCACATTGGCAGGAGTCGTACCAGAAGCAGATACTGTGGAGCCTTCGCTTGCCATAGTACCCATTGCATGAGCACCACCCAGTCTCTCCATAGAGTAAGCATGAGTAGCTCCATTCTGAAGCATACCAGGTGATACCACAGAGGATCCTTCACCATCATCCACGGTATACATACCATCAGGTGTACGACCTGTGACAGTAACGATGTGACCCGCTTTGGTATAAAGAGAATCACAAGAATTACATCCAGATCCATAACCCATGGATTTACCAGAGACAATGACAGGATTTCCATTATCCAGAGATGCATCCAAAGAATCCATCCCGGAGATTTCAGTTCCGGACATACCATATTTACGAGCACCTTCTGTGAAGAGCTTCGCATTGGCACCTCCATCTGTCAACATACCATTTCTTCTGGCATATCTGCCCACTTCACCAGGATTGGCATTACCGCCAGCTGCATTCACAGCATTCGCCAGTGCAGTAGGTCCACAACCAGAATTGGCCATATTGGCAGGAGATCCATCCGGAAGAGTACCGAGACTCAAAGAAGCATAAGAAGGATCATCTTGCTTCAGACCACCAGGTCCATAGCCAAGAGCTCCTCCACCATTTCCAAGAGATGCTCTAGAAGACTGCTTGTTAGCTTCTTTTGCAACGCTCAGAGATGCAGTCATATTGTCTTTCTTGTTTTGCTGATATCTCTTGCTAGAAGTATCTGTTCCTGATCCATATCCTTCAGTATTAGCAGCAGTGGCGGTTTCTTCGTCCTGCTTCTTATTACCTCCAAATATACCAGAGAACCAGTTACTTACAGCCTTACCAGCTCTCTTAGCAGCACCGATTACTCCATTAACGGCTTTACTGCCGATAGTCTGATTCACAATATCATTATATTCGGTAAGAGACAAATCTTCTTCTGTAAGATTATTATCTTTCAAATATTGCTGATATTCTGCCTCATACTCACTCTGCTTTTGGTCAATGGTCTTAACACCTTTCTTTTCAAGACCAAAGACTTTGTAGATGAGCTCGTAAATGACTTCGGCGAGTTCTCTCTTGAAATTGGGCAAACCAATAAGCTCACAGATACTAGAAACCAGATCGAATGCAGGACCGACAAAGGGAAGGTACTCGACAAGAAGGCTGATAATAGCAGATACAGTTCTCATTCCAATATCAACATCGTCTTCGGATATCATGAAAAGATTCGCAGCATCCAAAGCACCAGAAGCTACTGTAAAGACGCCTGTAATAACTGCACCAGCAGTCTTCAGAGCCTGCCCAGCAGTGCTTGCATTGAATTTTGTGATCAATTCACTGATCTGTGTAGCAAACTTTGTATTCTTTATTGCGGTCTTCAGATTATTGAAGATTCCAGAAATGAAATCCTTAATCTTCTTAACCAATTCAGAAGGTTTTACATCTTTCAGAAGTTGTTTAAGAGGACCACAATTTGCAAATTTATCAAGAGCTTCCGTCAGCATATCCAGGAGATTTGTCAGAGACTCCCAGACCTTGCTTCCGTTGGTACTTGCCCACTTTGCTGTAGTGAAATCTGCCGCCTTCTTTGTTTTTGTAGCCAAGAATCCTGCGCCTTTTTGAGCCAGGCCAGTCAGGCCTCTTCCTACAGTGGCAGTACCCTTACCAACAGCTGCAGTTGCTTTACCGAATTTTTTGATAGATTTGACAATCGGAATATGATCGGTTACAAAATCGACACCTTTTCCTACCCAGGAAAGCGCTTTACCGGCTTTACTACCCTTGACAGCAGCTTTCGCAGCTCCATAAGCGTTCGATGCCTTAACACCGACATCGTGAACGACATCAGCAGCTGTCAAAACTGCCCCACCGGCTTTATTCACAAGAGTACCACCGGCTTTGAAACCAGCTCTTGCTAGATCTCCATCTGTACCAGTAACTGCAGTTTGAGCTGCCTTCCTTCTGACAAAATTCGGAATCATCATGCCTCTTTCAGTATTGACGGTAGCAGTAACGACTTCGTTACCATTTTCGTCAACTCTGGTACCTGCACCGACATAGTCAGGATTCAACTCTTCCATTTCTTCCTTGGTGAATTCTTTAGTGTCTCCACCAAGGACGAATTGACCGAGGAAATCACCAACCTTATCTCCGATACCTTCAATACCATCCATGATGGCACCACCGATACCTTTTGCAAGAGCACCACCGAGAGAGATAACCGCTTTACCAAGTACCTCTCCCAAAGTACCGATCAGTTTTCTACCAGTCTCAGAGTTCAGAAGAGCAGCCACAGTGGTAATACCACCAATAGCAAGACCAGCTTTCTTGAGGATATCCCCAATTCCGCCTTCTTCCTCTTCTTCCTGAGCAACCGCGTCACCTTCAACAGGTTCTGCCTTACCAGGTTCTTCATCTTCTTCACCGGTAGAATCCTTCACTTTATCTTTACCCTGAGCCTGAATAGAAGCAGTTTCTTCTGCTTCTCTCGCTCTTCTCTGAGCATCCGCAGCATCTGCTTTGTCCTCATTAGCCGCAGCAGTCTTTCTTCTATGCTCAGTTTCGGCGATCTCAGCTTTATTTTCTTCTTCTTGCTGCTTAGCTTCTTCAGCCTGATCCTGCATCTTTTGCTTTTTCTTCTCAATAGCAGCATTGACAGCATTGATGATAGCAGAAGCTTTATCAGAAGCAGTATCAATCAGAGATTCATCCAGAGGAATACCAAGAGTAGCAGAGATTTGACCCAAAGCAAGAGCAATCTGATTCTTACGAGTCGCTTGTGCTTCTGCTTTTTCTTTCTCTTCTTCTACCTTCTCTGCAGCAATACGGTCACGTTCTTGGAGCTCTTTCTTGAAGGCCTCCTGGTTCTTCATCCACTTATCAAAATCTTCTTTATTCTCGATTCTGTTATAAGTTTCATCGATGATGTTACCTTCGGCATCCCGTTCAAGATACTGCTCAACGTCTTTCCGTCTCTTTGCATACTCTTTATCAGTCAGATCCTTAGCAGCGTAAGCATCCTTCCGATTATATTTACTGAGCACACTATCGAGACGATTTTGTCTCTTACTATTCTGCTTTTCTGCACGATATTTGGCAAATCCAGTCAGGCCAGCAAGAGCTTGCTCTTTATTATTAATGAATTTCTGGTAATTCTTTCCGATATACTCATTGAGAGCATTGGGGTCGATCTGACCATTCTCATCTCTCGGAAGAGCATTCCAGGCTTTATCCTTGACATTACCGTTTCGATCCTTAGGAAGCAATTCTTCCATAGCAGCTTGTCTTTCCATAGGATCGACACTCTGCATTCTAGACTGAATATCATCCAATCTATCTTTCTCATCTTGATACTGAGCTCCATAATAGGATTCAGCACCCTGAGCCATAGAAGATTTAAATGCTCCGATTCTAGCACGAATTCCACCCTTCTGAGTGACAGCGGATTTCGCACTATCCTTCAGATTTCCTAAGAGACCATGTCTAACATAACCAGCTCTAGCTCCCCAACGAGCATTCCTTCTCGCTCGTCTCTGACCTCTGAGGTTCTTTAAGAACTCAAGAGGATTCTCTGCATTTCTACTATTCCAGAGATCAGCGATGAGTTGAGTCGGTTTCGCTGCAATCCATGTAGCAGCTTTAGCAGCAGTCTTCAGTGCGAACGCTCCACCTTTGACAGTGGCACCCAACATAGCACCGGTAATCTTGACAATCCCATTATTGAGAGCCTGCATAGGATGGGTAATAATGGAAATCACATTCTTACCAACATTCTGGATGGTTTCAACCATGGACTTTGTCACAGGATTTTTCAGTCCCATGTCTCTGAAGGCGGCTACAATAGGAGCAAACTGAGCTTTCGCATAGCTTGCAACTTCATTCTTGACAGAGTCAAAAGAAGACTTCAGAAGATTCTTTCCTTCTGTCTGAAGCATGTTTGTCCACTGACCGACCATACCAGTCTTCTCAACATGGACAACTCCATTTTCATCTACTGTCTTTGATCCAAAGAAGAGTCTCTTGAAATCAAATCCAGTAGTAGCGATACCCACAGTAGCACCAAGAATGGCACCACCAATAGGACCACCGGGAAGGAAGAGAGAACCTAAGACTCCACCAATACCTGCGCTCATAGCAGTTCTCTTGGTAAAACCTACCTTAGCTTTGATCTTCTGCCACAGATTTGCTGCGATTTCCTTACCATCTGTAAAGACATCTTCCACCGCTTCCGCAGATTTATTCAGCTCATCAATAGCGATATTGATCGAGGCCTTGGTATCTTTCTCTCTATTCTTATCCTCGGATCTTCTTCTAGAAGCTTCGTTGGTATTGGATCCAGGTCTTCTTGCATTCTGGTTATTGGCTCTACGAGCAGGAGCACCACCGAGTCTCTCACCATTACCAAGAGCTCCATTATCATTATTGGTATTATCAGAAGGAGCATTCGGATCCTTACCAGTCATTACCTGAGTGGATTTATCTCTCACCTTCTGCTTGAAGGTACGAGTATCCTTAGGCTTCTTCTTGATTTCACCTTGACTATTCAGAATAGACTGATCATTCTGCCACTGGGTATTTCCATCTCTGGGGATTCCTTGTTTATCCATGGGATAAATATCAGATCCACCAGGAGGTTGCAGATTGGCATCTCGATCGGTACCTTTAACGACTCTATCATCATGATCAATCGGCTTGATGATATATTTCTTACCATCCAGGACGATATTTCTTCTCTTTACGACACGAAGGCATCCAGGTTTACCATATCGATACTTCAATACAGCCAAACCGAATAATCCATCTTTGTCACCAGATTTATCAGCGGTGATAAAATCGTATTGATCCGGATTGTAGGCATTATTCCGCATGATGTTCATCACATCAGCGACAGTCAGATGATCATATTCATACTTACTGACATTCTTCTTGAAGGAGCTTGCAACTCCCAAGACACCACCAGTAGTATCAACTGTATCATATCCTGAAATAAGACCGATCAATCCCAGACCAGCAGCTTCCACTTTAGAAGCAGCTTTGTTTCTCGTGTAAGTGGTACCGACACCTTCACTAGCAGCATATTTGATATTTTCGATATATCGATTCTTCTGCTTATTAGAGGCAAAGACAGTACCCTTTGCACGATCCATCAGCCTCTTGGTTTCTTCTGCAGCTTCCTCAGCTTTCTTCTTGTCTCTCTCCTGTTTTCTAGAGAGATCAGTAGCAGTATAAGAAGTACCAAGATCTTCCGGGCTAAATCCACCTTTGATAAAACCAAACTGGTTGGTTTCTCTCCGGTTAAATAGCTCGGATTCAGATTCTGTGAGTTCCATCTGCATCATATACTGACGCAGTTTTGTCACAGTTCCTTTGAAATAAATGACCAACTGAGAAATCTCAAATGGATTAAATCCCAGTTTCTCGAGTTCTTTACCATAGGCTCTAGCAGCTTGGGTAAGATTCTTCTCTCCTTCGAGAGTTTTCTCACCATAGATCATAGGTTGCAAATGCTTCCACATGATCTTCTTTGCTTCATCCTGTAAAGCCTCGTCATCCTGGAATTTACTTTCAAAGAAAATATTCGATTCAGCAGAAGCTCCACGGAATGCATCTGATGTGCGAGCTCTCAATCCTTCTCGAATCTGTTTCTTGTCCTTGAATGTCCCGGCGTCATAATCATAGAAGACGGGTTCCTTAGATCCTTTCCTCTTGGGAATATTCGAAGTATTCGCTTCGATCATTGCCAAGTAATGAGGAATGACTACCTCAAGAGCTCTCTTGGATTTACCATCCCAAGGAACTGCTCCCTTATAGTATTTCCCTAACTGGAAAGAATCTTGCTTTCTTGCTCCAGCTCCTAACAGCTGACCAAGCATTCCTTTGATTCCGGATTCATTCCGCATGTCAGAAAGAGTCGATAATCCGCCCATCAAAGCCTGAGGAAGCAGATCATCGACTTTTGTGATAGCCTTCTGAATCTTCTTCGGAATCAATTTCTTCATTGCAGCATTCATGAGCATCTGAGTAGGCCGAATCATAGATTTCGGTCCACCCATACCGCCCATCATATTTCCCATCATGGAACCCATACCCAGCATCATCTGCAGTTCAGACAGAGACGAGCTATTCTGGAAATTCTCTTTGACGACGGAAATGTAGGAGGGAAGATCGAAAGAACCACCTGCCAGGAATGCATCCATAGCAGGAGTCTTACCCTTCTTCTTGGAGGGCTTATACATCTCCATCTGGACTTTCATGAAGGCATGAGCTGACTTCAAATAATCCAGATGTGCCTGGTTTACCTTACTCTGGTTATCATTCATGAATTTCACGATATTAACCAGGTTGGTATTGATCTGATCCAGGCGTTTATTTGTCTCTGTCAGAGAAGCACCCAGTTTATTGACTGCAATCATTCCGATGTTATTCGTCGTATTCATGATTGCTTTGGCAGTATTTACCTGGGCCATCATCTGAGCCTTAGAGGATCTCTCTAATGTCTCAGCGATTCGATTGCTTCCTTCCAGGCTAACTTTTGCAGTTGCTTTCGCATCTGTGCTAAGATTTAATTTACGAACTTCCACACCACTCTCATTTTGATCTTCTGAGGTGGTGTAGTCACTTGAATCGAAATCAAAATCGTCACTACCAAAAAGATCACCAAAGTCATCCTTGGGAGTGGCGAAGTTACCGGTTTTGATATCATTGATCGTACCTTCAATGATATCATTGGCCTGCTTTTGAAGTTCTGTATAGTTGAGAGCACGATCGACTTGCTTACCTTTGGCACGATAGTCGCTCATGAAATCTCTCAGCTTATAGATTTCATCCGCAGCATCTTCTGTAATCTTGGTAGTATTGGGTGCTACCTCGGTCAGTACGTCCTTGGCAGAGTAACCAATCGACTTACCAAAATTAGCAAGCCAAGATGCCACGCTATTTAAACGAGCCAATTATGCTTCACCACGCTTTCTTTGGCTTTAAGCATTAAAAAGCTGTTAAAATAGCGCATTTTGAGGGCCTAGGAGCTTATTATGAGAAATTTAAATGAGGATACCCAGATATGTCAGTGTATGACATCGGATATCCTCATTTAAATTTCTCACAATCAAATCCATCAAGAGAACCTACTCCTACAATCATCCCGCCTATCTATATCAATGGGAAGATCTTCTTCCTTCTCCTATCTACTATCTAGATGATCAGGATACTCAAAGAGATTCTCTTCTGTATGATAATCCTATAGAATTACTATCTTCTCCTCTATATAGAAGATCTGTCTTCTGGTACCATGAATTTCTATAGTATCTATTTCATTCTCGTTGACTTCCTATAGAAAAATACAGGGTCTATTTCCAAAATCCTTACTAGAGATACATCCTTACTCATGAAGGAGTATCCTCCATCTCTATAAAGAGTCTCTTCCTTTCCTCTGATATCCATCTATAAGAAATATACAAACTTTCTATCCAGAGATTCTATTTCTATATCAATCCTTCCAGATTCTAGATCCAGGTAAGGGTGTCAGTGCTCATGAAATATGTCTCTTTATCAATAGTCTGATATCGATCTCTATCTATAAATATTCCACTTTCGAATATCTCTATTAGATATCATCCTTCATACGCATTCTATCTATATCCTAGAATTCGAGTGCCACAACAAACGATTCCTATTCTATAAGAAGAATTTGTATCTGGATGAATCTATCTATCGATATTCTAATCATAGGATCTCTATAAGATAAAAAATCAGTATTCTCGTTCTATTCATATCGATCCATATCTCATTTCTTAATCACACTATCTATCACTAGAATCCTTCTTGATTCATAAGAGACAGAATATCCTTCTAGAAGAATTTCTATATCCTCATAGAAGATAAGAGATTCCATTCTGATTCTCTCTATAAAGAAGATTCCACTCTTTCATTTTGGAATCTATCTCTATTGGAGATTTCTTCATAGTCTCTATACTTCTCTATCCTCAGTCTAAGAGAATGCCTTTGATTCTATAGAAATCTGATAGTAGATTCCTTCTCTATCTATAAGAATTGATTCAAGCAATCTATCGATATCAAATTCCAAGTCTCTCTTCTCATCCTTCTTCTAGTATAATAGAAAAGAATTCAGGTTCTCTTCTGCTATCCATAGAATCAGATTCAGAAAGTAGGATTTGTATTCTATTAGCATTTCTTCAATTGTGAGAATCTAAGAAATATTTTGTATATAAAAAAGACCAGGTATAATACTTAGTCTACATCTGAGAGGAATTGATCTAAGAAATCTATCAATTTGTATTCTATCCAACCAGATAGAGTACCACTCTATGATCAGATAGAATAGTACCTCTCAGAAGGAAGGTGTAGATTCTTCATCTATCTTATTAGACTTCTCCTACTGATCGATCCACCTTCTGGAATTATCTCAGATAATCTCTTATATAGAGCTGAGACAATCGACACCATGAGTACCACTCATATGTCAATCGATTATGATTATGTCTCTCTTTAAGGAAAAATAAAGGATACCAGAAATACAGAGATTCCCAGTATCCTTTATTTTTCCTTATTTAGACTTCATCGATCTTTACGTACCACATATTTCAGAGGATTCATACGGATAAAAGGATTGTCCGTATAAATCACATAATGGGTACTATGTAACCCTCTTTGTGCCTTCATTACATAAGGGCGATTTTTATAATCCGGAAAGTTTTGAATCAGATCTTCAGGCATCTCGTTCATGAAATGAACTTCCAAAGTCATATTCATTGGACCCTCCTAGGAATATAAAAAAGAGAGTACCCATGCTGGATACATAGGTACTCTCTAATTGGGTTACATGATTGTCAGAAGGATGTCGGAAGAATTTTACTTCTTCTTGATGTCCTTCATCCAGGCCCGGGTGGTGTTCTTCGCCTTGACGATGCGGTGTTCCTTGGTGGTGACCACATTGCCAGTCGGGACAGATTCATAGGTACCGTCATCCTTCTGGACGATCTTGGTGGTTTCCTCAACCTTCTCAGGAACGGTCTCCAGACGGACAGACACGCGGGAGATGTCATCACCGATCTGAGGCTTGACCTTGGCACGACCAGTGCTCAGGTAGGCAGCCTCAGCCGCATCCGCAGCATTGTTGAAAGCCTCGCCATAGGACTTGGTGAAATCCAGCTTGCCAGCCAGAGCCGCAGTCTCGGCACGATCCAGGCCCATAGCCTTGCCGACGACAGAAGCGGTCGCATCACGGAAATCCGCAATGGGCGTAGTGGTGGTGGTCTCGACGGAGCCATTACCATCTTCCTTGTAGGCCGGCATCTGGAAATCGGGCGTATTCAGAATGTTGGCGGTGACTTCCGCCGCAACGCCAGAAGAATGACCACGGGTAGTGGTGGACTCTTTCAGACTATCCAGATATTTCTGGAATTCGATTGAATTCATAAGATATTCCTCCTGTTAGAGTTGAATTACGGTCTTCATACCTGAAAACCTTTAATATGATATACTCAGGGATATTTGAATTTACCTATCCAAACACCCCTGAGTATTCCTCTCATTGTGTAACAGGACCGGGCGATTCTCCAGACTGAGTTTCTTCACTCTGGAGCCTCTGATAATCCGTCGGAGCCCGATTCACTTCCTCACGGTTGTAGGCATTGATCGGAGTTCCCGGATTGGTAGGATACGGAGTCTCTTCCTTGGGAGTCTGCTCATGGGCAGCTTCCTGCTCACGAGTCCTCTGAAGAATCTCTGCAGTGGTCGGCACTCCTGCGATCTTAGGATCATTCGGAGTATACGGAACCCCATTCATCATGTCCGCAATGTCACCGAACTGGGGGCCATTATAGGGTTCCTGAGGATCCTGACCATAATAAGGACGACCAGGACGAAGATTCGGAGTCTGATCCTCATATTCATCCTCGCCATCGAAATCGTCGATGCGATCTTCCAGATCTCCAACCTTACGGCCAAGAGCCTGAATCATCTGAAGGATCTTTTCCTCTCCGGGACTAACCTGGATCTTCTGGGCTGCCTGAGGAGGATTTGCATACATGGGATTGGACTGGGGATTCTGACGATTCTGATTCATGATCATCTGAGCCAGAGTGTTGATGCTCTTCTCGATGTTCTCGAACCGTTCGTCATACTCATTCCCAGAGTCATCCTCACCGAAGTCGAGATTGTCCATATCATAGTCGTCCATATCGAAGGGACGCTGACGACGAGGACGGAATTCTTCAAAGTCGAAGTTATACGGATCCTCTTCCATATCCCAGGAGACATTCCCGATCGTACCACGATCAGCAAAGTTCTTGAGAGCAGCAAAGCGATCCTTATAATCATCGACATCCGAACTCCGGATATTCAGATTATCCTGAAGACCTTCGATGGCATCCCGATACCGCTTATTCAGCCACTTCATCTCATCCTGAGACTTGTTGATCCGCTTATTGTGCTTAGACTTCTGATCGACACGAAGAGTACCACCAGTGGAAGCCAGCTTCTTCTGAGCTTTCTTGATGACCTTCTTCAGCTGATCCTTTCTCTCCTGGACATCGACCAGAAGAGTCATGACCTCATAATAGGTATCATCACTCAGGAGAAGCCAAAGCTCTTTGATGCCGATCTCGTTAAAGACCTGGACCACCTGGGACATCGTCTTGCAAGAGGCAGACCTTCTCGCAAAAGATTTGATCCCATACAGATCACGGAATACTCGATCCACATATTGAATTCGAGTGCAGGCCCCAGTCCGATCACAGCAAAGTTTCCGGATCCGATTCAGCATCGTCCGAATCAACCTTGCTGCTTTGGATCTTGGGGTCGTCGTTTTCCTAGAATCACTCAATGGAGTTTCCCTCCTTTCTTCTTAGTATTCATCATCACCGATATCGATGAAGTCATCGGGGATCTCGATATCATCCATATCGTCTCCGATCATCTCATCCAACTCATCGGGATGACGTTTCTTCTCTTTCTTTGGTTTGTTATCACCCAGAACGGTATTGGCCGGCGTTGCAATCTCCTTAAAGGGATCACCAATGCCATGCTTGTCCAGGAATGTATCGCCGATCCGACTAATGTCCCTGGGAGAAAGCTCCCCAACATCTTTCAGCTGCTCAGCAACGAAATCCCAGACATTCTTCGCAATGACGGAATCTTTGGTCTTGCCAATATCCTTCATCACGATTCCAATCGCAGCCCCTCTCATCGAATTCAGACGGCGGACAGACTGCGGATAGTCCTTGCATTTCTCGACCACTTCATCGATCTGGTCATTGATCGCCTTCTTATCATAGAAGGTAATCGGATCCCAACCAATAGCAGTCTCGAAAGCTTCACTCATTTCAACGGGATCATCCTTCGGGGTGGTAATGGCATAGAGAGCATCGAAGTTTTCCTTGAAGCTCTCCTCATCGTGCACTGCCTGGACAGCAGTGATTTGATCAAGAAATTCAGATAAGCTTTTCATAAAAGGCACCTCCGTGATTGCAGTAGAAGAATGTAGTTATTCTTCATCACTTGTGTGTTATACCCTTTATGACATTTAAAGTATTTCTGATGCTGGTCCGTCGATCTATCCAACACCAGTTTCTCATGAATCCAATATAATTATATATAGAAATTTTCTCATTCTCCGAGTTGAGATTTATTGACTTCTGGAGAATGAGAAAAAGACAAAAGAAATCCCTCCATAATGAGTTTTGATCTCACTATGGAGGGATTACCAACCGGCTCGTGCTTCACCTTTGTTCCAATCGTACATAGCTTGGCCTCCTAACCTTGATGTATTTTAACATCTGGCGTATGACATAACGTACAAACACGCATGGGATAGTATCGCAAGAACGCGTTCAAATCATGGCTAGCAATGGACTTGTACGAAACAGCCAAACATAGGAAGTCCCAGATGAATAAATCGATCCAGTATAAGATCCATTGCTGGCCATATTCACCAATGCGCAATCGTCTTGACATAGCATCAAGACGCCGTTGTAACGGGTCATATGAAAAGACGTAACGTGTCCTTTGTTTTGAGTATACCTCACAATGACTTATGGAAATGAAGAGATGAAATAGAATGAAGCCAGTTTCCATGAATGGACCTATCGCGATCTCATCGCGAGATGATTCCTCATATACTGTCATGAAAATTAGGAGTTGCGCATAAACAGGATAGCGGCATATAATAATGCGGCGATTATGCGATGTAAATGATACCAATTGGATCCAATATCAATATCTCGGCTTTCTGCATATGCCTCCATGTACCAAACCAAAGATCTATGAATTACTACAGCTATCGGACAAGCCGGAACATGTCAACGGCTCTAGTCGGCAGGACATGGTGATCAACCGCCAGACGTTACAAAGCGATCCTGTAATTGCAATCACAGATACTATTCAAGGTTATCCTCATTCTCGTTTTCTAAGAATAAGTGCAGCATGTCCCTAGGAGTAAAGAATGATAGAAGCACGAAAACCTAAGATAGACTTTTGGATATAACTATCACATGAGGTTGTGACTACCTAGTGTGATAGCTAGATATCATACATACATTCCCATTCTGTATAGGAAGAATTACGGTCCATCATAATGACCAAGTAAGTCTTTTTGAGACTTCTCAATCATTACCTTTTATGTTACACGTCGTTACCATTTTTAATCATGCTTACAGACGAGGCTAGAAAAACACCCTGATAAAGTTTAGCCTATACACACTAGATATGAGGTGACGCAAATGCTTTTTACTGCAGTTGCCAAGAATCGAGTGTATAAGAATCAAGGGATCATTCCTTTTCCCAAAGGTGCTCCTGTAGGTAGAGGAAATCTCTTATTTTTGTGCGCTCCAGATGAAAATTCCTCATTCTCTTTGATCAAAAATCCCACTATGGGTTTGAGTGATGCCCGCTATATTCGATATACCGCCGATACACGGTATGTCGGTAAAGTAGGAAATCGCAATATCAAAGAAAATCGTCTGAAGGTATTGAAAGATACTTTCACAGAGGAATTTTCTAATTCTGAAATGAATCTCATTCTCCCCGCTAAGCTGGAGACTGTGATCAAAACCAATTACAATCTCATCTATGACTTTAGTCATTGGAATCGAATCTTCTTCACCTATCGGAGAACTGGTAAGGTAGAATTCCTTTGTCAGAAATACATCGAATTTCTGATGAAGGCTTTCAATCGTTCTGAGTTCTCCTCTTATAAGAAGACACTTGTCCTTCCTATCAAGGATTGGATGAGTGCTTCTTCTACCCATGAGATTGGTATCACGAAAGCGTATATGGATACCCCGATTTCTATTCTATGTGCCTGTGCCTATCGTTTTTCTAATCTCATCAAGATGGTGGAGAATGTCGAAATCTATCTGGTAGATCCTACCAATGGAGAATTTCTTCTCTTAGATTCCTCTTTCTTCAATAAGAAGATGTATCCGAAACTGAAGAATCTCCTGGGTAGAATGACTGCTGTGAAATTCTCTAAAGCCGAAGAGGAAGTATCTGACTCCGAAGGTAATATCAAGGATACCGATATTGCCAAATTGGATAATCAGGTCAAGAATGAGGTTAAGGAGATTCGCCATAAAGAGAAGGTCAAAGAGATTACCAATGTAATCACCGTTGACCCCTCGAATGAGAATCCCAAACCCGTTCAGTCTTCTTCTCCTGCACCTGCTCCTGTATCTGCAGAGAAGCCTACCTTTGTCAAACCCGAAAAGAAGACGAAGAAGGAATCTGCAGAGGATGATCTCATTGACTTCTTACTCAGTGAGGATGAAAAGGTAGATCAGACAGTAGCAGACTCTGCAGAAGATACAGAGCCTGAGACCAATCCCACGGATGAAGATTCTGAAGAGGATAATATCGATAATGATATTGAATCTGAGGTTGACTCAGTCGTCTATGATTCTGATGAGGATGCTTCCGAAGAAGATATCATTGATACAGCTGAAAAGAGAGTGAAAGAGAAGGTACTGATCACCAAATTCAAACCTGACTTTGATGAAAAGACCACGGCTCGTATTCGCTCTCTTATGGATACACAGGATTCTATCATGAATCAGACTGTGCAAGAAATGAAGAAGAAAATCGTTCCTCCTGCAAATCTTGCACCGTATATCAATACGATGAATCCTACCATCCAGAAGCCTAAGGCTAAGAATTTCTATAAGCAATACAATGAAACCACTTTTGAGACGGATATCGATAAAGCGGTTGCTAGTCTTGCTAAGGCAGATTATCCTCTCTTTATCCAAAAGAAAGAAGTAGAAGATACGTCCGATCTCATGAATATGAAGAAGACGTACACTTACACCATGGCGGATAAAGATGGGCATACCCATATCATTGCCTTTGATGTACCTATCTTCTTGGAGGATCGATATATCTTCCTTGGTGGTAATAAGAAGGTCATTGAGAATCAGATGCTGATTCTTCCTATTCTCAAATCTGGTCCTGATGAAGTGCAGCTCGTTACTTGGTATAATAAGATTATCATGAAGCGTAGCAGCATGAAGATCGATCAGAAATCTGAGATCATCAAGAAGTATATTCTGAATCCTCAGAATACTTCTAGATTCAAGGTAAGAATCGGTAGCTGCCAGATGAAAAATAAAGGTACCGATACTTCTCTGGACTATGATAACCTGGCTAAGAATATTACCGAATGCACCATCTATGGGAATCGGTTTATCTTCGATACTGCCTATCTTCTGGAGGAGTATAACAAGGTACTATCTAAAAATGGTAAGAAACCTATTTCTTCTACCTATGATGCGAATGATGGACTCCTGGTTGGATATAATACCCAGTCTGGCGATCCTATCTATGCAAAAGAGGAGAATGGAAAGGGCGTCAATGATATCATTTATAATCTCTTCAAACCCCAGGATATTGCAATTCTTAAAAAGTATACCGTGACTCCTAGAAGTCTGATGTATGCTCGAGGGAAGATGTACAACCACATGATTCCTATGGTTGGATTCATGTGCTTCTGTGTTGGTTTGACAGAGGTTATGAATAGAGCCAATATCAAGTATCAGGTTATTGAACCCAATACTAGGTATGATGTCTTGAATCAGAGTGTCATCAAATTCAAAGACAAATGGCTCCTTTGGGATCATTATCCCTTACATGCATCTTTGATCATGAATGGTCTGTATCAGTATGACTTCAGTAACTATACCCTTGCGGAAGCAGATGGTAAGGAACTGTGGAATGATATCATGGCCAATACCTACAAATCTACTCAGGCACTTTTCGTATTGGAGCAATTCAAAGACTTCTTCATTGATCCTATCAGTGCAGAAGTATTGCGGGATATGAATATGCCTACTGATATCGTAGGTCTGATCATTGCTGCTTGTATTCTTCTGAATAACTCTTCTTCGGAGGATATTACAGATCCGAAGAACTTCCGTATTAGATCCAATGAGATCTTTGTCCAGTTTATCTATACGGCAGTCGTCAGAGGATATCTGGAATATCGGAAGTCTATCTATAAGAAGAGACCTGTGAAGGTTACTGTCGATAGAAGCGTGGTATCGAAATCGATCTATGGATCTACAGACAAGACTGGGCATAAACTTCCTTCTTGTGCCATGATCGAAGATTCTTCTATTCTGAATCCTGTATTGGAGATGGAAAAGAAAGGATCAGTCTCCTTCAAGGGTCCTTCTGGTATCGGATTGGAGCAGGCTCTTACATTGCCTAAGAGATCTTTCAATCCTGGTATGACTGGTACCATTGCGATCTCTACTTCTCCTGATAGAAATGTCGGTGTTTCTAGACAGCTTACACTGGATCCGAACATCGTCTCTGTCAGAGGATACATTGGAGATCATGATGAGGATGCGATCCGGGATATGAAGGGAGCCAATCTCTTCTCTCCTGCTGAATTGCTTTCTCCTCCTGGTGCTATGCATGATGATAGTCAGCGTACGGCTATGGCCTATAAGCAGACAAAGTACATGGTCTTGACGGAGGGATCTTCTCCTGTCTTGATGGGTAATAAGGTAGAAGCTGCATTGCCCTACTACCTGTCTAGAGACTACACAGTCGTAGCACAAGAAGATGGTAAAGTGGCTGCCATTGAGAATGATCAGGTCATCATTCAGTACAAGAATGGTCGATATGATTCCTTCTCTCTGGTACCGAAACAGCAAAAGAACTCTGCGGGTGGTTTCTACATCGAAGCGTCTTTCCAGACAGATCTCAAAGTTGGAGATAAAGTCAAGAAAGGTGAAGTCGTTGCCTATAACCCCAGAGCCTTTACCAAGAATAAAGATGATCTGAGTGCTTCTATGAATATCGGTGTCCTTTGTAAGATGGCAATCTGTCCTACATTTGACGAATATGAAGACTCTGCTCCTATCACGACTGAGCTGTCTAAGAGACTTGCTACTGTCATGGTACATGAGCAGAGAGTAGTATTGTCTAAGGACGCCGTAGTCTATATGATGTCTAAGATTGGTCAGCATGTCGAAGTTGGTGATTCTCTCATTGAGTATGATAACTCCAATGAAGATCCCACTATGGCAGAATTGTGGGCCAATATGGCAGAGACATATGGAGAAGCTCTTACAGATGTCGCCATTACCAAATTCAAGTCTGAATTCTCTGGTGAGATTACCAATATCAAGATCTACTCTGCTGTGGATGGAGAAGAACTCTCTGACAAGTCTCTGAGAAAGATCGTCCAAGATTATTGGAATACCATCAAGAAGAGAAATAAGACTCTGGAAAAATACCGGAATCCCGATGATCCTAAGTTCATGCCTTGTGGACAGCAGATCACAGAAATTCCTGGTAAGGTAGAAGCAAAGTTTGGGAAAATCCTCGGCGAAAATGTCGGGGATGGTGTCCTCTTCTGCTTCTATATCAAACACAAAGATATCGTCAAGAAAGGCGATAAAGTCACTGAGAGAAAATGGCCGTTTAATTGGTGACTCTAAACCCATTTAACTGCTGGAATATCTCGCTAGGTCTTTACTACTCTAAGGAGTGATAATGTAAAGAATAGAGACAATCAGCATCCAAGATCTTTCTTATATAAGAAGGATAAGGTTCATCGACTATCGAAAGCATAGTCTATAGAGAAATCTATAGACGAAGAAGCGAGTAGAGTACCGAGTATCTTCCTACACATTGATTCTCTCCAAGAAGATACTTCTGGGAAAAGGTGGGCAATTCTATATCTGGTAACTAGGATATAGAATTGAAGATATAGTCAGGCCTCATAGAGATATGAGTGGAGAAAAGAATTATACGGCCTTGAAGGGTATCGTATCCAATGTCATTGATCCTGGATATGAACCTAGATCTGAATATAGACCCGATGAAGAGATCTCTATTCTGATGGCACCCGGAGCTGTTCTTGCTCGTAAGACTCCTTCGGTCATTCTCTCAATGTTTACCAATAAGGTGATCATTGAATTGAAGAGACATCTAAAAGAAGACTATCTCGGGGAATAAATAAAAAGATAATAAGGAATGTATGCACAGACGCATACATTCCTTATTATATTAATAACCGACAATCATCCCACCGATGTATAATGTACCATTACCAGCATTATATGTTACATTCACATCATATTTATAGGTACCAGATTGTCTCTTTAAAGTATTCTATAACTATAAATAGTTATAGTGCCCTAGTTTATAAAGATAGAATTAGGGAGTAATTCCATAGTAAAGTAATGAGTAAATAGGAAAATGACAAAGTTTGAAAATCCTATATCTCGTTTTACATTTTGTCTGGTATGTTTTACAGAATGTCACATATATTTGACATTTTAGAAATGGTAAAATGAGTAATTCTAAGAAGAATCTTGAAGTAATTCGAGTATAAATAGAATACCGAGTAATGATTCTAGATCTATTTCTGTCTAGTTTCATTACTCGGTATTCTATTATCCATGTGATTATTAACCTCCAATTTAGAAAATTAAAGATTGGAGAGTGATACCAATAAGATATCTCTCGAAAACACTTTAACTTCCTTAAAGAAGGTGTACCTGGAGGATTGAATCTCCAAATGGTGCACCTTCTTTTTATCGATTTGAAAAGTCAGAGATATTTCTCTATATATTATTCCTATGATTATGATGAGTCAAATTAGCCATGGATTAACCTCGCTTTTGTAATTTAATGAACATTTGGAGGAAATACCTATGACAAATGACATCTGTAGATTTTCAACTAAATATGATATCACCAATATCATATATTCTATAGATCCTGATTATGAGAAGACGCATAATCGGGAGATATACCTTATATGGTATTATGGTCGGGAGATTCTCCCAGGTCATGTAAACTTTGAGTATACCAAAGGAACGAATCAGCTGTACCTGATTCCAACCTATTATAGAAATCCTGAATTTAGAAAATTGTGTCACCAATTTCCTGGGTTTATGGATCTTTATAATGATACTCTTAGAAGATATAACTTAAGTTGATGCACAATCTATCTGTCAAGTATTCTTCAAAAATGCCATTAACGTTAAAAAGCGATTGAGCAACTCATCATAATTAAAGAAGGTGTACCAGATGGATTACTATCCCAATGGTATGCCTTCTTTTTTATTTTATAAACCTAGTGGACTATAGTAATTTATTACTATAGATATAGAAGAGGGAGATTACTATAATCACTATGGGGATCGTTATTATAGTAATCCCTCTCTTCTCATTGATTTGTATATTCCTAACTAGATTGTGAGGGATCTTTGAAGTTGGCTACTTATGTAAGAAAACTCAAGGATCGTAGTGGGAATTATATAGTACCTGCAACTCGATCTACGGGAGTGTATCTGAATGACAATCAGACATTACAGGGTTGGATAGACAATATGGAAGATAAGAAGTTTGATCTTCTTACTGTCTATCCTGTAGGCGCTATCTTTCAATCTACTTCTGATGGAGTTGTCCAAACCGGTGGTGAGGCATCTCATACATTAACAACTTGGGAAATGCCTACTCATAATCACGGATTTGTCAATAACTCATACACACTTGGTAATGGCGGGACTGGATGGGAAGGAGATTTGAATCTGGTTATTGGTGGTCATGAAGACTATATCGTATGCTTCAAGACTGGACCTCTTGGAAGACCTAATGCGGCATTCGCATCTTCATCTCAGCATAATCATACCATTGATGGTGGTAATGGAGGAGCTCATAATAACCTACCTCCCTATTATGCAGTGAATAACTGGAGAAGGACTGCATAATAGACTTCAATTCTTCTATATAATATAAGAGAGATCATACCCACAAAGATACTAGAGATATATTTACTATCCTAGGTCTTTGTGGGTATAATTCATTTGAGGTGAAATCTGATTCGATGCAAACTCAAGGGAAAACTTGGAGCTAGTGACAGGAATCGAACCTGCAACCTGCTGATTACAAATCAGCTGCACTGCCAATTGTGCTACACTAGCATCTCTCTATCTATCCAATCAGATTAATTATATAGTATATCATTTCTTTGAGGTTTATTATACTAAACTTAGTGGACTATAGACGAACTGCGTAATGGCATTATAAAAAAGAATGGATACCTGGTAAGTATCCTATACCAAGTACCCATTCTTTTTATTTTTATGAGGATCTATACAGCATATTTAATGAAAATTGATTCTTGCGCTTATAAATGTAATGCTTATATCAATATGCGGCGGTCGTACAACGGCTAGTATATCAGCCTTCCAAGCTGAGGACGAGGGTTCGATTCCCTTTCGCCGCTCCAATTATTTTCTACTTCATATTTAGCTATGCTTCCTTTCTACTTTATTTGTGTAAGATTCGCTAAACCAAAAGATTTACACCATCTATCGGATTATGGTCTACCTCTCCTACAGACCTACGATAGATGGTGTAAATCTTTCTTAAGAAACAACGTCATTAATGTATGAGGTATTATCCATGAATCCATAAATGGTATATCTCATATTCATGGAATTGATCAATCCTAAGTAGTGAACCCTATATCCTATGTAAAGGAGCTCCATAAAATGAAAAATGATCTGCTGGATTTCCTGATTGACGACGATAGCACTCCTGCTACCGAGAACGTCTCTCTGATCGATGACAAAGAAGGCATGGCCAGTGTTCTTCTGGCTGGCATTCAGGAGCAGTGCACTCCTGAGGAGTATGAGCAGATTGTGCAGGAGAATGCCAATCTGTGGGAGATCTATGGTCTGATTCCTGACGCCCAGATGGTTGCCACTGAGGCTACCAAGAAGGTCGTCGCCAAGTACACCAAGTACAGCTATCTGTCCGCTGCTACCAAGCGTGCTGCGTTCCGACTGGCTCGTGCTGCTGGTGACCCGAACTATGCCAAGTATGTCAAGTACCGTGATCTGATGCGCCAGTATCGTGAGAAGGTTCTGGACAAGTGGAATAGCAAGGCCACTCGTGAAGCCAAGCGCATTCTGCGTGGTGCCGCTGCTACCGCTGGCTCTGTGAAGGATGCCCGTGGTAAGCAGATGGAGGACAAGATCGACAAGGCTCTGAAGCAGACCAATGCCGAAGGCCGCAATGGCAAGGCGATCCGTGCTCCGAAGCAGTAAGTAAAACATTTATCCCCATATGGATACCAAAAATCCATATGGGGATTTAATTTAGTAAAAACGAAAAAATAATGGTATGTATGAGATCCCCATATCATACATACCATTTGTGAAGACCCTATGTCAAGCTTTAATCAAAATACCGTGACATGGCATCTACATAAAGCTTGAAACCTATGCAATGGTTATAGAATTCTTTGAAGTGTGGTTTCTTCATTGCACTTTTAACCAGATAGGTTTGGTGTGTACCATCCAGATACTTGCGATCGTCACTCGAAGGATCCAGGAGGTTCACATAATTCCAAAGATGATACTTGAGAGAGAGTCTTTACGTCTCTCTTCTCGCACATCAATGGATTTTACATAAAAAGATTAAGTCGGTAATTGACATGATTGGGTAATCAAACATGTTGGTTCATTCTTTCATGAATTAGATTCATGGAATCGAAGGCCATGCCAAATATCCAGGTCAGTCAAAACTAAAACTTCTGATGTAAAATAAGAGGGACTATTAGGATCTTCACAAATAAATAATATACAGAGATTACGATTCGAAAAGCACCATCGTAATCTCTGTATATATGAAATTTAATCACCCATATGGATATAAAAATCCATATGGGTGATTTTGTCTTTATATATGAATCCAAGTATCGAATTAGAATGGGATAAAAAGAATGAAGAAGAACCAGGATATGATAATCTGGAGCATATGTAAGCTTTGATCAGCTACAAGATTGGTCATCTTCCAGTTAGCTTTCATATTGTCTATGAAAGCGTGCCATAGAAATTGAACTATGATCACAATGATGAATAAATCCCATCGATCTCCCATATCAAAATGGAAATATACCAAGATAGGGAGATGTATCATCATAGACCATGAGAAAGCATGACATAATAGAGCTGGGATATAATCAAATCTATATTTATCGTTATATCCCTCCTGATTCTCCCACCAGGATCTCTGTTTCATACTGGCCATAATGCCTTGGAGTCTGAAATCATCAATTATATGCATGAAGATCATAAAGAGAAGTATATAGATAGTATTCATATTGATCGATTCCTCCTTTAGTATACGAGTTTCTTGGATGCTAGGCGTTTAAAACACCACATTAAAGTTTCAAGATACTAGGAGAGGTGATAGAATTGGCAAAAATTCTGTCGGTAGAGACATCTCCTTACTATGAGAAACAAATTGAGATTTATGCGAAAAATAAAGTAGGGCAATTCTCTAAATACTTGGAGAAGAATCCTACTTTTGTTGAGTATTACCATATCAACCAAGTTCTGAGTAGAGCAGATGTAGGGAGTCAATCTGTCAAAGAAGAGATAGGAAGGAAATCTCCGATCCGTTATAATAAGATCAAGGAATTTCCTATCTATGGTTTGCCGGAATTGAAACCTGAGCTGACCTATGATGAAGATGGCATGGATATGGATCTCGATTTGAATGGATTGATTGTCCTTCCTGGGACGATTCATCCTATTCCTGGAGATTACTTCTACTTCAAATTCCCTGGTATGAGTGTCGGAATTCTTTGGAGGGTAACTTCTAAAGAATTCAATACAGTCCAGGCGAATGACTATTATCTACTCGATGCAGAGATCTATGCCACTGCAAAAGAAACAGATAAGAATTCCTCGTATAGTCAATTACAGAAACAGGTCGTAGAAGACTATACCTGTATCTTTGAGAATATTGGCACCAAAGATTCATGTATTGTCAAGAATGATCAATATACCAAGGCACAATACTTGGGCACTTACATCACCAATCTCATGAATAACTATTATGAGACATTTTATCACAGTGATGTCGGTACCTTTGTAGGTCTTGGTATGTGGAATCAGACCCCTACCTATCTATATGACATCTATCTGATTCGATTCATGAAAGAGGTAGACTTGTGGGAGGTTGGAGATGGAATCACAAATCGTGTGGTAGCTCTTACCTATGATGACAAGATTCCTTCTAACTTTGATTCTAGATATAGAAAAACCTTGTGGTATGCTCTTCAAAAGAAGAATGCCTCTACCATGGTTCCTTACCAGTATTACTATACTTATGAGTGTACGAAACAGTCGTCTCCTCTCTTGATGTATAGTGATCACTACTGTGAGTGTATCCATCTGGAAACATTTGGAAGAAGCACTGAAAAAGATGATTATCTGTCTAGAAGAATCATTGGTAAGACAAGAGAATATTTTACCACAGATCTCACAAGAGGGATCAAAGAAGGAGGACTGAAGATCACCGATGAGAGAAATCAACTCATCTATGATTATATTACCTCCAAAGAGATCACTCTGAATCTGGGTATGCTCGAAGATCTTACCTTTGATATGACTTCGGATGACTATATCTATGGACCTGCCTTGATCTATGTATTGAAGAAATGCTACAATGCTATCTTCAATGAATCTGGCGATCTGACTGTTAGATTGGTCGGTGGTCCTGGAACTGAAGGAAAGGATACTGACGATATGACAGCTTCCAAGTATATCGAAGATACTGTCGTCCCGGCTATGAATGAGATGAAGTCTAAGATTTCTCAGATGGATAATGAGAAACTTAACTATGCCTATCTCAACAATGTCGGATACGAAGTTGATTTCCCGAGATTCAATCGGAATATTGTATTGAAGAAGATCACCATTAGTGGTGTCCATGATATGCAATGCTCTGGTTTCAAACTCATCTATGGAGATCAAGTCATTTATAAGAATGAGGATATGGGTAATGTAGCCAGAGGAGAAGACTATGTCACCGATCTGTACATGCCCATTGATTGTGTCTCCGGTAATCCCATTACTCTCAAATTCATCAAGTTCATTCAAGGAACTGTGAATGTCTATGTAGAGTATGTCTATCAGAATGATGGATCCGGAGAGAGTACCAATCTTGTCTAATATCATAAATAATTAGGAGGGTTATCCCTATGGGTAAGCTGTTTGAAGATATCCAGACTGCTATGGAAAACGATCGTTCCATCAATGATCAGATTGCGGATGAGATCGCTATGAATGAGGATGCTGATGAAGAGCTGAATGTCAGACTCCTGGGTCAGTATTCTGCCTATGCAGAAGATATGGAAGATGATGGTATCGATCCCGATCTGGGTGAAGATACCGATGATGATGTCGATGATCTGCTGAATGCCACTGCCGATGAGGATGATGGGTATTCTATGGGATCTGACATCAATCCTGAGATTGTCAGTGACACTGTCAAGGAAGAGGATTACGATGATGACATTGATGACGACTTCTTTGATGATGCTGACGATGACGATATGTAAATAAGATCAAAAAAGATGGTGTACCTCTGGTTAAGGAGATACACCATCTTTGTTTTGTTTGGCACATAAGCTTCATATTGCCAATGAGGCTTGTAATATTCCGGATGTCATACTTGGTAGAAAAGCGGATCATTGATGGTTCCTCCGATGGTTAATGAGATGCATCATCTATGATCGAGTATCTTTTCCTCAATTTTCAATTAGTTGATATTATTGAGCGCCATTTTATACAGGATCAATTGAGTATACAATATCAATGATATCATTTATCGTTGAAAAACTAGGATGTGTCATGATGATTATCTCTTAACTAAGCCTCCATGTATATATCGGGAATACATGGAGGATTTTTTATTTTTCAACGAAATTAAGGTCCCAAGTAATGACTATAGATTGAGTCATTACTTGGGATTTATATGTCTCTAATTCTCATCTATTTCAACCAATGAATTAAAAGGAGGGATTTATATTTGTCTACGATAGTAAATATGATTGATGAAGATATAGACTACAGAAAAGTCTACAGAGAGATTGACAATCTCGGTGATGATGAGGGACAAAATAAAGCCCCAGACATAGACTTTTCATCCCCTGGGTGGACAAACCCAGACAGTGATAAGGTCGAGCAGTTAATTAAGACTGATATTAAGACTCTTACTAAGGTAGCTGAATTAAAGAAGAGCTACGATTTCAAGACCAAGAATAAATCCTTCTTGGAATTGTATCGTGATCTTCACTCATTAGGTATCAAGAATAATAAATTCTTCTTGGTCATCTATGACAGATCTCTGATTGGAGTAGATCCTTTCTCTGAGGCCCTACCTTTATCTACCAAACTGAGAATTATCGTAGAATGTATGCGAAATCCTTGGTATTGGTTACGAGAGATTTGTAGAGTTCCTCAGGATGGTTCTGCCATTGAACCAGGAGGAGGTTCTGAATTCATGATAGATAGAACCTCAGCTGCTGCTTGGTATTGCTTTATTAACCATATCGACCATTATCTATGTAAACCTCGTCAGACTGGTAAGACCCATTGTGCCTTATCAGAGATTGACTATGGGTATACCTTTGGATGTAAGTCTTCTACCATTCTCTTTGCTAATAAAGATGCTGAGAATAATAAGATGAATCTCTATCGACTGAAATGTCATAGAGATATGCTTCCCTCTTATATGCATATGAAGACGACCATAGACATGGCAGGAAATCTCATTAAGGAGAAGAATAGTGTTACGACAATTCGCAATCCTGTGAATAATAATAACATTAAACTTCTTCCGAGAGCCAATAGCAAAGATTCTGCTATGACCTGTGGACGTGGCGCTACATCGTCTTTGATGTATTTTGACGAATGGGACTTTATACCCTACCAAGTCGAAATAATGAATAGCGCTGCCTTTGCGTATTCAAGAGCGAGCGAAAATGCTGCTAAGTCAGGATCACTATACAGCCGTATATATTCCTCAACTCCTTTAAAGACGGATATTTACTACGAACTCCCACTAATGAAATTATAGATGGAGAAGAATCTGATAGTAGTGAATATTCGAAAAGGGCCATATAATAGTGATATTATATGGGATCTTCGTGAACTGCTGGGATATCTCTTATTAGAGACGATCAGCAGCCAAGCTTCTTTCTATATAGAGAGGAGAAGGTTCAACGACTATCGAAAGCACAGGCATAGGAGTAATCCATATGTCGTAGAGCAAGTAGAGTACAGCCAAGCTATTGGGTAGGTATATAGGTGATAATAGTCTATAGTAAATCCTTTAAATGGAAGTGCGAAGTATCTCTATAGGACGAATATCGCCATATAGAGATAAAGATATAGTCTGATTCCCATAGTAATATGGGCGGGTTTCTTATGTAAACCGGTGAGAGTGTAGCGGACTCTCATGGACACAATGGGTGACTTAGATTCTAGAGATGGAGCTGCTGCTACTGAGTGGCTTTCTCATACTCTCAAGTGGGAAGAAAAATTTTATGATGTCCCTATCGAGAAACTTAGAGCTATGGTTAATGACAACCAATCCAAGAGGAATGGTGTCATGTGGATCGAGCATTCTTGGAAGCAATTAAAGAAGACACAGGCTTGGTTTGAGAATCAGTGCCGTCTCGTAAACTGGTCTTTGGAAGTAATCGCGAGGGAGATTGAGCTTAAGAGATTGCATGGCTCTTCTCTGTCTCCCTTCAAGAGAGAAGACATCATGTATATCCAAGCGAATAAAAGAACTCCGATTGGCGAGATTGATCTTAGTAAAAATATGTGTCCCTTCAAATTCTATAAGAAGATAAAGAAAAGCATTCCTTACTTTATCTGCATTGACCCATCGGAAGGTCTTGCTCTGGATAACAATGCAATCGAGATTGAATCTCCTTATACCCTTGAAGTGGTATGTGAGATGAAGAATCCCTATATTTCCCAACCAGATCTATCTGATATGCTTGTGAAGTTTATGGATCTCTTCTGTCCCAATGCTCTTCTCATTATAGAGAATAACAAGGGTAGAGAATTGATCAACTGTCTCAGAAAGACCAAGTATGCAAACCGTATCTGGTATGATACTGGTAAGATGCTGGATGTATCTGAGAAATTGAATAAGTATGGTATGCAGGCTAGAGATTCTCTGGAAAGAAGAGCATATGGTCTGTCTACCACAAATGCCAGTAGAGCTGTCATGATGGGTATCCTTGAAAGAATGATGGATGAAGAGAAGAGAAAGTTCGTATCAGAGTATGTCGTAGATGACATTAGTGCTCTGATTCGTACTCCTTCTGGTAAAATCCAAGCAGCTCAAGGTCAACATGATGACAATATCATGGCCTATCTTTTTGGTCCCTATATCAAATTCAATTCCAATAATCTGGAAGAATTTGGAATTGATATACATGATATAGACCCAGATGAGGAATCTCTGATGGGGAATATCAGACAAGTACCAGAAGAGAATAAACCTCTTACTGAAGAAGATCAAATCTTGAAATTGAGAGAAATGTATCCAGATCTTCCTACTGATATCCAAGCTCTCTTGAAAGACAATCTCTTCGGTATGAAGGGCGTAAGATTGAAATCCGATCAGGAAGAGAGAAAGAGCTCTGTGCAGCAGATGAAACTGCAACAGACGGCTTCTCAATTCATCAAGGATGAGACTGTCGATGACTATAAGAGATTGATTGCCTCTAGTACCAGACAGAGATCTCCTTCTGAAGTAGATTATAATTATGACTATGATGGAGGAGTGCCTTCTGATGATGTCATGATGGATGGAGCTCAGACAGATCGATTCTATGATCATATGTTTGACTCTATCGGTGATTATGAGGCTCAGAATCCGAATACCTTTGATCTCAATGACTATATTTAAAATTATATAATGCAGGAACGATGAGGTAAGCCTAAGTTTTTAGAGTTTTTTCTTAGGCTTGCGCTGTCATCAACTGGCATTTATTTTTCCATGTATTCAGCAATTGTCAACCACTTTTTCTACGTAACACAAGGATTTCAATTTAAGTCATTCTAACTCACGTCCTATCAAACATCATTTATTTACATCATATCAAGAATCATTCATTTAAATTATCCTTTTATCTTTTTCATCCAAATATCTTTCCTTATGTTTTTCGACCTGTTTAAAATTCAATTTCTCATCGCATGTTTCAAGCGAATACTCAACTTCCAAACAAAAATAAATGGGTAGTATCCATATTTCAGGATACTACCCATTTATTTTCTTTTTAGATGATACTGAGGAAAGTATAATACTCATCCATGACAGTATCAATAGGCACATCTGTCAAGACACGTCCATTGATCTCCGGATCATAATCCACCAGTATAAAGCTGGAGTTGATAATGGTAGAGAGCTTCTTCTGAATGGGATTCTCTTTCGGTGCGATCTCTTGGATATACCGGAATTTACCCTCAATGACGCTCTTATAGACATCCGAAGATTCGTATTTCTCCTGGAAGCGTGTATTCTTGATCATGTTTTCTTTAAACCGTCCTCTTACGACGGCAGTGACCAACTGAGGAAGGATAACCATTCTAGCAGCCTGGAGATATTTCTTCAGGATGACCAGAAGCTTGATGGTATCTCTTCTTGTAATGGTCTGAATGGCTGTAGAAGAATGGAAGAAACCACTGTAGAAGGTATGCAGGAAATACTGCATCAGGTTATTGATTTTACAGTTCTCATAGTAAAAGTCCAATTCTTCCTGTGGGATATCGAACTCAAATCTTTCATAGATCTGTTTCAATACCAGCTCATTGTTGACATCATTGATGATCTGGTTAGACTCATCGATACGATAGATAGACATCTCAAGACTTTCTGCATGAGTTAGATAGTCATCCGAATCCGATCCGCCAGAGTCTGCATCAATTTCAATGGGTTTGAATTTGAAGTTCTCGAAGCGGAAATGGTTGTAGCTATTCGTTACAACGCCATCGATATACGAGACTACGCTTCTATCGTAAGCGATTTTATAGAGAGACTTGACCAGAATCACTTCATGAATCATATTCTGGAATACCGTCTCAAAGGTAATTCCATAGAGCTGCTTCTTCTTATTCCAGATAGGAGAGTCTACATTAAAGGATCTCTCCAATCGATATTTCACAAATCTGCAGAGGGGATAGAAGATCGGGAAGAAATCATCCCCACTCTTTTCAAAGCGATCTACGATGTCCATGAAGATGGAATCAAACGCTTTAATGTAATCGTGAGAAGACACAATATACTCACAGATGTTGGAGAAATGGACGCACAGAGGGAGAACGGCACGAATGGCAAACGAGATGCCGAGAAGCATCTTAGCCTGCTCATTGGTGATCTTCGGAGTGGTCCGATACTTTCCATCATCATCGGTATTGATATTGACAGTGTAAAGATCCTTCGCCATATGGATCATGTCATGGACAAAATCCTTTGTGACGACGGTACGGATTAATACATTCTTAAACTGATTGGGTCTCATACCCGGGTTGCGATCGATCAGATATTTGACACTGGCCACATTGATCAGGAAATCATGTTTGGTGTCATAATACTTCATGAAGTAATTGATGTGCATACACACATCGGTCATACGTTCTTTGTAATGCTTCTTATTGATTTTGAACGTTTCGAATTTCGGGAATTGCTTACCAAAGATATCAGAGAAACGAGCATGTACCTTTTCGTCAACGTAGATGAATTTCAGGTCATCGTCTTCCGGTACCCATTCATTCAGCCTAGGATGATCCAGCTGCGGGGGTTGGAACTCGGCTTTCTCTTGAATCTTGTCATTTGGTTGGGCGTCGGTTTTCTTTCTTCTTGGCATAACGGCATTCCTCCTAAAGCGTACGAGCAGATGATATACATCTTAAATTTTCTTTGACCTTTTCGTAGTCTTAGTCTTTTTAACCGTGACGGTTTTCTTGACTGTATGAGACTCCGGAGAAAGATCTGAAAATTCTTCTCCTTTCTTCTTCTCCTTTCTGGTAGTACCTTGCATGGATTGGGCTTTCTTATATTGATCTCTCGCAGTCGCAAATGAATTCTTCATCTGTGCCTGCGATTGAATCTTTTGAAGAATGGTATTGGTGGTAGAGATAGGTGTAGCTAAGGTCATAACGTCCTTACAAGCCATATTGCCATAGGCATAATGAACGAGTAAAGATGTGATATAGAGACTTCTTTCATATCCAATGATCCCATAACTATTCCGAACTTCTGCTGTCTTCTTGATAGTATCCTTCTCATAGAGTCTGCGGGTCCAGTCTATGATGAGAGTCTTTTTATAGAAGAGATTGGCATAGGTATACAGGAAAGAAGGGCAATTGGAATAGACTTTGAATTCCATATCATTGACCTTAGTATCATCAAATCCCTTGGTATCCAATTCCAATAAGACATCGTAATGCAATCCTTCTCCATATTTGGATCCTGATTTGGATTCCAGTTGGTAATGGAAGATCAGATAACGCTTTTTATACTGGTAAAGTACGGGTATGCCCTTACCTAAAGAAATGAAATTCTGGGCTTCATCCGCATACTTTTGCTTAGTAGTGGATTGATCGCCCAGGACATTCGAACCTTTCCCAGCCGGGTTGGTTAGGTAATCGAGAATTGTCATACTTCATATCTCCTATGCGTATGCTAAAGTGTAAATCCGCTTAGTCTCACGTTCGGATACGGATAATCATTTACATATGGATTCCTATGTCGTTACCAAACTTTCTAATAATGCTAAAGAATAATAGCCGAGGTGATAAAAATGGCTACTCTCACAATGACGGACATCTATAAGTCCGCATTTCAGAATATCTGCTCAACACTTCGGGATTTGTATGTGAGTGCGGAAGAAGGAACTTCGGATAATCTTCTGATGAAGGTTCGGATTTCCGGCGATCCCACTTATGGATCGAATCTCATTTCCTACTATTATATTCCGATCCAGGTTCGTAAGCTCTGGAGTCAGCATTACTCCCAGGTCGTTCTCGATCAGGTGGAGACTGCGAATCGTATTACGATTACGACAGATGCTTCTGTGGACATGGATCTGGAAGGTGCTGCATGGGTGCAGAATATCATCTCTTCTTTCATTACCAATCGGATTCAGATGACGAAGTCCGAGATTCTGAATAAGAGATATTCTCATTCCTGCTACATCAATTCCGATGGGTGCATCTCGATCTCTATGGTGAGCAATAACACTTATCATACGAGCTACACTCTGGCAGTTCCCTCTGGAAATCCTCTGGAGATTTTCAAAGGGTGGAATCTGGTCTCTGATCGTTTCATTACTCTGGTGCCTGTCTCCAATGTGGATACTGGTGCTCCGGATGATCCTGACGATACAGATGATCCGCTGAATGATGGTACCATGATTCATTGCGTGACGAATGATGATGGTACCAATAGTTGGATCTGCGAATCTCCTGATATCTCAGAAGATGGCGAAGATACAACTACTGTCTCCTGCGATTACGATGAAGCAACTGATACACATACGTGGTCTTGCGAGTAATCCCTAAGTTTAAGCACATCATAGCATCGCTTCTTATAGAGATGATATAGAGTCTTTATAAGAAGCGATGTTTTGTCTCTGTGGTAAAACCTACATGGGGTTTCTCGTTAGATCAAACGAGCCTTGGTTACGGTGGATTATACCCCGACGGGATGAATCTTTGGGACTGGGATATCGGTATAGTTTGTGGCACTGCTTCCATCCAGGGTCTAACCTCCCCTTGGATATATTGGCCAAGAAGAATGTCGCCCTGGTATTTATCGCCGGAGATTTATCTTGTCAAAAACCGTATGATGCTGTCCATATAGGAAGAGCAATAAGATTCAGGGTCGCTATTTAATCTGAATCTGTCCATATGGGCTAGATTGACTCTATAGAGACATACGCGATAAATATCTCTATAGATGCGGAATTGTAATCTGTGTGGAGTGAGTAATTCCCTCACTTAAGCAAGAAAGTCTGTAGGAGTCTATCAACCCTATAGATGCACACAGGAGAGACGGATATAAGTGGCTTGATAACTCACTTGAAGTCATCATCCAGGAGGGATGGGCTGTGGATACGGATTCCTGTATCATTTGATACCGTTTGTCGTATGTGTAAGATGATGAAAGCATGTTATTACTGGCATGAGGTTTGTGATATACCTGAATATCGCTCCGTCTTTTTATTGATTGAAAGAGATATACCGAAATTATACAAATCGGTATATCTCTTTTATTTTCTGGGTATTGGAACCCCAAGAACCCTATCTTAAGAAATGAGGTGACTCACATAATGAAAATAGAGACATTTAATGTCCCGCATGTGGGAGCTTCACAATCATTCGGAACCTCTACTCTTCTGAATAATCTGAAGAATATTGGTTCCGTGATTCTCAATACTCCAGTAGCAGCGAGTCCGTATACCGCTGCTTTTAATGTTTCCTATAATAATGGGTTTATGGATTTGAATACGGTCAAATATCTGATGCAGACTATCCAAAAGTTTGCTGATGGGAATGATCGTACCACTTCCGAAGGATATTCCGCTATTATGGGATCTTATTTGGCTGGATATTTGGAAGCTCATTACGATCGTAGCTATACTTCCAATGATGATGTCACTCTTGGTATATTGTCACCCTTCTTGGGTGTCTATGCTGAGATTGCTCATCAGAAGAAAGATAGAAAAATGCTCAATACCAAAGAAGTATGTGAATACTTCTGCGATTTGTGTGCAACCATCGGTTACGTTCCCAGTGACTATGAAGCTTTTGCATTGACCTGGGAAGAAATCCAGAGTGCTGAGATTATGCCGAGAATTCTTGATCTCATCAGAGAGAAGGCTTATCATACTCAGCATATCCCTACGGATTCTAATCAAGATCCTATGTCTAGAGATTTTCTCGATAGTATCATTTCTTCTTTGGAGAAGGACCTTCTCTCACACGATAATGATGCTGAATACGTAGCATCTCAGATTCCGTATGTAACAGAAGCTATTATCTATATGACTGATGCATGTCTCTTTCTTTATAAGTCTACTCTGGATAGATTGGCAGAGGAGACATATAGGGAAATCAATGAAATTCTCAATGAGAAGACTTATGCTCCTATTGCCAAGTATATTCCAATTGAAGTAGCGAAAGCTACTCAGGGATTCCTTGTTGAAACCATCAGGTCTTTCTCCAACATTGGAAATTATCCTCAGAATGAGGTAGGATTCAAGAAGTGCATTCTTGAGAATATCACAGATGAGAATTTCAAGGAATTCATGAAGGAACTCGTTGAGTATTTCAAGAGGGATTTCTATCCGGATTATCTCAGACATCATAAGAGTGATTCTGGATCTATGCCTTCCTCTACAGGAAGTGACAATAACTGTGCCTATGTCTTCAATGGAGTCTTCAGAACCATTGCAGATCTTCTGGTACAGAATTGGGAGAGATCTAGACCCTATATCGAGTCCGATTATCTGAATCGATTCGTTGAGAGATTCTGGTCTTACTTTACTACTTACTGGGTAAAGAATTTCAACTCCATCGACTTCGGTGAAGTGGATACTCTGACTGTGGATAGTAGTGAAGAATACTTGAAGTATCTCATCAGCTTCGCAGACAAAGAACTCGATGAACTCAAGAATGCTTACGAAGAAGAGGATAATCATCCTAAGGCAGTATGTTCTCCTATGAATGTTAATCCTTGGGGAATTGCAATTGAGGGTAAGAATTCTATAAAGTATCAAGAGAAACAAGGATCTCGAATTGGCTCCAATATCTCTAAGGCATTTCAGAATGCTATGGAAGGAGCTGCTCATATCATTTCTCAGTTTAAGAAGATCTCTTCTGCTGTCTATAAATGGATTACTTCTGATACTAAGAATCAGGATAAAATCGTCTTGGATGGTAGAAAGTTTACCTTCCCCGGATTGATCAAGAGAATCCTCTTGAGCTATGGTCTTTTCCATGTCAATATCGTGGCTGGTGTCTGTGCATGGATTTTCCTCTGGGCCAAACAGAAGAAAGCCAATAAGGCATCGAGAAGAAAGATGATCATGATGCTTCAGGAAGAGATTCAGATGACAGAGGAGAAGATCCAGGATGCATCTGCGGATGGAGATCGTAAGGCTAAGTATGCTCTTATGAGATCCAAGAATCAGTTGCAGAATGCTCTGAATAAACTGAAGTATGGATATGGCGTCGATCTCAAAGATGAAGAGCAACCTGCTGTCCGTAAGGTTACAGATCGTGCCTTGAGTGGTGGTAAGATTGCTCCGGATGATAGTCTGAGAACTGCCAGAAGTGGTGGAAGGAGATGATCCTCTTATGAATACTCTGGATGAAGTCTTTGAATTCTTCCTCGATGATAGTGAGGATCTGGATCCTGCGATGGAATTGGATATCTTAGCAGGTGGAGATCCTACTACCAATGCAGCAGAGAATCCTGAAGCGGCTGGTGGTGGAGCTGGTACACAAGCGCCGGATACCAATCCTCCTCAGAATGTCGATGCCGATACTCCTCCGGATACAGAGGGAGATCCCGGTATGGGAGATGACATGGGCGAAGAGGATGAATTCGGGGATGAAGAAGGTGGAGACTCCATGGGTGATGTTGACACCAATAGTGGAGATCCAAATAACCCCGATATGGAGAGAAGAATCAATCTTAGAAAGTTGATTCTTGCTCTGATCAATGCCTATGAAGGATCCATCAATGCTATGACCAATGGAACTCCTCCTGCAGATGATAATCTTTCTACCAAGTATTACAATCTCCAGGATAAGATGACCAAAGCAAGAAATATCCTCTATGAGATTGCTACGAATGACATCTATGCCAAACCGTATGAAGATTCTCTGAGAAGATATTCTGCTTTGAATCAGCTTTATTCCATCTGTGTCGAATATCTCAATACCATCCTCATTAAGAAACCTGAAGATGTCAAGAAGAGAAAGAGAGGACCTTCTGCATTCCGGAATAATGTGAAGGTCAGGTAAGATAAAATCTATATTGCTAGTATACTTCTATTCATAAGGAGTATACTAGCAATTCTTTTATATAGGAGATGAAAGAGAATGTTTCAATTCATCAAGAGTGTATTGTCTCGATATTATTCTTGCTATCGTCTGAAAGATGAAGAAGTGGAGAAAGTAGAGAGATACTGGAGAGTCTTAGGTCTTATCTAAGAGAAGAAAATAAGAGCTAGAGAATCATCTGGAGCGATAAAGTGAATATCATCCAGGATTCTCTAGCTCTTAGTAAGCTCTCAAAAATGACCATGTATAACAGCCTCTTAAATAAATTTTACATAAATGCCAGAATTCTTTGCGATATAGCGAACCCCACGCTCTGTGGAAATAAACAATACCGTAAAGCGGTGAATCCCCTTATCAAGGATTCATCCATTTGTGTAAAACTTAAACTTCAATAAATTGGAGGTTAAATACCATGGCTAACTTGCTCAATCGCTTTGGCCAGGAAACCCGCATTATCGGTAACGATCATGCTTCCAACGAAGATGCGGGCTTCAAAGCTGAAGTCAAAGGCATTTTTGAATCCTACGCCGGACAGGGCGTTGACCTGACCTCTGATCTGCCTCAGATCATTGCTCGTGCCAACGACCGTCGTGAGTTCGAAGACCAGATCATGGAGAGCTTCGCCAGCGATCCGATGTTCAACGACAGCCGCATTTCCCATGATGTGTTCTACGGGAACTACGCTGAACGTTTCGGCCTGCTGCTGGACAACTCTCTGACCAGTGTTGCCATCGAGTCTGTCACTCAGGGTTACCATCCCATCGTTGCTTACAACCCCTTCTTCCTGAAGAAGCAGTGGGTTGCCTGCATCTTCAAGGATGTCCTGATGACCGAAGTTCCCAACAGCCCTGTGATCAACCTGGCCTTCGAGCGTCGTTACATCAAGACGATGTCTGGCGAGAAGTACGAGATGCCTGATGTCTTCTATGATGACGAGAAGATGGCGACTCTGTCTGAAGAGTCTCAGGGTATCCCCATGGATGCTACCAAGGAGATCTCTCTGCCTCTGAAGAATGAGGATCTGCTGGTTGCGGATTACTTCCCGGCTATCGGCGCTATCGTTGATCGCGCTGAGATGCTGAACCAGAGCCTGGAGATCGCCGAGGTTCACTTTGCGACTGCGGACAAGTGGATTCCGGTTCATATCACCGCTGACGCTACCACCCATGCTTTCCCGCCGAAGGTCATCTCTGATGGCCGGGCCACTCCCGAGACCGATACTCTGGTCGGCAATGTCGACTTTGAGGGCGGCCGCGTGACCATTGTCTCTACGGCGGACAAGATCGACAAGATCAAGATGAACGGCAAGCTGAGCAACCGTTGGAACGAGCGCGGCCTGACCGTCATCCGTGAAAACGAGCAGATCCAGAAGCAGATGCCTGAGTCTGGTCCTCGTATGAACACGGCTGTGACCGTTGAGGAAGCTGCTGACGCTCTGGCTCTGCAGCGCATCGACATGATCGCCGATAACGTCGACATGATGGGTCGTTCTCTGGCTGAGCTGGAGGACTACGAGATCCGTACCTTCCTGGACAAGAGCTATCAGGCTCAGGAAGCTGCTGGTGCTGGCCCGTACGGCTATGAGAAGCTGACTGTCACTGCGAAGTTCAACGCTCTGCCGTATGACGGTTTCACCAATAACATCACTGACTGGATGAAGGATTCTCGGGAATACTTCGAGCGTGTGATCAACACCCTGAAGCAGAAGCTGAAGAGCCCCGATGTGATCATCGTGGCCGTGGCGAATCCCGAGCTGATCCGTTTCCTGCAGGATGGCATCGACTGGGTCTTTGCTGATGACACCCAGATTTCTGGCATCAAGATTGCCTACAAGTTCGGCATTCTGACCACTGCCCAGGATCGTGTGCACATCATCACTTCCCATTATCTGAAGGCCGATACCGGCATTCACTTCATCGTGATCCCGACCACCAAGGAACTGATCACCTACAAGCACTACAAGTACAACATGGTGATCGATCGTGGTTACCGTAACCCGGTCCACACCCTGGTGCCCAACATCATGGCCACTCAGCGTACTCTGACCTTCGAGGTTCTGCCTGTTCAGGGTCGCATGACCATTGATGGCCGTGACTTCACTTCTCCCGAGACTCTGACTCGGTAATTGATTCTGAAGTCTATCAACTGATCAATTTCATGAATTCAACCCCGTATACGGAGATTCTTACAATCCTCGTATACGGGGTTTTAATTTGTTAATAGAGATTATCCAACCAGTCTTACCACATACCATACTACAGACGATCTTATGGTAGGAGCTGCACCTGTCATGGTAGCATTACCATTGGAGTTTACTTTGACAATCCGAATGATAAGTCTGGATGACTGGAATACCCAGTCTTGGGTATGCTCAAAATCTACATTATACAACTCAGTGCAATTCGGGGTAGACAAAGCCAATGAAGGATGATGACCTTCACTACATCCGATATTCCCTACAAAGAGAAGAATTTGATCTTTGGTCATAGCGTATGTCGCATTGAAATTCGTACTCGAATCCGTATTGCCATTATCAGATCCACTATAGACCTGAGTAGGTTTGAATATAGTGGCGAAGCTTGACACGAATGTACTCATAGCGACTCTAACTTCAGGAGCCCAGTCATCGCCATTCGAAGAATAAAATCCCTCAGGAATTTTATTCAAAGCATAATATTTTCCATTTACATCTGTTCCGATTCCAATACCACCAGCATATTGATATTGACCTCTATCGAATCCCGCTTCTCCAACAATTTCACGGAGTTTTCTTTTAATATTAGGATGAGGGCTCATACGGCCATCTGTTTTACGATAAGCTCCTCTCGGAATTGCTAAATACACAAAGTTGGTATCGGGATCGTATTTAGTAACTACAGGACATTGATTATCATTCGGTTGATCTACCAACGAACCTGTATGAAGTTTACCATCACTTCCGATATATTTCTTGCCTTTAATTACATCGATATCTTGAAGATTAATCTGGTCTAATAATGATTTTGAGATCCCCGCAGAAGATAATAATACTTCAGGCATACTTCTATTCTCCTAATTGGTCTGTATATAGGATCTGATACCCTATTTATCCACTATAATTATTTATAATTATAGTGGATGGATTTATGAAGGAAATAAAAAAGACAGATACGAATGAATAATGAACCTCATTCGTATCTGTCTTTTTCTGTATATTATATTTATAATCAAAGATGGATTTCTATAAAGATCACTATTTATAAACTAGGAGGAAAATCAAATGAGCAAAATCGTTAAGGCTAAATGTGTCGCTTCGTATGTCTTAAAAGATGGAATATTCAATAAGGTTCTCCACGACCTTAGAGAATCCATGAAAGATGTCACCGTAGAAGGCGCTAGAAGTGAAAATAAAGCTATCGCCTTCTACGAATTCCAAATTGATGGAGAGAAAAACATCTTCATTCCAATACTCATTCGACTCGAATTGTGGGGTGATTCTCTGATTAAATCTTCCATGGCGGGCGCCGCCAATATCGAAAACCCATAATCCCGGATTCTGAATCCTTGAAGATTCGAAAGAAGAATATCCGATTATGAAGGTGGACCTCGAAGATGGAGAATACGAATATCTTCCCATGCAGGAATTCGGATGGTCTATTGAGTCTGATCCGGAGATGAGAGAAGGGCCGGTTATGCGTCCGTTTGTAAACATCAAAACAGCAGATTCTGGTCTCAGAGTTCTTCTGTAATACCTAAGAAAGGGAATGATTTATACGGATCATTCCCTTTCTTTTTATAAACAAATCCAATATATTCATTTATGAATGGTCCCGGGTCTAACCCTGAAACAACGTGTAGTCTTTAAAATAAAAACCTTTAAATGGGTGTGACATATGTCGGCTATATACCGGTGTCACACCCATTTAAAGGTTCTATTCAAATAAACGCCCAAAGCACACACTGAAGGACTCATGTCTACAAGATAAGGTTGTCTCAACCTCGTGAGAGTGATCTGAGGATGAAAGATCTAGATTCATCATCGTTCCAATTGTTATGGGAAATCGGTCAATCACAGGAGGTACATATACTGGATGTTATTCCGAAAAGTATGAGGCACAGGCCTCTGAGAGATCCGTAGATTTTCATCCCGATACAATTTTGCTCTCCTATTTGTATGAGTTGATTCCAGAGGGCTATAGGATCGTTTAAACCTTAGTACCTAAGGATCGTATGATATTCTTATTTATTATGTTACTCGGATTTCTTAAAGCCATGATAAGCAGTCTGAAGAAGGAATCCGAGAAGCTCCCAAATCTTATTCTTAGCATGTTCGAGATTGATCCCTTCACCAATCTCCATGCTATAATTCTTAGGATCTACACAGGAAGAAGATTCAGTGATGATGAAGCCATTCTTCAGAGTAATCTGTGTAACTGTAGTCTTTTCTCCCATGGTCATAGACTCCACCTTATCAATGAAGTCATCAACCATCTGCTGACCAATGGATACACCACTCGGAAGATCCTTATTGTCATTGACCTCAATATAAACCTTATTAAAGAGATCTTTCGGACAATAAGCTTCCATATCATCTTTATGATAGACGCGGTATCCGTCACCAGATTCTTCAGCTTCTACCAATTCGCAGACAATATACTTTTTCATAGTTAATATTCTCCTTCTTTCTATAGGAAGTATAGACAGAATCTTTAATCGTCTTGTTAGTCTATATATTATTCTTAAGAGAAAGGAGCATTCCAAGAGTGCTTTTCTTGAATCGGAATCAATCTAAGGAGAGAATCAAAATGATGTACTATGTCTCTATGAAGGAGTCTATCGGAGGTCCTTCTTCGAGAATTATTGCCATGCATGAAAAAGAGAAATACATTGAAGGCTTTGTCAATACCTTCTTTCGAGGATCCAAGTGTTATGAGATCTCCTGTGTAACCAATGCAGAGAAAGATCCGGATCTCTATTCCATCGTCCGTATTGATAAGAAGGAAGGATTCTATCTTCCAATGTGGATGATCAAATATATGGAAGACGAATATGACAGAATGACAAGAGGTCTTGTCACATCGATGTCTACTATGTATACTCTGTGTAAGAATAATGGAGATACCGTGGGTATGTCTCATCTTACCTCTATGAGAGATTACTTCTTCTCTAAGAATCCAAGTGATGATGAGGAATCTCTCAAAGAGAAATACTTCAATGCCTATCTGAGAATGCATTGGATCGCCATAGTCCCCTATGATAAGAGAAAGTTTGAAGTATTGGAGAATATCTTGACCTCTATGGAATATATGCACGAAACGGATATTTTCAGTAGAATGAGGTTGGATCTCGACTACACCTGATCTTCAAACAGAAAAGTAAATGATAGGGTCTTCGAAATTCATAAGCATCTTATCATGATCTTTATATCGTTTCCGATCCGCATGGGACTCGGAAAGAAAGGGGAGATACATATGGCTGAAAATGCAGCAACGCTAAAGTGTATCAGAACACAGGTCCTCAAATTTCAAAGTAACTGGTATGTAAAGTTTGCATTCCCAGCTTTATATGCCGAAATGCTGATCTTCATCGTCTATATGATGGTATCAGGTTACTTTAAAAATGCGGGACTCGGATTCACAAGTGCTTCGTTTGTAGTTGCTTTGGCAATCGTCGTCACCATTGCATACATTCAGATGAAGAAACTGAATGTCAAGCTGACACAGATCCGGTATCTCGTTTTCGATGCAGACATTTATGAAAAGAAAGAATGGAATGAGGAAGAGCGATCTTCTGCTATTGAATATGTGAAAGACTCTCAGCAATATCTTCGCATTTGCGTTGTCGCTTACATATTCTCTATCGTCAATCTTTTCACCCTTAGCGTTCTCATTTCCAGTGCTATCTCTTGACCGACACAAATAAGAAGAAGGTAGGGTCTAATTACGTCCCAAATTGAACCGAGTTAATCATCTTATAGGAGGGATGCAACATGGCTCTACAAAATAAATCAATGCCCACTATACTTGGAGGATAGAAACCAAGTATAGTGGGAATCTTTTCTCTATATAAAACCATAGAGTGAAAATCAAAGGTAGAAGTATTAAAAATTGGGTTGGTCAGTGTTTTGTATCAGGATTATACTGAGTACATACACTCTGAATGGCTTTGACTGTGATATTTGAATTCTTGGGCAATTTCCAATAATTCGGATTTTCAGTGGAGATTCTCTCAAGAGTTCTGGGATCTCTGGAGAATGAAAATTTCTTTCGAGTCAAGCCATATTCTTTTTGCTCTAAGAATCCCATGACGACATTCATAGGAATGATTGGATTATTTAAGAAATAGTCATTCAGGTATTCATTGAGTTTGCTTTTGTATTTGTATAAAGCCATTGTGTTAAGAGATTTCGATGAGAATCTAGAAGGACACATGATCATACAGAGATCTCCTACATTTGGATTCATCGCCGGTATTTTATAGAGAAGGCAATAGTCGATCTGCATCAATCTCTGATCATATTTCAATGCGACTTCAGTTCCCATCATGGATTCAAGAAACTGCTGTTTGGTAAGCTCTCCTCCAAGATATCCATACTCCAGGGAATAAGTAGGATATTTCGCCTTGATGAAAGCTCGCAATTCCTTGAATATCGCATTCCTGTCAAAAACCATATTGGCCGAATCGACAGGAGAGAATACAAGTTTTGTCCTACGATTGAGCGGTACGATTGACTGAGGGACTTGTGACATGAATTTACATCTCCTATCTCTTCTTCAGAGTTTTATGGAATTTAAGAATGCGTTATCTAGCTTTAAAAATCATTTAAACCCATATATTATAGGTTAAAGAAAGGGGATAAACAGAACCATGGCAAAAGAAATCATGCTCTTCTTTCGAGATGGTACCTATAAGGTATATGGCGAAAATCATATCTCTCAAATAACCGAAGAAGACCTCGGTAACTCTATGATGGCTCTGGTAGCTGTCAAGAGTTATGAAGCACAGCAATATCTTCCTGTGGATCCAGACTATCTTATCACTCGTATGGAACCAGGAGAATTTCAATATTCACTAGAATACGATTCCATGTCCTCCGACTTAGATTCATCCTATAATGGAATCTTCCCACTTCCTATTCATAAAGTGGATTTGATGAATGTCTTTGACTTCTATGATGCAATCTATTTCATTATGGAGATGGGATTTATCTTCGAGATGATGAATCCAGATCGATTCGATGACTTTAGAGTCTTGGATGTAATGGAAGCACATATCGAAATACCAGATTCGAATCAAGGTCCAATTACCTTCCATAGTAAGATCAAAAAGACCAAGGTGACGAATCCGAATAATCTCGTATGCGGAGAGATCTGTATTCATCTCTGTAAGAGATTTGGTATCATGAAAGAATTCAACAAGGTATCTCATACCTGGATCAGAATCCAAGAGGATCACAAATGGGAATCTACTGAGACTCTGAATGAGAGGGTAAAGAAGGATACAGGGGTATCTTCTTTTCCTATCGATACTGGGTCTCTTGTCTTCGCCAATGTCAATATGCTTAGACAATTGGAAGATGTAGATATCCCTATGTATACAGCCTATCTCTATGACAGGTCCATGTTACTTGGAGAAGGACCTCGGATTTCTAAATTGATCGATGATATGAATGCCGATCATTATGTGGATGATATCATCTGTGATGTCGTATCAGGATCTCTATTATCAAGATCTGGAGTCTTATCCTTTTTGATTGAGTTACCTATGCTGGATGAATGTTTTAAACTCACAATGGCATTGAATGACTTTACCAATTGTGCTGGAGTCTATTATGAATTAACCAATCAGATTCAGAAGAAGATTCCAGATCCTATAGGAAATCCAAGAGGGCTCTTAAAATCAAAGGCCAAAACCAAATGGGTTTATGACTTCGATGATGACAAAGATAGATCTATCTTGGGATCCTATCTGGATGAATATGAAAAGACATTGCGAGCTGGATTCCGAATCGATGACACGGCCCCATTCTAATAAGAAAGGAGAAATCGAATATGTTTTGTATTGGAAGAGATGGAGAAGTCTATAGCTGTGATTCCTTCAAAGCTTTTTCTAATCCAGAAGCATCTTCTGCGATTGCTCTCTATGCTCAAGCTCCGGTTCCTGGTATCCGGAATATGTATATGAGATTCTATCCAAATTCCATCCGAGAAGTAGATCCTAAATCAAAGGATTATCTTCTCGATTATGTGCCCAATGTCAAGGTACCTTCTTCCAAGTATACCTTGAGTCTCACCTCGGATAAGGACATTCCTCTTCAACTCAGAAGGGTATTCCAGGTGATGTCTTATGAGGATTCCAATCTTCCTAAGAATCTTCCTAATACCATCAGCGATCTTCTCTATGTAGAGAATCTTCCTTCCTTCATTAAGGATATTCAGCGTTTCATGTTTGATGTCTTGGGAGAGGATACAATTGATCTCATTGATGCAGAGTATGACCATCCCTCTGGATGTACTCTCATCGATCCCTATCAGTCTCCTGGTCATTCCAAACCATCTACAGAAAGACTCGGAGTATTCTATCGATTCGTACCTGTCTCCTATGATATTACCTGCACCAAAGGGTTTGGGTATATCATCCAGGATGACATGTATAAGTATATCGAAGATCTGGAAGGGAATTGGAAGATTATTATCTACTCCTATAGCAAGGAGAATCCTCCTGAGATTCTTGATGAGAATGATAACTATCAGGAGGTAGAAATCTGCGGATGGCAAGATCCCAGAAGTTTCTTTGATATTGCATATTACACTTCTATCTCTTGTAATCTTCTCAATCGTCTTACTCCTGCAAGAGAGTATCGAGCCACTGCTTCTTTTGGGGATAAGATTCCTGGTACGAGTTATGCCAGATACACCAGATGGTTTAGTACCAGTGGTAAATTTGATCAGAATGGAAATACAGATGTCTGCTTTGATTCGTTTGTAACATTACGGATGGCTGGACGAATTAAATAAAAGGAGGGATCTGTATTCACTATGAAGATCAAACTAGACGACATTGGAGAAAAAGCTTTGGAGAATGCTCTGGAAAGAGTAAACTCTGGTAGGCTGGATCCCTCTCTAAGAAAAAAGAATGAAGAACCTGAGTCTATGACTCAATATAAGAGAGGAGACAAAGACAATGCCGATTAATCCGAATACCCGCTATTATGTCGAAGCACAAACCTTACAGATCGCTTATAACAAATGCACCGATATGATGCAGAAGTGTGTCTCTTCCATGAAGAGAATTCTCATCTCATCAATCATCACAGGTGTATTGACGATGATCATCTGGATTGCTTCGATCATCATTTGTGGATTCTCTTTCAATCATGCAGTCTTTCTCATTACATTCCTTCTAGAAGTAGGAATCATGATTCTCTATGGGAGAGACTCTAAGAATATTGCAATCAATCCTGATATGAATGAGAATGTCCAAAATATTCTCTATGGGGATAAGTATGCAATCTCCGAAGTCAATCCTGAGGAGCTCCACAATATCACCAACAAACTCACTCTCAATACAGGGGTCATGCAATCCTATATCAAGGGATTTAATACCATTCATATCATGATGGAGCTCATCTGTATTACCAACTCCGCTTCATTCTTTGCAAGAATCATTATTCATTTCATTGGATAAAAAGAGGTGATCCTATGATCGACATGAGAAAATCTGTCTATGATGCCATTCACACCGTTACCATGGAAGATCCTCTCTATGATTGTCTTCCTAGACTGGTAGATGGTGAGCAGGATGTCATCTATACCATTCAGAGAATTCCTCCGAGGTCTCATACCGAGATTATTGATCGGAAAAAGGTAACCGTTGAAGACTCTGCTGCAAAGCTTCGTATCTTCCTCATCTTTGATATCAACAACCAGCTGGTACAGGATTGCATCACCAAAGGAAGATGCAAGATCCATAAGTATGATACTCTTGTCGTGGTTGGAATGGATGAGAATTACCATATGGATGCAACGGTGGAATTCTATCTGGATCTCATTCGTCCCATTCAACCCTATACTGTCAATACGGAGTTTCTCACTGGAAGAGGATATGGCAATGCCGTTACCACCATGACATTCCTCTCCTATGATACCATGCTCAATATGAACATGACAACTCCGAAGATTGACAAAGAGATCACTGACATCAAGCTCATTGGTGGAATGACAAAAGAAGAAGTCACTCACTATGATACCTATAACAAGAAAAAGACTGTCACTCTGGTAGATCGAGAAGTGACTGGTCTTCTCTCTAAGATTGATGATCGTCTGATCCATTACGGCAAATAAAACTGGCATAGTGTATACGTAATATCATCATACGTATACACTATGCCATTCTTTTTATCCTTGAGCATTCCTTTCTTCTAAGATATCAAGAGCTTCCTTACAGATAGATCGAAGCACTGCACTGGTCATGGAGATATAGCATCCCTTCATTTTGATTCTCTTCAGAGCATCATTGATAAGTTGCTTTATAAATTCGAGATCGATAGTGACAAACTTATCCAGTCTGATTTCCTCTTTGACCAATCCATAGATCTCGACATGCCAAGAGATCTTCACCTTATGGACACTGAAGTAGATGCATCCATCCGGCCACATAGATTTACTTACATCATCGTCGATCGTATAGACACGATATCCATCTTCAGGCTTCTCTTGAGCCCGAAGATATAACATGAATCTCTTGGCCATTTCTTAGATTTCCTCCTCGAGACTATTGGCACTCTCATCAATGCCAATCTTAGACGTGAGATAGTTTCGTACCATCTCAGAGATCATCAGAGCGATGGCCTCCTCTGTCATATACATAGATGCCTTCTCATAGAATTCATCCGACAGACACCTGATACACTTCCCAGACAATTCTTCATAGTAATTGTCAAAGGAGGTATTATTCAGCTTAGGTCCAGCCTCTCTGAAACGATTATTGTCATAAATGTAAAATTGGAGATTGCATACACTTGTGATGGTGGATGCAATCTCCTCCATAGTAAAGAATTTGGTCTTACGCTTATACCGAGCATAAGGACCTCCAATAAAGTAGGTCAGCATCATAAAGATGAGACCCACTGTCAGCAGTATACAGAGAATGATCCCAAGAAAAATAAGAAGCAGATTCATCTTGACTGAATCCTCCTTTCAAATTAAACGGAAGTTTTTTGATATAGAATATAATATGAGCTTCATATTGCGGGCGAAATTAACAAGTCTGTAAAATACACATGAATCGAGGGGTTTAGACGTATGAATCTTCCTAATATTGAATTTACGGGAGATTATGCGAAGTTTATTGAGAATGCAGAAGACCCGAATGAGTGCATCTCTTTTTATAAGGATGCAGAGTATTTCGAAGATCAGACGACCTACAATCGATTCGTCAAATCAGTAGAAACTATGGTTCGGACTTCGGATGATTATAAGGCATTCATTCGTTGGGTAAAGAATACCGTAGGCATCAACTTCTGTCAGGTATCTTCTAACATTGTGGAGTTTGACACCACTGGTGGGAAAGATACTTTGATTGAGATGCATCATGGTCCTCTATTTACTCTGTATGACTATGTCAGCATCATCCTCAATAAGTATATTGACAATAGACTTCCTATCTCCACATTCGTGATTACCAATGAAGTCATTGAAGAACATTTCAAACTGCATGTGCAGGTGGTTATGCTCACGAAGACCAATCATGAGGGTGTCCATAACAGAGATATCTTCCTGAATCTCAAACAAGGTCTTGGAGATATTGGAGCTTTCATCAAAGAATATGCTCCATATCTTACAGATGATCAGAAGTATCGCATTGCTCGTTATATTCTTCTCTGCAAAGAGAATGATAGTTATGACAATGGGCTTCTGGATGTCGATTCGATTGCACCTCTGATTGCAACATAATCAAATACTCAATCCTACATGGGAATAACTATTTGAATCCCCATGTAGGATTTTTCTTTTTTCTCATTCTAGAAATCTCGGTAAAGGGTGGTGACAGCATTCTATTATGAGAAGACATCGTGGTTCCCGCAGAAAGAGGAAGACCTCTGTTTCCTTTCGTTTTGGAGTGGATCAGACTCCTGGGTGGATGAATGATTTTATTCGGAGCAAGTATGTGATTCCTTGCTCTGCTAAAATCTTCGGTCCCAATAACCGCAAGATTCAGCAAAAGTGGTTATTCATTGAAAATGGAAGAAAGCAATTGGCTTCCAAGGGTGATATCGTCACTCTTACGAGACAAGGCACACTCGAAGTCAAGTATGCCAATAAGAAATACTCTGATTTCGAGTATGGCTATGTAGACTAAAACCTAAAAAGAGTTATACCATATGATTTTCCTATATGGTATAACTCTTTTATCGGTATTTGAAGTATTACTACTTTTCTTTGGTATTCTCTTTATCCTCTACTTTATCATCAGTAGATTCTTTCTCATCCTGGTCTGACTCTGCATTCTCATCATCCTTCTCGGCTTCTTTGCCAATAGCTGATACAAACGCGCTTCCAAGACCAGTGCTATTCTTCGCAATGAACTCTTTGCACATAGTGGATACAAAGGTACTGTGCGTAATGGCAGAAATAATGCTTCGTGATAAGATTCCACCAATGAATCCGATCACGATAGACAAACCTTCATTCCTCAGGTTATCAGAGACTCCAAGGAGATCGATGGCCATAACAATGAAGGTGACAATCATTGACGAGAGTAGAATCAAACTTTTGCTCACTTTGATGACCTTCTCGCCACGAAGCTTACTCACCTTATCAATTGCAATAGAGCCCAGCAAGCATGGTATAAAGATAGGAATATAGTTGAGAATGAAATGGATGTAGATATGAAGATATCGAAAATCCTCTTTGGTCAATCCTAATATCTCTTCGGGCACCTTCGATCCTCCTTTCTCTCAAACACCGTTATCTTCATGTTTTTGGCCTATCTGGGCTGGATTCAGGCTTGTACTGATTAAAAGGTATCTGGAAACCTATTCATAATACCGCTACGATTAACCATATGCGTCAACCGATTCAACGAAATCTTTTGCAGAAAGGAGAGATTTCTTATGGCTCAGAAGCTCATGTTCCCCATGAAGACTCTGAATGTCTCCCAGGGGTATGGTGTCTCTGTGGAGGGTGTTGCTGCAAATACCTTCTCTCATAAGGGAACCAATTGTATCGATATTTGCGGTAAAGACACTGGTCAGCAGTATACCTATGCCATGTGTGACTGTGTTGTGAAACGCATTTACAATGGCAATACTGCTTCTTCCAAGTGTAACTTTACTTGGTATGAATCTACTGCTCCTGTGCAGACTCGTAAGCATGGTCTGGTTTATGTGAACTGGATCCAGGCTCACTGCAACAATGAGGATATTACCAAATTGGGTATCCGGGTTGGTAAAGTCTTTAAGCAGGGTGAGATCTGCGGAAGAGAGGGTACCGCTGGTAAAGCCACTGGTAACCATGTCCATATCAGTCTCGGAATTGGTAAATTCCAGGGAACTGGTTGGTATGAGACTTCCTCTGGTAACTGGCAGTGCTACAATCCTGCTTATCTGAATCAGGAGTGCTATCTGGCTGCTGATACCGTTATTATCCGCTCTGGTGGATATAACTGGGTTAAGCTGTCTGATTCTACTTCTACTGTCACTCCTCCGACCACTGGTTCTTCGGAATCCACCTATACCAAAGGAGCTGCTGTTCGTCTTATCAATGACAAGCTGTATACTGTTTCCTCTGGTACTTCTGGTGTTACCAAGAGTGGTGTCTTCTACATCTATGATGGAAAACTCACCAATGGTCGTTATCGTGTCACCAACAATCCCCGCTATTGCAATGACAAGACTCTGAATGTCTCTCATGTATCTGGTTGGGTGATTCCCTCTGAAGTGGATAGTGTCTCCAACACGACTTCTTCCACTGCTCCCTATATTGGGAAACCTGTGAAACTGAGTGATCAGAAGCTCTATACTTCTTCTACCGGTACCACGGGTTATACCAAATATCAGACCTATTACATCTATGACAATGCTCCTGTGAATAACCGGTATAGAGTCACCAACTCTACCGCCAGAGTTTACAAAGGAACCTTTGTCGCCTCCAACGTTTCTGGATGGGTAGATGCTTCTCTTGTCTCTAAGTAAGAGATAAAAAGAATGGATATGAGATCTCTATTACAAGACTCATATCCATTCTTTTATTTTCCTCTGACAAAGATGATGTAGGATAAATATACCCATAAGATAATTACAGGTAATGTCAAGAAACCAAAGATTTCTAACATATTTGTGATATCTGCATTCAGTCTCATACCAATAAAGGGTACCACAATTGCAAAGCTCATTAAAAGCTTCTTAACTTCTATCATGAAATTGATCAATCTAGGAGTTACATATCGATCATTTCGATCTCTATTTGGTAAGAATCGAAATTGAAGGATCACCAATAACTCTGTCAATATATACGGAAGCATATCCCCAATGACAAATGCAATAGCTACCATGACAATCGCTGATAGAGGATCTTCATCCATAAAACATTGGATAGCACATAACACTGCAAAGAAGAATAACTCTGGTCTCATTCTCTTTCCTATGATGCTCAATAACTTAGCAGGTTCCTCATTGAAGGTAGATGTCACTGGTACATAGATGACACAGAGAATCATGTCAAATAGATTGGATAGAATTCTAGATAATGAAATTCACCAGAATAATTCAAAGATCTTTCTAGCTGTTTCCATAAATATATTACATTCCTTTCATGTCCGTAGAAAATTACTATATGGTCAAAACGATATTAAAATAATGGAAAGGCTTGTCATATCACTTTTAAAAAGAGAAAATATGACATAAAAATAAAATTGCTATTCTCTCTTACTGGGATTCTTTAGACAGCATTGCGTACACATCTGCGAGCAGTTTTGCACCTGAAGTCAATCGGATGACATCCAACCGCCTTTCTTTTGTACACACACTTCTTTCATACCTACAGAACTCCTTGTATTTACCCTGCCTACGGTTACCTGAAAGAATCCCAGTTTGTTTAAAATACCCCGTTATCATCCATTTCTCATACGGATGATAACGGGGTATTTGTGTCCTTTTATTCTGCTTTGGTTAAGTTATAGAAGGTGAGATAAGCCTCATTCTGTACCACTCGGATCAATTCCTGATCTTCTGTGATATAATGCTTGGGAGACTTCAGAAGTTTCTCAGCTTCTTCATTGGCTTCCTGAGTAAAGACCATCTTCTCTGTAATCTGGTCACCGTCATAGTCTCCTCCCAGACCTTTCAGATAGGGAACGGACATTGTGACAGTATCCACAAAAAGAGTAGACACTCTAGATTCAGGAAGACTCGGATCAATCACAGGATAGTATTTGTATTCTTTTCCCATGACTGTCATCTTGGTAGTCTTCAGAGTAGAGAGAATAAATACTCTAGACGGGAAGATACCAAAATAGTCAGTCAGAGGATATCTTGTGATATAGACATGCTTATCCGCAAGACAGTTATTAGCACAGATATAGAGAAGATCAGTCCAGGTAAAGACTCTATTTGAGATATCTTTCCCTGCATCTGGATTCTTCGGGTTATATTTCGTATCCCCAGGGAATCTAAAAGGAAATTCTCCTTCTTCTGTAGGAATCATAACCGGTCTAAATCGTACACCGGGTGTATTGATCCAGAGATCAATCTGTTTCTGGACATAGTCTTCGGTATACATGGACATCGGTTCATCGAGATTGATCAATCTCACTTTCCCATCTTTTCCCCGAATGGGATATCTGGTACCAATGGCTTCAAACAACTGTCTCATGAATTCCAAGACTTCCGCTTTCATGAAGGGGAATCCCATGACACAGAGTTGAGCCAGAGGAAATCCAGTGGAATACATATCGATCGGATTATCATCAGGGGTATCATACATATCCATGTTGACACAAGAGATAACACTCCGATATCCATAGTCAATGGATTTACCTAAGACACTCTTTTTGAAGAATCCATGCTTCAATTGGACAAGACTCTGACCATACTTTCTGATATTGAGTAATGTCTGCTGAATCATGAATTTGGTATTATGTGCCATAGAGGGAATCGGACTTCTCTGATAGAATTGAGCATAACGAATCAAATCGCAATACCACTTATCAATATCCGGAGTCTTTTCGATTCCAGATACAGTCTGAATCTCCCTATAGAATACCGGAATGACCAACCACTTTGTGATGACAATGTCTTCCTTCTTATAGGAAGCAAGAAGTTTCACTCTCTGGTCTCTGATACGAGAAGAGTTTCTCTTCCATTTAAAATCATCCCAATGATCAATCAACCAGTCAATACCAGTAGCCTCAGGATCATAATTGGGTTCTGTCTCCAGAATCTCTTTGATCTGTCCATCCTTGTCAACACTCCAAGATCCCTGTCCAGCTACAATCTTGGACATGGTATTCTTAGGAATGACGTTGGATAGAATCTGGTAGATATAAGGATGAAACACTCTGGTACCGATATCAATATAAGAGAATTTCGTCCTTCTCTCATCCGGCGTCACACCAAAAATATAGGGGGAGAATACACCATCAGAAGTGAATACTCCTCCTCTTTCTTTGGCAGTTGCATTGGTAACTGGGATCATCTTATTTCTCTCGGCATTGAATTCAATAAACTTATCCGTGATGATGTCAATGTACATGGGAGAATCATCAGATCCCGCAGTAGGGTTCTTTACACCCTCTAAGGCAGCAACAGTAGAATCCGGAACGAAGTCTTCTGTCATTTTCCAAAAATTCTTCATTTGGAGTTTCCTCCTATATGAGATTTCTTATACGATCATTTAGAATCTTGTCCAAAATGAAGAAAAAAGAAGGTACCATAATTCTCAATAAATGTCGAGAGATTGTGGTACCTTCTTTTTTGAAGAGTGAAGCGACATGGATCTTTTTCCTATATTCAATTTTCTAGATATACGAAAGGATATTGAATATATATAGATCACCTTTCTACTCTTTACAAGGAATTGGATTAGAAGATCAGGTCATTCTTCATGAAGCTCGTAAAACTATAAGGAACCGGATCTGCTTTATAATAGTATCTCTTCAATCTTTCTTCTGCAGCCCTCCATGTGTACTCAGCTCTCTCACGATGGTTGTTAGTTACGGTATTGGCATACTTTACCCTGATATTCGATTGACTATTCTGATCATTCATCTCAAGAATCTTCTGAGGGAGATGGACATCATAGAGAATATTGAGAAGAAATTGGAATTCTTCTTCGGTGACAAATTTGATGGCCCGATATCCTTCCAATTTTTGAAGTTCCGGAGTCATTGCAAATGCTCTGGATTTGCTTCCAAAAATATATGCCTTCATATGACCTTCATCAAACTCAAAGATATGCGTCAAGAGATTCATCATCTCACTCAAAGTTTCCGGACTTCTCCTATCCTGAGACTTAGCATCATGAACCTTGATAACCATCTCATCTGGACTGCATAAGGTATTATAGAAGAATCGGTACATCATCATGGTCGAGAAGATATGGTCATCCATCGTGAAATACTTCCCCAACATGTCATGAGGTCTTGGTACAAAGACTGGTTTCCAGAATACTCCATCTGGTTTCAGAGATCGATTCCCTTGCTCCCAGCATGTCATAAAGAAGTGACAAAACTTTGCTCCATTGTATGTCCCAAAGTATGGGGCATAATAATAGTGATAGGTCTTCATCTTGTATTAGATTACTCCTTTCTTGAGAGATAAAAGATTCTATCAACCAGGACCAAACTTCTGGTTGATAGAATACTCACCAAGCCACTTGTAATAGCAATTGCCAATATCGATTCGATTGTTGGATCGATACTCATTCTTCTTTCTGGTACAGAGCATCTCCTCTAGAGAATGTACCGTATAGTCGGGACTACGATTTCCCAATGCCATCTCATAACAGTCTTCTCTTGCCTTATAGACAACATCCCGATTCCATACATGCTTATTATAGAGATCCATAGAGATAATCTCAAATCTGGTATCACACTTCTGATCCCATAAGAGAGTATGAACTCCAAAGAGATTCAGATCTGTACATTTCCATCTCTTTGGAGAATTCACAAACTTTATGGTTTTTTCAAGCTTTGCTTTCAGAGCTGGTTCCACCATGAATTTGAAAGTTATCTTCTGCTCTGGTAGTGGCAATACCGGGCCAAACAGAATACAGGTCTGCAGATAGTCAATAATACCACACAATGCATGATCAAAGACATTCTCTATATCCAGATACTCTTTTGAGTTATGATACATTATACCAGGATCAAAGTCCCATCGTATTGATACAATCGGAATCTCAGATAGACCATTCTGCCAATAAGCCTGATAAGCACCCGAAGAACCATTCTTCACAAACTCAATCAAGATATAGAAGGTCTTCTTCGCACTGAGGCTAATTGACTTCATATAGAATTCTTGATTCCGTATATGAGGTTCATGCTTCTTCAGAATCTCATTCAGATCATCTAGACTCTCTGGTAAGGGAGTATCGACCCCACCAAACATCTTAACGCTTTGCATAAAAGTGTTATAACGCCTCCATTTCACCTTCCAAGATAGGGGCCTCTACAGCTGACTCCAATACACCTCCTTATATCACTATAATCCTATCTTGTCTATCTAAATCATATATGGTTTTATTATTTTATCTGAAGTAAGTCTCTCTTATAGTATTACCTAGATGAATATATTTACAAGTGGAGCGTAAGCGAAACGGCTCAGATGAATTCATACACTATATCCAATCTACCTGGAGGCAATACCGAGTTGTCTAGAAAACTTGTCAGACATGGACGAAAGCGGAGCGGCGATTTATGTGCCTGGAACGCAGTGCAAGGTCATAAATCGGTAGTACCATGTCTGGGGGTGTGGGGTGATGTACCCCCACGCGCCTAAGCGAACGAAACGAAGTGTAGTGAGTGTGGCAAGACTTTCCTATAAAAATTTAAATCGATATTAGGTGGAAGCTATTCCTAGCGGACACCTAATATCGCACTCATAAACTAAAGTTGTGATCTTCTTCTATATAATTCTTATTATAGAAGAATAATTTTGGCGGAAGGTTTTGAAGATTCATTGAAACGCTGGCTTTTACGTTTCCGACACTACGTGTCTCCAACTAGCCAGCTGGGGTATTTCTTTCTAAAGAGAAAGAAATACAAGGTAAAAGATTAAAGATAGGAAAACGGAAAAAGTAAACGAAACCAGTGTATCAAGATGTTTACGATACCAGTTATAGTATATGCTCCTAATACTAGAGTATTGACCTTCCGCCCCTATTCAATCGTTGCGCGGTCCGTAAAAATTTATTACACCTCTTTCTCCAATGAAATACGAGGATTTTGAGTATAATAAGATTTTGGACCCTATTTCAAAAATGATTTCCCAAAATAAAATCTGCAAGGCCTTTGCAAAAAATGTTGAGATGATGTCCTCCAACTAAAAGATGAAATTAAAAAGATACCAAAATCTCATTATATCTCTTATGAGACATGCGAAATGAGATTTTTTGAGTGAGCAAAGATTTTTTATGTCGAGTTTTAGCATACCTTCTCTGAGAGCCTTCTATATCTGCTCTGAGAGAAGTCGATTTGCTCTAAAACCGTTTGAGACTTTTGAAGGTATTTCATCTTCATATGACTCGGTATATAGGCTTATCCTAGAACTCACTAATAAAATTCATCCTGGAGGTAATGAATACAATGGCAAGCGAATTTAATTATTACGCAGTCATGGAAGATACCTCACCAGCTGGGTATAATACACGCTCGAATATGGGCGTTCAAGAGAATGTCGTGCATGGAGAAACGAGGTCTCTTCGGTTCCGTGCATGTCTTCAGAGTTTTGGAAGACGAAATCGGAATGGAAGATTGTGGAGAGCTGATATGATGAAGAAAGCTCTGGCAGCTCCTACCATTGTCGAACTTATCCAGAAAGGTGACTTTGCTGGAGAGAATGGTCATCCCATTGCTCAGGTTGGTGAAACTTCTATTTCCAGAATTGCTACGATTGATCCTAACAATGTGTGTCATCGTATCACTGCATTGGAATGGAGTGGAGATCTTGTCTATGGTACCGTAGAGACGATTGATGATATCAATGGTCCTGGTGCTAAGTTGATGAGATCCATTATGCAAGGTATGGAACCTGCATTCTCTGTGAGAGCATTGGTACCTCAGAGAAAGAATGCGGATGGTACCTGGGATGTTACTGGAGTAGGTAGAGTGATTACCTATGACAGAGTATTCCTTCCTTCTCATATGGAAGCTTATAGAGACCAGAATGTGGATATCAAGATGGTCACTCATGACAATACCTATCAGCAGGTATTGGAAAGTTTTGTCTATCCCTATATCTCTTCTCATAGTGATAGAGTGAAGTATGCTACTGACAATACTCAGGTAGCTATGGAGAGTGCACATTATGATCCTAAGTCTGGATTGTATAGTGTGAATACTTCTGACAGAAATAGAAGCAGAGTATTCGTTCCTATTGAGAAGAGACTTCAGAAAGAGATGAATGATCTCCTGAAGAATCTGTAAAAACGAAGAAAAAATAAAGGCCCTTGGTAAAAGTAAGATTTTTACATCTTATACTCTACCAAGGGCCTTTTATAGCCTCCTTTTCTTTTTCTTTACCAGAGATGAAGACCGGCTTTCCGATCCTCTTTCATCTGGTTCTTCGCCTTAATGAAATAATCCATGATGTTAGTATCATACATGGATATTTCGTGATAGGTTGCAGTCGCGATGGCCTTTTTGATCCACCCTTCCGGATTTTCGGCATCGATAAGGAAAAAGAGATCCTTGTGCCCTTGCATTCCTATCTCCTTTTCTCTTTTCAAAATGTCGATCAACGTATCCACAATGACAAATGAATCAATGGATTTCATTTGCCCCGGAAGAAACATATTTTCTCTCATATTATTTACTCCTTTCTTATTAAACCCGTCCGATTTTCCGGATGATGTTCATGCCGTCTCCAGGTTTAAGGCCCAGAAGCTTTTCAAGCTTTACGACGGCTGTATAGTTTTCATATCCGGTCGTGTACACGTTTTCGCTGTTTCCATATACAACATTGATCTTGGTATCATCCCCAAGATCAAACGTGATGGATTCGACGAAACCGAAATCTCCCTGGTCGAGGACATATTCATTGACCGGAATAATCCTGTCACCGATCTTCAGGGTATAAGCATACTCAGATTCAGACCAGTCTTCACTGAGTGCTGATTTCGAATCCATTGAGATGGAGAATGCATCCGCTTCATCGTCATCGTAACGATGAGCATATCTCATCTCCGAGCACATTTCAATGAGCTCCTCCTCAATAAACGCTTGAAGACTATAAATAGAGAAGGATCGGCATCCCAGTCTTTTTGTCAGGATGTCGACGTGCTTATCGGATTTAAGGTCGTAGGCCTTACCCCCGAAGTGAATACTGGCTTCGAAGTCAGTATTATACGTATCGTCGGCAGACCCAACTACCTCCAGCCGGCAACATTTTCCGTTCTGGAGATACACCATGTCGGTAAATTTAACCCTGATGTAAAACTCGGGATAATGTTCAGTGCCATCGAGGAACTGAACTTTCCGAGTTTCAATATAACGGATACCCACAGTTTTAGTTTTCATTTTTATCTTTCTCCTTTTTTGATTTATTAACCAAGATTATCCAGATTCAAAGAATCGAAGAGAGCGATTGCTTTTTCAACCTTTTCGGAAGAGACAGTGATATCTTCACCACTCTCTTTCTGGATGATGGCGATGATTAAGGGACGGATGGTATTGAGCATCTCTTCGACTCTATCATAGTCTCTCAGTACCGCATTGGTATTTTCCTCGATCTTGCGAATTGCTTCATCCGCTTCTTTGAAACTCCCATACTTGATACCAAGCATCCGGCATTCATGTTTAGTCTCTTCACAGTTTTTGATTATTTCTTTCCGATTCTTTTCCAGAGTCCATTCTGCTGCCATGAACCGGACGATCAGATTGTTAATATCGTTGATATTCATATGAAATCTCCTTTGTGATTTATTTTATTTCTGCTTCCATACTGAGATAAAAGGTTCCATCTTCCTCTTATCTTACTAAAATAATATATTGAGATTCACCATGGACTTTTCGAAAAAGAAATGGGTATATTTGAGGTTGTATCTATCCTCAAATATACCCATATAAAGATTAATCTTCGGGATCAATGAAAGAATCCGGATCAAGACCAAAGTCTTTCTCACTGAATTCAATATCCTTCAGATCATCGACCGTGAGATCATCAGAATCCAGATCTTCATCATCAATATCTTCAGTAGACTCAGTGGTCAATACTGGGATATCTTCTGTATCTTCTGTATCATCATCTGCATGAAGATCAAAGAAGGATTCGATCCCGACTTTCCTTCTCTTATCTTCCTCTGTGATCAAAGAATCTTTAAGATCCTTGATCTCATTCTTCAATTCTTGCACCATAGTATAAATCTCCTCTTTGGTATAAAATTGTGATTCTATAGAAGTTGCGATGGTACAATCTAGAGGACCAATCGGATTAATAACATCGGAATACACAGATTCTGTATCTGAGTTATTTCTCTCTAATTCCATAATCAGTATACATCTCCTTCACAGAAGTCTTTTTATTAGATTCTTGAAGGAGATGTATAATTTCATCTCTAGATTAGTTTTCCTCTGTCTTAGTAGGATCTTGGACAAGAAGATCCTTCATAGATTTAAGTACCTCATAGAATTTGGTATCATAGGCATATTCATCCCCAATTAAAGAATAGAATTCAAAGTATTGAGTCAATTCCTCATTGGCAATCATCTTCATATCGGGATTATTCTTCAGATTGACTGTGATAACGGCTCTACGATTATGGAAAGAATATTCCATAGGAGACATTTCATCCTTGACAATTCTATCAAGTTTCCCGATAAGATCATACATCTCATTGTATACAGCAAGCTCCTCTTCTGTCATGGTATGCTTGCTGTTTTTATAGAGATTGGACAAGAAAGAATCCACGGAAGGAAAGAAAGACACACTCTTAGCCTGAGGAGTAGCCAGAATATTGAAGGTTCTCTCACCTCCAAGAATCATATTGGAGAGTCTCTCCATAAGCTTACGATGATGATTACAAAGCTCTTCTTTGAGATAGAGAGACATCCGAGCTACATAGATATTCTTTCTTCCTTTCTCATTCAGATCATACAATTGTCTGGTAGCATCTTGATATCCAGAATGAATCATCGGAATGCTATAAGGATTCGACTCATCTGGTTTGAGATCATCATCTCCAAAATTCTTAAAGACCCAGGGATAGGTATCCGGCTTCAAAATCGTATCTTTGGAGAGATATTCATCTCCAGAGAGATTGGTATTCAGAAATTTGGAGGAATCCAATTTGACATTGGTAATGACAAAGAAAGGATCCACGAAGGGAGTCTTCTTGTCCGGATACTTCTCGTTGTATTGCTCATTGATTCTCTTATTGATTGCATCGATATAGGCGATATCGCCCAAGCAACCTCTGTAGAGAGTATACTGATCCAAAAGAATTTCACTCATAAGATCAAGATCCCTTTCTTTCAATAAAAATAAAAAAAGATGACTCTTTTTCTATATAGAGAGATTAGAGTCATCTATCATATGGTGCTGAAGATGGGAGTTGAACCCATATGGTATCACTACCAAGAGACTTAAGTCTCTTGCGTATGCCATTTTCGTCACTTCAGCATAGGATAAGAATTACTCAGGGCTGTTACATTTTGATGTCATTTAACCTATTTAGGCACCCTTAAAGAATTACTTAGAAGAATAGAACCGCTTACTTCAGATTGAAGCCATCGGTATTGGGAGTCGCATTGTCGATCTCATCCATGATGGAAGCCATGCTCTGGATAGACTCATCGATATTCTTCTGAGCCTCTTCGACAGAGACAGCAGCAGGTTCATCTTCGAGATCCTCAACATTGACCGAGTCCTCCATAACGGTAGGAGCTTCAGGCTCTTCATCGGGTTCCGCATCGACTTCCTTCTCGGGGAAGATCTTGTCCTTGACAGACTTACCGGTCTTCACCAGAGCATCACGGAAGTCGTCATCAACCAGAGCAGCAACACCGATACCGGCAGCGGCAAAGGCCAGAGTAGAGAGAATCTTTTTCATTTCGATTTACCTCCAATTTGATATAGATTTCTTTTCGATACAGGAGAGATATTCTCTTGTATCTTATCATGAAAATAATATACAGAGATTACTCGTCTTTCTTATAAGGATTCCCACAGCTCATTTTCCCTTCGGTGCATCCACCACGAATACAACCAGGACCAGCATTCGCAAAGAGGGTAGGAGCTACTTCTTTACATTGCGTCAGCATCTGCCAAGCAATGTTACGAATTTCAGCCTGAGCTCTATTGCAGCATCTCAGTGTAAAGAAATGACGAAGTTCTCTTGCATTCATGGTAATCACCATATTGCAAGTGCAAGCATTCGGCAATACCGCTCTTGCATTCTCATTGGCAATCTTGGAATACTTATTGAATGCATTCTTGAATTTATCATTCCCCATAAAGAGAATCTTGTAGATGCTGATCTGATCATTCTCTTCATAGTTCATGAAGTCAGACTCAGGATTGATGTAAGGATATCCTTCAGAATACCATTTCTTTTCCAGAGTGGCATAATAGGGCATATGCTCCTCATTCTCAGGAATCTTAATATAGTCCTGATCACCAAAGAGCTCGTCTGTATTCTCACAGATAAAATAGCTGAGTAGCATAAAGAGAATCCGATCCCGAATGAGGATATAGTCCTTCTTGGATTCTGCAATTGCATTGACGAAAGCATCATCGATTGCATACTGCATTTTCTCTCCAGTGTAATTCCCAGCAAGATTTGTATTGGGATGATGGAGAGGATACTCAATATACTCAGGAACTCCAACTTGGAAATCGCTGAAGTTGATGTATCTCTGTGACTGCACAGAGAAACTGGCAATACGATGACGAGTGATCTGAGCGAGACAAGATCTTGTCATATCCGTAATAAGGAATGTGAAAGATGCGTGCTCGATCGGACTCTCATGACCATATCCTTCCAGATGAGAGAGATACCGAGATACCTCTTCATCCGTAAGAGACTCCCAGATCTTATCCGGTTCCGTATTGGAATAGCAGAGCTTAGCTGCCAAAGCAACCACTTTCTCAGGTTCCGGAGTGTGAGCAATCAGAGTAGCTTTCGGATACACGACTTTGATCGGTTCCATGGTATTTTATTCCTCCTCAGAAACATCAGGAGTGTTATCCACAGAAATATCCTCACCGATATCAGGGATATCCGGGATATCATTCACCAGGGTCTGATCAGGATCACCATTGAGATCGATTCCATTGATAAACTCTTCATCTTCGGTATTCTCTTCAGAAGGATTCGCTTCCTCTACTTCCTGAGGAGTATCATTCGCATCCTCAGGAGGATTCTGAATCAGATCTTCCAGGCGAACACCGGTAGGAATGATCGTATTGGCATTGGGATCCATCAAATCCTTCATAGGATCAACCAGCGCTCTACCATTGTAGTTGAATTTCCGAGAGTCATCTTTCAGAAACCCCTCAAAGAAACTCATGGTATCACTGGAAGTCAACCCGAAAGAGTTGGAAGGAATCTGAGTTCCATCCAGACTATAGAAGTTGATCTCATTGCTGGAGCGAATCATATTGCAGAAGCGATTGTAGAGACCAAAGGCATAATAAGCAATGACCTGAATCGCATCCGACGGGAAGAGATAATCACTGTGCTCATACAGCACAATCTGAGAAACCGCTTGCTGATAGGCATCCAACACAATCGGAGGATAGACAACCTTTTCAGGGTCATCCGAGGGATTGGCCGGAATGGAAACCGACGGAGGAAGCATACCGAAGCGAGTATGAGCAACCTCTACCAAGGAAGCTGCTTCCTTGATAATGACATCCATATCCGGAGTTTCTTCCTTGGACTTGACATTGGTAAGCTCTTTGAGAATGAAGGTCATCACAATATCATCGATATAGTTTGTAAGCACCAATACATCGGTGGCTTTGCGGATCTCATTCAGCTTGGCATAATCCTCGTGGCAGATCCCCAGCTTAACCAGAGCTGCTGCATAATTCAGACTTTCCTTCTCCATCTCCATGATGTGAGGATAGACCTGATACGGATTGCGAATAGTGCCGAAGTAGGACGACACAGTGGAATACTTATTGAAAGCATCCGCGATGATGTCTCTGCCAATATTGGTAGTCCCATCAAAGCAACCTGTGACCGTCATAATCGTTTTAACACCCATTATTATTTCCTCCTTTATAGAAATAAAATTCGGATTACTATTTTGCTTTTCATGACTTAGGAAATCAAAATAAGATACTATATAGAAGAAACATGAGATCTATTCCTACTATATAGTATCGAATCTTTAAAATTTATGCAGAGGTAGTGGTATCCTCATATCCTCCAAGAAGTGTGACTTTCACTACAGGAACGAGAATATCTGCATTCTTAGACATAACACACTTGACTTCGGATACTCGATAAGAGCCACCCTTATCAGAAAGCTCTGCGTCGGTGAAGCTCATAGAGATTTCCATATTGGGTTTGAATGCATCCAGATCCACAGCGGTGAATTCACACTCTGCTTGTTTGGAAGCTTCCTTGATACTCATAGCAAGAGCATCCCCATTGCTGGTACCATCTGTATTGGAATATACCTTGGTATTCTCACCCATTGCAGTGGTAGTGGCACCGGTCTCATAGGTACTCTTCTCACCAGTAGCGCTATTAACCACCATCATGTTACTACCAACTGTCTGAGTAGCTACCACAGAAGGAGTCGAGAAATGCATAGCATTCTCTTCCAGATTCACATGATACTCTTCTCCATCTTTGAAGCATCCACAGCAAGATCCATAGGAGTCTGATTCGTTATTGACAGATTCCACGATGGTTCTTCTTGCATCTCCACCAACCCATGCAGTGCATTTGGCATTCTTATTCAGGATATATCCTCGATCTGTATCGAAGAATACCAAGGTACCACAATCGTTTGTATTGTAGTTATTGGTCACCCAGGAGATTGCCTTAACTGCACTATAGGGAGGAATGATGATCTGCTCATAGGTCTGCTCCACAGTAGGAGGACTACACAGAATATTAGAAAGAGAAGCTTGGTTACATATCCAGACGACAGCATCAATCGGAGTGGTGTCTTGTAAGACTCCATTGACAGTATTCTTTGCATTGAATAAGAATTCCTCATTATACAAAGCTACTCTCGTAGTAGTCATATTCGACAAGTCTGATTGATTGTCTGCCTCTTTCTCTTCATATTCTTCAATCTCTTTTACATTGGTAGCCACCGATGCTTCATCTGAGAATACATAGAAGTTACCTTCTATTGCAGATTCCCATCCGAGACCAGAATGATCTTCTGAAGAGTCATCTTGTCCTTCACCATTCATACTGATTTCATCATAGGCTTTTTGTAAGTCAATATAAGCTCTGACTTCGATATTCTCTTCTTTCATATGACGGAATACAGCATTTGGAATGGTAATTGTCAGCTCAAAGTAAGGTAAAAACATTGTGTCATAGGGTTTCTCTATGACAATTTCAGAAACGTATTGAGGGTCTATTTCTTCAGAGCTTCCATTCACATCCAAAGTGAATTTATTCACTCGGTAGACACACGCTTTGAATTGGGATTCACCTGCCATAATGTAAGAAATCCCTCCATTTCTATTAGGAAAATCTTAATGGAATGTCAGAATTGAATAAAAAAGAAAGCTCCCCATGTTCTTATATGGTAAAGAAACATAGGGAGCTTTAAGGGGGTAGATAGCGGGCATAGGAGTCATAATACGGAAGCAGAAAGAGATATCATTATGAAAGGAAGTCATGTCATTGCCCATGATGAATATTCAACCGGAAAGGAATCGGCATATTCATTGCTATCTCTACCAAAATAATATATAGGAATAATTCTTTTTCTCATACTCAATATACTAGGCCGAAAAACACTGCCTTAAATGATGAAGGTAGGTGATCATTAAATATGGCCCTAACTAGCATTTCGGCTCGAGAATTTCAGTCTGCATTATTGGAGATATCGACGGATATCACCTGGAAGGATACCTATCGAGCACAAGAAGGCGAAGATAGCGCCTACTACTTTTTGATTGACAAATACTTGGCAGCTGCTAGATTGCTGCTTGGAAAATACTCTTCTACTACATTGAATGTCTATCTGGATTACGATAAGACGAAGTTTGATAACTTCATTACTTCATCCAGTAACAACGGTACCATGACAAAGGAAGAAGCTGCGGCATTCCGTACGATGTATAACTACGTCGAGCATAATGACTATTACAGGATGCTGAATGGTCTTCCAGCTATGGGAGCATTGGATGAGTATCTCGTATATCCAGATGGATTTTATGATCCTCTTACCAGTAACCACTATGAAAAGATCACACGAGTAACTGCCTTGGAAGATATACCAACATATCCTTCGTATGTATCTCCCTATCCCACTGATACCACTTTCAAAGAAGGAGAGACATACGATATCTTGGCAGAAGCGAATAATCGTTATCGTATCTCGATTATCAATCTCAATAGACCGATTGATGAATTCTGGATCGATAAATCAGATACCGCTCTGAGAATCTTCCAGGTAAACTCACAAAAGAGAATCCCGGTGCATAAATGGAGTAGCGTTGATATTCTTCGATGGGAGACTACCGATGATTTTACCAATTTCATTGCGGAGCATTCCTCGGATCAATATCAATATCTTCAGCATATGACCACCAAAAAGATTCGTCCTTATGTAGCTCGTCTTGCTGATCGATTTGCTCTTCTCTATTGCCCGACATCGGATCCTGAAAACCTTTCGAATGACTTTAAGGATGCCTATGAGAAAGCGAGACTCATGATGATCTCTGTCTTCTATACAGAAGGTCTTCGTCAGAGGGAAGGACGTTACTATGAATCCTTCATTGCAATGTCCATTCTCTTTATGGCCCTCAACTATATGAATTACAAATATCTCGATGTCGATATTGACAGAGACTTCTACGATTTGGATTCATTGAAGTTGATTTATGAAGCCTATGGAGTTCCTTTCTATGAGGATATTCCTCTTACCTATCACAAGAGAATCGTTAAGAATATTAACCGACTCATCAAGTATAAGGGATCCAATAAAGTCTTCGTAGAGCTTTGTGATCTATTCGATTATGATATCCTTGGTATCTATCAATACTATCTCCTCAAAAAGAGAAAGTTTGATACCAATGGAAATCCGATTACCGTCTACAAACAGAAAGAGGATGTTGCTGGTAATCTCCAATATGAGACTTACAAGCAATTCAAAGCCCTGTATGACTTGAAAACCTATCCGAATAGTCGCACAGGAGTTCCTGCTAAGTTTATCGCTCAGGCAGGAAGAACCTATGAGATTCTGGATGAGACAGATACTCGATATGCCATTCGTGGTACTGGTAGTGCCATCTATTGGGTAGCGAAGAATGATCAGGTTATGACTGTATCGGATGCTACTCATGTAAAACTCTTTATCTCCAATGCGGTGGATACTTATAACTCCTATGAGGATATGAATACGCCTGGAGCAGAAGTATCTCACTGGAGACTTCCTGCTGGTACTACATGGGAGATCAATGAATATCCTCCCACTGGTGTAGATCGTACTGGGTATAAAGAAAGCTGGGTATGTATTACCCGTGAGTCTACCAATCCCATGTATGATGGTAAGATCTATTATGTGAAGCTCAATGCTTCTGCCTATATGGATGATTATGAGTATCTGAATGATGCAAATGGATATCGGATTCCCATCATGATAGAAGACTCAGAAGCGATGTATGATGTGTCCTTCTTGAAGTCTAACATTGAAGAGAATCCCTATAATAACATGAGTGACAAGGATAACTACCTTGGATATCATGAAGTCGTTGATATTGACGATTACTGGTTCGATGATACTGATACCAGAAATACCATGTATAATAACGACTATAACTACATCGAGACGAAGTATATCGGTGTGCAGCTGACATTTGATCTCTGTGAATTGGTATATGAATCATGCTACTTCATGGGTATGCTCAGAGATAATAAGGAGTCTACCTATCCTCTGATGATTTCTCATGATCGTATGGGCATGGATGTCCCTCTGTGGGATTTTGTCTTGTATGTATTTGCAGCAATCTGCAAGAAGAATGGATATCCTGGTGTCATTCCTCATGAACCCTCTAAGGTAGCTCGTATCTATGGATACAACTATAAAGGAATTTTCCAGATATTGAAAGAAACCTCGTTACAGGGTCTTCAGATTAAGAAAGACTTCTACGATGAGGAGACTGGTCAATATATTGGTCAATTCAATAAATTCAATATCGCCATTGGTAATACCGAGTATCATGGAGATACCATTCAAGACTGGGCTTCTTTGGAGAAGCATCTGCAAGAGACCCAGGAAGGAAAAGAGCTCTATACAGAATTCATTCAGTCTCTGGATAAACTCGTTATCTCGGATATGGCCAGTGTTGATGTAGCCTATTGTACCATGAAGGATGTCATGGAGAAGATCAATTACTTCTTAACAACTTCTGCCAATAGACTGGAATATCAGGCATGGTCTCAGCTCTTCCATATTGTCTATTCCACAGAATTGATTGACGATGTATTTCGTAAATCAGATGGTACGATTGCGGAAAGCTTCATGGATCTTCTGGAGGATTCCAATCCTCTTATGTGGTCTAGACTGGAGAATAATGATTCTGAAACCGATTTGAATTTTGAGATTAACTATTGCCTGGTGCAATTGGAGAATCTCTGTAGCGAATTGAAGTATATGGAATTCATTGATGGTGCTGATATTGACATCATCACTGAGTATCTGTATAAGATGCTTCGCTATTTCAAATCTGCTAAGGTAGACTTGGTAGACTTTGATCTGGTATTCAGAATCACCAATCGTACTGAGAATATGCTGAAGCTTCTTGCGGATCTGGATGTTATCGTTCATAAGACCTATATTGACGATCCTCATCTGACCGTAGTGGATGTGGTGTGGAAGCAGCTTCTGAAGAATCATATCTATGATAGAGACTTCGTCTTCTACTTTACAGATTACATCACACAAGAGATGCATCTTGAAAGACTTCCTGATGATCACTTTGAGACTACTGAGAGTATCGAAGATCAGATCGAAGGTATGCTTCAAGATGAGATTAAGAAAGTAACTCATGAATCCTCTATGTATGAGCAGCTTCCCTATAAGGATGATATTGAAATTTATAAAGAAGCTACCACTGGTAAGGGAGTCATTGAGACGATGAACTTTACCGATGCTCTGATTCTTTTGGAGAGTCATACAGAAGAGGAAGAAACTCCCTAAGTATTTTTATATCAGAAAGGCTTCTATGGAATTTCTCTATAGAGGTCTTTCTGATTTTTTATTTTTAAAGATTGAAATGGGGATGATCCGAGTACCTTAGGTTAAATCCATAGGAAAGGAGATCACAAGATTCATATGGAAAAAGCATATTTTGGTATGAATACACTCCGTGTGACATATGGCCCTCATGGGAATAAATCCCACAAGAATTCTTGGGCTATTGACCTCGGTGGTGCAGATACCGGAATCGACCCTTTTTATGCTCCCTATACGGGAATCGTCCGTAGACTGAGATCCAATTCGAATGAATTGTGGTTTGAGTCTTCCGAACCTGTCCAGTGGGCTGATGGTACCCAGGACTATGTAACCATCATGATGGTCCATGCCAACTCTGTACCGGTAGCATCTGGTCAGACTGTGAAGCAGGGTGAGCATCTCTACAATGAAGGTACCAAAGGAAATGCCACTGGTAACCATATCCACTTCGAAGTGGGTAAGGGTAAATTCGTTTCTCCCTATGGCTGGTATGACAATGGCAAGGGTGACGATGGATCCTCTGTGTGGAATATCTACAATCAGGTGGATCCTACCAGAGTATTCTTCCTGAAGAAAGATACCAAAATCATGGCCGTTGGTTCAGATAACACCACTGGTGCTTCTCTGAATTGGAAGGTGGATGATGGTACCACTCCTGGTACTCTGGAGAAAAATTCGTATTTCACCGTCGGTGTTGGAAATATGGAGTATTTCAGCACCACGGATGTCAATTCGAATCTGGGATATCTGGAGAATGGAAGAACCTACATTGCCTATGACTCTTATGTGGGATCTGATTATACCTGGTGGAGATTCCGTCATCCTGATGGGAATCTCTATTGGACTGCCATGATCTGGAATCGCTGCAGTGCCTATGGTACCATTGCGGAAACCAAGATTGATGGTAAGGTGGCAGTGGCTTCTTCTGAGACTGCTCTGTATAATTCTCCGGATCCCTTCAATGTCGCCAATTCTGTCTTGCCTTCCAATAGTCGGACTCCGATCTATTCTCAGGCGAATCTGACTCTGTATAATAAGACCTGGTATAGCATCCAGGTAGGTGGGAAAATCTATTGGGTTCCTTCCGATAGTATCAGTATTGAAGATACATCTTGGGAAGATCTGCTGACGACTCTTCCCTCTGGTAGCACTCTGACCACCATTGTGGATGGCGTCTACTATTATTCGGAGCCCAATCCGAGTAAGGCAATCTCTCAGCTGCAGTTGGGTACCACACTCACTGCTACCAGACAGTCTTGGACTGGCATCATGAATTACAATTGGTATGAAGCGATGCTGGAAGATGGGACTCTGGTCTATATTGTGGTCAACGATACCCAGGTCACTCTTACTAAGGGTGGTGGAGGAACTGTGGATCCTCCGACAGATCCTGGTGACTATACCACCGAGATTACTGGTATTGACGTATCGAAATACCAGAGTGATATCAACTGGGATCAGGTGAGAGGAGACCCTCAGAATATTCAGTTTGCATTCATTCGTGCTGTCTCTACTCGAGATGCAACCGCTCCCTATGTGGATGAATACCTGATTCAGAATATGCAGGGTGCTCAGGCTGCTGGTATTCCGTATGGTGTCTACATTTTCACATACGGTGACAATGAAGCTGAGATTGATGCAGAAGTGGATCTGTGTATCAATCAGCTCTCTGGTTTCAATGTCACTTATCCGGTGGCTTGGGACTTTGAGGCAGATAACTTCAAGGATACTTCCAAGAAGGAATACAATACAGATCTGATTCTGTATGCTCTGAGAAGAATCCAGAAGCGTGGATATCTTCCCATCTTATATACCTACTACAACATGATCAAGAATTACGTGAATTATAATCGTATTCTTGAGAATGGGTTTGATATCTGGATTGCAGACTATCGTGGATACAATGGATTTGTCAATGAAGGTGGTAAGTGTACCATCTGGCAGTATACCTCTTCTGGCAGTGTCAATGGTATCTCTGGTAGATGTGATATGGATACTTCTTATTTCGATTATCATCGGTATATCACCGACAATGGTTGGAATAATGGAGCTACTTCTCAGTGGCCTTCGGAAGAATTCTATGGATATCTGACCATCAATGCTTCCAATGCAGAAGCATTCCCGTATCCCTCTGTCAATGCAGAAGGCAATTACTTCCTGCTGAATGGCGCAAGCTATTCTGTCATTGGTAAGTGCACTTCTGAGATTGAAGGATACACCTGGTATCTGATCAAGGACAATAACCTGATCCGGTATGTGCCCTTCCTTGGAGATCGTATGACTCTGACAGAAGGGAACTTCATCACTTCCAGTTATCGTTTCTATAAGACAACTACGAAAACTTGGTTGTCTAACTATGAGACGATGGAATACTTCGATGAACCCAATGTCAATACTCAGCTGGGTTATCTGACAAGGAATAGCCCCTATGAAGTATTTGGTATTCTGGTGGATGTGGTCAATGATTACAAGTTCGTCATCATCAAGATGGACTCTGGCTATCATTACTGTGTCGACTTCTCGAAGGATGATAAGTGCTTCCTCTATGAGAGTGAAGACAGATATCCTCTGGATACTGTCCAGTCTGGTACCAAGCTGACCACCAATCAGGAATGGATTGGGTATTGGGAGATCCCCTCTACCTATGACAATAGTCCTCTGGAATTCCTGGATCCTGGAAAATACTACGATGTCGTCGGTAAGCTGAAATATCAGTATGACCGAAAGACATGGTATGCCGTCAACATTCCGGATGTGGGAATCTACTATGTCATGGATGATGGCAAGAGCACCATCGTCCAGAATCAGTATAACATTCCGTATGACTATCAGCCTGTCGAGAATACCAATATCGAGATCTGTGCTGCTACCAATGGATATACATCCTGCGATGAATCTTCCACCGGTACTCCTCTGGTCATTGATAAGGTATACTCTGTCTTTGGTAAGATTACGGATTCCTCTGTGTCTGGTGAATGGTACATTATCATTCAGAATGATGCAGCTGTGTATGTCAAGAATACTGAGAATGCTACTCTGATCTATACTGGAGAAGCCTATCAGAGAACCGAATGCACAGATTATTTCATTCCGAATGCAGAAGCTACCTACTATGACAGTCCTTCTACCAATCCGGATGCTTCCACTGTCAAGGGTACTCTTGAGAAAGGTACTGTGATCAAGCTCAGCGCTAAGATCAATCGTACCATGGTTGGTGGTGTCTTCTATGCATTCACCATGAATGAACAGACATTCTACACCAATCCGGAAGCAGTGCAGAGCTTTGTCGGTACCTTTGATCTGGAGTATGAACCTCCTGAGATTGGATTCTATCTCCAGACTACTGTGGGTATTGACTATCGCTCAGTTCCTCATAACTATGCAGCTGCTATGGGTAGAGTGGAAGCTAATGTCCGTCTCCATGCTCCTCTGAAGATGAAGAATAGTGCTGATGGAAATACCTGGTGGGCAATTGCTTCCAGTAATCAGCAGTATGTCTTTATCATGGATGATGATACTCTGACTTCTGGGTATCAGTATACCATTGAGGATATGGACAGTAACTTCTATTGCACAAGTGAAACCGCCAATGTGGTGATCTACTCTCATTGTGCCACTGATCCGGATAGCGTCAAGGCGATTGTCGAAGCTCCGGCAGAAGTCCTGGTCTATGGTAAGGTAACTGACTTTGAATATCCGGAATGGTATGCTACCACTCTGGAAGATGGAACGGTTGGTTACATCTGTGCCAATGAGAATTACAAATTTGATTATCAATATAACATCTATCAGCTGAGTGACTATGCTCATGCTAGAGTGTCTCAGAAGGTTACTGTCTATGAGAGACCCTCTGTGAAATCCACCGTCGTGAAAGAACTTGATGTGGGCGAATACTCGGTTGAGTTTATGGTGGGTGGAGATGGTACTGTGGATGGTACCTGGCTGATGATCGATGATGATCAGTTTGTCCAGACTGGTTCTACTGTCACTCTGGTGTATATCTATCCTTCGAATGTCGTCTCTAAGTTCCTTGTGATTAATGTCACAGGCGCAGATGGACTGAAGGCATACACCTATGCAGATCCCGCAGCTTCTACCACTATCATTCCCTATGGCATTCAGGTGAAGCCTACTTCCACCTTTGAAGCCAATGGTCATACTTGGTATACTATCAATTATGCTGGTAGTGTCTACTATGTCATGAGTGATGATCCGAATATGACTCTGATGAATGTGTATGATCAGAATCCGGTTACTGAAGGATTCTGTGCACATGTATTGGCAGATGGTGTTCTGATCTATAATGATCCCTCTACGATGGAAACTTCTATCGAATTGGATAAGGATCAGTATTATCAGATCAGCTCTTCTCTGGTGGATGAAATCAACTCCAAATATTGGTATTCTCTCATCTTCATGGGCCAGGCCTATTATATGATGAAAGATCAGATCAATGTGGAATTCCTCTATAAATATCCTTCTACTCCGATGGATACTGGAATCTTCCTCCAGCCTCTGATCGATGACTACGAGATTGTCAATAACCCCATTGACAAGGAAGTGGTTGGTACGATCGATACTTCTACTTCGATTGAGGTATTGGAGAAATTGGATACCCAGTATGATGGTTGCACTTGGTATATGGTCCACTATAATGACCAGTATTCCTATGTCAATGTCAATGCTGATGGCACCAATGCTCGTATCTATGATGCAGAAGCAGATTCCTATCTGAGAGAGTTGAAGAAGATTCTGGCTAGTCTCCAGACTCAGAAAGAGTCTATTACTCAGCAGCAGGATTACATTGCTGAATTGAGCAATGCTCTGGATGCTATCGAGGAATCTACCAATACTCTGGCTACCTCTGTGAGCTCTACTATTGAGAATCTCCAGAAGGTGATTACCAAGATGGAAGAAGACGCCGCTGATGGCAATCCGTAAGTAAACCCTATTAAGACCCTCATGGATGATTGGATTCCATGAGGGTCTATTTTTACTATTCTAAAACATCCGGTTAATGCTATAGCACTTACAATGACTCTTTTATCCTATAAAAAGGAGCTGATATCAGCAATGAGTTCGATTCATTACATCAAAGACAAACTCGGTCTTCAGGATCGTGGGTTTGTCGAAGTGAGCGATCAGGTCGCTGTTGAAATGAAGCGCAGACACATCCCTACTTTTAGAGGAGTCCTCTATGAGAAGGATGAGTTTGGCAATCTTCTCTTTGTGAAAGAGAATACTGTGGTTCTGGGTGGTTCGATCAATGCACTGGAGAAACTCTTCGGTGTCTTTGCCGAATATCGTCCCAGTTCTTTGACCACACTGTATCGGAGTTCTCTGACCTTCCCGTCAGATCTGGCTTCTACCTACAACGATTCTTGGGAGAGAGATCATGATCATGAGTGCCACATCGCTCTGTTTGGTGTTGGCACTGGTGGCTGTGCTCTGGATATCTCCGCTGTCTATAAACCTGACTTCAAGCAGAATACTCTGAATACAGATGATTCTGTGGAAGAAGGTCAGACTGGTAACTGGATTCCTCTTCGCGTATCTCCTCAGGCAAGTCTGGATAGCCCTGGAGTTCTTCCGGGTACTGACAATGCTGTGGAGAGAGCGAAGTATCATTTCCGTCTGCCACTCTCTACCGAAACTGGTACCATGTATGGTTGGTATCTGAAAGAGTTTGAGAGTGAGCCCACCATCAAATCTCTGTGGAAGAATGCTCCGGATCTGTCTAAGGATGGTACCGAGATTACTTCTGACAGTGATCTGGCCACTGGTCCTGATGGTGTCGGCATCGAAAGCTTTGGTGAGGTTGTTATTCACATTTCTGCTGACGATGTCCGCGATTACTTTGTCTCTACTGGATCTACCGAAGTTCCTCGTTTCAACTCACTGGGTCTCTTCAGTGGTGTGAAGCGTGAGGCTGTGGATGGAGAGTATGCGGAATACTACAATGTCCGCCTTGTCTCTGTCGTCAACTTCGAGAATGTTGCCAAGAGACTGAAGACCGATTCTACATACGTTTATCGTATCTACTCAGCTCTGTAATCTTTATACCCTGATTATCCTGGGAATTATATTCTCTAAGATAATCAGGGTTTATTTTTATAGAAAGATCATACAAAATTCTTAAGTTTGCTGGTGTGTCCGAGTGGTTTAAGGAAGCAGTCTTGAAAACTGTCGGCTCGAGAGGGTCCGTGGGTTCAAATCCTACCACCAGCGCCATATACTTTCTATAGAGTCATTCAAGAAAACACCTAGGTTAAGATATACCTTAACGCAAAGCAGGTGAACTTGAATGGCTCTATATACATTGTCTGAGATGGTACAAGTCATTCTTGAGGATATCGGTATTGCCGATTTGCCTATTATCGAAACCGTTGGTATGGATAAGATCGTACAGAGATTGGAGAATTCTGCTCTGAAAGAATTCTCTGTGCGTTATCCCTATATCAAACACTTCGAAATGAATGATGAATGCCTTCTTCATAAGAATCAAGATGATGCCTTCTATAGCACCACAAAAGGAATTGATTATGTCATTCCTAGAGAAGAGTATGAAGGTCATCAACTCTTAGGTATTGCCAACATTGTCACCAATGCTGTATCTGGATATAATGATTCGTATATTCCCTATACGTATTCTTTCTCTCCGGATGCAATGATCAATATGTTTTCAGACATTCAAATGACTGCTGATCTTGGAAGAATGATGGCAAAATCTATGACTTGGGAATTCACCAAGCCCAATAAGATTCGTCTGTATAATGGATGGCTCTCTGGTAAGTATGATGTGTCCATGATGCTGACACATGATACTTCTCTCTCTACCATTCCTGATACAGCGCTTACTCATTTCAGAAAGCTTGCAACCTATGATGTGGAGTGGTTCCTCTATAATCGCTTCAAGAGATTGCAGAATCTGGATGTCGGTATCGGTAACTTCGAATTGAAGATTGATGACTGGGCGGATGCTCAGGACAAGTTCCGTCAATATCTGGATGATATTGATGAAGAAGGGAATCTCGATATCGACTCCATCACCTATTTCTAAGAATAGGGATCGATGTCATATTTATGGATATCTGCCTACAAAGATTATGAAAAGATCTTATGTGGGTAGATATCCATATTATGTCTTTGACATCAAAAATAAAAGAGAAAATTCTGTATATTATTCTCTTGAAATAGAGAAGGAAACTCTATAAAACCAGAAAGGAATTCACTATGGAAGCGAAGAAAACCAAGATCTATTACCCTCTGAAGAATAAGGAAGGGAAGCCGATCACCATCTGTGGCCTTCCGGTCTTTACCTTTTCCAACAATGAGGGAAAACGGAAGAAGCCGGCCGTATATGGGTATACGGGAGAGACCTATGGAGTCGACAAAGATCCCAAAGCATTCAATATGAAGTGTGACATGCGCTTCATTCCGATTACCCCTGCAGTCCGGAAGCTGTTTGATGACAATCCGGAACTGATTCGTGTGGCTGGTACCATCATGGGGACCAGCTATTATCTGGTCCCCTTTGTGGCTCCGGATTGGTTTATCTGCAAGACCAACTTCCGGATGGCACAGATGTGGATTGCAGAAAGCTTTCTCACCACTCCCTCGAACTCCTATGGTGGTGGCGGAAGTTATATGGCTCTTCCTCTCAACTTCCTCATTGCTCTCTGTGATGAGCTGAAGGTTGATCCGAAGACTAAATCGGCTGCTATCACTCTGGCATCCCATGCGATCGTCAAGGTCAATGGAAGTGCTATGCATACGCAGTATGACTCCAATACTATCTCGATGTTGGAGTATTCTGCCAGCATGAATTCCATCCTTGCAGTCCTCTTCCGTACTTCTCACAAGAAGCTGAGTCTTACGGAATACAAACTCACCAAGAAGGTCGTTGCGTATGATTGCAAGATCGTCAAGAAAGTGAAGAAGGTTTCTGTTCCTGAGGAGCAGACCCAGAAAAAGAAAAAGAAGAAACCCGTCACACAAAAAGCCAAGTAAGGAGGGCTTTTAAATGGATAAAAACGATAATTTCGATCAGAAGAATCTGAATGAAGAACCCACCAATGAGCCTGTCAAACACTCTAAGATCGTTGAGGCAATGATCAATTCCAGCGATGATCCTGAGAAGGATAGAAAAGAGTGGGATGAAATATCCAAGGGTCTTCAGGAGTCCAAAGAGGACTTCAAGAATATGAAGAAGGACTTCGACAAAATGGTGGATGAAACCAACAAGAACTTCGAGAAGGCAAAGCCGAAGACTCTCATGGAGAAGGTTATCCACTTTGGTATCCTTCTGTTTGTCATCGCCATCATCGTTGGTATCTTCCGCAGCTGTGCTGCTAACACTCCGGAGAACCGAGCCATCAATACTGCGAAGGACATGATCTTCTCGGATTATGGTGAAAGCAACTTCGAGATCTATGTCGACACTTCCTTGGAGAATGTCGAGTGGGAAGCTGAGAATCTGGGCAATGACAGATGGGCCGTCTACATGAACGGTTACTCTCCCAAGTATGACATCCAGTTGATGACCCAGATGGTTATTACGGATGAAGGCGATAGCTATAGTGGTGAGATCGTCTATGTCGAAGTGGATGGCGTTGGGTATTCTGATTACGACAGTATCCGGTATGCCTTGGCTGTAATCTACGATCGCGTAAACCAGGAGTTTGTCTCTGACTATATGGGATATCTCCTCGGCTTCTAATCCATTAGCACAAAATGCCCGGTATGAGGTTTATGATTCCTCATACCGGGCATTCTTTTTATTCGTAATCCAGGATATAGTCTCTTCCCAGATTGTCTGTCACTGTGCCAAGATCATCATGGACTGTAAAGCTGAGATCTTCAACATGAGACGGAAGAGGATAATCCGGGATTTCAACACCTTGATCATCCTTAGCCACCAGTCTTTTTGATCCAGTCTCATTATCAATGACACAATGAATCTGGATATTTCTTCCTTCATACTGAAGATATATATCTCCCTCTGAAGGAGTTTCTTCTCCAAAAATCTGTTGAATCTGAGCATCATCGTCAATGGATCCAGCGCTATTGGAGTTATCCGTAGAATTAGTAATCTCATCACTATTGACAGTGACTGTATTAGGACCACCACTGAAGAGTTGCTGAATTGCCATAGAAGCACTCAGAGAAGCATCTTCCTGAGCACTATTCTTAGCTTCCATTTTCAGCTTCAGATCCGCAACCGTCTTCTTGATGTTATTTTGCTCCTTTATAGCACTCAGTTTGGTACTATAGAGAGAAGACTGAGCAGAGATTAAATCCGACATTGCCTTGAAATTACGAGATCTTGATACTCTCATATTGGCAATGTCTCGACCGACACTCTGAATATCGCTATCCAGATCGGTGATCATCTTTTTCAATGCACTTTCTTGTGGAATGAATTGTGCCTGAATGTCAGATACTTCCTTACTTCCACCTTCATGTGCATACTTTCTTCCAAGTGAGATCAGATTATTCTGTAACTCTATATCGGAATCATCATCTGTGAATCCATCAAAGATATCATCCATATTGAAGAATTCATCTTCAGAGAAGTCTTGATCAACTCCCTTGATGATCTCTTTGACATCCATATCATAATCGTCAAGCTGCTTCTTGGAATCCTCTTTGTGAGTATCCATAAACTTCTTGACGGTACCGACACCAGAATCGGATTCCTCCAGTGAAAGCGGCGGGATCGCTTTCATAGAATCTAAGAGTCTGCTCATAGTTTCCTTCATACCCTCCTTAGAATCTCCAGAGGATAGAAATCCTCAATCGTAAAATTACAAAAGTGTTAAAAGTCATGAACTTTCAAGATTTTGCATATATCATATCCATATGAAAGCAGGAGGTAAAGACTATGAAATTTTTGGATGGGGTAGGACCAAATCAAGAGGTCCTACCTTTGAATTATCTCTATTTCAATGAAAGGAATTTTAATGCAGATGATGTGTTGACCATCATCTATAAAGACGTAGCTTCTGGAGAGACCAAGGTTCAGAATATCATCAAACCAGAGATTGAAGTCTGGATCGTAAAATCGGAATATCGAGAAGCTGTTAGATTCAATCGTACCTGGGTAAAGAAGGAGTACCTAGAACCTCATAAAGTACGATATAGAAATCGTTATCGGCAAATTGCAAAGATTCTTGGATTGCAGGATGAAGACATTGATCTTGCAAAGACAAGCCCATTCGTCTTATTCTCCAATCTGGATATCCGAAACTATTATGCCCTTCAATTCATTCACGAGTATAATGTCCCGGATAGTTTTAATTTGAATATTGGCCTCTTCGATATTGAGAATGACATCATTGACATTGATCACTTTCCTCAACCTGGTGAGTGCCCCATTAGTCTGATTGCCTTCATCGATGTATCGAATGAGACTGTCTATCAATTCATTCTCGAACCTCAGAATCATTCCCATACCATCAATCCAGCTACTGGGGATTATTACGATTACCGGGATCAAGTCCAGCATCTGAAAGAGCATGTCAAGGAATATGTCCAAGAACTCCATGAGATGTTTGATGAATCCTATGGAGTATTGGAATATCATATTCTCTTCTTAAAGAGTGAAGAGGAGATGATCTCGAAATTCTTTAAGCTACTGGATGTCTTGAATATCGACTTTGCGGAAGCATGGAACGCCGCATACGATATGTCCAATCTGACCAGTAGACCGGATAAGATTCTGAGTGATCCCATTCAACTGATATGCAGTGACAAATTCCTGGCAAAAGAATGTCTCTTTGTAGAGGATAAGAATCCTCTCTTCCATAAGAGAAAGCATACCTGTCAGATTGCTCATCCAACTGTCTTTATTGACCAAATGGTCATCTATGCAGGTTTGCGATCTGCTATGGGTAAGATTCCTTCTCTGAAGTTGAATGTCATTGCACAGAAGGAGATTGGAGATACAAAACTGGATTATTCCGAAGAAGGGTCTATCAAGGAACTCCCCTATGAGAACTTCTGGAAGTATTGTCTCTACTCCATCAAAGATACTCTGCTGCAGCTTGGTATCCATAGAAAGACAGATGATATCTCCTCTGTCTATTCTCGTATGTTGGAAGATGGTCTATTGGCCAATGAGGTATTTACTTCCACAATTCAGTTGACAAACTCTCTGTCTACCTTTCTTCTGGAGCATGATTATATCCCAGGAAATAACTTCAATAAATTCAATGATGAGCAGAAGCTCAAACAGCAAGCATTCTTCTATGGATCTGGTAACGACATTGCTTCGGACGAGAATGATGCCATGATGAATGCCATGGTAGATCCGGATGATCTGGTGGATACTTCTGATGATGAGGAAGAAGAGGATGATTCCTCCAAGAAGAAAAAGAAATTCTCTGGTGCCATGGTCCAGGATCCGAATCGAATGCTTCCCACTGGTTTCAAAATCAATGGGAGACTCAATTCTCGTATTCATAACAATGTCGGTGACATGGATATCACATCTGAGTATCCCACAGCGATTATTCTCTCGAATATGTCTTCGGAAACTCTCATTGCCAGAGTCGAATTTGTGGATGATCTCTATGATTGGATCTATGTCAATAAAGGACCGAAATGGATCGAGGAGCATCGCATCGTAAACAATGCCATTCGGTTTACTGCAGAGGATATGATGGATTACCGATTCAATCGTCTTCCGATGTATAACTATGACTTCATTGATGAAGATGCTGCCAAGTATAAGTTGAATATGAGTGACACCATTACCATGCTTATGGCATTTGATGATGTGGTTCACATCGGCACTCAATTCTGCAATCTTCCTGACTATGATGAGTTGGTTCGGAATAATATGGTCATCACCAGGAAGAAGACTGCATAAGATATAAAGAAAGGTGATTCTGATTATGGCGAAGAAAGAAAAAGATATCGTCACTTCCAAATGGAGAAGCTTTGTCTCTATCATCAAAGCATTGGAACCACTGGCAAAAGGAATTGTCAAGACAGATCTGAATGAGATCTTCCTCAATATGAAGGATGGTACCTATAAGGAATCCTTTGCTGTCATCCATGACAATGAGATGACTCCCCTCTATCAATGGCTCTGTACCGATCTGGATACCATGCTGGGTCAATTGAAAGATAAGAAGATCCAGACTAAGGGAGTTTGGATTGAGGATACGGATACTGAGATCAAGATCTATAAGGATGATGTCTTGGAAGTGACCTTGACAAAGCTTCCGATCTTACAAGATCCCTCTTCAAGAAGACTTCAGGCTTATAAAGTCTATAAGAAACTTCCGGAGTATTATGAGCAGCTCATTCATACTCCGGATAAAGAGTGGATCCCAATCGAAGACAATGCCTTGGAGATGCTGATGGATAAGAAGCCAATCTCTTACACCGTCATCTTCAACAATGTCGAGCAAGAAGTTGGATCTGTGGATATGATGCTCAGTCCTTCTTCCTTCCCCATGATCAGTAAAGTGATCCATATGGATGTCTGTCTTCTCAATGCAGATCGTGTCAATGAGAAGTATTACATTGGCATCCGAGAAGAGTATTCGAACTTCACTCTCTATTCCATCATCGCCATCATGATGGTGGATGACGACTAAAAGATTTATAAAGGGTACCCAGAGACAGGATTCTGGGTACCCTTTATTTTTTACACGAAAACACAGCCTTAAAATGAGCCTTATGGAAAGGAGTGTTTTCCTCTTGGCAAGAAATACAAGACAGACGGATGAGAAGAGGGCAGCTGATGCAAATAAGAAAGCTTCGAATTTAGACAAAGCCATTACCAAATTTATGGGTTTTGCCGATCCTTCTTATGAGCCTATCCAAGATATTGTCGATCGAAATGATCGTTTTCAAAAGGTATTAAATCAGCAGAACGATATCATTCATGGTATCTCTGGTGGTTCTGTCGTGGACTTTATGCAGATGCTGCAGAATGATCCCATGACAAGAAGTTCTCAGTATGGAAACCGTCGGGTGATGACAGATGTCAATCAGATGGATATCACTAGACAGTTGAAGCAAAGTTCCGGAGATCTCTATGGATATTTTCAAGATATCTATTCCAATAAGTTTGTGGAAATGGCGGATCTTGAATTTATCCGTAAATTTATTCCTGCTTTGGGTGAAGCGGTTTCTACCACTCAGGATGCAATCGTAGCCTCTGATTCTCTCAATGGTACCATTAGTCGTACCATTGATTTCGATTCGTCTGTATCCGAGTCTATTCGAAATCAGACGATGAAGGAAATTGAGAAAATTGAAAAGGATCTGAAACTTCAGAAGAAGATCAAGAATGTAATCGTAAAGAATACTTTGGTATCTGGTACGTATTACATCTATGCGATTCCTTACAATGATCTCTTTGAGAATTATTCCAGAGAAAGAGCGGAAGCAGTTGCCACTGGTACAGGTCAGCAGTTTGGTAAGATTACGGAATCTTCCACATTTGAGGCCTTTGTCAGTGGAGAAGACTTTCAGGTGAAATTGGATGCTGACTCTGTGGTGGAATCTCTCATGAGTGGAGAAGATCCTTCAGATAAAATGGAGAATAAAAAGAAATACAAAGAATTCGTATCCTCCATTCAAGAGCATCTTTCCACTGTGAAAATCATTGGCTCTCCTGTATTGGAAGATCTTCTTCTGGATACAAGAAGTCTAGATAAAGGAGCCATGGAAGCATCTGGCAAACAGGTGACTGTGAATGACCCTTCCTATGTGGGAGTCTATACCAAGTATTTTGGAAAGACACCTATCACAGGAGTGAATGATGCCGGTGTAGTCAATACTAACAAAGGTGTCGAAATCAATGCCGAGCATGGATTCGGACAGACTGGTACCTATGTGAAGTATATCAACCCTCGGAATATGATTCCGATTAAGTTGATGGATGAGACCGTAGGATATTATTATGTCGCAGTGAGAAAGAGCAATGGTGGTACCCAGAATCAGACGATGAGTCGGAATGGTACTCCCATGATCAATACTCAGTCTGTACTTGGATCTGGTTCTAACAATACCATCTTTAGCACTGTGAATCTCACAGATGCGAAGAGAACCGCTGTTGTGGATACCATCATCCAGGCTATGACACAGCAGATCATCCGTAGATTCAATAAGAAATTCGTCATTGCCAATTCCAACTTTAAGAAGGTCATTGCAGACTGTATCAATTACAATGGGTATATGGATAACGAATATCACATTCAGTTTATTCCTGCTCAGTATGTAATTGAATTCAAGGTAAATGAAGATGAGAATGAGAATGGAGTCTCTATGCTTCAGAATTCTCTCTTCCCTGCAAAACTTCTTTTGAGCCTTATGGTATCTCGTCTATTGAATTATCTCAATAAGAGTGCCGATAAGACCTTGGTATATCTGGCAAAAGGACCCATTGATGTTCATACAGGAAATCAGGTCCAGAGAGTTATTCGGAATATCCAGGAGACCCAGATTACCTTCAGTGATCTTCTTTCTACCAATATGGTCTTCAGTAAGTTTGGAAGAAATCAGAATATGATCATTCCGAACTCTAGATCTGGTAAGAGATTGGCAGAATTCGAGACTCAGGAAGGTATGCAAGTGGATATGTCTCCTGAGTATGAGAATAAGCTTGAGCAGATGGCAATTCTTGGTACTGGTGTGCCGAGTGTCATCATGGAATATATTGGTCAATCTGATTTTGCTAAGGGATTTGAGACAGGCAATATTAAATTTGCCTCTCATATTGCTTCGTATCAGATGGACTTTGAGACACCTCTGACAGAATTCTATCAGAAGCTGGTAGAGAATTCTGAATTGTCGGATAGTGTCAAGGATGCTGTGAGAAATAAGTTTGAATTCCATTTCCCGAGACCCAAAGTGTTGGCTGTCTCGAATAACTCTGAGAATCTGGGTAATCTTCAGACTCTCATGCAGGTCTTGATCTCGATCTACTATGGGGAAGATACGCAGTCTATTCCCAAGTATGAGCAGAAGAAGACCAAGTTTATGCAGTTGGCTGCGAGAAAGTATGCTCCGTATATCAACTGGGATGAATTTGATGATTTCTTCAAGAAAGCCAATCTGGAAGTGGATGAGAATAAAGTCAACCAAGAGACCAATCGGAGCTCTGGTGTCTAACTAACACAAAAATACCTAGTATGATTCTAGTTTCTATATACTAAGAATCATACTAGGTATTTATTTTGTCTTTAGCGAATCATGACTTCTTTGCCAGATCCATCCATCTTCTTATAGAAGACACTGGGCATATCCTTTTCATCAAGCTTGGTTCCATGGGCAATGCCAATCATCTCACTGGCGCCACCATTGAATCCTTCCATGGTGATATGAGTTGTGATCAGAGGATCGTACCCAGCACCATAGATCTTGACATCCATGACAGGGCTGCCCGCATAATGCTCCAAGACAACTTTGTGAGCTCTTCCATGATAGAAGTCAACCAGACTGGCAATCTTATTCATCTGAGCTTTGTAGCCTTCCATGACTCTCTGCTCCAGAATGGTTTCCTTACGGACATTCACAGGAGCATTGAGCTCTTTCAGAGTAGACTGCATAGACTCGATAGCAGAAGACAGAGCCTGATGAGACTTATCGAAGTAGGGATCATCTGTAGGAATAGACTGATTCAGCTTGGTCAGATTTTCAATCCCAGATTCCAGAGCATCAATCTTCTCATACTTGGTCATATTGAACCGAGGACGAGAATTCCGAATGGTCTGAGCCACAGAGGAAGCAACAATCGTCTTCATATCGTTATACTTTCTCTGGATGGGATTGTAAGCCTCTGTAACGGCTTTCAGATCCATGACAGAGGGTTTCACCAGGTTCATGGTATGCAGAGTCTCGATCATGGTGTAGGCGATAGTCGCATCAACCAGAGCAGACTCAACCACAGTCTTTCTCTCATCCTTATTCAGCTTCTGAGAGTTAGTATAACTCATCACGAAGTCGAGGGCTCGATCCGGACTGGTTTTGGTAATAAAGGTATCGGGGAGTGTGGATTCCAGAGTGAGATCCAGAATACGATCCTTAGAGATCTCATCGGTATCCATCAAAGCCACATTCTCTGTAGCCACAATCTGCTCCATAGCCTTATTCAGGATGGAGTTGAAGAAGGATTTGTGCTGGTCAGGTCTCCGAAGAGCACCGCCGGAAATACGAGTAAGAAAAGATTCGGTAGCATCCAAATCGTCTCCATCTTCGTCAGAGGAGTCATCCTTCTTCTCACCTTTATCTTTCTTTTCGTCTTCCTCGTCCTCTTCATCTTCTGAATCAGAATCTTCCTCTGAATCCTCCTCATCCTCGTCTTCCTTGGATGTATCCTCTTCATCGGTATCTTCCTCATCTTCCATACCATCATCAGAATGATCAAATTCTTCATCCTGAGATGCGATGGCTTCTTTCAGAGCCTGATTGACCTCGTCATTCCGAGCACGTGCTTCACGCTCTTCATCCAGAGTCTTCAGCACTTTCTCTTTGACGATTTCAGCAACACGATCGAGATCCAGCTTGTCAGCCTTCTCGACGTATTCCGCATACTCCTTCTTATCCAGAGTAGGCGCTACCATATCTTCTCTAGCAATTTCTTTCTTGCCAGAGGAAACACGGGAGATTGCACGATTTGCCGTTTCCAGACAAACGTCCCGCATATCAGAGAGGAACTGTTTCTTTGCAGGATCCTTCTCATTATTCATTGCGTATGTCAGAGTATCAAAGCCTCCGAAGCTCTCAACCACTTTCAGAGTGTACTCCGCAAGAGTCCGCTCATTTTCTTCACTCATGTCGAGACGATTGAACGGAAGAGCATCCATGAAGGCCTCATTGACAATCGCAGCGAAGGTCGTGTTGAGAAGCTTATAAGAAGCGGAGCTTTGATAGACAGCATTATTGATCTTCATTGCTATCCGTCTCCTTTATTTGGAATGTGTGGAAATAAAATCGTTATTTACGTGTTTTAAACCTGCTCCACATTAGAGGTACTGAGCTACTTCAGAAGAAGGATCAATCTCGACTCCATACTTATTGGCAGCTTTCTTAATGCGAGAAGCAAGAGCGCGTTTCTTACCAGGAGGTGCTTTATGGAAATATGAGATAGCAGATCTCACATGGGCAGCATCCGTAAGAGGATACTTTCTCAATTCAGGAATCCCAAACTGAGAATCCTTCAATTGATTTCTCTCTTTGGTAGAGAGCTCTGCTTCCATGATATCGTAATTCATAAAGAAGCTTCACCTCACTCTTCCAACATGGTGATCTCAATAGAGGTCACCAATTCGTAATTCTCATTCGAAGTATCGATGTTGATAAACTCAGGCACATACTCGTTATAACCCAGATCACGAATCTTAGTCGTGAAGTTCGATACGATCTTCTGTGCAGAGCTATCATAGTCATTGAATCCATAATACTCCATATAGAGAATTTCATCAAAGTTGGCTTTGCAATCTGCAATGAGGTTCATCATGTAGATCGAGCGACCCTCATTCTCAATCTCATTGACAGACTCAATGTAATTCTTGACCCAAGCAGAGAATCGCTTTCTAAAGTCAGCCTCAGAAGACAGAGTATCTAGCTTGATACCAAACTTGAGAGTGCAGTTGACATGATCGAGATCTTTCCTCTGCTCAAGATCATTGCCAGATCCAACCTGATAGAATCTAGACCTACCATAGGTATTGAAGAATTTCATATCGATAGAGAAATTCTCTTCCAGATAGGTATAGACATCACGGATCTCTTTGTAATTGGAGAGGATGCAACTTACAAGGAATTGTGAGTTTTCGATATTCTTAACCCACTGAGCCTTGATCAGAGGAACTCCATTCAGAGTATAGGTAGTCTTACCATAACTCTTCTGAGTTTCATTGATCGGGTCATCACTGAAAGGATCATATTCTGCAATAGCAGTAGACCGGATGAATTCAATGGGTTCAATGAAGGAGAAGGATTCGGTTTCAGCCATGGTATATTGGTTGGTAAACGTATAGTTTCCAAGAATATACCGGTTGCTTCCATACTCTCCAGGGTTGTTATTGTCTGCATACTTGATAAAGGTTACGATATCAAATGTGCAGTTATTCATTGTGATATTGGCAGATTTGGTATCGACCTCATTGCCATTTGCATCATAGACACCATGAGACAGAATGGTAGTATTCTCCGTAGAGATCATATCAGAAGCCTGCACATAACCACGGAATGTATAATAGTTATTTTCCTGATCGTACTCTTCCAATACCATCGGGATGAATCTACCGTTATTCTCAGTAAATTCTTCTCCATTGACGATCAGCATCATACGCATGAGCTGCTTATCCTTCAACTTACGAATGGCAAGAATGTCATTCTTATTGAAGGTATCGGCAACTTCATACTGCATGGTATATCCGGCATCAAACTGATAGTTGGAAGTGCCAAGAGACCAGTTCTGAGAAGATACACGAATCTTTTCAGAAGTACCATCATCATAGACGACCGTAGCATAGACACCGGATCGATAATCCACACGATTATCACCGGTACCAATGGTAAAGGGTTCCTCGTACCGAATGATGGAGACATAGCCACTATTCTTAGCACGAATCAGGATGGTACCATCTGCATCATTCTCTTTTGTGATATCCAAATCATTGTAATCACAAGCAAGATCCAGGAAATCCGTCTCTTCTGTAGAGGGAGTGATCACAGCCTCGAATGCATAGAAGTTCTCACCTACAATAGCATTCCGAGTTACCTTCATACTATTGAGGAGGAACTGGATGTAGCTGACTGCGCCATCGGCAATCGTCTTGTAGTCGAAGGTCAGTCTGGTATTGACAGAGTTGAGATAATACATCACCGCATTGGGTTTACGCATGATGGAGATAATAAACGGATTGGTATAGAGGAAATAGGAGATATCTGCATAGATAATTCCATCTTCCTCCTCAATCTGAGTATAGTCTTCCATATGCTTAATTGTGATCTTATTATTCAACTGCACATACTCGATGATGTCCGCAATGAATTTGTCCAAAGCGACGCCAGTGACTTCGAAATGGTCACCATCAATCTCGGATACGATGATGTCTTCGGAATACATATAGAGTCTTCTGATGGCAGTACGAATCGCATCCGAGATTTTCTCGTAGTTATTCATATCCGTCGCCAGAGAGAAGTTATGATCTCTAAGACCCATATACTTGTATCCTTCTTCACCATATCGGAAGATTGCACCAGGCTTCAGAATCAGACGATCTGAAGTCTCATAGTAATCATCGAAGTCAGAGTATCCCGTATGCTTCACAGTCATGGATACGGATCCTTGGCCAGATCCAGCAATCGAGATGATATCAACATAATCCTCATAGCAATCTCTGATACGATAGTATCTCGTAATACTATTGAGGAAGATTTCGATGAAGTCTGTAGTAGATACTCCACTAAAGAGGAAAGTATCTTTATTTTGAGTCACACTGGTGATTCGATTATCAAAGTTAGGAAGATCAAGAGCACATTTCTCAATCTGAGTAATGACATCTTCATACGTTGAAGTACGAGTGTCTACCAGATTGGGATTGACAATGGTGCTATTGGTCTGATCCACACCTTGATTCAATTCGATATTCAGAGTATTGGAAGGAATCACCATACCAGCAGTATCCTTCATAAGCATGAAGGCACCATACAGACGCTGGAATACGTCATCTCTCTTCTTAAAGAATACGATCTTATTCGTATCATTCAGCATCTTCTTGTCGAAATATCTCTGAAGGTCAGCATCCGTACAGATGGTTTCGTTGGTAGCATAGGCATACTCAACCTCAGTACGGAATTGCTCAATCTCTTCGATATCGACACCGCCAGTAGAAGCACCAATGGTCTGACCATCAATAATGACAGTAGACTGTCTGGGTGTGTTGGTACTGGGGAAGGTACAGGTAAGATTCCCTTTATATTCATCAAAGTTGCCATCTGCACCCAAGGTAGTGTAGAGTCTCACTCTGATGGTAGAGTTCCACTTCGGGTTGAAGTAGATATTGGCAGGGAAGTGAATCCGAAGAGTGTTGTTATCCCTAAGCATATACTGCACAAAGGGAGTCCTCGGTGTATCCGAACCCAAGAGAATCTTTTCCAACTGAACTTCTGCACTATTGGCATTCTCCTGATAGAAGACTTCGAAGGATGCTAATTTACCAGAAATAGCAATATCATTGGTAACGACATCGACCAAAGAGTTCTTGGTAATCGCAATACTCTTCTCTGTCATAGTAACCTGACGGAGGAAGCATGTGATCAGAATCAGTCTTTCTCCATTCAGAGTCACAATCTTATTCTGGAGATAGACAGTATTGTCTGTATCCAGAGAATTCTTGGTAGAGATATCATAGCGAATCGTATAGACGTAATTGTCTCTACGAGCAATGGCATTGGTACCGGTATTAACAGTATCCTGAATCAATCCGTTATATTTCGATCCAGTAACCACAATAGGATGATCCAGCATAAAGGGAATCTTATTTGCCATAAACTTGATATCATCCCGGATGGTGTAGGATTGAGAATTCTTAATCAGATTGATGATGTCATTCTCTTTAATAACAAGAACGGATCTGACACGAGCTGGTACACTCATAGGAGCATCCAGTCTCTGCAGAGCTGCCATACGATAAATCGATTCATCATACAGAGCATGAGTCGGATAGAACTCTCTACGAGCTACAGAAACCGCATTGAAGACATCTTCCGTTACGGTACCCATAACTTCGTTGATATATCCGAAGATACCTGTACGATAATTCGCTACTTGATCAAAGTTAAAGTATTTAGGAGCAATGTCATCTATCCAGTCTTTGACCGCAGTCGTAAGATCTGTATAGTCTCTCAAAGATCCAGCCATATCTCAGGTAAGCTCCTTTCTTTCCTTATTGCTCATGATCATACTTGATCCATTGCAGATAGTAGCGACCCTCACTATTGGCGACTATCATAGGAGATCCTGTGATAATTCTGCCACTATTGAGTTTATTATCGTGATGAGGTTCGAAATATTCTCTCATCTGGGCTGGAGTCGAAGGTTTACCAACCGAGGCACCAAAATAGATATTCTGATTATTGGAACCAAGATCAGCAGCCGCACCGGTACCAGCTCGTGTCTGAATATTCTTCATCACATGGGCATTGTAATTGAATTCTCTCACAATGATAGGATTCCAATGCTCAATACTAGCTGCAACGAACGAGATGGAACGATCCGTATCCGGAGCTCCACCTCGGTTAAAAGAAAAATCACTGAGAGGTACCCCAGTGGGAACCGCTGCGGTGATTTTTGAGAAGTATTTGATTTCCTGACCATCAGCAGCACACATGATGACATAGATGCTGGTGAAATAATCAGCAATTTTATTTCTTCTATAGACATCATTCGCATAGATCTGTCCATCCATCACCTGATGAATATAGTATTCCCAGAGATAGAAGAACTTCGCTACACTGAGATCTTTGTCATCTCTGAAGTCCATAGAAAAACTAATTCCCGAAGTAGATTCATCTGCTTTTCCGAGAATGTAGTATTTGTAGTTACTGAAGAGCTGTCCCACAGCATCGTTTCTGATTTCGAAATCCTGAATGGGCATAGACTTGGTTCTACCTACCAGGAAAGGAACGAAATCGTGATACGAGGAATAATCAGCTGACAGCATCTCTAATAATTCTCTATTTTCAGCAGTTTGGAAGAAATAATTGAAAACGGGATCCGCCTGAGCAGATTCCGATAACATAGCAGTTCGGGTAGAAGATGCGCCACCATTGAAATGCACGATATTGAGATCTGGCCTGACCATAAATACATAGGTGATAAAATTATCAATCTCATCATCTGGATAGATTAGACCATATCGGTTAAAGCCGTCAAATCGAGCATTCTGATTTTTCTCGTAAATGCCGTGAAGATCGTGAAAATCGTCGCTCGACATGGTACTGTAAGTGTTAGAGATAGCACCCAATGCAGAATCCTGCAGGATCTCAATATCAACAGGACTAACAGCCATTACAAGTGTCACCTGCCTTCACATAGCTTAGATTTTAAAGGGGTGTTTTGTCACTGGATTTCATGCACTTTGAAAGAATCAAAAATTTCTGTATATTATTTACTTGCAGTAGAAGGATGTAGGGACTCAACATCACCGATGTGATATCTCTTTTAAAGTATTTGAAAGTGCTTTGAGAAAGGAGGTAGATCATCATGTCCGCAACAATTGGCTCTATTATCGGTGCCGGTCTCAAGGGGATCATTACGACTATTGGTTCGCTGACCGTTCCCCAGGCATTTGCTGTTGGTGCTCTGATTGGTGGCATTGCATATACTTTCTGGGTAAAGTATAAGGCTGCTAAGAAGATGACTAAGAAGGCGAAGAAAGCTGAGACTGTGACCCAGAAGATCAATATGGATAAACTCGATCGGGATATGGAAGAAATCCGTACTCGTGATGAGCGGGAAACCGATCGGATCTATAAAGATATTCTGGACGAGATCGATGAGGGTTCGAATATCCGCAATCGTGGTAAGAATCATCAGTATACCAAGAAGAATGCGAAGAGAGACTTTGCGGCCGTTGACCGTATGAAGAAACGGAAGAAGAATGGCAGCAACTTTGCTCGGACCATCGACGAGGAAATCGAGAAATTCTATCGGGATTGTGAAGATATCTATCGGGCTGAGGAAGAGAAGAAGTTCGGACGGTTTGTCGGGGAAGACGATGACTTCCATCGGCAGGCTGTAGAGACCTATAAAAGGGATCAACAGAAATTCAATCCTTCCTTCGTCTGATATGACGAATCTCGTATATAATTTCTAAAGCGTACGTAATGGGTTAATGTAAGGAGAACGATCCAAGGTCTCCTCAACATTAACCCATTATTTTTATTTGAATCAAAAAGTTAGATGAAAAAGTATGTATATTATCTAACTAGAAAGGAGGTGAAAATACCTTATGGATAGACTGATGTATGCGGATCACATTCTTGTCAGTATGGATGGTTATGTCCGTGCTTATCAACATGATGAATTCGTATGTGGCGGGGAGATTATGAGAGTGGAGAATATCTTCCCCTATTACGAAAATTCTCAGGATCTCATTCTTCGAATCACCACAGGAAGAGAGTATTCTCGTCCTATGGTGATCAAGCTTATTGTGGAAGCTGATGAGGATGGGATGCTTCATGCGGATTATACGAAGGCAAGACCTTCTGTGATCACTGATGAGAATTCGATAATCCAAAACAGAAATGCATCGAGTTACATCTCTCTGGCATCTATTTGGAGAATGGATCTCGGGCAGTCCGTGAATGGCCAGCTGATGCAGATGTATCAGCGATTAAAGTCCGTTGATCACTATTAATTTTCTGCAGGTGGTCAACGCAACCAAGAAAAACAAAGGAAGATTAGCTATGAAATACTTAAACTATGAAACCAAAAGAGGACGCCAGAATAAAGAGGATTCTGAACTTCTCTCTGACCTCAAGATCCGGGCTCTGTCCGATTATCAGATCTTTGAGTACATGACCAACATGATCAAAGAAAATCCTGAGATTACAGAGCCCGATTTCTCTCTTAAATTCGAGTCTCATCCTTATTCCATTCGCGGTATTCTTAGCGGATACACGGATGGTCATTGGTATCATGCCGGTAATAAATTATACGAGAAATTCTGTAAAGTCATCGGACAAGAACCGTATCTCTATATGAAGAAGATACGGTATTCTAATAATCCAGAGATACTTCAATCCTATTCCAGTGTCTTCGATAATTTCGTGGATGACTGCTGCGAGAAGAAAGATCCTCATGATCCATACTGCGATATGAGTATGCTCGATCTGTATCGGGCATATCTTATCTACGCCGGCACTCATGGATCGGATACGGTCTATGGGTCTCTCGACAGCTTTAAACATGCTTTTAGAGAGTCTTTCCCGAATATAACGACTGAAGGCAATGCCGGTTACATGATCATCATCCGGAATTTTGGTCTGAAGGGAGAAGCCAAGAAGAAGTTCGGATTGTGCTCTGAGGATGGATCGGTCATCCCGAATGGATTGGCTCCGTGGGTTCTGGTTCTCGACTTCATCGATAAATATTGCGATATTGATCCATCTACTAACGTTCTTGCGGAGGATCTCTATGAAGCATATCGGAAGTATGCTATCGATAGAATCAAGAGTGGAACGATCTCTACGGCATATACCAGAACTGGATTCAACATGTATCTCACCAATGCGTTTAGCTTCCCCTTCCTGTTCTTGAAGAATAAAGGAATGCACTCTCAGAAGAAGATCATCTGCGGTATAGGGTTCAAAACTGGACCCTTCATTGGACCTGTTGTGGTTCCCTTTAACCGCATCTAAGACATAAAAAGAATGGGTACCATCCTTGGAGTGTATTGTAACTCCTTGTGATGGTACCCATTCTTTTTTATTTATTTTGTGACCTACGAGATCTCTTGGCAGCTTTCAGTGAAATTGCTTCAGCTTCCAATCTTTCTTTTTCATTCTCTCTGTCTTCGATCTCTTGAATGGTTGGAAAACTTCCTCTCCTATAGACGATCTTTCCTTCACCCTTATTCACGATTTTGGAAGGATCATCAAAGTGAATCGTTTTGGTATCTCCTGTATCAAGAGAAACAGAGAATTCTGCACCTGTATCGTCAATCGAGCAAGACAACCCCTCGATGTGATGTTCCAAATCAGGACTATCTACACACTGATCTTGAATAAAATTACAGAAATCAGTGAATTGTCCATAGTAATCTCCTAAGATGGTAGAATACTTATCCCCATCAACACTCCGGAGATCATTGACAGATAGATCCTTAAAGATATCGATTTTATTCAATGGTCTTTTATCACCTCGAGTCTGCTGTCAGACGGAAGATTGTATTTTATTATCGCTTCATTGCCCTCATCTGTTTATTGAGAGCTCTGGATTCTTTCGAGTTATTTTGTCTCTGGATACGAGCTTCTCTTCTTCTCTTAAGAACTTCCAATTCTCCAAAGGAGAGATTCTTGATATCCTCGACACTCAGTTGCCCGGCAAATAGGTCCAGGAGTTCCTCAACATACGAGAAGTACCCGTTTATTGGATCCTGAATTCCTCCCGGGCATATAGAAAAAGCAACTGATCCGCAGTGGGAGTGAACTCAATCTCATGCTTGCAGTTCGGGCAGGTAATCTGCCCAGAAGAGAAAGCAGGACTGTAGTAATAGTTGAGTGAGAACTGATTGATCATACGGAAATCTTCATTGGGGAGAGAAGGAAGGAATCTCAGGACATCTTCAATCTCATCCGGTCCAAAGTAGATATATCCTTTATCTTTGTCACTGTAGATGTAGAGGCTATTGAGCATCATAGCACATGCAATGACAGTGGTATTCAGATCAGCTTCATCCGATCCTTCATCCACATCATACAAATGCAGATTATCAGCAGCCTGCATCACCTGTTTGGCTCTGGAGATAGAAGGAGTCTGTACAACAAAGCGGTTCTTAGAGATAGGAGACTCCATAATGGTAGCCTGCATCTTCTCATTAGAATGCTTGGTCAGCCATTCGACATCATTGAAATGAGCATGAATGGCATCAAACTCCTTACGAGAATTCTCATCAAAGTCCTTGATGCTCAGCATCTTATCTGGGTGCATATCCCATTTGAAGGGCTTACGGCAACGATTGCAAGACAGATCAATGGTGAGATATTCCGGAGAAGAAGCAGAGTAGATTGCATACTCAGCCATGGGAATCTCGAAGAAGGGGAATTTGTCACAGAAATCCTGATAGCTCAGTGTGACAGCATTCTTGTCATCATACTTCGAGAAGGTATGGCATTGCATGAAATGGTCATATAAGAACGTAGAAAGTTTGTCGATACTCTCAAGAGGAGATTTGGTCTCCAGAGAGATACCGGAACGAATGATCTCAGCAGAGGTAGCACTTCTAAAGGTAACAGTGTCACCCAGAGCAGGCATGGCAACCGTACGAGCAGCCATAGAGTTCAGAGTCCGGATATAATCCAGCTTGGAGCCTGACTCAGGTACCGAAGCCAGCTTGGTATGCTTGAGATCTTCAGATGTAACCAGATGCAGTTCAATGACATTGGTAGAGACCAGTTTCTGATGCTCTTCCTCTGTCAGCTGCAGCTGATCTTCTTTTCCTTTTTCGATGGTAATGACACCCGTATGAGGATGATCATCCAGCCACTTATCATTGAGAGCCTTGGTTTCTCTCTTGGTACGAGACTGGACAGCTTTGGTAGCTTCCTCAGGAGTCATACCTTCTTCGGTAATGAGGCGATTCCGATATTCCTGCATTCTCTTCAGGATAGCATCTGCTTGACGGGTTCTCACAGAAGCTTCCATATCAGGCATCAAAGAAGCAATATCATCTTTGGTGATCATACGGATAGATTCATCCTTCTTAGCAACATCAGGATTTGCCTGACTCTGCTCAGCTTGCTGGATGATGGTCTGTGCTTCTTCGACATCCAAATCGTCATCAGTAATAACAGTCCCTGCTTCCTTCGAAGTTTCTTCTGAAGAAGCAGGTTCATTGGTAGGAGTATTGTCATTGGTTTTCGCTTGATTGAGCTCATTCATATGCTTGGCATGAGCCTCTCTTGCGATTTCTTCCAAAGATTTATTCGCCATTTAGAGTTTCTCTCCTTTTCTTTACAGAATAGAATAGTCAATATAGTCAGCGACTTCCTTAGCGACAACCGTCACACATTCAATGGTATCGGCATCGGTACGGAAGTTAATATGGTAAATAGCGACATCGGGATATTCGGAGGGCAATTCTACATCCACACTATCAAATGGGATATCTTCGCAGTATTTCTGCACAGCATCGTTGATATTAGGCACCACCGTATGCTGGATATACTCTTCATTCTGAAAAGTCTGGGCAGTCAAGTGACAACCGATTCCTTCATCCGAGGGGAATGTACCGGGTTCATAAAACATGAGTTCGAGGATATATCGAGCCCATGCATCTTTCCCAGAATATTCCAATGGTCTTCCAAAGGAATCTAGATTGAAGCTCAAACCAGCCTTCTGATAGTTTTGATAGTTCGGCATTCAATCACCTCTCATACAAAGATGATATTAACCCTGTGTAATCATGCTTAAAAATAAGGCTATTTTATAGTCAAACGAATTAGTAAGGCTTTTCTTCGGTCATCACGCTCTTTATACTTATCAAAACCAAAGTGATCAAAAAATCTTATTTGAGAGGTATTCATAAGAGATATGGATAGACTAGAAAGCGGAATCTGTGTATCAGTAGTCCATAAGACAGGATCTTCGATTATGATGGAGATCTACGGAGTTGCAAAAGATTCCGACATTGACGCAATCAAAGAGAATGTCTATAAGATTGCGAAGGACCTGACAGGGAGCAAGACTCCTAATGTCGCCATCACCACAAGACAGCATGGCAAAGATAGTATTCCCTTGAGAGAATTGACCATGAATGATCTTCTGTGATGAACCCATAAACGAGTATCCATCCTTCTTTGTATAAAAAAGAAATGGATACTCGTTTCTTTAAATAAAAAATATGCCCGGGTATCCATAGATGTAGGAAGGACGGAATCAACCTACATGGATACCCGGGATTTGTACCTCTCACCAGCAAAGCCGACCGAGTTTTACTGGATAGGATGGTAGGATTATGGCAGACGCGTGTGAGTCATAATCCTTACCTAATTATTCCCTGATTTAGAAAATTTAATTAGGCATCGTCCTTTTCTTCTGAATCAGAGAGGTCGATGAAGTTGTAGAGGGAGGTGTTATAGGGCTCTTTGTACATCCGGAAGAGAATGGTCGGCTCTCCTTTATCATCCTCTCGGATATTTCTGGTCTGGATATTTGCGTTGATGCAGATACCCAGCTTGGTTCGAATGTCATATCCAGTGAAATACCCGGTGCATCCCAATCTCGGGAATTGAACCCGGTAGTAGTCATGGAGGTCTCCTCTATAGATCCCCATATACTCGGAAGTTCGAGGAGCATCTACCAAGGTGGCATTCAGATTCAAACCAGGGAATACCTGGAATCTATCCAGAGGAAAATACATCACAGAGCCATGATCCGGAACTCGATAGTATGCATATTGGGCTCTTTCCATGATATACTGGAAGATGGTGTCCTCTTCAGGAATATTCACGAAGATTCCAAAAGAGGGATTGAGAGTGAGATACCCACGACTCTCTCCTCTATCCACATACCCAACTTTGAGATTCGAGAAGTCTACCTTTTTCAAGATATCCTCGAACTCATCCTCATAGGTAGCCGGGAATTTGTAATAGAGGATGAAGTGATTCGCAGGATCATCCTCGGTGTAATAGACACGGATCCCTTCCTCAAAGTAAGGACGATACTTATCAAGAGCTTCCTTACTATCGATATTGACCTTGACGGTATAGTCATCTACCGATATCATCTCAACAAAGGGATGCACATCGAGATTGACGAATGGATACATAGGAACCAGTCTGTCATACCGAGGATCAAATTCATCCTCAAAAGCTCCGGTTGTTAGATTATTTCCTCCATGGGCACTGTAATGAGAAATGAGTTTTTCCATAATCTCCAGAAGAGTGACTTCTTTCGTAGTCAACTTCATATAGAGAATATTGAAGAAAGACCGAGTTGCTTTCTTGGGATGATCATCCCGAGGAACCCATTCGTAGGATTCTTCCAATGCTCTCATCCAACGATGCATCGTCCGATACACCATAGAGCAGTTGGAATCCACCATCCCTCGATTGTAGAGATAGGATTTAAAAAAAGTAAACTCGGACATGAAGGATCTCATGAGATAGACAGAGAAATAGGATCTCGAAGTCTCGAAGGAGAGATCAATGGCACTGTCTTCTTTTTTCTCAAACTTTGTCGGATCTAGATAGACCTTCTTGAGAATGTCATGGATATACTCCTGATCCAGACTCCTATCTTCCGAGAGACAGACAATAGGTCTTACCAAGCTCATCGTCTTGGTGGGCCTCTTTGGAATGTTGAAGGTAGTCACATGCTCAAAGAGGTAGAGACCATCATTCATGGTATAGAGATCGGTATCGTTACTGATCAATACCATATCACCCATGACCCCAACATAAGAGTCAATTCTCCTATTCTCTTTGCCATCCTCCAATGTCTCTTTCTTGTAATAGCCGATGATGACAGAATTGTAACCCTTATTCATACACAATCACATACCTTTCTTTTTATTTTTGTGGATTTAATTCTCTTGATAGAGATCGGGTTCATGTATCTCTATCAAGAGAATAATATATGGAAATCTTATGAGTCTTTTTCGATACCCGTAAGATTTCCATATATTTGATTTTATTTTCCACACTTTATGAGTGAAGATAGTATAGTATTATGATGAGATCAGAAGACGAAGATTCCTTCTCATGATCTTCAGATTGGCAATGTTCGTCTGGCACAGAGTAAGAGGATCTTCTTTCTTGATCTTCTTATAGGCTTTATAGATGTCCATATCCTTTGCATCCATCATCTGATTCTTGGAGATAAAGAATGCATTGTATACAGATCCACCGGCAGCAATGAAGGGAATCTCCAATTGCAAGAGAGAAGAGACAGCGACAATGATCAAGGTGCCAATCAACTGCATGATCTGCATCCCCTTGACATTCTTCTTGTAACCTGCCAAATCTCCTCTATGCTTAAACTCCTCTTCCAAGATTTCCAGATTGGAGATGATAGTATCACATTTCTTGATCAGATCCTTACAGAGAGGAACAACTCTCTCCGGTTGGGTATCATAGATCTCAGGAAGTTTCTGTACCATCTTCTGAAGATATTGAATGTCGCCATTCTCATAAATCATCAGAGCCAATCTGGTAATCTTATCCAATTGAGCATAATCTGCCTTGGTGATCTTGACATCTGTAAAGGTAGCCTCAAAGACAACTCTGTCAAAGAGTTCTGCATTACAAGACATTTGGATGAATCACCACCATATCTATACTTAGCATTTTAATGATTTTGTTTTTCTGGTATTCTGATACAGAGTTTATAAGTCTTTTCGATAAGGAGATACCAGAATCCTTATGAGGTTACTCAAAGATCTTCATCTATATTCTACGATTGGATTCAATGAAATCAAATTTTATGATTCATTTGATTATGTCAGATCATTGATTGTGGATCCTTATTGTATCATGAGATCACAGGAAGATTCTTCTTTCTATAAGAGAGTCTTCAATGATGGAAATCTCATCCTCTCCTTCCATAGAGAAATGCATCATCTTACCAGGATTCAATACAATCTCAATCATAACTCTATGACTAGATTGTATCTGGATGCCGATGCAGTTTCTCCCTATATCTACAATGTCTTGGAATGGGTCATCCTTCATGATCAAGATACTGTCAAGTTAGGAGAGGAATCTTATCATTCGGATAAACTCCATATGGATCTCTTTCATGTATCCAATCACATCAGACATTTATCTCTCATTGAATTATTTCCCTGAGAGAGTATACTACAGGCCCATATCGGGTAACCTCAAAACTCCAACTTAAGTAGATATAAATGTGACCCGTCTATGTTTTAGTAAGACGATAGGGGATCGTCATACGAAAAGGATCGTTTAGCAATTATGGCTACTTATCTTCGTAAGCTGAAAGACGCCAGTGGTTCCTTCGTCGTTCCTGCAACCGTCGCTGATGGTGTGTATATTGGAGATTCCAAGATTACCGATACCTTCACCGTCGCTTTCACCTATTCTGGGTGGACAGCTCAGAGCAATGGTTCTAAGAAAAAGACCTTCACATGTGCCAACATGAAGTCTACTTATAAAATCTGGGACTGGAAAGCGGTTGCTACTGGAACTCCCAAAACGGATGACATCATTCGTGAGAACCTGGGGTATATCTCCACTATCACTCCGGGTAATGGGCAGGTTACCATTGTCTGCAATTCGGATACTCCCACCATCGACTTCACACTGCGTATCAGGATCTACGGCAAAGATTGATTCACATCTCTGCGCAATTATCTTCACATAAAATCTACACAATCAAATATTTGATAAAAAGGAAGGCATACATCCCATTGTGGGTTGATGTATGCCTTCCTTTTTTATTGCTTAATCCTTAGATGACCTGGAAGATGGTTTTATTCCCATCGGTGTCATCCACAATCCGGAGGAAGGATGTGATATCCTCCTCCATCATTTCGAGATCCATCTTGGTCTTGTATCCGTATTCGTAGTCGAGGTAGTATCCATTCTGCTCAGGAGCTTCCTCAGATTCGACATAGGTACCAGTGACATGGGGAGATTCGACATACTCATGGAGAGAATAATCCACTCCATTGGTAGCAAGATACTCCTCATAGGTGACTTCCTCACCACGGGCGATCCGATAATGAGGAACGATGTAGTGATTCCGAATCTTATGGAAGGTGGCATAGACTCCAAACTTCAGATACTTACCAGATTCATTGGATTCGGTAGAGGTGAAGAGATACCCATAGGGTAATTCGGGAAGTTTTCCACCATTGAGAGACTCTGTACCAAAGACAGAGTTCATCCATTCGGTGATCTTATCCTCTGTCATAGAGGCAAAAGAAAAGACATCCAGACGAATTTTGTGATCCTGATATTCCATGGTATGATTTCCTCCTTACTCTTTATGAGCGATAAGTTTTCCTTCGATTTCTCGGATTTCCTCGTCATCGCAGACATGATCATGATAATGATTACAGAGGAGCATCCAGATGAGTTCCTTTGTATGTTTATGGATCTCCTCCGGATCATATGTATCCAGAAATTTGCTGCAGAGATCCTCGTAGAACTCGATGAAATCATCCTTCTCCTCTTGGCCGTATCCTATAGGAATACAGATGGGACGAACCCTCTCTTTGGACATAGAATCCATATAGGACATACGAATGACATGATCGATCCTGGGTGTATGATCTTTCTCAATCATAACAACCTCAGAGATAGGATACAGATAGCACCGATCTCCATCTACGATCTGTTGAAGTCCAAAAGACCAATTCGAATACCAATAGACAATTTCTTTGATGTCATTCACGATAGAAGTCTTCTCGAATACATCAAAGCCTATGATATCCGGATAATGATACTCTCTTTCCATACTCATATCTTCCCCTTTGAATATCTTAGAGTAATAATCCTGCGAGATGTGTAAACATGATGGCTGATCCTTCCAAGAACTCATATCCAAGATACAGAAATCCAAGAACCATCAAACCAATTACAATTCCAAGAAGTAAATATGCTAAGCGCCTCATTCTTATAAAACTCTCCTTTCCATAATAAAAGAAAAATAGGATGGAAGTATCCACTTAGAATAAAGTGGATACTTCCATCCATACTCTTCTTAGAAGGAAGAGTTTGGTGTCGAAATCTTGATGATCTCCCAAAGTTTCTGGGAATTCAACAAGAATTTCTTTTGATAACTGTCTCGCATAGACAGACAGGTGAAGGTCAGTCCAACCAGATCAGCGTCATTGAGATAGATTGGTGCTTCCGACATCATTCCGATCTTATAGAAAGCCTCTGAATGAGACCTGTATCGATAGGGTTGTACAGTCCATCTTCCCATAGAATCCGGGTCATTGTAGATGATAATCGGATCTTGTGAATTACAGACAAAATGGAATCTCTCTACCAAGAATGCAATTGGGAAATCCTGAAGACAGATCAGATATCCATATCCCTCTCCAGGGACAGACTGGGAATAGTCAATGAGATCGTATCCATATTGTTTGATATGATTCTTATAGTCTTCTTGAAGATCCTTTATGACATGGGTATTCATATGATGGTCTCACTCTTCTTCCGTTACAGATTTCGAGACAGTATCCTCATCTGCCGTTTCATCTCTGGCCTCCTCCGAAGATTCTTTCAGAGTGTCATCATGCATTTTGGAGGTGATCATAAACATCATCTCCTCGGTGATACTGCCAAGATCAAGTTTCTTTACTTCCTCTTGTTCGAAGACCCATTTCCAAGCTGCCTTCATCGGAGCTTCCTTGTCCGAGGAGACCACTTCATAGGTATCCATAAACTCATTATAGAGATCAAAGAGCTTGTCATAAATCGGTTTCCGAGAGAGACGATCCACCACAGTGAATCCATGGGTACGATACTGACGGATCGTATCCCGATAGACATACTCGTATTCTCCCTCTACATCAAAGTCAAGCTCAATGCCCATACCTTTGAGATAGGCAGCGAGAATGTCCACATTGATATTCGTGAAGTTTTCTTCTACCTTGAGCTTTTGGATGTCGAAGGGATCTCCCGATGCTTTGAGAATCCGATCCAGGGACTTTCTTGCAATGGGAGAAGAACGAGTGAAGAGGTTGTGCTCTGCAATGGTCAGACCCGACACAGCTGCAAAGAGGTTGTGCGTCTCACCAATCTTGATTGGAGACCGAGAATAGGGAGACAGATTGGATTTCTTGTCATTGCTCTTTGCAGGGACCTGTTTCTTATCAGTACGACCAGTGGACCGAGCACTGAAATTCTTATTGGAAGTCTGCTTCAGAAGATACATATATTTGCTGCCGATGACAACCGGCCTCATGATCTTTTTACCTTTGATCCCAAAGAGATCAATGTAAGCATCATAGGGTTTGATATCCGGCCATTCATCATAGATCTTCCGAAGACAGTCATACCGCATTTTGGAATCCGGACGTTTGACGATATAGAACCCATTCTCCTCGACATCCTGGATGAATTTCTTCTTTGCTTCTTCATCCACGATCTCAACCTGGATTCCATCCACATCAAATTTCTGATCCCAACTATTCCACATCTGGAGGAAGAAGTCATGCTGCTCCAGATTGAGGAGTTCGAGGAATCTCAAAATAACCTGCATCTTATCCTCGATGTCGGTCATCTTCTTGATCTTCCTCTGAAGTTGTTCTGCGATGAAGTTGATTTCTACTTCATAGAGCTGGTCTGTATTCAGACGACGAATCGAACCAGAGGAATTCAGAAGAATGTCGGCGACAACCTTCTCTCCATCCTCGGTTACATAATAGGGCATATCACAGTCATCGACAATCGAGACCTCTTTGGCATTCTCAGTCATGGTTTCCGGATTGGAATCCTCACTGAGCTGATCCACGATATTGTCAACGATGTGATTGAAAGACTCCGCAGGCTTCATGCCAAACTTCTCACCTGCATTGGTGATCTTGGAGATAATACCTTTATCACCATAACGACCTGTGAGTTTGAATCCTTCTTCCAGATCCACCACAGCAATCGTCTTGAAGATGACAACCAGATTGGCGAAAGCTCTGTCTTTGTCTTTCCATTTGTATTCTTTATCGTTGAAGCGCTGATACTTTGCATTCAGATAGGATACCTGAGGAGTATAATGAGATCCAGAGGATTCAATCATCCTGCACATCTCAGACACTTGGGCAGCATACTGGCATTCCTGATCATAATACTTCTTGAGCTGCCGATAGAAGACATTTTCCGGGAAGGGATCGTCTCCATTGTAGCAGACATCAATGTCATAGATCAGAGAATTCTTCGGAGCAAAATATTCGGTATCGGTATCCGAGATGGTACGAAGTCTTTTATCCTGGAAGTCAAAGATGGCATGATTCAGATTCACACGGGCTACTGCACATACGGTGGAATTCTTGACATACTCACCCACTTCCGGGAAGCATTTGTACTCACCAGGAGCACCATATACATTCTTGAGGATGTCGTTCGAGTTGACAGAGACCCGAACCTCATCCACTTCCACAGATTGGACATCCTTGGCCCATCCTCTGCGAAGTTTGATGGCATCTTCGATCGTGGCATTGTCCGTCACATACATGACACGGGCATTTTTGCCAATCCGATACTGCATATGCTCATCATAGGAAGTTGATTTATAGAGTACCTCATTCTGGACGGTATCTCCCTCTCGGAGAGAATCCATCTTGGAGGTATTGTAAGCGAATCCAAACTTTTCGGTCAGATTCTCAGCGATTGCCTTCTCGATCACATCCCAAGTATCGGTCTCTGCATTGTAGAGAAACATGGAATAGACATGTTTGCCTTCATACTTGGGGATGATCTTCTTAACTTCCCACGTCCCTTCCATCTTCTTATAGGCATGAGAATACTTACCAAAGATATTCTCATAACCAGTCAGAATATGGGGGACATCGGGATTCATCATGGTAAGGAACTGCTTCTCATTCGAAGAAAACATGTAGAGACGGGATGAGTCAACGCCTTCGGGAAATCCTAACAAAGTAGGACCGAAAACTTTCTCCATTTTGTCTCCCCATTCTTCGTCCATTTTACGAAATTCGTCTGTGCCTGCCATATTGGTTTCCTCCTTTGGTTTTCTATGGAAAAGAGATTGGTATTTAGATGGTTATCAGTTTCCAGAGACCATACACCAATCCATATTGGCATTTTCTGAAAAAGCTAGATTTCGGCTCCTCTCTTTTTAAGTCGGTATATTCTAATTTATCGATAGGATCGAGTCGATCCGATTTCACTCCTAATAATTTCGGGTTGATTTCTTGTAAGTAACGGATATGCGAGAGAAGATTCTGTCTCATGAGATAATAGGTGGAATACTGTAGAATGAGATTGTCATTCCAACGACACTCAGAGGCTTCCTTTCTACAGACCTTGAGTTTTTCGTTCATTCTCTCCACCTGTACGTTGAAGAGATTGACATAATATCCCTGTAATAATATACAGAAAGTTTCTGCGGCTCTATCATCTATGTCATACCGAATCTTCCCGTCTCCTACATGAAAGAAAAGTTCTATCTCATTCCAGAGAAGAAGAGTCCTCTTTAAGAAAGACTTCTCTTCTTCCAAGGAATACGTATCCGAACTGGGTAAATTCGGGATTTGTAAGGTTTCTACTTCATTCGCTAAAAATTGATCATAGAGTATGGATACAATGATCGAGCCCATAGACATTGTATCACCAACTTCCTTTCCGCCAGAACGAAATTTATACTTCAGAGTTACTCATCAGCATATAATTGAAAGTTGATGGGAATATCATAATCTACCGGTTCGACCGAGTATACGGGTATAAAAAGAAAGTCCCCTTACTAGATCTTGATATTTCTAGTAAGGGGAAATCTTATTTTTCATTTTTCAGATTGCAGGATGACTTGTAGCAAGATCCGTTGTTGGTATTGGGACATTTGTTACAGAGAGACACACCTGGTTGGTAATTCCCAGGGATTCTCTCATTCCGGTCACAATACATGCAGGCACAACCATTGCATTTACTTGCTTCCATGATCTCAGTATGGACCTCCTTCAACAGTAAAGTCTGCAAGGAGTCCGTTTGGATATTCCTCCGGATGATTGGATCTCCGAATCACTTCACGAATGGCTTTCTTCGCTTCTTTCTCAGTTTTGAAGGCACCAATCGTAGAAGAGATATAGGAATGATTTCCAGTATAGGATCCGGGGTAATAGGCAACGACATACCAAACTTTGTATTCCTCGTTATAGGAAAGATTAAAGGTCAGGACGTTGTCAAGATTGACAAACTCCTTGTATTGAGTCTGAATAAACTGCGCCATCAGATATATGCCTCCAATCTAATCTCTTAGTTTTCGACATATTCTTTCCGGAGGTCGAGCAATACCCAGTCTTTGTTGACATTGGTGATCCGATCCATGATCTTCTCCGAAGTATCGTGAGAGACATCATGTTTCAGAATGACTGCGGTCTGAGAAGCTGTGATTCCAGCCATCAGAGTAAACTTGGTGGCTTCATTTTCTACATTCTCAGCGTAGATCATCGAGATCTCACTCAGCTTCAAACGGACTCCATTTTCTGTGATAATCCATCTCATAGTTGTAATCTCCTTTGAAATCATCTGGAATCTAAATAAAGTCTAGACTTTATTTATACTCAAGTATTCCAAGAGATTACAACCTATATGCTGCATTGTTAGGGGATCAATCGCAGCATATAGGCCAAGCAATCTTACGTCATCACATGCATTACCATAAAGGGATTCTGTCATCTAAGAGACTCATAAAGTCACAGGGACTCGTAGGTCCGTCAGGTAGTCGTGCTTATATAATTTGGGATCTCCCTATGTCTAAAGGGTGTCACATCGTTCTCCATATTTGGTAAAGGAGAAGATGATCGTATTCACACTTCTAGCCAACTTTTCTGTCGCCTGAGCTACTTACCTCTCAAGCAAATAACTTTATGAATTCATCAGAGATGATAATGAGACATACTCATCAGGATCACGGGAATTCATTTCTTTCGATCCCAGAATCATCTTCAGGTATGGAGTCAAACATTTCATCACACCTTCCCGGAAATCCGGTTCGTTGATGAATTTCGCACGGAAATCCTTGCGATTGAATTTGAACTCTTCTAGACCCTTGATGACGAGATAAGGGTTACGGCCACCGACCAGATTGCATTGCTCTGCAAACTCGTATAATGTGTAAATCGGATCAAAGCCGATGTCTTTGTTGAAGCAAGCATTGATCGTGGAACCGATAAAAGAAGTTTTAGTCTTACTTACCTGGATTTGACAGCGGAAGCCCTCAAATCCATTATCTTCCATTGTATACATGTTTCCTTTCGTAGCAGTGCAGCGGAAGATATTTTGGGCCAGATAGACAGGGGCGTTTCCCCGAGGAAGGCTCTCCCCAGGCTTCAACATCATCAACTGAGACGGAGATGCCTGATAGGGATTGATGTCCACCTTTGCTTTGATGTGATTCACCGCAATGATGGAAATATTATAGTGACTCATCTTATTGAGACACTTGGAATAGAACTGAGAGATCTGACCAGCTTCTCTTCCACCCAACATCTGTCCTTCGAGCACGTCTTCCTTACGCTCTTTGCTGTTGAAGGTGGCAAGAGAATCCAAGATGAATACCGTAGGGACATACATCTTGGTCGGCTTATCAGGATCCACCCAGTATTCTTGAGGGATCTCATACATGGCAGAATCTCCAGCTGCCTCTTTTGCATCACAGATGGTATCGAGAATATCGAGGACATCCTCAATACTCACACGATCCTTCTGGAGAATGATGCGAGGATCATCTGGTTTTGCACCAGTGATCTGGAGAATTCTTGCTTTCATGGCAGTCTTCTCAATATCGAAATGGATCATAATCCCATCCTCAAAGGGTGAGATAATACTCCAGGCGATTTGATCTGCCAAGGTAGTTTTACCAGATCCAGACAATCCAATGATGGTGGTAAAAGTACCTCCCAGAATTCCAGTGACAGGAACCATCCGGCCATCTCCCATAGGGGCCATGTAGCCGTTGGCAAAGTCCAAGGGAATCAGTGAGGTACTGTAAGGTACAAAGGAGTCATTGGATGTGAAGTATTTGTTTTTGTCTTTCTTACGGAGTTCTTCAATAAGCATATTCTATTACCTCCTATCAAGGCTATGATATATAGGTTTAAAATGCTTACTGATTATTTCATATAAGAGGCATTGACAAAAATCTCCACATTGGGATCGTGGTAGCGGACTGTCTGAGCAGTCGTGACGTTATTTTTAAGTCCTACCAGTCCGAAAAGATTAACAACGAGCTTCGATGCAATCTCAGGGAAGCTATGAGGACCATCATGATCGACCATGTAATAGATCCGATCATTAAACATCAATAGGACAGGACCAGACTTACCAACCTCCCTGGATGCAGGAGACTGGGCAAAGTCAATCATCGATCCAGAGGAAGAGAAGTAATAGACTTCCAACTGGATGGTATTCTTATTGGTATTGACGGAATTGACCGGAGTCTCAGAGTTCTTCTGCTCCAAATTGACGATTTCACTCATAATATAAAACCTCACTTTCATAATGAGAGAAAAGATTACTCATAGGTTTTTCGATGACTAAAAAGATGGATGAACCAGTCTCTATCGATCTATACAGAGATTGATTCATCCATCTTATCAGATAAAAAGAATGGGCTTACTTCCGCTTGGTATTGTTGAAGCGGCCTGTTCCACGACGATTGTTGTTGCCCTGACGATCGGTACGAGGAGCACCTTCATACTTGCGATCCTCATATCGACGATAGGGACGGTCAGAATCCTTGTTGAATTCCTTCTTGGGCTTGTCGAAACGCAGGCAATCCTTATCGGGGAACTGATACAGATTGAAGGGATGCTTGATACGCTCAGGCTCACCTTCGATCACACGGGGTTCCTCCGGCTTCATGGTGAATTCACCATTCTCATACACAACGGTACGATCGACATAGACGGTCTTACCGGTGGGGAAGCGCTCCGGATTCGAAGTACCCTTCTTGCGAGTACGCTCCGGATAGAAGTAGTGAATGGTGAAGGAAGCATCTCCATCGGCAGGGAGTTTGTCCTTGTCGACCATGACGGCCAGCCACAGCATCTTGCTGTAATTGGCATCGCCAACCTTGATGGTATACTTGGTGGAGATCACGATGCGATTCTTCAGAATCCGGATCCACTCAGGCATGTCATTCTGATCCAGATAACCACGGAAGGGAATCGCAAGCATGAACAGATCTTCGTCATCTCCAATGTTCCGATCGCCGGACGAAACACGGAATGTCTTGGCACCAGTTTTGGTCAGAATGCCACGAATGTTGAGCTTACGGTCACTTTCGTTTTCGCAGGAGAATTCACGCACCTTCAAGAAAGGCTTTTCAGGACGGGGATGTTCCTCGTCATACTCGATAAAGTCGGGAGGAGTGAAGCACCGATCGGTATAGTTGGTAGCAGGATCAGAGATCAGTTCTTCTTTGAAAAGTTCTTGATTAAGATATTTCAGCATAATGATACCCTTCCGTAAAATAGAATTTTGAATGTGTGAAAATAGACGGCGGCGATTGCCTCTCAGAGGCATTAACATAACGTATAGAATTTATTAAATTAAAAAGAAAGGATACCTCAGGATTTACCGAGAATTATCCTTTCTTTTTGAGAATTACTTTTTATTCATCGTCTCATCGGTCATGACCTTGGCTGTATAGGGGAAGATAGACTTCCTCTTGATGATCTCATGATGAAGGGCGTAATTCTCTCTGAATTCTTCCACTGTGCAGATGGGGAATTCCCATACGATCATATCATATGATGATTTGAATCGGACTGGATAATAGTAGCAGCATTGAGAGACCATAGGTTCGTCATTGAGACTGTGCTCCACATCGTAATCAACACGAATGGTGTGAATATCCGGAGGGCTGATGAAGGACTTGACGATCATGAAGACGATGGCTCGAGGAAATTCATCCTTTTGCTCCTCTTCATCCAAGATCACCATAGATCCTTTCTGAATCTCATACATCCAGGATTTCTGAATGGGTTGCACATACCCAATCGTCTCTCTGGCATAGATGTAATTCTTTCTTGTGATTCCTTTCAGACTGGAGAGTCCCTCTTTGTCTTCCGGACTAACAGGCAATTCCATATATGCCACATTGGTATTGTATTTCTTCGCCTCTTCATAGGGAAGTTCCATCCCATAGAAATCAGATTTTGGTCTGTTATTGGGATCGGCACTGAGAATCTCAATGACAGAGACGAAGGAATCCATGATATTGGGGAAATCCTCTCTAGATCCTATAATGACAAAGAAGGGATTATTGGCCACTACCTTTGCCTTATTGGATCTGGCATAGGCTTCGATGATATAATACTTACTATCATTTTCATCAAGCCGGATATTCCACTGAAAGAGATCTGGATTGATGACATGGTAGCATTCAATGAAGGTACTACTCGGCGCTTTCATTGGTATGACTCACCTCCATATAAAAAGAAAGGCAGTTTACAGATCCATCTCCCCAGAGATCCATAAACTACCTTGTTTGGATTAGACTTTATCCTTGGCTTTGTCGGCGGCTTCCTTGATGATCTCATTGATCTTATCAACATAACCAGACACGACATGAGCCAGATTCGGATATTCCGCCTCATCCAGATTCCGAAGATCGGCACGGAGTTCATAGACATTGTCATTGAACATCCGGCTGATCCTCTTGGTATACAAATCCAGCATCTGGGTCTGAATCTGCTCGGGCGCATCCTCAAGAACATCCAGAGCGAAGGTAGTCAGAGAATTCCAAACCTTCTTCACTTCGGATCCCTTGAAGTCATTGATGCGATTCATACCCTCGAGAAGGATATAGGTCGCAACCTCAACCACATTGGATTCACCCATAATCTGAGAGAAGAACCGACCCCACTTGACACGATCCATGTTCACTTCATAGGAATCGACGATCTCATAGATGTCGGTCAGTACCCGATTGGCATAGAAACCAACCTGATACTTATTGATATACTTGGGATCCGGAACTCCCAGGAAAGCACTCCGGCAGATCTCCACCGGCATATTGGAGTCATACGAGACTCTCTTGGCTCTCCTCTTGATAATCTTCATGGCGGTCTTGATCAGATCCTTGAGATTATCATTATACTTATTGATGTGGATCATCTCTTCTCTGGCTTCAGACCGAGAGATGTTTCCTTTCTCCAGATCACTCCGAGTCCGATCTTCAAACTCTTGAGAGACCTGGATACCAGCCAGAGCAACAGTATGCAGGAAGGTTGCCACAGACCGATCGAATTCATCATAGCCATTATAGGCTTCTTCTTCGATCGCATTAACAGTGGTCTTGATGACCTTCCGATGGGCCATCATGACATACATGTCCTTGGTATCCTTCTGCAACTTAGCACGATCGATCTCTTCCGGAGGATTGAAGAGCATCCTCATAAACTCTTCACTCTCCAGATAATAGACAATCGCTCTTTCTGCGGTAGACGCAGATACTCGTTTCTGAATGATGTCATCCAATAGGTCATTGAATGAATCAATCGTAAACGAATTTCGTTTGCGCAATCCCATAGGTTATTCCTCCTTTTGTATTTGGATTACTCTATAATGATATACGCAATTAGAAAATATCAGGAATGTCAGTCAGCTTTGCCTTGTCATTCCGAACGGAAGAGACACCGAGAATTCGATTCCGGTTGGCATCATTCCGAGTGGACTTGATGGCAGAGAGATCTGCCAGCTCATCCGACACAGAAGCCGTATCAGTATTGTTGAGGGCTTCACATTCCTTGGCAATCTCAGTGCATTCCGAGATACGGTTGATAGGCTTGGACATACCAGACATGATGACAGAGAAGTCAGCACGCTGGGCATTCTCCACCGTATAGTTGAGGAAGGTAGCCAGAGGACGACCGGTATATCCTTCCAACTCAGAGAAGTTCCCAGACTTGCAGGGGTCATTCGTCTGATCCGGAGTATTCATGATGATACCGAGATTCCGAACGACACGATCCTTCTGAGGATCTACAGCCGCAGTATGCTCCAACATATCAATCATGATCGCCTGGGAAGATTTCTCAGACAGATCATTCTTGGTGATGTTGGCACGATGGTTGATCATCATGTATCCTTCAGTGGAGAGCATGGTCAGCATGTCAGACTCATCGATCATCCCATAAGGAGTTTCCTTGAGATAATCACCACGAATGACACTGACACAATCTGCGATATACTCCGCAGTCTTCCGATAGGCTTCCTCCATCGGATCATCCTCAAAGGAATGCAGATCAGAGAGCATGTAGGTCATATGCAGCTTGGGATTGGTGACCTCATTCATGCACTCAACGGTGTTGAACTGAGCCTGAGCAGACTCAGAATGCTTCGGAAGAATCCCGAAGAAGATGATGACCTTATTGGGATAGAAGGTCATCAGACGATTGACGAGAAGCGGACCAGCACCAGAGCCAGTGCCACCAGAAGTAGATGCTGCCACAATGACAACATCGGCATCCTCGATCACATCGGTAAAAGCAGGAGTCTGATTGAAGAGGCGTTCGAGTTCGATGGTCAGAAACCCTTTGGCATTCTGACGGTTCTTACCCGCACCACGCTTATTGCCGATGAGGAAGGACGGAATGGTCTTATCCAAGATCTTATCGTCCAGATCCTTCTGGCTCGAGTTGATGCAGAAGACGGTGTGACCCTTCTTGCGGGCCACTTCGACTGCCTGGCAACCAGCGTTGCCAATACCGATGAGTGAGACTTTCAAATTCGTATCCATAATATAGATACACTCCTTTCTATTTTAGTATAAAAATAATATATGTAAAAATTCCGTTTCCTGAATCGTATAGGAGCCCTGAGATTAACAAGCTCTAAAGATATGGTTTTCTTAGAAATACAAAAATGTAAGTACCGAAGAATACGATCTTCTCTGGTGCTTTCGGGCTATTCGGATTGTGTTAAGATCCGGACTAAGATGGGCTGTCTTAGTTATTGGCTAATTCCTCCTTAGATGTTTTCTGACATTTCGATTTCCTCCTTTTAGATTTCCATTCGGCAAAACCTCCCATAGGATTCCAAGCGGGTATACGGAATCCTATGGGAGGTTTTATTTGTTTCGTTAGATATAAGGACTATCCTTGTCAGTGAGAGCCTGACTTCTTTCTTCATTCTTGGGTTTTGGAAGAAGATTTCCACTGCCAATCAGATTGGTCTTAAACCCTTGCATGAGGAAGTAGATATTCAGTGTATTCAGAGAAGTCTTATTGGCCTTGTCATTGGTAAGATCCTTCATGGATACATACCCATTCTTCGCAATGGCAGTGGCCATCTCGTTTCTGGCAACTTCATCATCCGCTCTGGGACCTAAGAATTCCTTCAGAGCATATTCAGCACCAGTGGCAAGAAGAGAGTAAGTCTCCACGTCAGAGTTACGACCATTCTTGTCATCACCAGTAACCTGACCAGTCAGAGGATTTCTCTGAGTATTGGATGTAGATCCGGAGTTCTTCTTCTCCAATGTCTGCATCATTCTCTTTTCATGGATGTAACCAACAGGAACCTTCTCAGGTGTCACGGTTACATTCTCAAGATCATGGTTGATATGAGGGAGATAGACAGTCTCATACAGAGGGACTCCCAGATATTTGGCAGCCTTCTCAATATTCTCATATTTGATATCTCTCATATACTCAACGATCTCAAGATAGAATTGCTGAGAATCATCTGCAAAGAATTTACGGATGTATTTGTCAAATTGATCATCGCTCATGGAAGAGAAAAACTTCTCGTACTTCTTCGCATTATCTCCCGAAGGATCCAAGAGATTAAAAGTATCCAGAAGCATCTTCATGAACTTCTTTCTCTTTTCCGCAATGGTAGCCATAATGATTTCTTTCCTCCTTAGCTCTTCATCGCACTAAACACGAAGTAGAGGAAAATCGCTCTGCGGAATCCGTTTATGGTTCCACTAGAGGTAGTATTGCGATAGGTTTTGCTTCCTCTCTTCAGCCACTGATGAGAGAGTTCCTTGATCCGAATGACATTGGGTTCTTTGGAGTTACCACTCTTGTAAGCTTGCTCTGCTATAAGAGCAAATGCCTTCGAGTGAATATCCTCATCCTTAGCATTCGGATTCCGGCTGAAGAAGAGAGTGAAGAGAGCAGAATAGAAATCTGTAAGCTCATCGATATGTCTCTCTTGTCTCATATTCTCCAGACAGAGAATCAATTCATCTGGAGACACTTTCATTGCTTTACAGATCTTGACAATCTGACCTCTATTCAGAGAAGTGGAATAGAATTTCGACACATTCAGAGAGACGAGCTTGCTGATTCTACCAGAAAGAAAATCGGTCTCGATGACATTTCCTTCATCATCTCGATTGTCTCCCTGAGAAAGAGAGACATTTCCTTCTTTGTAATTCTCCATATACTTCTTTCGAATGGAGGAGAATTGTCCATTCAATCTTGTCTTCAACTGGTTGATCATATATTCCATTCCCCAGTCTGATCCATCTTTCCAAAGTTTGTCATAGTCATACTTGGAATTGGAAGACTTAGAAGATTCTGAATTCATCTTAGGATCAAAGACTCGATTGGCCAATTTCTGCATCATGACTTCGATAGAACCAGCCTTCTTCAGAATCATACCATTCTGGAGATTGTCAATGGTGTAAACCATGGTGGCAGGTCTAGCGACTCCATATCTGAAATTGGAAGAGAAGAGAGAATAGTAGAGATTGTATTCATAATAGAGCTTACACATCTCATACTGAGTCTTCTTTTTCTCATTGAATTTGTAATAGCGAATCACAAACATGAGAAGCACCCTGAAGGGAGTGATATTCTTCTGCTCCTGGACAAAAGGAGGTTTCTCAAGATCCTTGATCAACTTATCCAATTCATCCTCGTCCACTCCACAACAGGTAAAGAGGATATTCTTATCATTATCCGTAAAGATCATATTCTTCAAAATATAAATATCAGAAAGAATATCCACATTCTTATTTCGATAGGATTCAATGTATTTTGTGAGTGTCGCTTCATACTTAGGGAGATTCTCTTTGATCTTGGGATCCAGAAAGTCTCTCAGTCTGAAGGACTTCATATTTCGATCTGCAAAAAGAGAGCGGATCATTCTCCGCTCTTCTTGTGATTCAGGTGCATCCCAGTCATCTGGCTTTTCAAATGACTTAGCCTCGGTGACAGGAAGATCCATACTCGAATCATCTAAGAGATCGCCAAAGGTCAACGGAGATACTTGGGTCTCGTTGAATACCATGTCTCTATACCTCCTAGATAGTTGGATTTGATAAGCTTATCGTGGTGTTTTGAGGCTAAGGGATCCAGGGGAAAGAAAAGATTTAACAAATGAGTAAAGTCGTATTTGTATTCTCCTTCATACGACTGACATTTCTGAAATCATTTGCCCATGTTCAGTTTTTACCTTTCTTTTCCTATCATAGTTGAATCTCCTTTGTCTGAATCCCCAGATACCTAGCGCCAACTATAGGTATCTGGGGATTTGTTTTCTTGAATAAAAAAGAAAAAAGATGGGGACCCGTAAAAAGGTCCCCATCTTTGTGCTGGCATGGAAGCCATTGAGATTTACTCAACAGCTTCCGTGGCAGCGGTGTCGGGCAGGTCGTCTTCCAGGTCACCCAGATCGACATCCTCGGCAGCCTCGGTGGTAGCCTCTGCAGCCGCAGTAGCCGCCAGCTTGCTCTTGTCGATGGCATTCTTGATGTCACCGACACCATTGGCGATCATGATACCGCCGCAACCGACAGCGCCAGCGCCGATAGTGATTTTGCCGATGCCCTTCAAAATTTCAGTGTTGATCATAATGATATTCCTTTCTGGTTTTAACGACTTTTCCTTGTCGTAATTTTGGTAGTAATAAAGAGACTTATTCCCTCTATTCTACTTTAATAATATACATGATTTTGTACCCGACTTTTCGATTCGGTGATAGGCTTCTAACTACTGTCATCATCGTCGAATACCTCTTCCGGGGCTTCAAAATCTTCTTCAATTACGGCCCCATAATACCCGTTCAACTCATTCAATAAATTACCTCCTTTCTACCTATATAATATATAGACTTTAACCCCTCACTTTTCAATTCGAGCAGTTTATAAAAAATATCCCGAATAAGATCACACAAAATTTCGATCTTATTCGGGATTTTCTTTTTATAGTGAGATTTTACGGTTCGGTGACTCCGACATAGATGATGTTATCTCCACCCAGAGACAGAAGCTTTCTTCCCTTGGCTTTACGAGACATAGTAGGAATTTCATCAAAGCTGAGATCCTGAGATCCATTCTTGGTGGCTACCGTAATCACAGACTTGGGATTGATCGGAATGACGGTATAGAGAGAAGTCTTATCATCCATCGTGGTAATGTAGGAGGAGACTCTCTTCTTGGTCAGATCTCCGAATTCTTCTACGGCAATCTTCTTGACATAGCCGTTGTCCATGATACAAGCGACATATTCACATGCCTGAGGAAGAATGCAGAATCCCACACAGGAGTCATCTTCTTCCAGATTGAAGCAGCGATTTCCTTGAGAATCTCGAGAGATGACAGGGATATCCTGATTCTTAACGATTGTAAAATGACCCTTCTTGGTATAGACCAGAAGATCAGGAGGTGCCAGACGTACTTTCGGTTTCTTCTTGGTAGATTCCTCCTCAGGATAGCACATCAATCTGGAGGCAGCTACCAGAGAATCATTCTCCTTCAGAAGCTTGACACATCGCACAGATTTTGGCTGCTTGATATTCCGATACTCTTCCAGAGAGGTTCTCTTAAGATAGCCAGACTTTGTCAGAGTGACAATGTAACTCACCAGACCAAAGTCGGAGTAAATGAGCTTGGAATCTGCCTCTGTCTCCTCATGGTCAACCGTGATGATTTCACCCTGAAGTTTGGTTACATCATAGACACGATTCCCTGTATTGGAAGGAATGGTATTGTCAAACTCATGGACAGGGACAATGCTGAATCGACCTGTGGAATCAAAGAGGATGATATTCTCAAGATTCTTACACCTGGTCGCAAGAATGGGATAATCTCCATGTGCCATAGCTCCATATCCTTTGACTCTGGAGTTCATGACAGTGGGAAGTTTCTTATAGAATCCCTTCTTGGTAAAGACCATGATGTGCTCGGTATCCGAGATAGCCTCTTCTTTTCCTTCCCGGATGATGGTGCAGTATCTCTTAGGAGGAGCATACTTCTTCAGATCATCCAGATCCGAGATGATCAATTCATCGATTTTCTTCTCTGAATAGATCATTCCCATGATCTTCTTGAGCTCTTTGGCAAGTTCATCTCTCTCCTCAATATACTTCTGATGCATATCACCAGTGAATGCTCTCAGAGGCATATCGACCACTTTATGGGCAATGAAGGAATTCATCCCATAAAGTTTCATCAATTGATCCTCAGCAGATTCCTGGGAAGATCCCTTGATGATCTTGATGACCTTCTCGAGATTGGTCTTCTCGGTGAGTTTGATCAAGGTCTCTAGAATGGTGATTCTTGCATTGATCTTGGAGACCTTCTTATTGAGAAGACGACGGATGTATTCTCTCCGGTTATCAATCCATGCCAGAAGAAGAGTCCGGATGTTATAGTGGTTGACATTGACACCATCGGTGACTGCCCAGAATTGGACCGAGATCGTCTTCTGGAGATCGGTAAGCTTATAGAGTTTCGCTTTCTCCTTCAGAGGATCATATGCCTTATGGAGATAGAGGCAGTAGTCAATGTCATGCTTCTGGAATTCATCCTTGGATTTCTTAGCAAGAGCTCTGGTCCGATCTGACTTATCATGGAAAGACAGATTCCCAGCTTTGCATTGCTGGACGATCTGCTCACCGATATTCTGCATATCCGCCAACCAGGGAATACTCCGAATGTGGAAGACATACTTATTGGTATCTTCCTCAATCTCAATATGGGCTCTCATGGTTAGAGATCCAGATCCAGTCTCAGCAATCGATTTCAATCCCTCGTTGAAGACAATTTCACATCCGTCAACGGGCGGGTCTGGGAGAATGTCGATTTCTGGATCCTCTGGGTCAAGGATGAGCTTTTTCGTAACCTCAAGGACATCATTGATGTTGTAAGGCGGTATGGATGAGTTGAATCCATATCCAAGCCCAGACACTCCTTCGATGAGAATGTTGGGGAATTTGGATGGTAGATAGACTGGCTCATCGGCAGATCTGGTTGCGTTTGGTTGCATCTCAATGCAATCAGGATCAAATTCGGAGAAAAAGCACTCGTATCCATAGTCAGAAATCGAAGCCTCCGTGTAACGATCAGCGCCCACCGTATTCGGATCACAGATGGAACCGAAGTTGCCATAGCCTCTCATGATAGGAGCACCCTTCTTGAAAGGCTGAGCCATATTGACCATGGACATGTAGATGGATGCATTGCCATGCGGATGATAATTCAAAGTCTGGCCAATGAGAGAGGCAGACTTGACTTTGTTATTCTTATAGGCCTTCATGAGATAAGCGACCCACAAGATTCTTCTCTGCACAGGAATGAGGGAATCCTCGAGTGCAGGCAACTGTCTTGCACAGTTTACATTGAAGGCAAAGAGACCCATGGTGCCGGTGTTGTAATCACCTACATCCACATCATCGATATTGCCTTCCTGCTGAAAATCGGAATCTGTGATTTTATCCCAGAGACCGGTTGCTGGTTTTTCTTTCTTTTCTTTCTTTGCCATAGCAGGAATACTCTCCTTGTATCAGTTGTCAATATCTTCAATGGTGTATCTGCCTTGATAGACAAGATTCTTCCGGAAGTCTGCATTCTCTTTTCCATGGAGATTGGAGATCTGCTCAATGGCACGATCTGCAGAATGCATGGTGATCTTATACAGCTTCCGAATCGCAGGATTCAGAGTGGAGACAAACAGAAGTTCGCCATCCATCTCGCCCAACCCTTTAAAGCGCTGGTCAATGTCCGGACTATACTTGGAAGAGACAATCGAGAGGAATTGACCGACGGTCACCTTCATAGGATCCGATTCTTTATTGGATCGATTCTTGAATGACACAATCAACGAGGGATTCTCTCTCATAATCTCAAGAAGTCTCTCGGCATTCTTCAAGAAGATATTGTCCACAATGAGGGTGATGTCTTCTTTGTTATAGGCACCACGAAGACTGTGCTCAGCAATATCAAACTTGCATTCGGGGAATACCTTCTCGATGAGCTTCTTGAATTTCTTGCTATCTCCTTCTGAGGCGAGATACTCCCAGCATACAACCTCTACGATATACAGAGGAGCTGCCGATTTCTTCACCATATTCTCGAGATAATAGAGATATTGAAGGTTGGTTCTCATCCAGCCATAAGCTTCCTTCTTACTAAGAGGAATCGGTTCTCCCTTATCCGGAAGGAGAGTGATCTCGACATTGTCAGCAACGGCTCTATCATAGATGTCATTGTATTGATGCTTGTCGAAGATATATTTATTTCCCTTAATAAAGGAATTCTTCTTGTTATCCTTCAGAAGATAGAGAGGAGGTACCGCTTTATACAGTCTCTCTTCAATGATAATCTGAGGGAGATGAATTGCAAAGAAAGCACAGAGAAGAGATGTGATGTTATGGCCATCAATATCTTCATCTGAGAGAATGATAATCTTGTCAAACCTCAGATTGGAGATATTGAAATCTTTTCCAATACCACATCCGAGAATCTTGACGAGATTCCGAAGGACATCATTCTTCATCGCTTTCTCGGTAGAGACCCCGAACGCATTCGGAATGACACCACGGAGAAGATAGACAGCCTGATATCTGTGGTCAACCATATTGGCGACATGACGACCTGCAGAATCACCCTCACAGATGAAGAGTTCTGTATACCCTTTGGTATTTCTGTCAGAGAGACCGATATAGGTGGGAACTTCTCTTTCGTCTGCCCAAGTCTGTGTCTTCTTGCCATCCAGTCCTTTCATAGAATGGGAAGCCAGACGAATCTTTGCCATCTTTCTCAGATAGTCGATGATTTTCTTGAGGGTGGCTTGATTGGATACGAAGTAGGTATCCAACGCTTTCTGCATCTGCTTCCGAGAGTCTGTCTGCATATATTCATTACCGACTCTCTCTTTTACCTGACCAGAGAAATTCGGTCTGGCCGCTTTGCAGTTGACGACCAGAATGAGCCCCTTCTTACAATCTTCGAAAGTAACAGGATATTTGGATTTGGGGTCTAATCTCTGCGCAGTCTTGACAAAGAAGCTGCACAGAGCGGATTCACATCCATCGACATGTGTACCATTCTCGATGGTATGGACATAGTTACAGTAGGAATCGATTGTCTCTCCATCCAGAGTCAGATCATACGAGAAAGACATCTGAATGGCAAACTCTCTCATGGGATCTTCTTCCGAGATCTGGTCAAATCCCACTGTCATAGGAGCAAACTCCAGATCATTGCCAAGATACCGGACATCCTCAGCCAATCCCTCTGCCTTATAGGTGCGAGACAGAATGACATCCGATTTCTTTCTCTTGGATACCAGCTTCATGGTAATTCCTTCCGGGCAGATATAGCTCATGCAACGGAGCCATTCACAGATGTCATCCGCAGTGAGATGAATCTTACCCAGATATTCTTCAGAAGGAATAAACTCGACTCTCAATCCAGTCTTTTCCTTCTTATTCTTCATAGGTTTGGACTCGACGATGTCCTTTCCTTTTGTCACCGTCAATGTCTTATATTCCTTCCCACGATAGGAAGTAACCTGATAGTAGTCGGAGAGAGCAGCAGTCACCTTCAGACCTACACCATTCTCACCGGCGGATTCTACATTGAATTTTCTTCCTTCCTTGGTCGTGGTATGTTTCTTAGTACATACTTCTCTGAGTTTCTCAAAGGGAATACCACGACCATTGTCTTCAATAATAATGCGGAGTGTGGACTCATCAAAGTAGATATCAATCTGATCTGCCGGAGAATTCTTGCTCACACATTCATCCAAGGCATTATTAAAGATTTCCTTGAAGAGATGAAGTGCGGCTTTGGTTCCACGGTAGGAGATGTACATACCAATGAACTTTCTGACCTGGTCATACTCATCCTTGTAGTATACATACTCATCATCTTTGATTACATTTTGCTTTACTTCAGATTTCACAAAGTATACCTCCATATAGATTTATTTCTTATGGAAACTAATATCTTGTTATATACCCCGTATGAGTGTACGGACATAAAAATGATATATAAACTTATTTTCGATCATTCTAATGAGAAGAAAAAATGTGGTATACGCCACAGACGTATACCACAGATTCCTTAGACGTATCGACCTCATGATTTCTCGAGTTAATCACGAGATTCAGTATGGATGTATATAAATTGATTTTACCAACTAATGGTGACGTTCGAATTGCCCTCACGACGGGGACGATTCTTGGAGTTGTTATTGGCCTGCATGATCTTCTCCAGGACATTCTTGATCCGGAGAGAATCTTTCTGATACTGGACAATCGCCTGGACAGCTACACTGTCAGGATCACGAGCCAGAATCTTGGCGCAGTCACACTGTTGATCGATCGTAGCAAATGCCTTGTTGAAGGTATCCTGATCGATTCGAGAGATCGATACGATCTTGTTGCAGAGAGAGCACCGGAATTTGGATCCTCCATCACTGCTTCCATCATTCAGAGGAATCAAGGTAGGATGACCGAATGCCCGATGAAGACATTCGCATTGCTGACCTTTCTCAGCTTTGTCCAGTTTTCCTCTTGTTTCGTGAATGAACTGGATGTTCTTCCGAGTGTTCTTTCCATTGAAGGGTTTTCCCTTCCGTTCATTGAAATCTGCCATTGCAGTTTTCTCCTTTCTGTAAATGAAAGCGAAAATTCTTCCATTAAAATAAAGAATTTTACGTCTAAGGTTCCTCTATCTTTAGAAAGTTACTCTCATTTACCTATAAATGATATACGAAATAATTTTTATTTTGCCATTTTAATGAGGCTTGTCTACATCGATCATTTCGATGATCTGAGTATGGATTTCATTCATGTCTCTCATGACACAATCTCCTTCTTCTGTCATGATACTACAAGGAACGATATCCCAATTGTATTTATCGGCGACATAGTTGGCAGTAGCATGACAGATCTCCATATAGGATTTGTCTCTCTCATGAATGTCCATCTTGGAAGTATCTCCTTGGTATCTTTTCAGGAGATTCTTTTCGGAGATCTGAGGATGAATCTTGAGATAGATGACTTTATCAGGTCTGGGTAATCCGCACTTATTGTATTCGAAATCATCCAACCAATCCAGGAAGGTATCCAATTCAGGTTGACTCATGTGGAATTTAGCCCCCTGGTGGATGAAATTGGAGGTAGAATATCGATCCGAGATTAAGGTACCTCCATTCTCATAGAATTCTCTCCATTCCTTCTTCTTGTATCCATAGTAACGATCGGCAGTATAGAAGGAAGAGGCAATATACGGGTTTACCTCATCAGCGGTGCCGAAATCTCCATGGAGATACATCTTGAGAAGAGCAGATGAAGGAGAATTATAATCTGGGAAGGAAATGATCTTGTGTTGAATTCCGAGGCTATTGAGAAAGTTGTGAAAGAGCATCGTTTGTGTCGCTTTACCAGATCCATCCAATCCCTCGAATACGATCAATTTTCCCATAGTTGATTTCCTCCTTAGTAATAGGATTCTTAGTGGATGGTATCGGAATTGATAAAATAAAAGAGAGATAGACTCTCTAGAATGTAGAAAGTCTATCTCTCATAAAGAATTTGGAATATAGATTAGGCGATAGGACGAGCAGGCAGGTCGTCGGCATCAGCACCCCAATTGGAAGCATATCCCAGGACAGAAGTCGGGATGTTGTCCAGCTTGGTCTTATCAGCAGCAGACATCAGACCATCAGTGGACTGAGTTGCCTTCTGATAGGTGGTATCCTGACCAGGAATTCCCAGAGCAGTGATGTCACTCTTCTCCACAGCAGCAGCCGCAGAGACATGACCAGTGGCATCCACAGTGATTTTATACAGGCCAGAAGCCTTAGAAGTGTAGCTCGGGTGAGTGTACTTGTTAGCACCAGCCTCGATACCATTCAACTTGGTCTTGTCGGCCGAAGACATCAGGCCGGCAGTAGAGGTAGTAGCTTCCTTGTAGGTGGTATTCTCAGGAGTACCCCAGGTACCATCAGCCTTCAGGAACTTAGCC
>ENA-OROX01000047-OROX01000047.1-human-gut-metagenome-genome-assembly--contig:-NODE-47-length-113694-cov-5.187700_pt1 | contig 113694 bp, 126 predicted proteins | sample MGYA00242133_ERZ509058 | MGnify/ENA primary metagenome ERZ509058 (study PRJEB26280, sample SAMEA2338751) | human gut metagenome | biome: human gut; feature: human-associated habitat; material: faeces...
CTCCGATTTCACCGAGGAAGATAAGTACGACCTGTTCCTTGCCAGCAAAGCCAACAACACAGAGCAGATGGACAGAATCATCGCCAGAAGGGACGCGGTGATGGAGCTGACTGCTGAGTAAAACAAATTTGTTAAACCGCCAGCAATGGCTGTTTATAAAAAAGACTTCCGCAAGGTGCACCTTGCGGAAGCCAATCCAGATCACTGCTTGTCCTGTTTCAGGTGCAGGAAGTCAGCGATCTTAACTTCGATTGGGTGCTGTGCTTTGGTCACTATAAGCCTGATAATCTGATAGCCGTAATGCAATAGCACTACTCTCAAAATCACAGCAGTCCAATCGATACTTGGAATCACAATACAGATGGTGTGAATTATCTCATCCATAAATCCCTCCTTTGTCTTAAATTCCTCTTGCAACAAGCAAGCAAACGCACTCTGCGTTCGTGTTGCCTGCAAACGCATTATACGCTTGTTGTTGAGCAGAGGTATTTAGCAGGGGAGGGATGATTCCAAATCTATCTTATCACAGCAAAGCCAAAATGGCAAGTGCTTCGGAAAGCCTCTGAGAGCATCTTGAATCCATTTTAAAATCAAATGGAAACCAATTCCAAAAGCAATATAAAACATCTTCAAGGCTTTCATAGAAGCAATTGGAACTATTTTAAGGAGGTACGACCATGAGCAAAATTATCACAGACAAACGAGGCAGTTTTATTGTTATGTCAAGTCATCATTTATGGGATAAGGATTTGACTTATCGCGCAAAAGGGCTGTTGTGCTTCATCCTGGCTTTGCCTGAGCACTGGAAAATCAACGAAGCAGGTCTGATCGCGTATGCTGGCAAAGATGGCAAAGCCGTTGTGCGCTCTGCTATCAAGGAACTGATCGACAAAGGTTACCTTGCCAGACATCAAACCAGAAGGGAAGATGGACGACTGGGAGAAATGGAGTATGTGATTCGACAGAATCCTCACGCTGATTCTGACGAGGATTTTGAAAGCCCCGTAGAAGAAGAACCTTTTTCTGACGAACCGTGTTCCGATATTACGCCAGCGGATTCAAAGCCGCCGATTGAACTGCCAGCGTCAAATCCACCACTATCTAATATTATTAAGAGTAAATATTATAATAATAAATATTATAAAAGCAAAGATAGATTGATTGATAACGCGCGTGCGCGCGAGAGCGAATGTGTTAGTCAGTGTGGAAAAGTTGAAAACTCAGAAATCCAGCGACTCTATTACCATCGGGTCATCGCAAACAACATTGGCTACGATGCGCTGCAATCTGAATTTCGGGACAGCAGGGAAGAACTTGATGAGCTGGTGGAGTTGATGGTCGATGTCCTCACAGCTGACCCGGATTCCACCACCTACATCGCCGGACAGGAAATGCGGACAAGCGTTGTCCAGTCTCGCTTCCTCAAGCTCCAACAAGTCCATCTGGAGCAGGTACTGCTGAGTCTTAGCAAAACCACAAAGCAGGTCACCAATATGCGATCCTACCTGCTCACCTGCCTCTATCAGTCCTTCGTTACAGCTCATAACGAAATCCGACAGGAGGTGAACGCTGCAAACTTTGCCTAAAAACGCACCGATTTTTGCATAATGCAAATAAAATTGCAAAAATTGTTTTGCTTTGTGCAAAATACCTCTTGAAACAGGTGGGTTTGGGTGCTATAATAGGGTTAAAATCAAATGAAAAAAGAATTACATAAAAGGAGATGCCGAAATGGTCCCAGAAGTTCAGTTACTAGTCGATAAAATGCTCAACCAGTCTTTCGCTTGCTCTTTGGTTTGTCCGGCAATCCCAATCGAAATGCAAACACATTCGCATCCATTGGCTAGATGGTGTAACGACCAGGGTATTTTGCAAAGCACAGATGACGCTGCGTACATCAACGAAGAATGGTTGTCTTTACAGACCAAGAACATCAAGGAAGTGCAGCAGGTAGCAGATAACCGATATGTGCTTCGCTTTGCAGGAAGTGAAGATTACATGGAAATTTTATTTGACTGATAAAGTACCCCGATTTTCGGGGTACTTTTTTGCAGATAAAACTTGTATTTTATCTGAGCTTTGTGGTACAATAAAACGTAAAGGAGGGTCCAAGATGACACACCAAGAGGTAACAACCATGCAATTGGTCCGGTATATCAGAAACCAATCGAATATAGATTCACTCTATCGCATTGTCGGCCAGCTGTCCAAAGAGGAATTTGGTTTCCTGATGCTGGCGCAGCAAAGCGAAGAAGATGCTGTCGCTTTCCTCGACAGAAACCAGCAGGTACTGCGGTCAATGGCTGACAAGCTCCAAGATCAACTCTGCTCTGCACTGGAGCTGCAACCAAAACTGGAATTGGATTTCGATTCTGTCTATGAGGAAGCTAGAAAAATCCAGGTGTCCGGCTCGATGAAATTTTCCAGAACAGTGCATAACTATGAGTACAAGCACAAACTGCTTATCAGTGATATGTCTGTGGAACAAATCGAAGATTTTGTAAGAGAAAACCAGCAGCACAGCACCATCACTATTTACAAGAACACCTTGCAACCGCTCAGTGCTTATGTACAAACGCTGATGTCAAGAAATTTAACAAACGTTTCCCAGAATGTTATCAGCAAAATCGACTACAAAACCATCGACTTCTCGGATGTATTGAGGCACTACTCCTTTGCGTCGGAGCAAGAGGTGTTGAAGTTTATCGATGATATTGCCCATCCAATCGAGCATAACATCGCCAGCAACAGGGTATCCATGATTATCTTGCTGTGCTATGCAGGCGTCCGTCCAAACGACATCCTGACTTTGAAGGAAACCGATTTGAAGGACGGGAAACTTCTCTATGATGGGGCGCTCATTCCGGTTCATCCGCTGGTAACACAGATCCTTAACCTCTGGAAGAAAGATGGGTCCTACAGTATTCGGGAAGATTCTATAGAGGTGACGCCGCTGATTGACAACGATGCTCTGGTCAAGTCTCACCGACCAATGAAGATGACCGACTATGGGACTGCTCTAAAAAATCTGATCCTGCGTTCTAAGACAACCCATACTGAGACAACCTACACTGACGTATACTCCGCCGGAGCGTATGCTCGTTTTGTCGCAAAAGGGGAGTATAACAATGCAGAGCGAAACCGTGTTGTGTATGAAAACGACGTGCGCAATTGGATAAGGGCGTTTGATATTCAGCTCACCGATGAACAAAAATCTTTTTTCCAAAGTTAGCACACAGCAGAAAATAAATTATATTTTAGGCGAGGCCGGTTGGCCTCGCCTATTTTTTTGTTTAAAGAAATGGCTTGATTATGCGGTATATCCGAGTTGAAAATAAATTTTGGAATAAATGCAACTTGGTACTTGACAAATACAAGTTCTTGTGGTATACTGGAAACAGTTCAAGAGGAACGAATACAAATTATATTTTGCGTGTTAGCCAAGTGGTAAGGCACGGGACTTTGACTCCCGCATCCAGACGTTCAAATCGTCTACACGCAGCCAGCGATCAAAATTAAATTCCAATAAAACCTCTTATTCCATCAAAGAAGTCGCGGCTGATCGCGCCGCGCAATATGGTTCTGTAGCTCAGGTGGTAGAGCGTCGCGCCGTTAACGCGAATGTCGTGAGTTCAAGTCTCACCGGGACCTCCAGTGTCATCAGTGCATGGCACCTCCGTGTTGGTTGTCTTGCTTCCCGGTGGCAAGTAAAATAAAGCCGGATATGGGCTTCTAGCTTAATGGCAAAGCCACCGCCTCATAAGCGGTTCGTTGTTGGTTCGAGTCCAGCGAAGCCCACCAAGGGAGAAAGTTCTAAATGAACAAAGTGCTCAATGTCCGTGGCCGGTCGGCACACAGCAAAGCAAACTCCCCACCATTCTTTTGCGGATTGCCGCTGTGTAAAAGCAATCTTGTACGGTTGTTACGCCGGATTGCCTGCAAAGGATATGCTAGTGTAGCTCAGTTGGTCAGAGCGCGTAAAGCCGGTTGACTTTCGACCGTTACAGCAACTTTACTTGTCATGTCAAGACCGAGGCCGCTGGTTCGAGTCCAGCCACTAGCACCCATGAGGTCGTGGCGAAATTGGCAGACGCTCCAGACTTAGAATCTGGTGGTTTATCCGTGAGAGTTCAAGTCTCTCCGACCTTACCATCACATCCCTAACAGCAATTTTTTTGAAGTGATCTGTTAAATCATAATTCAAAATGGGATGTTTTACATTACGCCGCTAACAGCAAATTAACTTCTCAATAAGAAAACTCTTTGACAAAAAGAATCAAATGCGGCGTTTTATACAGGCAATCAGCTGACTACTGAACACCTGGACTTCTATATCGCTCCTGGATTTGCAGTCACAATCTCTCATTTCCTATCTATCCCTTTCCTTTGCTATCACTTTCTCTTTTCCAGGAGCGATCACCTATACCATCGTGGTGAAGTGGTAACACCGTATGGGTAGCTGCATACGACCTCCAGGTTCGACTCCTGGCGATGGTAACCCATAGCTCCGAAGTTCCTTGCGGCAGGGAATGAAAATATATGCCGCCATATATGAAGCGGGTAGCTCAACTGGTAGAGCAATAGACTTGTTGCGGTGTATCACATCGCTTACAGCAAATTTCCCTATTTGTTGTCTGTTCAAATCAGACCCCGCTTCAACAGCACGTCGCTTGCAGCAGATATACGTTTAGGCGACGTATTGGGTGGTCCTGGTGGACGGCTATCATGCGGCAGGAATGGAGGCCGCTCACAGCAATATTACCAAGATAGTCTGCAAAACTGTCGCTCTTCTGTTCGATTCGGAAGCGCCCACAAAATCCATTTTTTAGAGGTGAAAGAAATGTTCATGCAATCCTTAGAAAACCATCTAAACGAATGTAACAACCGCTCTGTAACAGAAAATGGTGCGGTTGGTTATAAGTCTACAGGCAAAGCCCTCCTTGACCTAAATTTTTTTACCTCCAGTTTGCGCAGCGCAAACGAACAAACCATTATCAGCAAATTCGATGCGGCCTTTCAAGAGAATCCAGAGTTGGCTTTGAAGTGGCTGTTCTTTGCCAGAGATATTCGCGGAGGTATGGGAGAACGCAGATTGTTCCGCGTGATCCTCAGACACCTGGTCGATCAATGCTACATGGTGGTGAAGCCGTTCCTGAAATTGGTCCCGGAATATGGACGCTGGGATGACCTGTGGTGTCTGCTTGACAGCAAAGCCAACAAGTGTGTCGCTGGTATCATCAGGGAACAGCTGGCGCAGGACATGGAGCACATGAAGCATGGCAAACTGGTTTCACTGCTTGCAAAGTGGTTGCCATCCGCAAAAGGAAAGCACAAGGCTGCTGAGGAGAAAGCGAGAAAAATCCTCCAGCTCACTGGCATGTCCAGGCCGCATTATAACAAAACCCTCTCTGCACTCCGACGTTACATCGACATTGTGGAACGCAGAATGTCTGCTCAGCAGTGGGAGTCGATCAACTATGAAGCGGTTCCATCTAAGGCAAACCTAATTTACAATAAGGCTTTTCTTCGTCACGACGAGTCCAGACGCCGCAACTTCTTAGCTGCTGCCAATAGAGGAGAAGTCAAGGTCAATTCCGCAGCGCTGTTCCCATACGAAATCGTGTCGAGATACAATATCAATCGGTATAACAAAACCACTGTTGATGAGAACCTTGAAGCGGCATGGAAGAATCTTCCTGACACCGTTCAAGGAAATGGTAACACAATCGTCGTTGCGGATGGCAGCGGCAGTATGTTGGCAAGGGTTGGTGATACCAAAGTGTCTGCTTTGAACGTAGCAGAATCGCTTGCAATCTATTTCGCGGAGCACATGAGTGGAGAGTTTAAGGACAAGTACATCACCTTCAGCATGAAGCCGCAGCTGGTAGATTTTAGCCATGCACATACGCTGGCTGATAAAATCAATATCGCTAATCGGTACAACGAGGCGGCAAATACCAACATCGAAGCGGTGTTCGACCTGATTCTTGGAACTGCTCTTGCAAACCGCATGAGCCAGGAAGATCTGCCGAAGAATATCCTGATTATTTCCGATATGGAATTTGATTCCTGTGTTTTATACGGATCTACGCGAAACTCATATCGGAACTCTTATGTAAAACCCACACAAACCGACTTCCAGACCATCGCGGACAAGTATCGCCAATACGGTTACAAGCTGCCGAGACTTGTGTTCTGGAATGTTTGCAGCAGAACTGGCACCATCCCTGTCAAAGAAAACGAACTCGGTGTTGCGCTGGTATCCGGTTTCTCGCAGAATGTTGCAAACATGGTCTTGACCGGAGAACTCGATCCGTACCAGAACCTTGTCAACACACTGATGTCGGAACGATATTCCCCAATTAAATTGGTTTCATAATAAATTCTCCTTTCGATCGGGGCGCGTCACCGCCCCGTATCTGGGAACATAGCTTAATAGGCAAAGCGCCGGACAAAAAATCACCGGGTAAAACGCATGTTCTACCGGAGTTGCGGGATCATACCCCGCTGTTCCCACCATCTAAAATTAAAAGGAGGTTGAGCACCTTGCCAATCAATAGTAAAACCACGAAGGCAGAACTGATTGAGATGATTAAACAAAAGGATCAGGAGCTTGCAGAGCTAAAGGCAAATTCCTACAATCCTGAAACACTCAAAGAGGAACACGCCAAAAAGATCGCTATGGAAACTGCCGAGAAGGTAGACCAGCTTGTCACTACCGGCGCAGATAAGCTCATTGAGGAGGTCAAGTCCGTCACTGGAGAGCTTGACGCCAGACGCAAAATCATCGCTGACCTTGACATCGCCATTAACGAAAAGCAGCAGGAGCTTCAAGACCTGTATGGTTTTGAGGAGGGCTTTAACAACCTCGCAGCGTTGGTGGCAGCCAAACATGAGGTTATGGACACACTGGATGCAAAACTCCAGGAACTTAACGACAGCGTAGTTGCTGCTCAGAAAGAAGCAGAACAGGCTATCAAGGACATCAAACAAAGCGTTGAGAAACAAACCAAGGTCATCAAGGCAGACGCAGACATCCAGCGTAGACGTGAGGATGAGGAATACAATTATCAGCTCAAACGTTCCCGCCAGAAGGAAATGGACAGATGGGAGGACGAAAAAGCTCTCAGAGAACAGGAACTGTCCGACCGCGAATATAATCTGTCCACCCGCATAGATGAGCTGCACAAACAGGAAGCGGCATTGCAGGACAGAAAACTGGCCGTTGCCCAGCTGGAGGAAGAAGCAAAAGCATCTTATGATCGTGGTTATGAGGATGCACAGAAAGTTACCGAACAGCTCTGGCAGAATAAGCTGGATCAGCAGAAAGTCGAGTATGAGCACAAGATTGCTATTCTGGAACAGTCTGAGGAGTCCTGTGGTCTGGAAATTGAAAACCTGGATGCTCAGATTGAAAGCCTGAAAGCGGATCTCAACAAAGCTCTGGAACGCAACCATGAACTCTCCAAACAGATTGTGGATGCAATGTCCGTGAAAAACACAAGCGTTATGTACGCAAATCCGGCATACATGCCAGCAGATACCATATCCAACACATCGAAAAGATAGGAGATTCCTATGAAAGTTTTAGTGGTCGTTGATATGCAAAACGACTTTGTAACTGGCGCTCTTGGTACAAAGGAAGCACAGGAAATCCTGCCAAGAGTCCAGGAAAAAATTAACCAGTACGCCCATGAACCCGGCTGCATTATCCTGTTTACACAGGACACCCACGATTCCAAGTATCTGCTCACACAGGAGGGAAGAAACCTTCCTGTTGAGCACTGCATCGAAGGAACAAAAGGGTGGGAGCTGGCAGACAACGATTGGCTCCAGTACAGCATCCCTTACAGAAAAGGGACGTTCGGCTCTGAGAAACTGGTAAAGGATCTGAAATCCGATAATGCACTCTATCGCATTGACAGTATAGAGCTGGTCGGAGTCTGCACCGGTATCTGCGTTCTTGCAAATGCGGTGCTGCTCAAAACCGCATTACCGGAAGTGCCGATCAAGGTTGACGCTTCTTGCTGTGCATGTGTTACGCCGGAGAGCCATCAAACTGCGCTTGCGGCAATGCAGTTGTTACAGATCGAGGTGGTAAACAATGCCGGTATGGATTAACGGCCAAGAGTGGGGGACAGTGCAGTTCCCAAACAGGGAGTATCAATTCAAGACCGTTGACTTCAAAAGAAAAAATCGAATTGTAGTTCAGTGGAAAGACAGCAATGATATTACAAAATTGTTGATGCTGCTTTCCTACTACAAAAAGTCCACAGCATGGTGGGAAAAAGAACTTGAACTGCTGATGCCGTATCTGCCATATTCCAGAGCAGACCGGTACACCTCTCAGCAAGAAATTCCAACCATTGAGTTGCTTGGTGATCTTTTAAAACCATATCCGATTTCCAGTATTGGTGTGATGTCGCCACATTCTGATGCAAGCGATGTTTGTCTGGACAGATTGGTGCATATTCCGACCTTCCTGATGGCAAAAGATGAAGTATCAACACGAACAGTGTTTGAGAATATTGTCTTTAAGCACAATATTGACCGTATTTGCTATCCAGACAAAGGGGCGCAGAAACGATATGGCAGCGTCATTGGATATGAAAAATACTCTTTCCACGGTGATAAGGTGAGAGGGGATGGTGGAAAGCTATCCGACTTTCGACTTGTCGATGCTCCAGATCTGACCGATAAATCGGTTTTGATTATCGATGATATTTGCTCAAAAGGTGGCACCGCGTACAACATTGCATCGCTCATTCGTAAAGCAGGAGCAAAAAATGTTGTCCTCTATGTAGATCACTGTGAGGGTGCCATCTTTGCAGGGAAGATTCTAACTGATAATGTTATCAGCCATGTCTATACGACCAACAGCATAGTACACAGTGGGCACCCCAAAATAACAACGCTGGATGTTATTGCATGGTGTCATGAGGCGGAGGTGAACGAAAATGACAATTAGTCCTTTGCTTCAAACTGACGTATACAAAACAGTGCATCATGAGCAGTACCCGGAGGACACGTCGCATCTGGTGTCCTACCTCATACCAAGAAAAAGCAGAACGGATGAAGATTATCTTATCATGTTTGGGCTTCAGTATTACATCAAGAAGTTTCTGATTGATGACTGGAAGAAAAACTTCTTTGACCTACCGTTTGAGGAAGCAATCAGGCCGTATTCTTACGCAATGCGTTGCCTGCTTGGAAGCCGGTTTGCAGACCGAAAAGATCTTAAACGGTTCAAGGAGCTGCATGACCTTGGTTATCTCCCGCTGAATATTAGAGCACTGCCGGAAGGAACCAAAGTTCCAATTCATGTTCCTATGATCGAGATTACAAACACCGATTCTGATTTTGCGTGGCTTGTCAATTACATCGAAACCTCTATGCAGTGTACCCTGTGGCACATGATGGCATCGGCCAATATCGGATATAAGTTCCGGCAGATTGTGCATAAGTGGTATGACAAAACCGTTTGCGGCGTACCGGAGAAAACTGCTATCTGTGACTTCTCGATGAGGGGTCAAGAAAGCATGGAATCCGCCGCAGCATCCAGTGCAGCATACCTTCTGTCTTTCGATAAAACCGCCACCATCCCGGCGTTCTGGCTGCTGGACGAATATTACACAGCAAACCCCAGAACTTCCTGCACTGGACTTGCTTCCACAGAACATTCCGTCATGTGTTCCAACTTAGCTGTTGACCACAATGAGCGTTCCATGATCCTGCGGCTGCTCAAAGAAATCTATCCAAATGATAACTTTTCAATGGTATCCGATAGCTACGATTACTGGAATCTGGTATGCAACATCCTGCGTGATCCAGAAGTGAAACAGGCTGTTTTGGAGCATAAGGGATTCATCGGGATTCGCGGTGACAGTGGTGACCCTGTTGATATTGTGGCCGGTAAGCTGAACCCAGATCCTGACCAAGAATCTGATCTTGGCACTGTAGAAGTGCTCTGGAACATCTTCGGCGGCACAGTCAATGAGAAGGGATACAAGGTTCTTGATCCTCATATCAAAGCTGTGTATGGTGATGGGATCACTACCGAGAGGGCAGAGGAGATTTACCGCAGGCTGGAAGCAAAAGGCTTTGCAGCCAACAATGTTTCTCTCGGTATGGGCGCATACTCCATGCAATCAGTAAACGGAAAAGAGCCGTTGACCAGAGATACTTACGGCATTGCGGTTAAATCAACAAGCTGTACAATCTCGTACCAAGAGTATCCAATTTATAAGGACCCTAAAACGGACGATCATGAAATGAAGAAAAGTCCGAAGGGAATGTGCTTGGTCTATTATGACGAGAATGGCAATTTGACCTATAAGGATAATCAATATCAAGTAGATATTGACAAAGCCTGGGATGATGACGAGATGTGGAATATTTTCTATAATGGAAACTTTCTAACAACATGGACTCTAGATGAAATCCGAGATCGTCTCTGGGAGGGACATTTTGATGATTGAGATTTATGATTGTAGCGTCTTTAATGTCTTTTCAAATGTGATTGCACATCAAGTCAATTGTCAGGGTGTGATGGGCAGCGGGGTTGCAAAGCAAATAAGAGACAGATACCCGGAGGTCTATACACAGTATAAAGCTGTATGCGAAGCAACAACTGATAAATCGAAACTACTTGGGAAAGCACTGATCGTCGAGCTGCCGGTCAATCGGATGAAGACTGTACGCATAGCAAATCTTTTTGCACAGTTTGATTATAACAGATCGTATCGTCAAAATACGGATGTGTTTACTTCTGTGCCAGATTTCCGCCTCTCCGTTATCAATCTCAAGGATTATGCAAACAAATGGATGCTTGAGAATTGGTGTCATAACTTTTATATCGCCATGCCGTATAATATCGGATGCGGACGGGGAGGAGCAAATTGGTCGGAAATTGAGGAAATTTTGATTGACGAGTTTGCACGATCAGACCGTATTACGTTAAAGCTATGCCGATACAAAGGAGATTAAAATGAACCCATTGCTGATTTTGATGATCTTTGCGGTTGCCGTTGCTCTTTGGTTTGCACTGCGCAAGATTTTTAGACCTTTGGGCGGGTGGCTACTTAGCATCATGCAAGACACAAAGACAATTATAGAGGATAAAGAGGAGGATAAGGACGATGAGTAAAGGAACAGTAGGCGCTGTTGCAGCTGGCGTGGTGGTAGCTGCTTGTGTGATCGGAGGTATCATGAGTATTGAGCGTATCCCTGCCGGTTACGTTGGCATCATCTACAATGCCAACGGAGGTGTTGAAGATGAAACACTCGCACAGGGGTGGCATATCGTTGCACCTTGGAAAAAGGTTAGAGAATATTCCGTCGGTATCGAACAGGGAACATTCTCGGCAGAGGAAGAAAATAGCTTTGAGATTCCAACCAAAGACGGCAAGACCATTACCGTCGATATGGAATACAGCTATCATTTCGACCCTGAAAAAAATACCGATACCTTTAATCAGTTTAAGGGCCAGGATGGCAAGGACATTGAGGAGACATTTATTCGGTCGAAATTGAAAGCTTGGGCAGGAGAGGTCAGTGCCACCTACCCAGTCACAGATATTTTTGGCGACAAGCGTTCAGAGCTGAACAACAAGGTGCAGGAATATGTTGCCAGTGAATTTTCCGAGTATGGCATTGTCATCGACAGCGTAAACTTCACCCGCATTGAAACCGATGCGGAAACTGCCGAAGCTATCCAGAAAAAGGTCAACGCCCAGCAGGAGCTTGAACTTGCACAGATCGAAGCAGAAACTGCACAGGTACAGGCCAATAAGGACAAAGAGGTTGCGCTGATTGCAGCTGAAAAGGACAAAGAGGTTGCTCTGATCGCCGCCGAGAGAGATAAAGAAGTAGCCGAACAGAATGCAGAGGCGGCCAGAATTCGCGGTGAAGGTATCGCAGCAAGCAACAAAGCAATCGCAGAGTCCCTTACTCCAGAACTGATTGAGCGTCAGAAATACGAAAAATGGAATGGTGAGCTGCCGCAGGTACAGGCAGGTAATAACGCCAGCTTCATTGTGGACGTTCCTTCGGAGGTTGAATAATGGGATATGTAATACCAAACAGTCTGTATGGCTACAAGTTCGACGCTAAGGTCGAAGCGCAGTGTATCCAGAAATGGGTTTGGGATTGGATGGCTACCGGCTCCGGCGGTGCCCAAGGCGTTTTGATCGGTATGAGCGGTGGAAAAGATAGTGCAGTTGCGGCAGCGCTTTGTTGTAACGCACTTGGCAACAATGAGGTGCGTGGTCTGATTATGCCGTATGATGCCCCGAATGGAGAAGAACCGGTGTACGACAAAGCCACACAGATTGCCATTGAGACTTGTCAGCATCTCAATATGCAATATTCCATCATTCCGCTATGTTGGCTTATGGATCTGGATTCGTCCATTTATGCGCTCCATATTCAGAATGATGTCGATGCAATTAAAGGCAACATAAAGGCAAGATTACGCATGATGTGCCTATACGCTATAGCACAAGAGATGAGATACCGTGTATGCTGCACTTCAAACGCATCTGAAATCTATCTCGGATACTCCACCAAGTATGGCGATTTTGCAGGTGACTTTGCCCCACTCAGTCATTTAACTGCCTCTCAGGTTATTGAGGTTGGTAGAGCCTTAAAATTACCGGAGCATATCATCTCTCGACCGCCAGAGGATGGGTTGTCTGGTAAAACCGATGAAGCAAACTTTGGTTTTACCTATGAGCAGCTTGACCTTTATCTTACGACTGGCCGGTGCGACGATGAAGAAATCAAAACAAAGATTGAAAACATGCACAGCCGTGGACTGCACAAGAGTGTGCCGATTCCACATCTAACCTAAAATCGAAAAATCCCCGCCCGATGGGCGGGGATGAATCGACTTACTTGATAAGATCGACAACTTCTTCTACTGTCATTCCTTTTTCGATAATCGTGGCGTACAGTTTTTGCAGGTCTGCTGCCTGTTTTTCCTTTTTCAGAGACTCCAGATCTTTTTTCAGAGAGGCGAGTTCTTCCTGTTTCTTCTGGATCAGCTGTTCGGTTTCCATGATTTTTTCGTCAACTGTTTTGACTCTTCTGGCTCTTGCCATATGTCAACATCCTTTCGTTTTTCTTCTATTATAGCCGATTACAACTACAAAAGCAAGATGTTTTTAAAAACTCCAGCGGATTGTCAATCCACCGGCGATCCGCTGTTTTTATAAATAGATATTACCACGTTCATAACGTAGAAAGAAGGTGAAACATTGTTCCCGCAACAAGTATTTAAAACAGAGCTTGAATGGATTCAAGACGAGAAAGTCAACGCTTTTGCCACAGCAGCAGTCAATGCGCTACCAGAATACTTCTACAGCGTTCCGGCATCCAGTACCGGCAAATATCATCCGGCATACGCCACTGGAGAGGGCGGCCTGGTTCGTCATACAAAGGCGGCTGTGATGTTTGCTCATGAGCTGCTTGGCTTGGAGTTTTGGCAACAGGAATTTGATCCTCTGACCAGAGATGAAATCCTCGCAGCTTTGATTCTCCATGACGGCATCAAACATGGCATCCCGAAAGGAAACTTTACCTCCGCCGATCATCCATTGGTTGTTGTCAACTATTTGAAAGGCAAGCCAGAGATCACTTCCCTTGTTGATAAACAGGTATTTGATGACATCTGCGGCATGATCGCTTCTCACATGGGACAATGGAATACAGGTTGGAACGGTGAAGGAGAAATTCTTCCAAAGCCAAAGACAGCGGCGCAGAAGTTTGTTCACATGTGCGATTACCTTGCCAGCCGAAAATGGCTGAATGTCGATTTTGGGGACAACCTGTACCAGCCAAGCGCAGAACCGTCTGTGCAGGATAAAGTGAAGGAGATTATCTCGATCTGCCGAGAGAGTGTGCAGGCCGGGGGAGATCGGGAAGCCCTGTATGAAATCATTAAAAAGCACAATCATGGGAACCGCCAGCCAAATAGTATCACAGATCTGAAGGTGGCGGATGCCATTCTAAGCGAACTCAAGGGAGGTAAATAAATGGAAGAAACTTTGAATCTACCAAACGAAAATCCGGCCAATCCATCAGACTTTGATTGTGTTGGAGTTGCGGATGCAGAACCAGAAAATGCCAGTCTCTTACTGGGATCGATGGACTATACCGAAATTGTTGGTACATATGAGATGCGTAAAGAGATGTTCGCTGCGTGGGCGCAGTTTGTGGGAGAAGTCGTCAACCCTCTGAAAACCGCAGCCAACTACAACAAAGGCAACTATGCTCCGCTTGACCAGGTGCTCAACGAAATCCGTCCGAAACTTGCAGAACATGGTTTTGGTCTGATGCAAAATCCGGTAGTAGATGGCAACAAGGTAACAATCACGACCATCCTGACTTTCCAGAATGGTGCCTGCATTGTGTTCCCACCGTTGTCCATGAACGCTGCAAAGGATGATCCGCAAACCCTGATTGCTACTGTCACCTACGCCCGCCGTGCCGCACTAAATGCAATCTTTGCCTTGTATGGAGAAAACGATGATGACGGCAATGCAGCCAGAGGTTCCGGTAAAAAGAAATCTGCCAAGGTAAGCGAACTGGATAAGAAGAAACAGGAAGTCGTGGAGTTGTGCCGCCAGCGTATTGCAGAGGGAATCAACAAGGATACCATCTACAACATCATCAAAGAAAACAACAATGGCAACCGCCAGCCAAACGCAATTCCTGATGTCGTCACCTGCGATAAGGTCATCGAGGAAATCAATAAACTGTAATAGGGAGTGTATACGATATGCTACAAAATGGATCGATTGTAAAGCTCTGGGAGTTTGAGGACAAGGGTAAGTATTCTGTTGTTAGCCTGAGCCAGAGCCAGAAAGATAAGCAAACCGGAAATTATGTTACCAAGTTTTCCAGTAAATTCGTCCGCTTTATTGGTGCGGCGCACGATAAACTCAAACAGTGCTCTAAAGGTGAGCGTGTCAAAATCGTTAACTTCGGTGTTGAGAATCGCTACGATAAAGAGAAGAACACAACCTTCACCAACTTTATCGTGACCGACATTGAGGCGCTGGAGACAAAACAGCCAGCAAACCAGACCCCAGCCAATGAAATCGAGGATGATCCATTTTAATGGATAGTCTTTACAAAGACAAGCTTGACAATAGAAGATGGTCTTTTTCTTCGGTCAACTGCTACAATACTTGCCCTAAAGCGTTTTACTTAACCTATCTGAAGGAGCAGCCCAAACAGGATAATGCTTTTGCTCAGTGGGGTACATTTGGACACTCTCTTCTGGAGCGGTATTACAGGGGAGCACTGGAATTGTGGGATTTAGGTGAGAAGTACAGAGAAGAATACGATACGGAAGTTACAGAAGAATTTCCTTACCACATGGCGGACAGTTACTACCATTCTGGCGAGGAATACTTCGACAACTTTCAGGGTGATTTTGAGGGATGTCAGATCCTTGGTGTTGAGCAATATGTGGAGCTTGATATTCGGGGATATACATACATCGGCTATATCGATCTGCTGGTCAAGGACGATAAAGGGTATATCATCTGCGATCACAAAAGCAAAGCGGGATTTAAGACAGAAGAAGAAAAACACGATTACCTCCGGCAGCTCTATCTTTACTCTCTGTATGTTAAACAGCAATACGGAGAGTACCCATATAAGCTTATCTTCAATATGTTCCGCAAGGGAATTTGGGTCGAAGAACCATTTCAGGAATCTGCGTTGCAGGAAGCAGTAGACTGGTTTGTGGGGAACATTCAGAAGATCTATCAGGATGAAAAATTTAAGGACAGAATCGCAATCGATTACAAGTCAAAGGGCAAGCTCCTGAAAGACTTCACGCAGAATGACTTCTATTGCAACTATATCTGTAGTGTTCCATGCCGCCGCAGCATCCGTTATGACGATGGAGGTCATTCCGAATACTGGGCCAAGTATTGGCAGCGGAAAAGAGGTGAGTAGACATGATAATTGACCACGACAAGGTGATGGAAGCAAAGGAAATCCTAGGTGACCGAAATGCTACCCTGATGGCAGAAATGTTGCAGCTGGAGGACTATGACGAAAACAATATGAAAGCACTCTGCTGCTTTCATCATGAAGACACGCCAAGCCTCATCTACAACCCGAAAAACTACACATTCCACTGCTTTGGTTGCCAGAAAACGGTTGACATTCTTGATGTCTATATGCAGACGCAGCACCTTACCTATATCGAGGCAGTACAAAAGCTCTTTGAAGAAGCCGGTATCCACTACAGTTTCGGAGAAGCGAATGTTCGCACCCGACACCAGTACATCTATCCACAGGAAGTCAGCAAAGATAACGATATGACGCAGGTATATGAGTACATGGCAAGCCGGGGAATCAGTAAAGAAACGGTTGATTACCTCGACATCCGGTCTGATGGGGAAGGGAATATGGTGTACAACTACTATGACACCAACGACGTCCTCACCAACGTTAAGTACCGGCCAGCGAGGAAGGTTCGCAAAGGAACAAACAAGTGTTGGGCGCAGAAGGGTGCAGACACTACGCCACTTCTCTATAACATCAATAGGATAAATACAGGGGAGTCTATTACGATTGTAGAAGGAGAGAACGATCTAGCTGCCCTTATTGAATCCGGTATCCACAACGCCGTTTCTGTTCCCTTTGGAGCCGGAAACTTCTCCTGGATTCAGGAGAACTGGGACTGGCTGGAACAGTTTGACAACATCATCATCTGTTCTGATAACGACGAACCTGGAATCAAGATGCAGAAAGAATGTGTCTACCGGCTGGGTAGCTGGCGTACCAAGGTTGTGGATATTCCACAAACTGTCACCTCTCAGTTTACAGGGCGCAAGGTGGCCGTCAAGGACATCAACGAAGTGCTGTATTACTGTGGAAAGGAAGCTGTGGTCAACCTCATCGCCAACGCCAAAGATACGCCGGTTCCATCTTTGATCGACTTTGCGGATGTAAAGGAAATCGACCTATCAGACATTGAGGGTATCACCGTTGGTATCAACGACATCGATAAAGAAATCATGCGGCTGTTCTACTCCAGTTTGACGATACTCTCTGGTACGCCGGGTTCCGGTAAGACGTCTTTCCTTTGCCAGCTTGCCGCACAGTCCATCGATCAGGACAAGCCTGTCTGGATGTTCAGCCGTGAAATGCCTGATTGGCTTACCAAAAACTGGATTGAGTACATTTTAGCAGGCAACCGGCACATCACGCAGTTTCAATCAAATAGCGGGGCTGCGTATTGGAAGGTTAATGAAGATGCAAAGCGTGAGATTTCCCGCCATTATCGGGAGCAGCTTATGATCTATCGTGACCAATTTTCCAATAAACTGCAAGACCTGCAAACCTCCATGGAAGACTCAGCCAGAAAATACGGCAGCAAGCTGTTTATCATTGATAACTTGATGACCGTTGATCTGGATGCGACCAGCGAGAGTATGAATGAAAAGCAGACAGAGTTTGTCCAGTGGTTGATCCAGTTCGCGATGAAGTATAACGTGGCAACGGTGCTTGTCTGCCACCCCAGAAAACTCCAGCCGGGTGTTACCAATGTTGGAATGTACGACATCAGCGGCACCTCCAATATCATCAACCTTGCGCACAGAGCCTTTGGTTTAAAGCGTGTCACAAAAGCAGAAAAGGAGGGTGTCCGTAAACTGGATAATTCTGGATGGAAAGTAAAGCCTGTCAAATACGACGTCCGCTTTGAGATTATTAAGGACAGGCTGCGGGGTAAGTCCAATCTGGAAGTTGGCCTTTACTACGATGTACCAAGCCGCCGATTCTTCACAACGCCAGAGGAATACGAACACCAATATCTTTGGGATAAAAACGTCTACAAAGACCATCTACCATATCCAATTACAAATGATTCGGAGGTGTTTGGCTAATGGATAATTACGTTACCTATCATCTGCACTCCAGCTACAGCCTTTTGGATAGCTGCACTCGCTTCCAGGATTATGTGGACTACGCGGCCAGCCTTGGTCAGAAAGCCATCTGTTTTACAGAGCATGGCAACATTTATAACTGGACAAAAAAGAAGCTATATTGTGAGAGCAAAGGCTTAAAGTATCTGCATGGCGTTGAGGTATACCTCACAGAAAGCCACATTGACAGACAGCGCGATAATTACCATACAATCCTGATTGCGAAGAATGAAGATGGCGTCAAGGAAATCAATACGCTTGTCAGCAAGTCGTATAATGCAGGCCAGTACATAGAACCGATTGACTCCACCGATCACTTCTATTACAAACCTCGTATCTCTTTTGACGAGTTTTTCCGTATTTCCTCTAACGTCATCAAGATCAGCGCTTGCCTTGCTTCTCCGCTCAACCGCTTGCCTGTAACACACCCGCTGTACAAAAAGCTGGTGCAGTCTTATGACTATCTGGAGATCCAGCCGCATATCCACAGTCAAGAGCAGATTGCCTATAACCGGCATCTCTTGCAGCTCTCGCAGCAGTATTGCATCCCGCTGATTGCTGGCACCGATACGCATAGCTTAAACGCTTATAAGGCAGAGTGCCGCACCGTCTTGCAGTACGCCAAGGGTATCGAGTTTGGTTCGGAAGATGAGTTCGATCTAACCTATAAATCCCTACCGGAACTGATTGAGATGTTCCGGAAACAGGACGCCATCCCGGAAAAGGAGTGGATGGAGGCCATCGAGAACACCAACCGCATGGCAGACAGCGTAGAGGAGTTCGATCTGGATGTCAGCTTCAAGTATCCAAAACTCTATGGAGATTCCGAAGCAGACAAAAAGATGCTGCTTCAAACAGAGCGACAGCTCTATACTGAAAAGCGGGAAAAAGGGATCATCCCAGACAGCCAGGCACAAGCCTTTATTGACGCTATGCAGGAAGAAAACCGTGTCTTTGAAAAGGTAGATATGATGGGCTTCATGCTATTTATGTCAGAGATGGTGCGCTGGGCAAAGTCCCATGATATTCCGATCGGTTTCAACAGGGGTTCTTGCGGCGGTTCGAGAGTAGCCTATGTAACGGACATTATTGACCTTAACCCGGAACAATGGCATACCGTATTTTCTCGATTCTGCAATGAGGACAGAAAAGAGATCGGTGACATCGATATTGACGTTGCTCCAGATGACCGCGACAAGATTTACCAATACATCATCAACCGGTTTGGGTCCAACAAGACCGCTTATATCCTCGCAATCGGCACCATCTCAGAGAAGGGTACGATTGATGAGATCGGCAGGGCATTAGCTAATATTTGGGAAAAGGATAACCTGATCGACGAAAAGGTGATCCGGCGCAAAATCAAAGAAGCAAAGGCCACTGGTGAAGACCCGTCAAGTCTGGAAGCCGAACTTGCGAAAGCAAAGGAGCGCAACGCAAAGCGTTCTAAGCAAAACCCTTACGCATTGGATAAGATTGCAGAGATCAAAAAAGAGTATGCTGTCAATCCGAATAAGGCAAAGAAAGACCACGCCGATGTGTTCTATTACTTTGATGGGTTGCTCAATACGCCAATCTCGCAGTCGATGCACCCGGCAGGAATCGTGGCAAGCCCCATTACTTTGTATGATAACTATGGCGTACTGGTAAGCGACGGTAAACTGATCCTACAAGTTGATATGGATTGCGTACACGATGTGTCGCTGGTTAAGTACGACATCCTTGGCCTTGAAAATATCGGTATCATCCGAGATGCTTGTCAGATCGCTGGCCTGCCTTATCCGAAATCGCATGAGATTGATTGGGATGACCAGTCTGTCTGGAAAGATATGTTGAGAAGTCCGGTGGGTATCTTTGAGTTTGAGTCGAAATTCGGCTTCGATATGCTTAAAAGGTATGAACCGCATTCTATCTTTGATATGTCTCTGGTAACAGCAGCGCTTCGTCCATCTGGAGCATCATACAGAGATGATTTGATGGCTCACAAACCCCATCATAATCCATCAGCACTGATTGACGATCTGCTGGCTCATAACTATGGCTACCTGATTTATCAGGAGGACGTTATCAAATTCTTGACCGACATCTGCGGATTCAGCGGATCGGATGCAGATAACACCCGCCGCGCTATTGCCAGAAAAGATGAAGCCAGATTGCAGAAAGCACTCCCGCAAATTCTCGAAGGATACTGTGAGAAGTCAATCCAGCCTAGAGAAGTTGCGGAACAGGAAGCACAGGAGTTTGTTCAGATTATCAAGGATGCTTCCTCGTATATGTTTGGATTAACGATTAGTCCATTCTTTGTGAACTCTATTGCTCAGAGGTGTTGCGTTTTACGCAGCTAACGGTATCAGTTGAATAAGACTGCTGCATGAAGTCCTACAGGAAGATATGCAGCCATGGAACAAGACGAAGCAGCTGACTAAGAGAACCTACGGTCTGTATAACAGATAGCAGGCAATACCGTGTCAAGCCTTTGCAGGAAGATGTAACGACTATCCCGACAGGGAGTACGCCGGAGGATGAGCTGCCGGTGGAAGTGCAAAGATGAGCTTTATGCTCAGAGATATAGTCTGCGCCGCATCGAAAGAGCGGATTACGCGACAATCATTCAATTGGCTACTGCATGATCGGTTATCTGTGTGCCTATCTGCGCTACTACCATCCAGGAGCGTTTATCGCTTCCTACCTCAATCATGCTGACACTGACGAAAAACAAGCTGGAGGAAGCAGCCTTGCAAGCCTTTACAAAATCAGAATTATCCATCCTAAGTTTGGCAGTTCAAAGAGTGCTTTCGCTTTCGATCCAGATACTAACACCATCGCCAAAGGTATTGATTCTGTTAAGTACCTCAACCCTCAAATTGCGGACACCCTTTATAATATGGCGCATCAAAGAGCGTATCATAGCTTCACCGATCTGATCTGTGATGTCGTAAGCAATAAGGTAATGGACGCAAGACAAACAGATGTTCTTATCAAGATTGATTACTTTGAGCAATTTGGTAACCAAACAGAGCTTCACCGAATTTACCAGATGGCAGAAACCTTCAAGTTTGGTGACTCCAAACAGGTCAAGAAGGATAAGATTGCCGGTAAGTTCTACGAGGATACTTTAATCAAGTATGTTGACCTCCCGGCTGCTGAAGACTCCAACATCTACAAATTCAGAACTGGTATTGATGATGAGTCACTTTTGGCCGAAGCCAAAGAACTCAAATCCCGAAAGAAAAAAGCTACTCCAGAGGAGAAGATAGGGATTCAGCTGCGTTTGGCAGAGATTAAAGAAATCATCGATGCTGCCATCAAGCGTACAGTGATTGCATTCTTGCGTGAGTGTGAGGAGGTCATCAAGGAACAAGGGCTGGACGATGTTCCGCTAAAAACCAAGATGCTCAATCAAAAAGAGTTTATGGGATATGTCGATATTGTGACCGGTAAAAAAGAGGATCGCACTCGCCTGATGATTTTAAGCCGCTTCCCACTGAAAAGCAAAAAAGACGGGGAAATCTGGGCCTACAGTATCATCACAAAATCCATCGGTACAGGCAAAGAAGCAAAGTTTACTGTTCCGATTAAGGCTTTTACAAAGCAGCCGGTAGACAAGGGCGACATCATCCAGGCTCTTGACTTCTCAGCAAAGACAGGGAAGGATAACGCAAAATATTGGTGGATGTATGATTACATCAAGGAGGTCGTTTGATGAAATCAAGTTACCACATGAAAAGAAAAGCAGCTGACAGGCTGTGGAAGCTGGCGTATCAAAAGAGATATGACGATACAGAACCGTTGCTTGCGGAGGGAACCAAGGTCAAACTGGACGTTGATAAAATCCTGTCAACAAAGCAAAGACGGCATCTCTCACAAAAATATATCGACTTTGTGAACACACACAAAGATGATGTGTTCACAGTCGAATATGAAAGCAGGTTTGGAGATGAACCAAGCATAGTCCTTTTAAAAGAAGACGATACAGACCCCAAGTGGCTCTGGTGGGCAGGTGAACTGATTGCAGTATAAGGAAGGGAAAATGACAAGTAAAGATATTATTAAGCTGACTGCGTTGGATCAATATTCCAAAGTAATGAGGAACCCTTATGTTCATAACAATCTGATGTTCTTGACATTGGGTGGAAGTCACTCTTACGGGACCAATACACCGACTTCTGATATTGACCTACGAGGTTGTGCTTTCATGCCCAAGGAGGTTCTTCTGGGAACAAAGAACTTTGAGCAGGTCGTTGACAACCTCACAGACACTACGATCTACTCCTTCAACAAGCTGGTTTCTCTGTGTGCCGCTTGCAACCCCAACACGATTGAGATGTTGGGATGCAGGCCAGACCAGTACCTTTTCTTTGATGACATGGGCAGGGAATTTGTAGATCACCGCAAGATGTTCCTTTCCAAAAAAGCGGTGTATAGCTTTGGAGGCTACGCAAACCAGCAGCTGCGCCGTTTGGAAAACGCTCTATGCAGAGATGTTCCTCATTCCCAGAAGGAGCTGCACTTACTCAATACGATTCAGTCTGCTATGCAGTCTTTCCTGTCAAAGTATGAGAGCTTTGATGATGGTAGTATGAACCTCTATATCGATCAGGCGGTAGACCCTGAACTGGAAACCGAAATCTTCATTGATGTTGATCTACATCATTATCCGTTGCGGGATTATAAATCTATCTGGTCGGAAATGAACAACATCGTCAAAGATTATGGGAAGCTGGGAAAGCGCAACAAAAAGAAAGATGACGAACATCTCAATAAACATGCGATGCACCTTGTTCGCCTTTACCTGACTTGCTTCGATCTATTGGAAAAGGGTGACATTATCACCTACCGAGAGAACGATATTCCGATGCTGATGGAGATTCGTAATGGTAAATATCAGAAAGAGGATGGGAGTTATGACCCAGTTTTCTTTGAGATGATCGATGAAATGGAACGCCGGTTACAATATGCAGCTCAAAATACAGTACTGCCGGACAAACCTGACTATAAACAAATAGAGGAATTTGTGATCAGTGTAAATGAAAGGAGGTTGAAAGATGGCGCAGTTTAATAATATTCCAAGTAACGTACTGTTTGCTTTGGACGAACTGGAAAAGGCAGGGTATGAAGCGTATCTGGTTGGCGGTTGTGTCAGGGATATGGCGGCTGATAAAACACCGCATGACTACGACATTGCAACCTCTGCAAAACCGGCAGAGGTGATGGAAGTGTTCTCCACCTACACCGTCGTTCCTACCGGTATTAAACATGGCACTGTCACCGTCATCCTGGAAGATGATGCCATCGAAGTTACTACTTACCGGATCGATGGAGAATATTCTGACGGCAGACATCCTACTGAGGTGCAGTTCGTCACGTCGCTGGAAGAAGATTTAAGCCGCCGGGACTTTACCATCAACGCTATCGCTTACCAACCAAGGTATGGAAAGATTGTAGATCCTTTCGGTGGTTTAAGCGATCTTGCACAGCGGCGCGTCAAGGCAGTTGGAGACCCAAACAAACGGTTTCAGGAAGATGCGCTGCGGATCATGCGGATGTTTCGCTTTTATCTGATGCAGGGTAGCAAGGCCAGTATCGACGCCTATACCATGCAGGCAGCTTGTGATTGCATGGATGGGTTGACCAAAGTTTCTCCAGAAAGAATCCACGATGAACTAAACAAGATTGTGCTGCTTCTCAATCGCAGCAACTACCTGATGCCAGAAGTGATTATGCCGTTTCAAAGGATGCTGAAAACCGTCATTCCTGAGATTACAGATTGTATCGGTTTCGCACAGAATAATCCATATCACGATTTGTCTGTATTCTCACATAGCATCAAAGCGCTGGCAATGATCGACAAAGAAGCGCGTCAGGCATTGCCTTTAAAGCTGGCTCTGCTCCTGCATGATATTGCCAAACCTCGAACAGCGACCATGGAGGAAACAGGAATGATGCACTTCTATCATCATGCCTCGAAGGGTGCTGAGATGGCAAAAGAAATCATGCAGCGGCTGCGTTATGACAACTACATGATAAACAAAGTTGTGGAGTTGATCCAGTACCATGACTGCGAAATTCCTAAAAGCAGGGCGGCGGTCAACAGGTTAGCCAACAAGCTGCATTACAATGACTTTGTAACTCTGATGCAGATGCGGTGGTGTGACATTATGGCGCAAAATGCTCTGCATCCTACATGGGCAGCAAGGCTGGAAACCGCAGATCAGGCCGCCGAGCTATACGAAAAAATGCAGAAAGAAGGAGAAGTGTTCTCCTTGAAGAATCTTGCCATCGATGGAAACGATGTGTTGAGCTTAGGTGTGTTGCAGGGCGCAGAGGTAGGAATGTACCTCAATGTTGTACTGAACCAAGTCGTTTCTGGCTGTTTGGCAAACGAACGCGACATCTTGCTGAAGCACTTAAAAATTTTGGTGGAAGAATCGGAGAACGAAACATTTTTCTGCTAAGTAAAGGATGATAACAATGACTCTTGCACAGCTTAATAATGTAGTTGATCAGCTTAAATCCACCTCCAGTTTGACCGGCAAGCAGAAGATTCTTGCCGCCAATCGATACGACGGATTACTCCGAAAGATGCTTCAATTTGTCTATGATCCAAATGTCGTAACTGGTATCAGTAATAAGAAACTGGAGAAGTGGGTCGCCCCTGTAAAGATGGCAGGGGATAGCCCAACAACAATCTTTAGCAATCTGCTGGATTATCTGAAAGAACATAATACCGGAAGGGATAACGATGTTGGACTTTGCCAGTACGCAATTGAACAGGCCGGACAGTATGGACAGCTGGTGAGAGATGTGGTCACCAAATCCCTCACTGTAGGCTGTCAGGCCAAGATGCTCAATAAGGTCTATGGTGATGATTTCATCCCAAAATGGGAGGTGCAGCAGGCATATCCGATTGATACTGCAAAGCTCAGAAAGGGAGAATGGTTCTCTTTGTCGGAAAAGCTCAACGGCATCCGAGGTACATATTACAAAGGAAGAATCATCAGCCGCCAGGGACAAGAGATTACCGGTCTTGACCATATTATCAAGGCTATTCAAGATGCGGGGTATAGGTATTATGTGTTGGATGGCGAACTTCGCCGCCGCAATATCGACCACATCCCAGACAATGAAAACTTCCGTATTGGAACCGGTATCATCAACTCCGATGGAGACAAGTCTTGCATCGATTTTACGATTTTTGATATGCTGACAATCCTAGAATGGGAGAACGAACTTACAAACACTTACAGGCTTCGTAGAGACCGATTGAAGGGGTTGGAAAGCAAACTTGCCTCCATGCCTGAAAACGCCCCTATCAAGGTTGTACCGCTGCTCTACGAGGGCACAGATACAAAGATGATTGATGTGATGCTGGACAAGATGGTTGCAGAGGATAAAGAAGGATGTATGCTCAACCGCGACACGCCATATCAAAAGAAACGCAACAAAGGTATTTTAAAGGTTAAGCGATTCTATACCTGCGATCTGCAAGTGTTGAGACTGGAAGAGGGTCAAGGAAGACTGGCCGGGACCTTGGGTGCTTTTGTGGTGGACTATAAGGGCAATGAGTTGTCCGTTGGTTCCGGCATGACAGATGAGCAAAGAGAACAGTTCTGGGCAAGCCGAGATAACTTGACTGGACGGATTATTGAAGTCAAATACAAAGAAGTGTCGAAGGATAAAAAGACAGGAAAAGAAAGTTTGCAATTTCCAATTTTTGTTGGCTTGCGAGAAATCGGCAAAGAGGTAAGTTACGGATAATGTACAGATGTTTGGACTGTAAGTTTGAATTTTTAAATCCAGTACGGTACATTGAACGCCATAGCGAAGACTACCGCGAAGAATGGTATGGATGCCCAAGATGTGCTGGTGCTTATGAGGAATTGGAGGGGAGTGATTTGTTTGCAGATAACAAAGATGATTCTGACGATGGGGGATGATGCTCCTGGTTGACCTAGTACGCCAACGTCTGCGTAAAGAATTTGCGCAGTTTGAAATAGATAAAATGTGTGAACGCTACGACGATGAGTGCGGCGAGTGTATCACACGCAAGGCTACCGAGGTAGAGATGAGACGTATAGGCCGTAAAGAGCCAACAGAGACGGAAACTTACCTCGATAAGCCTCATAAGTGGTGGAAAGACACCGAAGACAAAATGTACGGGAGAAGGTGAAATATGAGACTTTTAATGTTGTTCCGGGGCGCACCTGGCTGCGGAAAGTCAACTTTTATTAAGGACATAGGCTGGGAACCTTATGTGATCTCACCTGATAATATTCGGATGATGTTCGATTCGTTATCCATGCAGCCGGACGGCAGCGTAGGAATTTCCCAGAAGAAAGATGCTAAGGTATGGGGGTTTGTTTACCAGCTTTTAGAGCAGCGTATGAGCAATGGTCTGTTTACCGTTGTTGATTCCACAAATTCAAAATCTGAAGAAATGTCAAGGCTAAAGAACTTGGCCTCTAAATATAAGTATCGTGTTGCTCTAATCGATATGACCAGCATCCCAAAAGAGACGGTTATCATGCGTAATATGGAACGTCAGCCTAGTTATAAAGCTGTGCCGCTTGATGTAATTGACCGGCAGTACGCAAGATTCCAAACAGAGAAAATTCCAAGCGGTATTACGGTGATTCCTTTTACAGATCCACAAGAAACTAGATATAAGGTTCGTGAGATGATGCAAGTAACCCCTATCTGTCTCGATCAGTACAGACGTATTGTGCATGTTGGAGATATTCATGGATGCGCCACTGTCTTGAAAGAAGCAATTCCTGAGATCGATCCTGATACAATGTATATTTTCTGCGGAGATTATTTGGATAGAGGTCTCGAAAACGCAGAGGTTGCAAATATGTTGCTGGATTGGTATGAACTGCCAAACGTCATGCTGCTGGAAGGAAACCATGAGAAATGGTTGGAGCGGTATGGTACAAACAGAGAGATTACCTCCAAGGAATTTCTGTATCATACTGAACCACAACTTGCAAAAGCTGGTGTCAGTGCTGGTAAGCTTCATAAACTATATAGACGATGTGCTCAGATGGCTTACTATACCTTTCATGGCAATCTGGTTATGGTATCGCATGGCGGTATTCCAGTGCTGATTGGCGATCAAAGATACCCTACCAGAGATTTGATTCATGGCATCGGCAAATATGAAGACATCGGCGCTGTGATGGAAACCTTCAATAACCGTTATGGAAACAGCAAGGTGTATCAGGTTTGCGGACATAGGAACCCAGCGAACCTCCCAGTTCAAAATGGCAACTGTTGGTTGCTGGAGGGCGGAGTCGAAAGAGGAGGTTACCTCAGAACTGTAGTACTGGATGAAATCGGTTGGTGCTCATATCTCTACCAGAACACAGTGTACGATCAGCGTTGGACAGTGGGTGCAGAGGAAGTCCAATCGGTTGAGAGTGACGAAGCGATGATCCTCAAAGCTATGCAGCAAAACCCCGACATTGTAGAGCGCAAATTCGGCAACATCTCATCGCTTAACTTTAGTAGAGATGCCTTTTATAAAGGACATTGGGATAACATGACCGTTAGAGCTAGAGGTCTATTCTTTAATAATGAAACCTATGAGGTTGTAGCAAGAGGATATGATAAGTTCTTTGCAATAGAGGAGCGGCCAGAGACAAGAATCTCTGTTTTGACCGAAACACTGAAGTTCCCGGTTGAGGTGTATCAGAAAGAAAACGGATTCCTCGGTATTGCTGCTTATGATAAAGAAAATGATGCTGTCATGTATCTAACAAAAGGCAATAAGGGCGGAGAGTATGCACAGCTCTTTGAAAGGATTTTTAAAGAGACAGGTTGTAACGAAGATTATTTGAAACTTCTTGTAAAATCCGGCCACTCTGTTCTGTTTGAAGTGGTAGATCCGGTACACGATCCCCATATCATCAAGTACGACCAGGCCAATATTTACCTGCTGGACTTTGTTGAGAACAAACTAAACGATGCAGGGTTTGTTGGGTATACCGAGTTGAAAGCAATGGCGCAGGAGTTGGGTTGCCCTTGCAAGAAGCTGGTAACAACATTGGTGGACAAAGCAGCATGGCTTAATTTCGTAAGTGCTTTGGATGATGCACTTGTTACGTCGAATGGAGAGTTCTTTGAGGGATTTGTTCTGCAAGACGCGGCTGGCATGAGATTGAAATATAAAACCGACTACTACAGAACCTGGAAGTCTCTCAGAGAGGTTGCCAGAAAGGTAAAGCGGTACGGCAGACTCACTTCCAGTAGGAGTCTTTACAAGCCGATTATGATCCACTTTTATCACTGGGTTAAAAAGTATTACGAGGAACATCCAGAGAGCGAAGCAAGTATCATCAATCTCAGAGATATGTTTGAAAAAGAGGTACGATATGAAAGTTAAACTTTTAGCATATACGCCTAACCCTGAAAAGGTAGTCGCAGCTGCGGCAAAACTCTGTTACAGCAAGGTTGATATTGAGACTATTATGGATGGTCTGACAGATGAAAAGGTCACAAAGTTTCTGAGTACTCTGGTTGAGAGAGGTCACATGAGTCCGTTTGAACACGCCAGCTTTACCTTTGGCATTGAAGATGTGAGCCGTTCCTTTTTAGCGCAGATGAGCCGTCATCGGATCGCTAGTTTTTGTGTAAGTGGTGACACTGTTGTTGGATATAACGAACGTAATAGGCGCATGACAATCAGAGAACTATACGAAAAAACACCACAGTATCAGCATATGACAAAGTTGCGTAGTGTAGACGAATCTAGCAAAGAAATTGTGAACAATCATTTGCTGAGCGTTTGGCAAAGCGGGATCAAAGAAACGTATTGCTTAACAACACTAGATGGTTATCAAATTAGGGCTACCGCAGAACATAAGTTTTTAACTACTAAGGGATGGAAGCGCCTTGGAGATTTGCAAATTGGAGACACTCTGTATACAAATGGAGTGGACGCATATCAGTCTCCTGAATGGCTTAATTATCATTACAACATTTTAGGTGAAAGCCAATCAGAGATAGCAGATTTATGCGGTGTGTCTAAACACACGATTAGGAAATGGGTGAGCAAATTCCACCTTCAAAAACCAATGGGTAGTTGGAGTATCGGAAAAGAACCGCATAACAAAGGTAAAACAAAAGATAGCTATGAGCCTATGAGACGTACCAGTGAAAAAATGACGGGGAATCACAATGCGCAGTATAGAGAATATAAGATCAACGAAGATCCCGAAACCATATCTGGTGGATATTTCGTGACACACAGGAAAAATCCAAAATGTGGTGTTTGCGAGGTTTGCGGTGAAGTTGGATATACCGAATTGCATCATAAAGATCGGAATCCTAAAAACTGGTCGCCTGATAATGTTGAAGAATTATGTATGATATGCCATAAACGGAGACATCTGCATGATCGGATCAAAGCTGTAAAACCATCGGTGATCGCATCGATTGAGTTTTATGGAGAAGAGATGACATACGACATTGAAATGCAAGCACCATATCACAATTTTGTTGCAGATGGTTTTATTGTACATAATTCAGTCCAGTCACAACGCTACGTCCATGACAACTTTGGAGCAGTTGTACCAGAAGCAATCAAAGAGAACGCCGGGTGCAACGATATTTATAAGCAAACAATCGAAGCCCTTTACAACATCTATGACGGTCTTACAGAGACTTTGCAAAACCAGTATATCAGTGATGGTATGGACGCAAAAGCCGCTGAGAAGAAAGCCACAGAGGACGCCAGATACATCCTGCCGAACGCTGCCTGCACCAAAATGATTGTAACAATGAACGCAAGAGAGCTAATGCACTTCTTTAATTTGCGATGTTGCTTCAGGGCACAACAAGAGATCAGAGCGGTCGCGGATGAAATGCTCAGACAAGTTAAGGAGGTTGCCCCGACGATCTTCAAAAATGCTGGTGCGCCTTGTGTGTCAGGGCCATGTCCAGAAGGGAAGTTCAGTTGTGGACATCCTAGAGGGGGCAGCAATGATCAATAAAGCTCTGTTTAGTTCTGAGAAAACCGATTGGTGTACGCCGCAGCAATTCTTTGACAAACTAAACGAAGAATTTCACTTTGTTTTAGACGCTGCGGCTACATATAAAACCAGCAAATGCGACAAATGCTTTACTCCTAAAGAAGATGGACTAAAGCAAAGCTGGGATGTGGGGGGGGGCGGTGTATTGCAATCCCCCGTATGGTAGGTATATTACCGGCCAATGGGTAAAGAAAGCCTACGAAGAATCGTTGAAGGGAATTACAATCGTGATGCTGATTCCGTCGCGCACTGATACGCAATGGTTTCATGATTATATCTACGGAAAAGCGGAAATCAGGTTTGTAAGAGGTAGACTGAAATTTACAGACGACGACGGAAACGCTCTTGGTACAGCGCCGTTCCCTTCGATGGTAGTTATTTATAACCCTAGAAAGGCAGGTGAGTAAATGTCTTATAACATCTATCTGATTGTGGGAAAAAGTGGAACAGGCAAGACAACAATGGTGAATCGACTTCAAAATCTTGGTCCACAGGTGCAGTCTTATACCACCAGACCAAAGCGCAGCGAAGATGAAACAGGTCACATTTTTGTGACCGATGAGGAGTTTGATAAGCTGCAAAACATCTGTGCCTATACAGAGTATAACGGATACCGTTATGCAGCTACACAGGAACAGGTGGATAACGCAACCTTCTATGTTATCGATCCAGAGGGTGTCTGGTATTTTGTGGACCATTACAAAGGCGAAAAGGAAATCCGCTGTGTGTACATTAAAGCAAGCCTCTGGAGAAGATTCTGGAGACTGCTAAAAAGAGATGGCTTGATAAAAGCGATTAAGCGGATCTGGATTGACCATTTCGCTTTTGATGGCTTTGAGGTCGCAACAAAAACTGTGATCGTCAACCATGATTTGAAAGAGGCTACCGATACATTGCAGTGGTATGTGGGAAATCAGGAGTTCTTGACATATCAAGACAGATTGGAGGAATCGAATGAAAATTGAAGAATGGCTCGGAGAGCAAAACACGCTGGGAATTGACATCTGGAAAAGAAAATACCAGTACGAGGGTGAGAGTTTTGATGCTTGGCTGGATCGCGTCAGCGGCGGCGATGAGGATGTCAAGAGACTGATTAAAGAAAAGAAGTTCCTGTTCGGAGGAAGGATTCTGGCGAACAGAGGATTAAAGAAGAAGGGCATTCGCACTACCTACTCGAATTGCTATGTCGTCTCTTCTCCAGAGGATAATATCGAATCTATCTTTGACGCCGCAAAAAGATTAGCAAGGACATACTCGTATGGTGGCGGTTGCGGAATTGATATTAGCAACCTTGCGCCGCGCGGAGCATCTGTTCACAATTCTGCTAAAGAAACCAGCGGATCGGTATCCTTTATGGATCTTTATTCACTTGTAACAGGTTTAATTGGGCAAAATGGTAGACGTAAACAAATTCAAGCGTCTCACGAAAAAGTTGGAGTAGTGAGATAATGGAGAAAAGTGAACTAGAATCGTTATTAAAAGCTGGTATGAGCACTAGGGAAATGGAACCGATTCTTAATAAGAAACGGAGTACAATATCGTATTGGATTCATAAATATGAATTGGAAGATCTGATGAAATATAAAGTTGGTAAGCCTTACCGTTTTGAAAAAATTGACAGCAAAGAAAAAGCATACACTCTGGGATTTATATTGGCTGATGCTGGCATCACTAACCTAATATGTGCTATTAGCACTGCAATTCAAGATAAAGAAGTACTTGAGTTCGTTGCTGAGGTTATGGATGCGGTGCCCCATTACGATTATACATTTGATAAAAAAACGAGAAGATTCCCAAGAGCGAGGACATCAAAGAAAATTGTCGATATATTAAAGTTCACCGGCGGCGAGAAGAAACAGGACAGACATTACCCTAGAGTACCAAAAGAATATGAACGATATTTGCTTCAAGGATTCTTTGAAGCAGATGGGACGATCACTTGGGGAAGAAGAAAAGATAGAAACCGGCTATGGCATAAAATATCGTTTAAATCTTCGTACAGCTTACTCATAGGTGTGCAGGCGGCCTTATCAAGATTGATCGGCATCAGTACATCAATTCATCCAGTCAAAAATGAAAATTGCTTTGTCCTGGAGTTTGCAAATCGTAAAGATGTTCTTCAATTTTTAAACTTCGTTTATCCTGACGATTCCTTTATCGTTCTCCAAAGAAAATACTTGAATCAATATGCGCTGCGTCTGGAATTGGAAGAAAACGGTGAAACCTCATATCAGAGTCAACACCGTGCCGAGTATACTGAGTATAAAGGTGTAGAGACTAGCGGAGCGGTGGCGATACCGCTTAATAACCGCACTAGCATCCAAGCTGCTAATCAGCAGTAAGAGATAGTCCATATAGGGCGCATTGATGATTTCCATGTCTTGTACCCATCCTGACCTCGAAGAATTTATCGGCATTAAGACAGACCTGAATAAAGTAACCAAAGCAAACATCTCTGTCAGAATTACCGATGATTTCATGAAAGCAGTCAGAGATAACAAAAAGTGGGAAATGAGCTTTACCAGAGACGCTACTGGGGAAACCATTATCAAAAAGGTTCCTGCGAGGGAACTGTTTAGTAAGATGGCTACTACCAACTGGGACTACGCAGAACCAGGAATGCTTTTCTGGGATCGGATTGAAAATTATAATTTACTTAACACGAACCCTTCCTTCAGCTACGGCGGCGTCAATCCATTAAATGTATGTGTGATTTAAAACTTTTCCTGATTGACTTGGAAGTTAGCACTAAACGACAGGGCGGAACGGTGGCTACATAAAACGCCATGTAGCAACATACAGACCGTGAGAGACTGAGCGGAAAAGACTGACCCGGCGTCAGACGCTACAGGCCGGACAATCAGTATGCGACAGTCCAGGCATATTCTGAAAAGTGCTGAAACGGAATATGTCGTGGTGCAGAAGAGCCTCAAAAAGCTGGCCGGGGCTCTATAAAATTAGTGAAATGCTGGAAACACTCGGTAGGCGTGTAGTAGGCTTGCCTGACAATCTACACGATAGAGTCAATCAGCAGGCTGTACAACCAGCCCCAACGACTATCCCTTTGGGAGTACTCCGCAAGCTCATGGCGGGGGAAGCGCTAATCTCGATGATATAGTCTACTCTGTATGGAGACATACAGCAGTTCATAAGAGAACGCATAAAGGCTTGCGACCTTTGTGGAATATAATGCTGCCAGCAGGAGGTAGCTGCCTATTGGGTAGTATCAACCTCGCAGAATTTGTAACACCAGAAAAGAGGATTGATTATCATGCTTTATTTGAAGCGGTTCAAATTGCCGTCAGAGGTATGAACCATGTACTGATGGAAGGTTTACCTTTACATCCCCTTCAGGAGCAGAGAGACAGCGTGGACAGATGGAGGCAAATTGGAATGGGGAGCATGGGCCTTGCCGATATGCTTATCAAAATGGAAATCCCATACGGTTCACCAGAAGCTGTTGACCTGTGCAATCGTCTTGGTTCCACCATGGCCCAATATGCTCTCTACGCATCAGCTATGGTAGCTAAAGATCAAGGCGCTTATCCAGAGTTTAACCTTGATGAGGTGCTGGAAAGCAACTTTTATAAAGCACACCAGAGTCCAGAAATCGAGGCTGCAATTCGCCAGTTCGGTATTGCTAACTCGCAAATCCTGACCATCGCTCCAACGGGAACCCTATCCACTATGCTTGGTATTTCTGGTGGTATTGAACCGATTTTTGCAAACTATTATACCCGAAAAACCGAATCCCTCCATGGCAAAGATGTGTACTATAAAGTGTACACCCCGATTGTGGAGAAGTACATGAAGGAGCATAACATCACCGATGATAAAGACCTGCCTGAGTGGTTTGTAACAGCGCAGGAAATCCTGTATCGCTCCCGCATTGATATGCAAGCAGCATGGCAGAAACATATCGACGCCTCTATTTCCTCTACAGTAAACCTTCCACATGAAGCTACTGTGGAAGATGTAGAAGATCTCTACATGTATGCTTGGGAGCAGGGATTAAAGGGAATCACTGTGTACAGGGATGGCTGTGCAAGAGCTGGTATCCTGACAACCAGTGATACCAAAAAAGAGGAGCAAAAAGAAAAAGCTCCGACCTCGGCAAACGAACCAGAGACAGAGCTGATTGGTTATAAACGAAAGCTAATGACAGGATGTGGTGCACTCCATTTGTGTGCTTTCTTTAACAGGGATGGAGAGCTGAGAGAGACATATCTCTCCAAAGGAAGTCTAGGAGGTTGCCAGAATTATATGATTGGTCTGTCCCGCATGATTTCTCTTGCTGCAAGAAACGGTGTCAGTGTTCCAGACATCGTTGACCAGTTAAAGAGCTGTGGCAGCTGTCCAAGTTACGCAGTCAGACACGCCACCAAAGGAGACACCTCCAAAGGTTCTTGTTGCCCAGTGGCCGTCGGTAACGCTTTGCTTGACCTTTACAACGAGATTAAAGGTAACAAGCAAGTCCACGCTGAGAAAATTGTGGAACCGGAAACACCAGTACATGAAACTACCAAAGAGAAGTGCCCTGAGTGTGGAGCAGAACTCCGATTTGAAGGAGGCTGCATGAGCTGTCCAGACTGTGGATGGAGCAGATGTGGTTAATGATGTACTAGCGAGAGATCGCTTGTATATAAAAATAGCGCCAGCCAAAGGCCGACGCTATACACGATCATTTACGGCGCGTCCGTTTAGGCGTGACATAATGATGCTTTTCAATTTCACTTGTCCTAGACCGATAAGCAACGTAGATTTGTAGAATAGCTACAATCAATTCTGTGAACGTTGCAACATCCGCAAGTTCCAAAGAAATGAGCAAGTCGATATGCAAAACAATCATACGACCCTCTTTCCTTGCCGATAGAAACCGCCAATTCTATTGCATACCATGCAGCCTGATTGGCACAGGTGATTGCATGGTTCTCGCACACTTGTTGCGCGGAACGGCTCATTGGCCTAAAATGCGCTTTTATTTAGCGGAGCAATAGAATTACTGTGATGGTCGGTTAGGACAGTGAATGGAAAGCTGCGCTTTACCAGTATATCATACTTGTAAAGTGTAGTCAATAAAAATAGCGCCAGCTGCAAGCCGACGCTATACACCGGTGGCTACCTAAATCGCAGGTAGTCTACCTGTTTCCCTTATCTATCGCTTGTCAACAAAATGCGACAGTACGATAGACAACAGCACCGAAAACGATGCTTGCGCAACGTTATCAAATATCTCGCACATGAGGTCAATCAAAAAGCATAGATTGAAGTGCATAACTTCTCACCATCCTTTTTGCCAACTGCGCTTGCTGACGGTGTTGTCAGTAAGATAAAACCGGTTGTCGCGGTAGTTATCAAATTTTTACTCTGACTTTGCATCAGATCCAGTTGTCAAATCGTCGGCAAAGTTAAGCAAAAATCAGCAGACCTTATGTGCGGGAGCATCGCGCACAGAAAATAGGTAAGGTGCCTACACATTATAACACAATCGAATATAAAAATCAAGATTGGAGACGAAAAGATGCAGACAAAAGTTTATTTTGCAAAGGTTGATCCTGGCGCTATCATTCCGTCAAAAAGGGATGAGGATGCAGGATTTGATATTTATCCATGTCTCAAAACAGATAAGCTAAAGATCGAACCACACCAGACAGTTATGGTTCCAACAGGAATCGCAAGTGCCTGCGATAAGGATTATTGTTTCGTCCTTAAAGAGCGGGGTAGCACAGGTTCCAAAGGAATCGGTCAAAGATGTGGTGTTATTGATTCCGGTTATCGAGGTGAGTGGTTTGTTCCGCTTACCAATCATAACGATGTACCGATTATTATAGCAAAACCGGGACAACCTGTAACCATGGAATACGGCACAATTCTCTATCCGTCCACCAAAGCAATCTGTCAAGCTCTCGTGATTCCAGTACCGTCTGTGGAGGTCTGTGAGCTTACTTTGGATGAGTTAAAAGAGATTGAGTCCGATAGAGGAGACGGTGCTCTGGGAAGTTCTGGGAAGTAGGAGGAGTATATATGAGCGTACAAAGTTTAAGTGTTGTAGTCCCAAACAAGCAATGCGTCAATAATTGTGCTTTCTGCGTTAGCCGGATGTACTGTGATCAAACGAAAAATCAGATGGACGATAACAAACCTTTTTATGACCTTTATCTCAAAGACTATCTCAAACGTCTTGCGTATTGTAAGGAAAAGGGAATCGACACCATCATGCTGACTGGGGATAGCGAACCACAGCAAAACAGAAATTTTCTTACATATTTCGGACTGTTCATGCAGCTTATGGGACAACCTTTCAGAAAGATTGAGATGCAGACAACCGGGGTCCTGATCGACCGCAATTACCTAAGATTTTTGCGTAACCATGTTGGCGTCAACACAATTGCTTTGTCGCTCTCGTCCTTCGATTCTGACCTTAATATGTGGTATAACGGCACACCAAGAGAACTCCGTGTGGACATTCCGTTGCTGTGTTCTCAAATTAAAGAATATGACTTTAATCTGAGGCTGTGTGTCAATATGACGGATGGTTATGACTGGCAAGATATTGATGGTATCTTCCATATGGCTCATTATCTTGGCGCAGACCAGATGACCTTTAGGGTGTTGTACACGTCCGATGAAGATACTCCACAAAGTAGATGGATTAAAGAGCATAGTGCGCCGCCGGAAGTAAAAGATGCTGTTGAGCAGTATGTTAAAAAACACGGAAAACCGATTGATGTTCTGCCATATGGAGCGATTAAGTACAGTGTAGATGGCATCTCTACGGTGATCGATTCCGACTGCATGAACAAGGCTGGAAGGGAGGATAATAAGTATTACATCCTTCGCCCTGACTGTCACCTGTACTCTCAGTGGGATGACCCCGCAAGTTTGATCTTCTAAAAAAAATAACCCGCCTCCACAAGCGGGTCGTGTATTAAGATTTAGTGGTTGCGGCAAGGTGGAACCACAGAAAATCAATCTTCACTTCAAGATGGACCCCTGCGACAATCAAGGTGAGTGTGTTCGGGGTTACTGGGACACCAAGTAAGATTACCCATCCAAAAGGATGACTGACCAGTGCAGCTATGGATTCAACCATAGTAATCGACCTCCACTGATGAGGCACTTGTCAGCCCTATTGCTGGCAAGATCGACGGCAAAGCCGACAATTTTTACTTAATACCAATACATGATACCACTTGTGGAAGGTCTTGTCAATGAAGCGAGGCGGTACAGCATCGCCCGCCTCGCTTCATTATTTTTGTACATTTTTATTTTATTGAGGTAGATTATATGAAAGAAGTTCCTATATGGGAAAAAAGTAATCTGACATTAGAAGAAGCATCCGAATATTACAATATTGGCGTAAAAAAATTAAAAGAATTAACGAAGAGTGAAAATTGCGGGTTCGTTTTATGGGTAGGAAATAAAAGACTTATTAAACGTAAACAGTTTGATGAATATATTAAAACAATATATTCAATTTAATACACTGGAATTTTTGTGTATGATATGCTATAATCGGTATGTCATATCAAGGTTCTTTCCAGTAGAAAGGAGTTTTGATTATGTCCGAAAAGCGTAAAGATAGTAATGGAAGAATTTTACGGACAGGAGAGAGCCAAAGAAAAGACGGATCGTACCAATACAGGTATACTAATAGTGCAGGCAAAAGGGTTGTAGTGTATCATCCTACGCTAAAAGGGCTTCGTGATAAGGAAAAAGAAATCGAAAAGGGTAAATTTGCCGGAGTTGATTACACATTGGGGAATTTGACACTAGTAGATTTACTCAATAAATACCTGAAGCTCAAAAGCAACCTGAGTGCTAATAGTATTACCTCATATAAAGCATACATAAAGTTGGTGGAAAGACAATGCGATTTTTGTAGGGTGCCCTTGAATAAAATTAAACCATCGGATCTTAAAGAGTTCTATGTCAGCTTATACAACAATGGCTATTCTTCCGAGAGCATTAAGGTGCTACACGGACTTATTAAACCAGCGTTTGCGATGGCATACGACGATCAGATACTGATGACGAATCCATGTATGTTTAAAATGAATTTTCTAAAGGGTAACGTACATGAAAAAAAAGCATTGACAGCAGAACAGCAACGAAATTTGCTCGAAACAATCTCTGCATCCAGAACGTATAATAAATATTACGATCTGGTAGTACTCATGCTAAATACCGGATTGCGTATAGGCGAGGTGTTGGGGCTGACCACAAAAGATATTGATTTTATAAATCACGCTCTTTCAGTAAATCGCCAGCAACTAAGGATTTTGGAACCTTATACCATAAAAATAGGGCCACCAAAAACAAAAGCGGGTGTTAGAAAAATTCCAATGATTCCTGTCGTAGAAGAAAGCCTTAAAAACATTTTGAATCGGAGGCCGCCGAATGCAGATGATTTTGTCATTGATGGGTATTCTGGGTTTCTGTTTTTTACCAATAACGGTACAGTTGCTAGATATGTAAATCTGCAAACGAAGTTTAAAGCAATGGAAAAACTGTACAACAAGCGTTATCCAGAAGCACCAATTCGTTTGACCGCACATATTTTGCGACACACTTTTTGCACTAACCTCATGGAATCAGGAATGAGCGCTTCTTATGTCCAATATTTAATGGGACATTCAGATGCCGCGACAACCCTTCAAGTTTATACGCATACAAATTATGACGCAATTGCGAAGATTGCATATCGGCAAATGGAACAACATAGCGTTTCTCTCAACATTACACCACCGGGTACACCAAATTATACACCATTATAGCGCCTACTTATGCCGAGATATGCAGACTTACGCCCTGTATGGCAAACTGATAAATGGCTTAGTTAAGCCGTTTTTGGGGTACTTATGCGAATATGGTGGATACTAATTACATAAGGAAGGTTAATGTAATAATTTCTTTTTAGATTGCAAAGAATCTGATGTTTAAGCCATTTTCTGATTGATTGTATTTGATATGGTTTCTTTTTACACCACAAATACACCATTTTCCCAAAAAGCCTTGATATGATAAAAATGTACAAAAAAAGTAAAGCCACTCTTTTTGTTTGAGTGGCTTTATTTTTATGTCTTCTTTTCCTTGACACATCAACGCCGTCGATGCTATCATAATAACAAATAATACAATGTGTCTCAGACAGAGAGGATAGTACTATGACAACTTGGAATATGGCACAAATCCAACAAGCATACCGTGACGTTTATCAAAAGTATCTGGACTCAAACCACGGGTTGTCTGGAAACCCCGAAACAGACTCAGAATTGTTGCAAAATCTTAACCAGTTAAAAGCTGACCATCCAGACCTTGTACCACAATTTAACCTAACTGAGGCAAGGCTCAATGCCGCCGCCACAGTTGACCATCATCTCAGCACGCTCAAAGGCAGCGAGAAACAGATTGCATTGGCTGAAAATATCAAAGAGAACGTGGAAAGCACGATTCTTTTTGCCATCGAACAAGGCAAAAGGGAACAAGGTAATCCCAGAGCACAGGCAGCAGCAAGCTTTCTAACAGATAAGCTAGAACGGCTTAATACCGCAGAGTACGCTGGAGACATCATCGATCTATTCAAACACATCAACTTCACCGGGGACAGAATGGAAGATTTCCGTTGGATAATGGCTGTGTATCGCACGTCCGTCCCAATGAGCGTAGGCCAGGAAAAAATCTTAGACAAGAAAGCGAAGTAAGGTAATTAGTAAGGAGCAAATAAAACTATGCCAGATGATTACAGCGACATCATCAATTTACCACACCCAACATCCCGCAAACACCCACGGATGTCGATGGCTCAACGTGCAGCTCAATTTGCTCCCTTTGCTGCCGTCACCGGTTATGGAGACTGCATCAACGAATCAAACCGATATGTAGCGGCGAGAGTCGAACTATCAGAAGACGAGCAGGAAGACCTTAATACGAAACTACGATACCTTGATGACCACGCATCGCAGCACCCGGATATTACGGTAATGTACTTTGTAGCGGACAAAACCAAAGAGGGAGGCAGCTGTGTTACCGCACGCGGCCAGTGTAAGCGCATCGACCATTATAACCATACCCTTTTATTGGCTGATGGAACAAAAATCTCTATTGATGACCTACTGGTCATAGAAGTAAAGGAGGATGCGTATGACGATTGAGGAAATCATTGATAGATATAATATTCAGATTGACGTGGACTATGTGGACGGAGAAATAATTAAAACAGGCCGGATCTGTGTGATGGACGTTCAGCTGATGAAAAAAGAAAATGCCAAAGATTTGATTCATACTCATAGAGATGAAATTTTTCAATTTCTGAGCAAACAATTCGATGCAGAACAGAAAATCAAAGCAGAGCGTAGGAAGAAAATCGATGGTATAGAAGGTCTCAAGATCCTGAAAGATGCGATACGCGACATAGAAAATTGGCATTATGAATTTGAGAAGTCTTTTGACGATGTAGGTGGTTTGGGTGTCCGCCCATATCCAGAGCATGATATAACCGCACTCAAAGAGAAATACCCTAGGGCGGCAGCTTTTCTTTTGGCAGAGTCTTGGGAGTACATGCCGCATTATATGAGATCGACGGCAGGTATAAAGGCTAAGGAAAGAATTATCAACGGAGAAGATTATAACGAAGTAATCAAAGATATGCAAGCAGAATGGGATGAATATATCAAAGACCATCGATGGGATTAAAGGAGGAACAACAAATGAAAGTTATTGCAAAGAAGCCGGGGCAGAAACCAGAGGTCGTAGAAATTGAGAATACTTTGTCCACGTTACAGGAGGCTGTAGGAGGTATGATTCAAGCGGTGCCTTTGACATACACCAGTTGCATCATTTGTAACGAAACGGGATGGCTAGAGGGCGCACCGTATAATACCAAAGTACACGGCGCAGAATACTTCGGCCCAATTTTGATTGTGGGTGTTGATATGGATGACTTTACTAGTTTGACAGATGAACAAATTACATCCATCCTCGCAGATCTGGAGAAAGAAGAAGGATAATATGGCAAAAGCAACAGCGGTTTGTACTTGCAAAATCTGCAACAAAAATTTCGAGGTAGAACACAAATGTTATAATCGCGATGATGCTGATCGTTGGGAGATGTGGGCACAAAAGCATTACGACACATGCCCAGATTGCCGCCGAGCAAAGGCGCGAAAAGAAGCCTCGCAAAGTAACGCAGCATCACGCACCATGGGTCTCGCTGATTTGTATGGCTCTCCTTATACTATCCCGAAAGCAACGGAAGTTCGTAATAAATTTATCCAGGAAAGCAAAGAGGCTATCCTTTTGAACATGAAAGCAATCAAGAGTGCCAAAGCGTGTGGCCGCGATACAGCAAAAGACGAACTCACGATCCAAAGACTAATTGGAACTCGTGACTATGTGCTCAAACGTCAGCGAAGCGCAAGCTGGTGGATTGGCAATCAGGAAGCGATATGGTCAACTTTGAATTGGGTATATCGCGAACACCGAGAAGAAATAGATTCACAGCTCAAAGACTCGGTCGAACGCTTCATGAATACAGCGACATCAGAAAACACGCAGGCATCGAATAAGGAGGATTGATATTATGTTTCAAGTGTATAAAGTTGGTGATAAAGTCCTGCCGCCCAGCTGGTATGAATATCTCGGAATGAGCTTATCAGATGCAGGAGGAACAATTGCTGTAGTCTATAAAAATATTGCAGAGGCCGAACTCAAAGCGTTTAACAGCGGCTTTAAATTCAAAGTAGTAGTGGTAGACGGTATTGTCTGGATGCTTGTAAAGGTAGGTAACCAGCCATGGGCGGACATCCCATATTACAAATATGCAGAGGATAGACTCCCAACATTTGAAGTGCCACCAGATGGTATGGGTCTTGCAATGCAGATGTTGCTTGTAGAGGCAAATACTGGTATCCTGAAAGCAATGCGGATGGTTGGATTACCAACAGATGTCTCTCGCAAGCTGATAAAGGCAGTGGAAAACCAGCCTGATATGCCAGATTATACACAACGACGCAATAAGCAAATGGACAAGTACAAAACAACCGATTTGGTACGTCTTGCGGATCAAAATGCATAAGCATAGGACAATTGATGGCCTGATACTGCTTACAATGCTAACTATCCTGTCATCGTTGATAGCATTACACCTGGAATATCCAGCGTTCGCTTTGCTGCTTGTAATGGTTAGTTTGTTATCAATGATTATGATAATGATTGCGTTAATTGGTAAATTGTAGCAGACTGATGGGTAAAAAATCGGGAGCTACCTAGATGGGCAGCTCCCGATTTTTTTTCTTCATAGAGGCCATAAAATGACTTACGCATTTGTAATAATATGGAAAATAACAGGATCATTTTTGTCGTTCTTTTTGCCATCCAACATAGTTGGTGTCCATTTCATGCGGAGGGTGTGTTTGGCAGGTTTCATAAATTCTTTGGTCAACCAATGCTCTAAATAGGCGCGTCTTGCTTCAGGGGTTGGGTAAGGGTAATACGTCCGTCTTGGTTTACCACCATTATTTCGATTCTTCGATTCCTCGACCAGTCGCTCATATATTTCCATAGCCAGACGTTTGTCAAACCACGTTTTCATTTCGGCCTCCAACTCCTCTGAAGAAAGTAGCTTAGGCGGTTCTGGTTTGGGTTCAGTTTGTTTGATGTAATCACATTGAGCGCAAATGTACGAAATGATACGCAGACACCGAATAGTCGTTTTCAAAGTTCGCTGATTATCTTCTTCGCTTATACAACGATGGAATGCTTCCGGTGCATCAGGTTTCGCCGCGTTTTTCTTTGCTTCCCACACTGTATGCATCAAACTCATAGACACCGTAGGTTCGTCGATATGTACTGGAATAGGTATTATATCGTCCTGTAATAGTAATAAAATACGCAACTCTCTCTCATCGTTTTTAGGATCGTCTTCGAGATGTACAAAGAACCCAGACACTTTACTACTGTCATGAAACATGTTTTTAACATCAACGTAGAAACACATACATGGTAATTGCAGCAAAACATCAGTTGGCATTTCCATGTCTTCTATATCTCGACACAACGCTTTTTCTGTTTTTTCGTCTAACACAAAAACTCGTTTGTTTAGTCTCCAAGGAGCTAAAGCTGATACAATCCCGGCCAATTTAATAACAGCTAATCTGTCATCATCGCTGTAAGCGTTCGTATCCTCATCGTAACTGATACATGTCATTGCGCCACCTATCGGTATATAACATAGCTTGCTCCAGCTCATCGAAGGAGAAATGCCATTGAGGTAATGATAAGTTTTCATCGTGTCCCAAATCTCAGGATAGTAGTGTGTCACTTTATCGCTCAGTCTAAGAGGTGGGTAAACATTATACTGCTCCATTGTACGCCCTCCAAGCGGAAAAAATAAGGGACAGACCAAGACAGCCTGTCCCTTATCTTAATGTAACACGATGCGTCAAAATTGTCAAGCCTGCATCAATGCCTGTACCACCAAAGTCAATACGCTGCCGCCAATGCCAGCACCTATAGCGCCAATAATAGCACCACTTAGATCTTCCCACCGTTTTGCGGGGCGCTGTTCAATGGCAGAGATTCTTTGTTCGTTTTGATGAGTCTCCGTCTCATTATCCCGGATCTTCTCAGAGTGGATTCTAAAAGCATCGTCGTAACGCTTAACAATCTCTGACAGCTCTGTTGTCAGATTTTTCAGTTCTTTACAAGTTTCTTCCAATGCGTCCAGCCTCTCTTTGTCTCTCTTGAATCGTTCGTCCTGAAGCTTCATTCGTTCGACACAAAGAGTTTCTGTGACCGGCTCTGCCATACCTCATCACCCTCTCCTGGTGTTTACTTGCGGAAGTAATCTTTGATACCTTCTACGACCGCATTGACGGTTGCTTCGTTGTTCTCTGCTTTCAGGCAAAGGAAAGGAGTCTTGTTGTCGTCATCGTAGAACCAGGTGTAGCGTTTGGCTTCCTCCCAGTAAAGTTCCTCGTTGCCGTTCTCTTTGATTTCAATACCGGCAGCGTGGAAGTAAGGCTCAAACAGATGGCGGGCGCGATCCTCGTCAAACATCTTGGTGACATAATGGCCCAGTCTGTCACCTACAAAACCTTCAGTCTTGTATGGTACAACAGAGATGCGTCTGCCGTCCTCAAAAACGCTCAGGATGTATACTGGCTTATCCTCGGCGATTTTCTTGTAGTTGATAGTGTTCAACGCTTCTACGCCGTTAAAGTCAGCCTCTTTCAGAGCGGTAACGATCTTGTTGCCAAGTTCGCAGTTGTTCGGATTGATGATAAAGATTTTCTTTTTGCCCCAAAATGCGTTCAGTGCCATAATTATTCCTCCTCAATAGTCATACTCATAGTGATCGGTTGTGTGGACGAGAGCTGTTTTACTTCACCTTCGTGGATATAATCCAGCCCCAAAGATTTCCATGCGTTTTCGATGGCGACCTTAATGGTGTCCATATCGATCTTGATGTTGTGTGCAGCACATTGTTCTTCAATGTAGTTGCTGACCATCTCAAATTTGGCTTCACCATTACCAGCACCAATGATGATCTCTGCCGCCTGTACACCGGCCAGCGCGTATTTGGTAATCATTTCCCATTGGCTGTTTGTGACCTTGCTCTTGATGAGCGGTACAACAACACTGGTGATGATTACAGACAGCAGGCCAATCAGTGCTACTACGATCTGTGTAATATCAATTTCCATCGAATCCCTCCTTTACCATTTTCCAACGCTTCCGGTAAACCCTTTGCGCTTCAGATCCGCCGCTGTCTTATTGGCTTCTGCCACAGTGGCAAATTTGCCAACACAGAGTTTTCCGTTGCTCATAAAGGTAAAATAACCTTTTTTGCTGATTTGATCCTTCAGGCTGTTTAGATCGCTGCCAGAAATGATGACAGAATAAGGAAGCTGCTGCTTCTGGAGTTGTGTCTTGTCCATCCCTTTGATGATGGCAGGGTAGTCCTTGTAAGCGTAATCGCGGTCTACATTACCAGCGATGCCGGATACTCTGCCGGTGCCTGTATACTGCCAGATGCCGTAAGGATGTGGGCAGGTACACTTCGATGCGTACTGTGCAATCCATTTATCATAGGCAGTCAGTTCGGCAGGGTAGAGGTAACTGTCCAGAAAATCCTTGGAGCAGTATAGCATGGCGTAATAGCCAGCATCTTCAATTTCATCCAGAAAAGCCTTGCAAATGTCTGTGTTGACCCGCTTGCTCCCGCCTGTGTAAATCGACTCATATTCAATATCGAAGCATACAGGGTAAGTCAGGGTATATTGCTTGATGACCTTGACAACCTCTTGTGCCGCTTTCTTCGCAGCGGTTGTGCTGGTAGCATAGCTGTACAGGTAGACACCAACATCAATGCCTGCCGCAGTTGCCCCGGCCATGTGGCTCTTAAACATGTTGTCTATCTTCAGAGCACCATTGTTGTAGCAGTAACCTACGCGGATCAGGGCAAAATCAATCCCAGCAGCTTTAACCTTGTTCCAGTCTACCTTTGTTTGGCAGTAGGATACATCAATTCCGTTTTTCATCGTTCTCACCGTCCTTTCCGTTTATTTCTCCATCTCCATCAAAACCTTTCTTCAGTTCTCCCGCCTTAACGTGTTGTTTGACCAGCTGATTTAGGCAGATCGCCGCAGCTGCAATGACATAACCTTGTCCAAGGCTGACGGCACCCAAGATAATCCACTGCATCCAGTTCTGCGGCTCTGCTGTACCGACACTAATTAAGGCAGATAGAAAAATCCCCACAACACAAAGGATTGTGGGGATCAATGTATCGTCGATTCTGATGGATTTTTTTATGATAATGCCCAATGCATAAAGGCAGGGAACCAACCAGAGTGTTTCTGGGCTGATGTATTCCTTTACCAACATTGAGATTTCGTTCAGTGCTTCCATCTTGCACCACCTAGGTAATCATTACTTTCACCAAGGTAATTTGCACCGACAAATCGGAGCTTGGCTTGCCACCAGTAACCACCACAGTTGGAGTACCGTTGTCATTATCAACACGAATGCTGGATATGCTGCCTGCAATCAATGATTGGATAGACGCAGTATCCATCGCTATTTCTAAGCGGTGTTCCGCTGTAATTGCGGCATTGCTGAATGTCTGTGTGTAAGATCCGTCGGAAGCCATTACCCAACTGGAGGCTGGTAAAACCAGAGAAATCACACTATGGCTGCTGTCTACATAGGCTTGCACAGCCTTTTCTGTGGCTAGAGTGTCCTGATTCGGTTCAGCAGCAAGTGATGCGCCACCTGCTGTTTTGCCGCCCAGATTTGTCTCTAGCGTTTCAAGCGATCCGCTCATCTCCTCCAGCACAGTTTGGAGGGCATTCAGCGTATTTGCAATCTGTTGCGCAACATAACCCTTTGCAGCGGTGGCCGTTAGCCGCAAAGCCTCCAGAGTGCTCACCTTGTCACTCATGCTCAAGACCTCCTTTCAAAAAGGCATTGGCGCGGAGGATGTCTCCGCGCCAAATATAATTACTCCTGAGCAGCAAAAACCTCGTTGAGCATTTCAGTGACTTCTGGGGTTGTAGCGATCTGACCACGAACAACATCGGAAGGTAGGGTGTAAACAACGGTTTCAACGTCGTTAATTTTAACATTACCGTTGGTTTCGGATTTTGCAACTTTGGTCGCACCAGCGGCAATACCAGAAAGCTTGGTCCCTTCGTCATTGGTCATCAGGCGAGAACCGTCTACCTTATCTACTTTGTTTGCCAGAGCAGCGTTCATGGCGGTGGTGGTTGCATACTGACCGATGTTCAGTTTAGTAATAGCCTCTGCGATGTACGCAACAACATTCTGCGAGGTGGCTTCTTCCGGCAGAGTGCCTACATAGGTTTTCAGGGTTGCAATCGCTGTTTTGTTTTCTTGGATACCAGCAGACATTTCCGATGCTTCGGAACCATGTTGCGCAACCCAATCTACCAGCTCTTTGAAGGAGTTGACCACATCGTCATCAGAGACATTGGTGGCAAATTCGTTGATGGCGTCATCGATTGCTTTCTCGATAGATCCTTCGCCAGAGCCTTGCAGGGTAGTGAGGGTGGACTGAATAGAAGCGATGTTGACTTCGGCGGCATCCAGATCGGTTTGCGCTGCTTTAGCATCGATAACAGCTTGCAGTGCAGAATCCAGATCAGTTTTGCTTACTTGTGCTTTGTAAGCCAGAGCAGCCAGACCTTTGATAGGAACATCGACCTTATTTACGGCCAGTGTGCCGTTACCAGTACCGGTAGCAATTAGGATGTCTACCATCTTTTCTGCAATAGACAGTGCGGTGCCATTTACTTTGACGCCTACAAGGACGTTAGGTTCTCCACCGGTAGAGACAATCTCATCTACTCTGGTGGACAGTGCGGCCAGCTCTGTTTTGGTGGCACACTCAGCTGCAACTTTTTCAGCCAGGGATTTCAGATGGCCGAGTTGGGTAAGTTTTGTTACATCATAAGACATAGTTTGTTCCCTCCAAATTACTCTTTACTTTATGCCTGTGGGAATACTTCATCAAGCATACTGGTTACTTCTTCGTCGGTCGCAATCATTTCATCGGTGACGCTGCCGCCATCATCATCCAGGCGAACAACAGCACCGGAAATCAGTGCGTAAATTTCGTACTTGCCTGTACCAGTGTTGTGATAAATGTACAGTACGTTTTCTTGTGCAGTTTCCTGTTCCGGAACAGCTTCTACCACTTCCATCTTAGATGCGCCAGCTTCTGTGATGGCATTATCAACAGCGGTTTCAAGTTCGCTGTCGAGGGTATACTTGTTCAATTCAGCTTTGATTCGTTCTGCCTGCATTTGCAGCTGTGCTAATGTTACTAATTTGCTCTCTGGCATGTTTTATCACTCCTTTTTAGTCAAACACAGAATCAAGCATATTGTTTACTTCTGTGTCTGTGGCTACCATGTTATCAGGGATTGCGTCTTCAATGTCCCCGAAAACATTTTCTAACATATCGCTTACTTCTTCATCGGTGGCGATTTGTTCATCTGGAGGCTCACCTCCTTCGCCAAAAACATCATCTAACATATCGGAAACTTCGCTGTCCTCTGCAACCTCGCCTGCATCACCCTTGATATTGACAGGATCAGGGTTATCCAGATCGTAGTTGTTTGTCCAGCTCAGTTCACCTTCTTCAGATACAGCAGGAATATAGACAGGAGGATCTTCTCGAATCGCGTCAATCTCTGCGTCCACCTCGTTGATGGCTGCTACCAGATTCTCTTTTGTGTCAGTGGTCAGGTTGCTCAGTACACCAATATCTTTCAGCAGCTGTTCGTAGATGGAAGGGGAAGGGTCTCCCGGTAATGTATTGGTCATGCCAAGATGGATTTCTCCAGCGTCTATCCACTCCGTAGTGAGGATTGTGTCTGTTCCGTTATATCCTGCAACCGCAATATATAAATGCTCCCCCGGAAGCTGTAGGACCTCCCAGGGAATGATGGCAGTTTCTTTGTCATCCAGAGCAGAGTCCATAATGGTTTCTCCAGACTGAAAAGCGGCGATCTTTTTCAGCCCATTCCATATCTCATCGTCAAAGGTAAAGCGAACCTTAAAGGCATTGCGAGAGCCGCATGTCAAAAGCTCATTGCGAATGAAATGCAGCTCTGTCTTGCCAACTCGAATTTTAATCATTGTGCTCACCTCCGTTCTACTTTGAAATCATGTCGTGGTCGGTATAAGATTTGATACTTGACATCGTTAGCAAAGTCATGTATACTGAATTTAAACAAGTGAGTTCTAAACCGCCTATCATAAGTCACTTAACTTTGTTGTTAAGACTCCTTTCAAGACAGCAGCCAGCATCGGAATAGATGCTGGCTGCGTCTTTTTTATAGGATTATTCGGTGTACTCTTTCCAATACCGTTCGTCTGCGCCTGGTTCTGTTGTGTTTGCTGCTATCTGAGAGATCCACTTTTTACCGTTATGGGATACTTTGGCGTTCAGATCGTATGCGTCATGTGCGCCAGTTGGTTGTTTCCATTCCGGCCACTCAATTGCTGGATCGTCAATCAAGACCCATAGGGAAGGAGAGGCTTCCGGTGTCCAAGATGCTTGCGAAGTGTGGCTTTGCAGACAGCGGTACAAAGCGTTATTATATCTGACAATACTTGCAGGCTTGTCCTCAGTAGCAGTATCTTTGCCTATGTACGATACGCTGTCTGGATTCCATTCATCATAAATTTCAGGGAGAGTAAGTGCAACAGCATCAGGGAGGAAGTCTCTGGTTAGCAGAACAACTTCCTGTGCCTGCTCTGCATTTTCCTGCGCTTCGGCAACATCTTCTTTCAAATCTTTCTGTACATCATACCAGGTAACTTCTTTGGGTATCTCCACATCAGATTTGGCTGCACTGTATTTGGTCTTGTCAGCATTGTAAGCAAACAAGCTACTATAAGAAGGTTTATTGTTCGGAAGATCTGTAATGGTGTAAGAAGTAGCTTCTGCAACGTCTACGGAAGTTCCATCAGTTGGATGAGCTGGAACATGATCAGAATTAGATACTAAAATCGTACCTACGGATTCTGGATCTCCGCTGTTCATCCAACTAGCTTCGATGGAAGCGTTACGAGGAGTGAGAGACATAACAGAAGCTGTGGATGGAGATGGGATGTTGGTGTCGCCGCGATAGAAACGAATAAAAGCAGCCGTTCCATAACATTCAGCAGGATATGTTGGATAAAGATTACCTTCAAAACCATATGTTCCTCCACCCGTTCCACCTTTAACTGTTAATCCAAAACTATTTGGTGTACTTGGACCGTTTGGCCCAGCTATCGGACGTCCATTGGCATAAGTTCCACGTTGACCTGCTAAACCGTTGATGTTTGTATCTCCGCCGCTCGCTATTCCTCCACCGCCACCGTTATCCGCACCAGCAGTAACTGAAATGTCGATTCCTAATTCGGGTTCACTAATGTTCACATTTCCGCTAATAGTATAAGTAATTGTTTCTCCTTTATAGAGTGCTATGCCTGTTTTTCTAGCTATGGCTCCAGAACCACCACTACCACCCGAATAACTAACACCAGCCGATACCATTGCTTGCCCACCATTTCCGCTTTTTGAAACGGCATCTAACTGATACCAACCATCTTCTGGAGCAATAAAAGTTCCAGAAACAGTTCTATCTTCTATCATCGTATAAGACGTTGGAAGATCGGGAAAATCATAGCTATACATCTCACTCACAACCGGAGATCTGTGAGAACCAGCTTCGTCAATAGTGAATACAGCGAAGTAATACTCTTCCAAACGTACTAAGCCGGATGCAGTAACGGTTGTACCAGTACCCCTGTAAATCTCGGTACCGTCCGTAAGACTTGTTGGAGCCGATCCAACTTTCTGAATTACTACAGTCTCATGATACAAAGGATCGTCAGTAGGATTTACCCAACTCAGAACCGGACTAGATCCACTTCCTGTGACTTGGAAGTTCGTAACTTGAGCTGGACCAATATTAGGTGTAGCGCTTGTAGTGGCTCCGTCAATGAGAGTCTGATACTGTTTTTTCTCATTATAAGGGAAAACACGGATATAATACAGAGTTCCATTGGTAAGACCTGTAAGATCAATAGTCTCCGCTAAACCTGCATCCACTTTAGTTCCGTCTGATGGTTTTTCAGGCATATGGTCATCATTGTAAACAACAGCAATGCCAGCCAAATATTCAGATACAGGATTTGACCAGGATACTGTAATGGTTGCATTGCTTCCTTTTGCTGCAAGATTAGTCACCATAGGCGGCAATGTTAAATTCTGACCCCCGCCACCACTCAGAAAAAGGGGAGTGTCGTAAATTACAGCCATTCACAGCACCCCACTTTCCTGGGAGTGACATTGTTACTTATTTCACAATGGGGGGGTTCAGATATTTATATAGAGTCATGTTCTTTCCTTCCTTTCACTTGTGTTAAAAATCAGTAGTTAGATTACTTCCGTCCACCCGTACACACCAGGCTCCCAAACATTGTTCTCAACGTTACTTGTCCATTTCTTTCCATTGTGGCTTACCTTTGCGCCCTGTGCATAAGCATCATGCGCTCCGGTCGGTTGAACCCATTCTGGATATTCCTCAGATGGTGCTTCTTCTCCACCTTCTTCCACTTTTTCCAGCAGAGTTGGTACATATTTCGGATGATAGAGAAGTTCGGTTGGTCTCTCCTGCGTTCCAGTAATGGAGCGATAGAGGACTCCATCATCGTCTCTCACAAGCATCCCTTCATAGATACCCATATTGTAGACGTATGGATAAACCCCGTCCGCATCAGGCTTCGGCCTTGCTCCATACAACGCTTCTGTCCCAACACTGAATGGAGGATAAACGTCAAGAGAGGTAAGGGTTGGTTGCTTGACATATCCCATGTTGCCTTGATAGGTGAACAGGTCGTTGAGCTTGTATTCAACTCCCGCTTTCCATTCATCCACTCCGCTTGCAAACACACCGCTGTCTGCCGTGGGAGGATTTCCAGTAACTTCACACCACTCCTTTACCTGTTCAGCTCCATAATTCGCCATCGAAATATTTTCTTTTTCAAGAACTTCCGATCTGCTGGAAAATTCGTCCAGAACATTCGCAAGCTGTTCGGGTATTTCTTCTGGAATATCGTAGTTGATGGGCAGGTTGAACCTATATTCCTGATAGCTGTACATCTGCGGTTCTTCCAGAAATTCAATGTTCACCGGCAGATAAAAGGTTTCCCCGTCCATATAGGGAACAGGTTCCTCAATGGAGGTACATTCTGCCATGTACCAATGTCCATCAATTGTCATTTAGAAACACTTCCTTTCTTCGCCTCGACTTTTGCGCCAAATTCTTCTTCAATGTTCTTTCTTAATTTGAATCAAAAGATTCAGTAGATTTGTTCTTTAATTCAAAAGATAAGGATGGTCTGCTACACGGTTATTGCACAACGTAGCAGTTGTCGCCGTCCATTTCCAGCGATACTAAAACTGTAGATTTAGGGCTACAAAGCGGGCGAACCCCATACGCGCTGACGGCGTAGATGTTCATGTTCAACGTACCAGCCGAGCCGACCCGCCCCACGAAGTAGGAGTCCGAGGGGAGTGGCGTTCTAGTCCAGTAGGCTGAACCAGTTGCCCTATCGCCATCCGAATTGAAAATGTCCAACCTGCCATTACCTGTACCACTCTCTAAGCCTAGTTCCGTTGTAGACATCAGCGCAACTCTCGATACAAATGTTTCTGTGCCGCCGCCGTCTGTGCCAGAGCGCGAAACCGTCAGCGTTGCCCTGTCAAGCGCGGCAATATGGTTTTCGCTCCATCCGCTAAGGAATCCTGCCTGACTGGAATAATCTGGTGCGGCATCGGTGCTATGTTGTGCGGTATACCAACTTGTAGCCTTTGTTGCGTTCAGCCATTGATGAATGTTGGAGTAAATGTACCGGTTGTTGCCATAATTGCGTCTATTGGTGTCAGAGTTCGATGGTTCTTTGTTATCCCACATCTTGTCGCCAAGCAAGGATACGCTGGTTGGTTCGAGAACAAGTCTTATACTTTGGTCACTGGTATCCCTCGCAACCTTCCATTGGAGATCAGTGTTGTTCCACTTGCCAAGTTTAACCTTTGTTCCAGATGCAAGAGAAGAAAGTAACAGACCGGCAGGAAGCTCAACCTGAACGGTTTGTGGTTCACCGTATAATCCATATGCACTGACGGTAAATACCGCAATGTAATAGGTGCTTCCAAGCTCCAATCCAGACAGAGTTGCCGTTTCATCCGTTCCGCTGTAGCCCTGCGTACCATCATCAATCGAGGTCGGAAAAGCATCGGTTTTGTAAACCACAACGGTGTGATCGTAAAGTTCATCCGATGTTGGATTCTTCCATGTTAATGTGATAGAAGAACCGGAATGTTGTTCTGCAAGCTCTGTAACAGGATCAGGAACACCAGTCAGTACAAGTGTCGCAATCGCTCCCTCCAACATGGTCTGGTACTGCTTTTTGGAGTTGTAGGTAAATTGACGGGCGAAGAAATTGGCTTCGTTATTCCACTGTATAGTTTTCTGGACGGTTGATTCGCCACCAATGGTGTAATATCCTTCGTCGTCTGGGCCGGAAACAAAAGAATTTGGGGTCGGAGCGCAAATAGCACGAACGTATATGCCGGTTAGTTTTGACGCACCCCCATTTCTCATTCCTTCCTCAGATATACATCCCGCATAATATGTTGTCCCCGTATTTCTTGTTCTCGCCCAATACTCATATCCAATGGCTCTACTTTCATCATCGTCAAATATATCTAGTTCGTTGCCAGTATTATGAGATTTTATATTTAGTTCTGGTAAAGATAAAAGCGCAATCTTTGCATTAACAGAATCCGTGCTTGAATCGTATGAGGGGGACGGCCAGTTTATTGTCATCAACATATCTTTATCGGAACTACTCCATTCCTTTAAGAATCCATCCTTTGTTGCGGCATAATCAGGCGGCGTGTCATATTCGTGCTGATTTGAGTACCAGTTATTAGCAGACTTGTCCGAGTTTAACCATTGATGGATATTAGAAACCCTGTACAAATTGTTTCCTTTTGTTTGTATGTCAGAATCAGGATTTGATGGTTCTGCATTATCGTACATCATTTGGCCTATATCTGCCACGCTTTCTTTGTCAAGCACTAGCCTTAAATCCTGAGTGACAGAATCCCTCGCAACTATCCATTTTAACGGTTTAGAGTTATAAATCCCGAGTTTGACTTTGCTTCCAGAAGGCAAGGAATTTAATCTCTCCCCACCACCCTGAACAACATCCTCTCTCGTAAGTTCAATCTTCGTACCATCATTAACGCTCTCCGGCTCATGGTCTCCGTATACCCATACTGCTCCTGCAAGTTCGTTCGCTCTGGATTCTAGCATCTTGTCAGCTTGGATAGTGATGTGTGGATTCTCACTAGTTCCACCACTTTTAAAAGCCTTAAAATTATCCAGCAGCGGCGGCAGGTCTTTGTTCGCTCCACCTGCGCCTCCCGCCATGATTGGAGTCCCGTAAATTTTAGCCATTCATCTTTCCCTCCTTATTCTGTCGTTACTGCCACCAGCTCAACCTGAACAGGAATGTCTATTGTGGGCTGCTCTCCGTATGCCAACACGCTTGCCGTCCCATTGTCGTTTACTGCTGTTAGACCGTATACTCCTGCGTCAGCCAAAGCTTTCATCATTTCGTTAGACGCAAGCGCAAGGTTCAACTTCATGTTTGCTGTAATGGCACTGTTGGTAATTCCCTGTGAATAAATTCCATCCACCGAAGAAGTCCATCCGGCAGCCGTCAACGTAACAGAAATCACTTTGTTTGGAAGCTCTGTTTTGTCAGCCTTATTAGTTTGAAGGTCTGCAATATCGTCCTCCAGCAATTCCTGATCTGCGTCATAAGTGTCTTTGGCAACATAAGTTGTCGCTGCTGTAGCGGAGTCCAGAAGACCGGCGACTTTACCTTTATCCAGTAAGGTTGCGTTCTCAACGTTACTCAGGTCTTTTGCAGCCTTGCCGTCGAGTGCATTGTCTACCGTAGTATGGTAGTTAGCATCGTTGTTGATTGCCGCTGCAAGTTTTTGCAGGGTGTTTAGTGCTTCTGGCACACTGCCTTTCAGTGCATTGATGGCGTCTGTTACACTGCCAGATACATCATCACCGGTTTGGTAATTCAGATCGTTTTCAATGTCGCTTGTCTTTAACACTACTGCTCCTGTTTTACTGTTGACGCTGGTAACAGGGTAGGGCGGAGGGTTCTCAGCACTGTACTGCCGTTCGTTAGCAACGTTGCCAAGCCCAACATCAGCTTTGGTTGTTCCGTGAGGATTGGTCCCCTCTGGATGTGTGTACACTGTAACCGGAGCACCGTCCACGTTGATCTTGCCGTTTTCCTCGGATGCCGTCACAACACTTTTGCCATTCCAAGAGGTTCTCTCCTCACCTGTGATATGGACGACCTCATCATCCATGTGGGTGTCAATCTTGTTGTCAAGGTTCTTTAGTTTCTGCGTATCGTTTTCGCACAGTAGCACAAATTGGGTGCCGTCGTATTCGATAAAATATTTATGGCGGAGTACAAAATCTCCAGCCTCCAGATCCATCAAAGAACCGTTATCATCATATTTTTTGACAGCTTTTGCTCCCAGGTCATTGATATTAAGAGTGATGCCGCCAGCATTGGTCTGCGGCAGCGTCAAAATCAGTACCATGCCAGGACGATAGCTGTCAATGTCAGCCACTACACCATTAAAAGCAGCGATGTTTCCGCTTGTCGATGCGTAGGTGGCGTTTACATCAGTCAGCGCATTACGATCTTCCAGCTCAGCAATTTTTTCGTCAATACCTGTAAAGAGTTCGTTGATCTTATAGATATTGCTCTCTGTGCCAACACCGGCGATTAGGTTCAGCGCATCTTTTACATACATGTCTTTATCTGCACCAATCGGGTCGATCAGTTGCAGGTTTTTGGATAATGTTTGTGGCATTTCATCTCCTCCTTACTAATCGACTAAACAATTTCCTTGATACAGAAATCTTCCAAAGTTAGGTCATTTACAGCTTCCAGAGTTTCATCATTGCGCTCAAATAATTTGTAAAGCCTTGCCACAATCGCAACAACAGTTGTTCTGTAAGCATGTGTGCTGTTCATCATGCCGGTCATTTCGATATAACCTTCAGATTCCAAATCGACGGCATATTCACTATCTACACGACCGATCATGTTGAGATGAGGGACAGCCTCCATGTCAACGCGGTATTGTACATCAAGCCCGCCGCGATAGAGCACATGACCAGCAGCTTCTACGTCATATTTGTGTTGCAATTCAATTCTTGCATAGATGTTGTTTCGCACACGCATGTCCACATCAAAGCGCATTGCATGGTCGAGTTTACCAGACACTCCTGTACGAGGAATGGCCTCCACCTCCACCTTGTAAGCAGATGTGGTATCCGCATACAGGGTGGAAGTTGCAGAAGCCTCCGATTCGTACCGGTGTTGGGATTCCATATCGCCATAACTTTTAATATGGCCTGTGAACTCTGTGTCAACACGATATGCGTTATCCCAAACAGCTCTCATGTGGGAAATGGCGTGGAACGCTACAGAAAAACCATAAAGGAACTGTACCCTTTCCGAGAAATACTTTGGAAAATTGTCCAGAATAATCTGCCAGCGATTAGTTGCCATTTACCATCACCGCCTATTGGACGTTGACAATCTTGAAAGTAGCGTCACCGGCGTTAATGGTTAGGTTAGACTGTGCAGGCATCGGACGTGGCACCGTAAACTGACCGTAATAAGCCGCTCTGCCACCAGTTTCCTCGGAAGAGACGAAGATGTGTGTCGCAGTACCACAGTCCGCAGTTACCTCATCGAAAACAATCGGATTAGCGTTCTTGACGGTCATGTTGGACGGCGCTGTAAAGTTGGAACTGTTATTCTGGATGGCGACTCTGTGATAGCCATTATCGCCACTTGGTTCGGAAATACCGCTGCCATCCTCAGAGATTGGAGTAGTGGACAGTCCAACATACCAGGTGTTTACGGTCGATGCTGTACGGTTGCCAAGTCTCATACCTAGTACGGCGTTTGCTTCTTCAATCGAAATCATATTGTTTCCTCCTTATGTTCTTGCATAAATGGCAGGGTACATGATGATGTCGCCCTGCGCTCTTCTGTATTCTCTTTCATTATCTTCACCCTCATTGATTAAAATGACGGGTTGTTGGTTGTACTTGATGTCCTTCAGGTTGATGGTATCCTCCTTGGTCAGGTTGACCACACAGGTGTTTGGCGCACCGGAAGATACAATCCCTTGCTTAGTCAAAGCGGGGGAGTTGTACTGTCCGTAAGGACAGAATGTCACATACATTTTGGCGCGACGCAGATCGAGAGGATTGCCATCACCATCAAAAAACTCATAGGTCAATGTCATTGTGTCGCCCTGGATACACTCGCAATCTTCGAGGTATTGGGCGAGGATGCTGTTTCCAATCACGGCTCTCACTCCTTTCAGGGCAATAAAAATCCTGCCTATTTGGCAGGATCGGTGTTCTCTGTGTTCGTTTGTTTTGCCTGCATAGCTTCCAGCTCATTGATTGCTTTTGCCAGAACGCTCATGCAGTTATAATATGTACCGCAGTTTTTGGAGCCTGTAAGACTCAGAGTATCCAAAGCTGCCAGCACAGCTTTCAGGTTTGTGATTTGTTCTTGCATGGTATTTCTCCTTTTCTTAGATGCCAACAACTCTGGCCTCGGTTTGATTACCTAAAGCAGCCGCCGTGACAGCCTCTCCTTTTGATACAGAATATTGTTTCACGAGTCCGTTGCTAATTTTTAATGTTACGTTAGTTACTACATCGCCTTTTGATGTCAACACATATGCGTTTTTCATGACATTTACTCTTCCGCATCTATATCCTTCAAGTATAATTTGATTTGCTGATAAGGTTGATGTACTAATTTTAGAGGAAACAATGCTTTCAATTTCTGCTTTCTTAATGATGGCATTTTCAACCTCCAAAATGTCAGCGCGCAGTTCTCTAATATCGGCCTCGCGTGCGCGTACTTCATCAGCGATCAACTCTCTGGTATCAATCACTTCAGCATACACTTGATCTACACGATTATCTACATCACCGATCTGCCTTGCAAGGATTTTATCAGCATCAATTAAATCGGCATGAAGACTCCGAACTTCCCAGTCCAATTTGTCCTCGCTCACACACCCGTCTTGAAGTTTAGGATTACTAATAGCCGAATTAAAAAGCTGCTCCGTATCAACAGAGTTAGTTCCCATATTGACGTGCTGTACTTTATCTAGCAGATTCCTTGCATAGATGTTGCCATCAAACACAGCGGAAGAAGGAGTGTAAGTCATTAGGCTTAGCTTGCCATAACCGTCCGACCGGATATAGTCGCCCCAGTTGGAGAACAAGCCATTCTCTTTGATCTGCCAGCCGCCGATTGTGCCGGAGTTTGTCTTAATATCTTCCGCAACGATGTTACCGGCCATATCAACATAGAATTTATCTTCTAGGCCGCCTCCAGTATCCGTTTGAATCCTGATACCAGAGTTATCCCTAGGGTCCAATACAATCTGGCTCCTGCCGTTGCTGGAGGTCAGCTTGAAATAAGCATTGATAAGCTCCGCACCACCAGCGTCAACACGGAAGGTATTGGATTCGTTGCTGATAACAAGTTCGCTGGATGCTACCAGTTGGCCGATGATAACATCAGCAATCAGACCATAGGCATAGTTTTCGCTGTCCGGCATTTTGATTTTACCCAGCGCGGCCTTTGCTGTTTGCCAGTTGTCATCGGTAAATACCAAAAGGTTATTGATGAGGCGCACCTGTTCAGGATCAAAGTTTCCGTCATCGGTCATAGACCTACCCCAAAGGCCGAACTTGTCCAACACAATGCTTTGGTCATTTGCATTTAGGACACTCGTTAAGGCAAGATTCAAACCATTTTGCCGGATGTCCTGCACATAGTCAACGACACCGCTTGCTGTTGCTTTGTCCCACAAGTTCTTACTTTCGCTCAGTGTTTTGGCAGAGCTGGAATAATCAGCATCATACTCATCAAACACGCAGTATTCATCCATCAGACGGAAAGAGTCGCTAAATACCAATTTGCAGTCGTCCGGCGCATCATACTTGACGATGATCTCTACTACCATCGGGTTAACCCAGTAATCATCTCTAACCTCTGCGTGGACGGTAGCTCCAAGCTGGATCTGGTCGATGAAAGGTTGGTACTGCGTCAGGAACATAAAGTTCACGACGTCCATATCGAAATTGTAGTTTGGTACGGAAATTTCCTCCAGCTTCTTGACACCATCATCGTAGAGACTTTGAGACTGATCCTGAATGTCTGTGTAGTCCATATTGTCTGTGATGGTGTAGTTGTCGTTAGTATAAGTAGCAGCGTTGGTGTAGCATTGCAGCTCTGCCAGCTGCTCCTCTGTAAAGTTTTCCTCAAACGAGAGGGATTTGTTGATGGTAAGCTGCTGGTCAGTAATACCTTGCACCTTTGCTTTTTGTGCGTCCACCTCGGCTTGTTTTGCGTTAATCTCTGCTTGTTTGGCGTTGATTTGGTCTGTAATATCGCCAAGCGGCTGATCTCCTTTAATTCGTACTGTCCGCACCTGCTCCAAAGCGTCAAGGTCAGCCTTTAACTCAGTTAGCTCGCCCTCCAGTTTGATGAGGGTTTTGTTCTCCGTTTTCAGCCTTGCCAAAAGGTCAGCATAAGGCTGTCTTTGTGCATCAACCTTTGCCTCCCAGGCTGTCAGCGCATCAATCAGTCCTTGCGTCATCCACTCAGGCTTTTTAAAATAATCGAACCGATAGACAACATTTGTGCCAAGCGGGTTGACAGATCGGATGTTAAGGTCGTTATCTCCGTAGACGCTCAGAGCTGTAACCAGATCTTCGTCATTTTCGTCAATGTCCACCTGTTTGATGAGGTTATCGAATGTAAAAACAATATCCGTTTCATCCATCGGCGTTCCCTTGACATAAGCGTTGACCAGCATCTTTTCTGTATCAAAATCAAAGACGCATCCATAGGCATCCTCAATATCGCCGCGCAACGTAGTATAAAGGCCGGCATCTGCATCAAATTCAAAGGTTCTATATTTGTTCCACAGTTCTGTGTCGATGTGTCCGATCTCCCACTCAGTTTGACCAATAAAAGCACCCAGTAGGGAGGTATCCGGCTGCAAAGCATCGTAGAATTTATAGGTTCCATCCATCAGGTTGATGGCGTATTGGTCAAGCAGCTTTTCCGCAGATACACACTTTACTGTTTTGATTGGTCTGCTGCCGTCATTCGATTCGCTCACCTGTTGGATGACAAACCAGCCAAGGCCAATTGCATGAACGACTTTACGCTTTTTGACGTAATCAAAGTAAGGAGTTGGCTCTCCGTTGCTGAAGACGGGGCTTACCTCAAACTCCAGCTGCGACAGATCATCAAAGACCGCTGTATAGGTGATGTCCCTGGCCTCAGTTAAGAGAAACATTTCTTCACGAATCGGAGTGCAGAGAACCAGCAGGGGAGTTTCGTATTGACCATGCACATCAAAAGAAAACATGATTAACCACCCACCCTTCTGACTGGTGTATAGGCGATCTCCAGCAAATCAACGCTGCCAATACACTCCAGTTCATTCATACCGGAGATCAATCGTAGAAACTTCTTGTTGAAGTTTTTGAGACGTCTCATTCCAGTCGAGGAGGTGATGATTCCGGTTTGGCAATTACACTCGATTGTTTCCCCGCCCTGCAAACCTGTCCAACTAAAATCTCTGTCACCATAGGAATGGTTGATAATAGAAAATTCCGTACTTTGCGGCGACATCTTAAAGGTCACTCGCGGCAGTGTGTCGTTGTGGTCGTTTGATAGATTTAGAAAACGTATGGCGTTGCTGGTACGATAGGTGGAGGCAGGGAAGGAGTAAGTTTCTGCTCTCTCATATTCCCATGCCCAGGGCGCGTTACACTCTGCGGTACATCGCACCCCACGGATCTTGTTATCATAATAAAGCACCTCTGGATCAACCAGCAAACATTCGTAGTAGAAGTTTCTTAGGTCATTTTGGCATATTTGCAGCTTCTTATAGGTGTTGTGTCCGCATAGCCACAGCAGGATGGCAGAGATGTCGAATCGGTCAATCTCACGTTGACAGAAAAATTCAATCTCAAAACTCAGCGGATCTTCCTGTTCCACTCCAAAGCATTGAAAGACAGGGGAGCGGAACGTTTTGTCGGTAACAGGCTTTACCTGAGAGCCGCCAGAAACATTCTCCTCACCCTCGCCGCCGATCTTAGTAATCACCAGCCCATATACCTCGGAGGGAGTGCCATCATAGATAAAATTTAATCCTTTAAAGCTCATGTCACCAACCTCCTTTCAAATTCCAAACGATTATTCTGGTTGGATAATAATAACCTCTCCAGGACCTAGCATATAAAATTGAAGATCCTCTCCTATTTCAACCTTCCTATAATCTATACCCTCGCGGGTTGCAAGTTCAGCCATTAGTTGTTCGATGGTAGCTTCTTTTAGTTCTGGCATTGTATCATCTCCTTCATAAAAATAGGGCTGGCCTTGTCAGGTCAGCCCTCAACTATTCACGTTTGACTGTAAAATATTGTTTGGTATATGTATCAGTGTCAACAACAGACACCCTACAATTCAACCAGGAAAGTTTCTGCTTAATACTACGCTGTAATGCTTGCATCATCATCTTTTTGTCCCGTGTTTTTGAATTCGTTATATCGAAATGACCCTCTAAAAACAATACGACAATGAGAGATTTCTCCATGGAAGCAATACGAGAATCAGTCATAGCTTGCCACCATTTGTTCAAATCAGATGCAAGCGGTACACGATCTGATTCGGTGTGCGCTCCATACAGACAAGCGATTGTAGAAGCAACTTTCTTAGCGACCTCAATATCAAGACTTTCCCTAGGATCACCTGACTTATTTGTAGGAGCTTTTACGCCCTTTTTATTATCGGGTACTGTCCTCCACATATTCTCTCTTTCATGTCCTGTACAGTTTTTAATTTCAATCAGCTGGCAGCAGGAAGGGCAATCTAAGATAATATCAACACCTTTACCTTCTGGTAAGGTATTAAACCGTTTGGCGTAAAATGCGCTATTGTCAAATTTTATCGCCTCTACATTACCATTAAACACGAATTTTAAATTGCTCTCACAGATTTCCATAAATTAAGTTTTGCTCCCTGTCATATAATGCGTCGAACTCTTCCATCACAGCGTTATGTGATAAATCAGATAAATCGTTTGCCGATTCATATTCGATACTATTTCCAGATCGATATAAGGAAATAAAATTGTATTTTAATTCTTTCTGTTTGGGGTTAGGGTATGTTGCAGCAAGATTGAAGCACTGTTGAATAAAATAGTCGTGAGTCGTGATAAATACCTGTACTCCTAATTTTGCCAATTCGATAATGGCATCAACAACTGGTTTTACCATCTTAGGATTCATATTTGTTTCTGGTTCATCCCAGAACAAGACAGAATTTTGTGATAAGCTACCGGATAGAATTAAGTACATAATTGTCACGAGTTTTCTATAGCCCTCTGAAACTAATCCCATCTCAAATTCTCCAGCACCCTTTACTTTTAAATAGAACATTTTGTTTTTCTGCACAATACTACCATTGACAATCTGTTCAAAACTTTTAAGAACAGCGTTTTGTGCGGCGGTGTTTGCTCCCCTTTTTAAAGGACGCTCCAACAATCTCGCAAGATCATAATAGGTTTCTTCAAACGCAATGTGATAATCAGCATATAGCGATGCGAAGTTTTCAGTTGATGAGATGATTTCCTTAGGTGGAATATAGACAGCTCTTGAAGTGTGAGCATCTGGAGCAGGTACTGACTGAATGTCGATGTGTTTCTCCTGACGATTGCCAAATGCAATGTGAAGCAAGTCATCGTTAGAATACTGAACCTTGACTTCTGCGCGATTACTGCCTTGTTTACGATTGACCAGTCTACCCACAGCATCCTTATCAGGTCGGAAAACGCCTTGTAGTTTTGCAACTAATTCGTTTTCAAACTTTTCTTCGGTAAAATCGCTTTTGGCCGTTTGTGCCTGCTCATAGCTTTTTACACAGGAGTAGAGAAGTTTAATGAGAGCTGTTTTACCTGTATTATTCTCGCCAGAAATGATATTGATATTTGGAGACATATTCATATCAATATGACTAAAAATCATAAAATTGTCTAATACAAGGTGTTGAATCTTCATAATGTCCTCCTTATACAATCAACAGAATTTGATTGTAGTATGGATTTTGAATCTCGTTTTAAGCATACCACATCCAAGAAATTCATGCAACCTTTATCTTACAGTTCTCAAACTACGTTTATAGTTAATCCGTTCCAACGTGTATCTTGCAAACCGATCCTGAAACGCTTCAGAGTTCTTCGCAAACCAGTCGTCCATCACGCTGTCATCTGCATTGCCGGTGATCTCAGTTGAGATAAAGAAGTTGATCGGTTCGCTGCCGGACACAGCAGAGACGCTTTCAGGCATCTCTGGGATACCGTTAGTGGACAGGGTTCTATTGAGGCTAGACAAATCGTTGTCTGGCAGGGCAGAGGAGAGGCTACTATACATTCTGGTAAAGGAGTCGATGATCTCCTGCTGGTTCTGCGCCAGCTTCAGGATGTTGCCCTGCTGTTCTTCGGTCAAAACCCACTCTTTCTTCTGAAGGATAGCGGGAATCTCATCAGACTTCAGGTTTTCTATGTAAGAGCGGAATTGCTTATAGGAAATTGTGTTATCTTTGCCGACCTCGCCACCCTCATGGTATTTTGCAAACGGAGTTGGTTTGCCACCGGGGGATGCACCGTGAGAAGTGGCTGCATCAATCATGCTGGCTTGGTTAAATTTAGCTACAGTGCTTTGCATGTTGAGTACGCCTTGCAAAGCAGACTGTAAATTTCCGGCCTCTGCAACAGCTTCCGACAGAGAAGCGGTGAAACCATCAGCAGCAAAGGTCAGATCATTCATGACGCTCAGGACATCAAACTGTTTGCCGCCGAAGGTTTCCAGCGCAGCATAAGCGTTGTTCCACTTTAGAGTAACGTCGGCATCGATACCGGTGCCGTATTGTCTATTCCACTCTATCAAGCGATTATAGAATTCCTGAGAACGGCCCTCAATCAGCTCAATGGCCTGTTGACGCAGGGATGCCTCATCGTTGATCTGCGCCTGTATGCGCTCTTTTTGCGCTTCCGCCGCAGCTCTGTCAGCCTCATAATTGCGCTGAAGGTTAGCAAGCTGAGAGTCGTAGTAGTCCTGCATCCGGTCTTTTTGGTCTTGCAGGGCGTTAATCTCAGCTTCGATGGAATCATCAAAAGCCTCTTTGGCTTTCTGGATACCTTCGATCTTAACAGAGATCATTTCATCATAGGCTTCTTTTTCTGCCTCGATGCGGTCTATCGCTGCTTGCTGTTCTTCCTCATACTGCTTCTTTTCATTCTCCAGAGCGGTGATCTGATCTTCAATGTTCTTGTCATGCTGAAATTCTTCGAGTTCTTCCTTCTTTTCAGCTAACTCTTCTTCCAGTTCCAGACGTTGCTTTTGAGCTTCAATGCTGTCGTCCAAGCCAAGCTCTGCCAACTGCGCTTCAATGTCGGCAACCTCTTTCTGCTTGTCTGCCAGCTCATTTTCATAATCATGCTGTTCCTCTTTGAGACGGATCATCTCGATCTGAGCATCTATGATTTTGTTGTAAGCGTCCAGTTCGTCCTCTAGGGCATCTATCTGATCTTCATAGATTTTGTCCTGAGCGTCCTGTGCATCTCGCAGAGCGTCGATCTGAGCGTCGTACATATCGTCCTGTGCGTCTTTCTGGTCGCGCAGGGCGTCGATCTGATCTTCAATGCTGTCAAGAGCGGCATCGCGATTGGCTTCGATGTTGTCCTTTTGCGCGTTGTAGTTGTCCTGCATCGCGTCAAGGCTGGCATCAATACCGTCCAGCTGGTTTTGCAGATCTTGTTTGAGCATGGAGATAGTCATGTCCATCAGGCCGTTGATCTGGGATAGGCTGCTGGATGCTATAGACCGGATCGCGCTGGCGGCGTCTCTCGCAGAATTTGCGGTACTGTCAATGGCGGATTGCAAAGAACCAAACTGACCTTCCAGAGAATTAAAAGAGACGCTTTGAGCTTGCTTAAACGCATCCTCCAGCGACTTCACAGCATCCTCAGTGACATTCACCGCATCTTGGACCCGCTGTTGACCTGTAACGATAGCACCAGTATCATCTACAGTGGTTTCACGGCCACCGATAACCTCCATGTTCTGCATGTTAATCATGGCTTGCATAAGAGCCATCTTTGCCTGTGCATAGGAGGTATAATTGCTCAGGTCAACACCATAAGCACTCGCAAATTCATCTACCCAGGTTTCGTTGTTGGAAAGCCATTGCGCCCAAAATTCAGAGTCGTTTTCCAGCTTGGCAGTCAACAGGGCATTCCAGTTATCAAGATCAAGCTGGTACAGTTCTTCCAGATCGGCCATCAACTCTGTGTGGGTGCGCATACCGGTAAGGTATTGCATCAATTCTGATTCAAGCTGTGGATAGTAATTGAGCAGTTCCTGCATGGTTGACGCAGAAAGCTTTTCCCCGTTAGCCAAAGACTGGTATGCACCGATCAGCACATCCATGCGTTGCTGGACACCGGCAAGACCTGCTACCAGCGATTGCGTTCCGGTTGCGGCATCGGCAAAGCTGCTTGCAATACCGCTTACAGCATCAGATGAGACATAGCCAAGTTCTTCTGCTTTTTCAATCGCTTCTTCTACAGACAGGTTGTATTCGTTACAATAATCGATAAATTCTTGCCACAGGCTGGCATCCATGCCCTCCACTTCAAAATGAGCGGCATTGAGTTCTGTGGAGTTGATAACTCCCATATCTTCAATAACCTGTTTTAAGGCTTCATCTGCATCTTCAAAATCAGAAAAATCAATATCAGGTTGAGGGGCATTGGCCGCAGTTTGTTTAGCCTCTGCTATTGCATAATAATGTTCTGATGCTTCTTCGGCTGATAGACCTTCTTGTGTGATTGCATTAGCGTATTCCTCAGACTGTGCAATCATTTCTGGGGTCAGCCTACCAACCTCAGCCATCCGCTGGAAGTACGCATCGACGCGCTCCAAGGAATTTGAAGAAACAACGTTTTCAAACATCTTGCCAAGATCATCTTCAGCCAGATAACGGTTGAGGACATCGTTATAATCAGCAAAGGTCTGTGTACCTTCTTTGAGGTACTGGCCTTGCTCTTGCATAGCAGAGACGTTCTCGTCGATCTTACTATTATATTTATCGATCTCCGATGTCGCCGTTGCAATTCGATTGGTCAGATTTTGGTATTCGATACCTGTTGTATCGCCAGATTTTTCCAACTCAGCCTGTTCTTGTCTTAGTTGACGAAGATTATCAGTGAGGTTATCAACATAGTCCATGTAAGACTGAGTTTGCTCAAGAATATTTCCGTAACCAAATTCCTGATTGCGGTTTGTCACGGTGTCGCCGGTTGGCTTCATGTAAACTCCGCTTTGGTTAAAATAATCTACAGCTGCTTTATTTGCTTCATTGAGTGCATTTTCGGCCAACTTTTCTTGAACAGCAAGGATACGTTCGAGTTCTTCTCTTTGTGCCTGAAGGTTCGCAAGCTCACCCTGTTCTGTAAAAGTGAGATGTCCTTTAGCCTGAAGTGCCGCAATCCGGTCGTTTGTGGTTTGGAGTTCGCTGTTGAGACTTTCAACCTCAGACTGTAATGATTCTGCTTCTTGACGCAGTTCCTGTGCTTTTTCAGCTGCGGTTTCAATTGGCGTAATCAGGTTATCCCATGCCCATTGAGCAGCCATTGTAACAAATGCTATTCCAGCAGCAGTTAGAGCGCTGGTAAGCAGGCCAACACCAACAGAAGCTGCCCTTGCTCCCAACGATGTTTTCTGCATGGCGTCAATGGCGGCAGTCTGTCTTTGCTGGAATTTGCTTACCGATCCGGCTGTCATGTCATTGGCGTCTGCATAGTCTCTGAGACTGTCAGAAGCGTCCTGGAAAGCATCACTGATCGCTTGTTTCTTTGCCGCCTCTTTGGTTAGCTCACTGTCTTTTTGAAGCAGCTCATCATAGATGGAAACAGCTTTTTCATATTCGCTAACATCGATATTGAGGATACTCTGCGCCTGTTGTGTACGCTTAGAGGCATTGAAGTCAGTGATGTATTGGAAGACTTCGGATAGTTTATTTTTGTAATCATCAAGCTCTTTAAGAGAGCCTTGGTTAAACATCGGTTGTTACTACCATAATCATGTCGTAGACAATATACCAAAGTATACAAAACTTTGGGAGGTATTATATTGCACAACGACGATTTTGACTTCGAGTCAAAAATTTCAAGACGAAAGGTCTTGAAAACTCAGTGCTTTTAGAATATACTAACTTTGATACGTCACATAAATGACATAAAACTGTTAGGAGGTTGTCAAATGACAAGGAGGAGTGTCGTAGCTGTTGTTATGTCGGCTTTGATGATCTTATCAACATCACTGCCAGCATACGCAGACACTGTAGTCGCTGAGCAGGGCGAATCGGGAATTGAGTTGTTCGGTACACCCGATTATAACGCTCCAGTATTAGAGAGTACGTCAGTAGATAAGACAGAAGTAGCAGCAGGAGAATCTTTTATCATTACTTTAAATGTAAGTGATGATTTATCAGGATTCGATTTTGCTCATATATCCATTAAAAATGAATCAACCGGTAAATATCTATCTATTAGTGATGTTGATTATAAGATTAACGACTTAGGTGGTCTTAAATATAGTGTAGAATGTGTAGTTCAAGTTCCAATAGATGAGACCGTCGGCACGTTGATTTTGAACAATGTGATGCTGTATGATAACAATGGTAATCATATAACATATTCTCAGAACGACCAGGTTTTACAAAATTGCAGCAAAGTGCAAATTACAAATAACAACACAGAAGATAAAGAAGCGCCTGTACTGCATGACCTATCAATCTCTCCTGTTCAGATCAAAGCATCTGAAACCACTACATTAACATTAAAGGTGTCTGATGATGTATCTGGAGTAGATTACGCACATGTGTCTTTTACCAATAACCTTACTGGATATGAAATTGAGGCATCTTGGACTTCTTATGACTCTCAACCAGTAAATGATGGCGAGATTGAAGTTCAAGTTGAAACATCGAAATATGATGGTGCAGGAAGTTACCAATTAGATTATGTTGAATTAGCAGACCAGAATGGTTTTAGAGAAGTTTGGTATTCTTCAAACAATCCTTATCAATTCGATCCCGTACTCCCCAAAGAAGTCTCCTTTAATATTGTGAATGATGGCGATGAAGATATTACTCCACCAGTTCCACAATCCCTTTATTTTACGGATGATGAAGTAGTCGCCCCTGGACACACCACACTTAAATTAGAAGTTACAGATGATTTATCTGGATACCGTTCTGCACTGGTTGCATTGCGTAATCTTACAACAGGGAAGACTTTAGATTTGCATTCCAATGATAATGATCCATACACAATTGATGTAGAAATCAACCAATTTGAGCACAGTGGAATTTTTATTGTGGACTACATCTACTTGTTCGACAACAATAATAATATGGGTCTATATTATTCTACATCTAATCAATATAGTGATGTGCAATATCTGCCGAACGAAGCATCTATTCTTGTAAAGAATACGGAACCCGGATCAACTGATATTATCACCTCTACAGAAAACGACAATCTCGTCCAGCAAATCACTGAGATGCAAGAGGGTGGAACAGCCTACATTTATCATGGCAATAACAATACGCTTCCGGCTGGAGTGTTTGAAGCTATCAAAGGCCAAAATAAAACTATTGTCGTAGAGAGTGACGGCATCCAATGGATATTTAACGGAACAGATATTACCGGGGAAATCAAAAACATTGATCTCTCTACTACAATTGATACGAAATGGAATATCGATAGCGAAGCGGACGATGTGATGGCTTTGGAACAAGATGCAATCATCTTGAAGTTTTCAGACAACGACCAGCTTCCGGGAGAAGCTACGATTCGTGTCAAAATGGATTATGTGTTCCGGGATTACCTTGGATCAGATGAGGGGTTATATGTCTACTACTTCGACAACACCACTCAGCAATTTGTAGAAGTCGCAGCAAACATCAGCGTTGGCAACGACGATTACCTTGAATTTACTATAGACCATAATAGCGAGTTTGTTATTACTGCGGGAGAAATCAAGGTAAACGAAACCAATCCACCAGTAAACCCAGACGATGATAATGAGGACATTCAACCACCAGTGATTGAAGATGATACTACAAAACCATCCACCCCGTCCGGCAGCACTTCCTCTAGCCGTCCTTCCGCGTCCACTAATGCGAATAGAGACCCCAGCACATCATCTTCTTCCAGAAAAAATGTCGCAGCAACCAATAACTGGAATCAGCTCAAAGCAGATATTGAAGATGCAATCGAATCCGCTCAGCCAACCACATTTAAGGTTCAGCTTGGTTCTGATGAGATGCTTCCGGCCAGTGTATTAAAGACCATGCAAGGCCATGACATTACTCTCGAAATTGCTTTGGCAAATGGGGAAGATGTCGTCCTGAATGGTTTGCAGCTTACGAACGTCAAGACCGGATTCTATACCGGTGCCGCTCTGAAAGAACTTGGTAACTATGTCGTTACTGAACCGGCAGAGACAACTGATACGGTTGAATCCAACGAACCATCGGTTGCAGAGCAAGAATCTAATGAGGCACAGGTTGCAAAACCAAACCCAGAAACCGGCGCTGCTGACGCTCCGTTTGCAAGTCTGATGCTTGCTGTCGGATGTGCAGCTGCCGCTGTTGTATTAACAAAGAAAAAGTAAACTCATAATGTAAATAAGCTCACCGTTCTGGTGAGCTTATTTTTTACTCGTAATTGTCAGGGTGCCCCTTATACATCAACTGTATAGAGTCTGATTCAAACTCCGTCTCAATCCACTTAACATCGTTAATATTAAGCGCAATTTGCTTTACCTGATAGTTGTCGGGTTGCACTCCATCCACAGTGTAGTCCTCTAATACGATCCAATGTTCTCCGTTGTGGTGGTAATTGCCAGCCATCGTACCAGAGTAAACTTTGCCGTCAACACGAACGGTGGTGAAATTACCTTTATCTGGGTCAACGATGGCTTCCCATACTGTATCTGTGTTCTGAATGGAAAAATACTCTCGAATAAATTGTTCAACCCTGTGGCTCCCCATCACAAGACCACACAACGCTCCAGCAAGCATTCCGAACACAAGGTATCTAGCAAAGTTGATGTATTGGTCTGGACTTGCGGAGATGACAATCCGCAATATTACCTGCAAAATAAAGCTGGCGGCGACATTGTTCCACGCCAAGATTTTGAGCGGCTTCTCGACGCTCTGGATCGTTTTTGTGGCAAACTCGTAAAAATACCAAAACATATAACCAGGGATAAGATAACTTAGTAATTCAGGAAATACGGGTAAAATTTCGTTTAGGTTGATTGTCAATGGAAATACCTCGATTCTTTTTAGGTTTTTTCTTTGGTGGTATCCGAGGAGACCGTTTCAACATTGTATTGCTTGGAGAAATTTCAATTTTGTTCCCTCGATACTTCATAATAATTTTCATAACAGCACCTCCACAGGTGCCATTATACTACAATATTCTATAATTTTCAATGATTATGGCGGTGTGCTACTTCCAAAGGTGTCTTTACACCTGAGCACACGCTATGGCGTTACCCATAGTCCAGACTGTCTTTTAAAAGCCCTATCGGACTCCAACCGCCCTACAGTCGTTGAGCCTTTCTCTGTTCAACAGAGACTTGGTTGCTGACCTGACATTGCTCACAGTACCTCTCTGCGAGTCTTCGGCACTTAGCACCGCTCACGCGGCTTTTATCTCAGCGTATGCCATCCTTATCCTTGTTTCTGCCTTTCGGCTCCGTATAGGCGATAAGGTTTTAGCCATTCCCAGCAGTTTGACGGTTTGGCTTCTATCGTCGATCAATAGACACCCTACGCTTTGTTGCCTTAGCGTAAGGGGGCAATGTATTTTACCAGCCGATTTGACACCCGCCGCCGCACCGGCAATGGTTGCCAGCAGGGTGGGGAAGGTGCCTAAGTTTTGCATCAGAGTGTCGATAACATTGAGCGCATCACTGCCAAAGTCTACAACACCCTTAACGGTTTCGCTGTCAATCAGAGTGGCCGACAACGATTCAAAGTTTGTTTTAAACTGAGCGATTTTACCGTTGATGGAGTCAAGGTATCGCTCATTTTCGCGCATAGCAGATCCAGTTGCATCCTGAGACGTCTCCATGACCTGTTGTGCTGTCTCAAAGTTTTGCAGCAGGGAGGACAGAACGTTTGCCTGTTCTTTGCCGCCCATCAGTTCCAGAGCAGAGGCTTGGTTGATGTCGCTCATCTGGTTCCATACCTGAGACATTTCTTGCAGGATTTGATAGGTGGACTTGAAGGTATCTTCGTCTAGCATGATGTCAACTTGTCCACCGGTCAATGCCAGCAGCTGTTCACGCAGTTTGGCGGTGCTTTCCGCCATGCCGTCAGTTGCAAGGCCAGCATCCTCCAGCTCTGTTTTTGCGCCTCTCAAACGCATACTGAGTGTCTTTAATGCGTTGCCAACCTTCATCGGGTCCTGCACAACAGAGTTAGCAGCAGTAATCAGCGCAACCGATTCCGACATGGTGTTGCCAGCAGCTTGCAGGGCAGAGGCCGAACGCTGCATCGCTTCACCGATGCCACCAGATGAAATCGCAAATCTGTTCGACACTTCATTGAACAGGTCTACAATGCCCATCGACTCATTGACCTGCACATCAAAGGCTTTCATGGTGGAAATTACAGACTGAGACGCTTCATCAATGGTGCTGATACCATCCGCAACGTTAAAGTATACAGATGCTACCGTTGCAAGCTCCTCTGAGTCCTCCAGAGAATAACCCAGCCTTGCAAAATCAGCGGTAGAGCTGATGTAATCGGACATTGTTGTGCCGATTTGCTTTGCTTGTGTGGCAGCGTTGGAGAAGAAGGTTTCGTAGGTTGCATCTGTTTCATCTGTTACCTTCTTCAGTTCTGTCATCGCAGTATCCAGTCTGGTCACAGCAGCGATCATCTCTTGGATGACCTGTGCGGCCTCCATCATAGAACTGGTGACAAGCGCCCATCCACCAAACTTAGTGTATGCGTCCCGGATTTTCTCTCCAAGCGTTTCAGTGGTCAGGCCAGCTTGTCTTGCGTCGCTCTCAAACTTAGCGACTTCTTGACGCAGGCTGGTCAAATTTGCTTGTGATCTATTGGATGTATCTCCAAGCCTTTCAATAATATCCGCATACCGGCTTGCAAAATCAGCATCTTGGAAGATCCGGCTGTTCTTTTCACCAAAGGCGGTCAGGTTTGTACTGAGCCGTTCATAACCTGCATTGATGGATGCAAGCGATCTTTCCAGCGTATTCTCAGAGCTTGCTTCTCTTAGATTGTCGCGAATGCTCTCTAAAATGCGGTCAAGCTCCTGCGTCTTAGCAAGTTGTTCGCTGCTAACTAAATCCTTGAATCCAGTTCCTTGGATTTCTTGCAAGAGCTTGGCCGCTCTGTCAATTTCAGCCAGGCCATCTGCATTGATATTAAGCCTTTGAGCTTGATTTCTGTAGGTGTTGAGAGTAGAAGACAACCCAGCGTATTTTGATATGTCGACACCCTGCAACTCATTGGCAAGTGCTTCAATATCGCTTCTGAGCTTGCTCACACCGTCCACAGAACCCAATGTGTCAATTGCAACACGCAGTTCGTTGATTCTGTTTGTCAAGTCCTCGGACGATCTGCCGGATTCCGTAAACTCTGACTGCACCTTGTCCAGAGCAGCGGAAAGGGTATTTTGAGCATTGCTGATCTGCACAAGCTCCGAAGCATTTAAGGATTCCTCGAATTGATTGACCTCTTGTGTCAGAGCTTGAAAGGCATTGGCACTTCTGCCGCTGGTATCGCTTACCCTTTGCAGCAGAGAGGTATATGTAGAAAGGGCAGAGGCATCCATCGACATGCCGGGATTATTTGCCCCGATACCAAGCAAGGTCTGTTCCAAATTGCTATAAGCAGCGTTGAGGGAATCGACGGCTTTTTGTTTTGCTGCCTCTGCCTTGGTTTCGGCAAAGCTGTTGCCCACTCTCTTAATGGCATCATTAAGCTGATCGACTAGCTCTATCTGGTCGCTGCGGATCAGCGTTCCAAAGTCGCTGGACTGGATTCTGCGCAGCGTTGCTTCCGCTTCCTCCAGCGCTTTTAGCCCATCGTCTCCAATAGGAGAGGTAAGGGTTTGTGTGCGGAACGAAGTCAGTTTGAGAGCAAGATTGTCGATATTCGAGGTGTCAATATCCTTTAACTCTTTGCTGAGTGAGTTGATGGCATTGCTGATCTGTGTGACACCGGCCACACCAGATAAGGAATTGAGCGAATTTCGGATGTTCTCTATCCGCTGCGCAAAATCGTCGGACGCCTTGCCTGATTCGTTAAAACTTTGAGAGATCGTGTTAAGTTGTTCTGTCAGTACAGACTTCATCGTTTCGATGTCTCTGGTCTGTACGTTGACCTTAATGTCTACCGGATCGGTTTTGGAAAAGGCGTTGTTGAGCGACATCCTTATGTCTGGAATCTGCTTGGTGATAGCAGATGTATCCAGCCCAACCTTTACCAGTAAATTTTCCTTGGAGAGCTGTTTAGAAATCTCTCCCATATCCTGTTTGATCTTTGCTACTGATGGGGATATGTCTGCCCCCAATATCAGCTTCAGATCGGCATCGGCCATAATCCTCACCTCTCTTTAAAACAAAAAGAGGCGTATGGCCTCTTTACATTTGTGCGTAATAACTTTCTTTGTACTTGGATTCTACTTTAACTTGAAATTTATACTTGGTTGTGCGGTGAAACTCATCGACTGCCTGTTGGATAAACCCATAACCGTCATAGATGGTAAAACGATAAATGGGGACACTTTGATTCTTCCATGCCCAACCGTTGTCGATGAGTACCGGAGTGAAGCCAGGGTTTCCACCAAATAGGGAAGGGTGGTAAGCCTTTTGGTTAAAGTACACTGCAATGCTCATGTCCTTTACGCTTGTCTCCACCTTTACAGAGTCCCGCATCTGATAGGTGCGATTATTATATTGGACAGGATCATACGATGCGTAGTAAGCGTTGATATGTTTTATTAAAATCTGCTGTAGGCGCTGCGCTTCGCTCTTTAACGCTTCGTTGATTGTTTTCCCATCGTCAAACTTTAATCGCTTGCCAATATCTTTGCGCTTCAGTAGCTTTTCTACTTTGGCTTGTAAATCGCTCATCTTACATCGCCTCTGCAATCTGCGCAATCCGGCTGCGATAGATGTTTTGCAGCATCACTTCTCCGTACACATCTTCACCGCGAAAAACTTCAGATACTCTACGCATACCATTTTTCGCTCCGGCAAAGCTCAGGTCGTCCACCTGTGCATTGTAGTCTCCGTCGATGATACAAACACAGTCTTCGCCAATACGCTGTAAAGCCAGCTTCATCAGAGTAATGTCCATGTTCTGTGCCTCACTGATAAGGATGCCAGCCCTCATGTTGGTTGTATCGTATCCGCGAATATCGCACAGCGGTAGCATGAGTAACCGATTTTCAGCAATCATTTGTTGCAATCGGATAGGATCACCCAGTTTACTGGACAGCATATTGCCCACAGAGCTTTCCATCAGCTTTTCATCCCTTGTGCCGGGGAGGAACCCTATTCTGGCGCTGTGTAATGTCGGAACTGTATTGCAGAACACGATGATCTTGTCCAACTTACCCTTCTCCATTTGCGAAAACAGATAGGCAAGCGCAAGAAACGTCTTGCCAGTACCGGCAGCACCTCTTGCCATTGTGATTTTATGATTGTCAAAGCTGTTCAAAAGGATGGTTTGGTATGGATCGTTATTGTAAGGTCGGACCTTACCAAATTCGTTCGAGGTGATTTTGGGTGTATAAACATCGATCAAACCATCTGGCACCCTCTTGTGCATGGTCTGGACATTTTTGTCCGTATCTCTGACAATCAGGTATTCGTTGATATGTAGGTTTGGAGCGACCTCCAAAGGATGCTGATAAAACTCAGCAAGCTGCTCCTGTGTCAGTTCGATTTCTTTGTATCCGACATATTCCTCCTCCGGCGTAATGAGTTTTGAAGAAGTCATAACAGGGAGTCGGAAAATATGAGAGGCTATGTGACAACAGGCAAGATCGTCTGTCACAAAAATAAGGTCATGCAGGCAGGGCAGGGAAGCGGCAGCAGAGATAATCAGGTTGTCTGGTGTTATGGGGAGTTTCTTTGATGACAGTTTCTTCTCATGTTTCGTGGTCTGGATAACCACTTCATAAAGTCCAGGATGCGCCATCAGCAACCTTGTCAGATTGCGCGCCTTATACTTGATTTCTTCGTCCTTATGCTGAGAGGTTTTGATGTTCTCCAGCTCACGCAGAGTGATGCTGGAGATATAAAACCGGCCATGCAGAAAAGCATCTTCCTGCATATTCAGCAGGGCGCAAGTATCATAAAAGTTCATAATATTCCTCCGTTACAGAATAGTATCAACTACGCCATATTTGAGCATTTCCTCAGCGGTCATGAACCATTGTTTGCGGCGTGTTTTGTCGTACTCCTTCGGGGTGATGTCAGTGTGTGTCAGCACATACTGGCGCAGCTTCTCATCGTATTTGTCGTAGAATTCGTAGGTATCTTTGACATCGCCAACATTGCCGGAAATAGCTGTCATACCATCATGAAGCAGCCCCACAGAAAATGGATAGCAGCGCCGTTCCACATAAGGATTGTCTTTACCGGCAGAGAGGATCAGGAAGCCCATGCTAAAGGCACAACCCAAAGCAGTGATGACGGTTGGTGTATGGAGACGGTCAATGATGTCACAAAGCACCATTCCATCAAAAACAGAGCCGCCGGGGGTGTTGATGATAATTTCAATAACCTCATCCGAACCGTCATCTAGGTCCAGCAGAGGAATAGCAGCTTTCTGCACTATATCGCTGCTGATTTCTTTGTCGATGATGATACGGCGCGACATAAGGCTCTCGACATACTGTGTTAGATTTTCAAGATCTTGCTGGGCTTCGTCCACAGTCTCATCCACAACCTCGTCCAAACATTCTTTGATTTCATGCTGTTGTTTCATACACAGCCCTCCTATGCTACAGGGATTGTCTTGGCAAGAGTTTCAATCGAGGTACGGAAGTCCTCATCCTGCAACGTCTGCATGACCTGCATTGCCTGATCCAGCACATCATCCAGTTTGCTATGACGCAGCACCTTTTCTTTCTCAAAGTTCAGTTTGTCATCTGCCATCCAGTACAGTTCGTTAATTTTGCTGATGTTCGTCAGTTCTGTCATTAACGGTGTTCCGACATACCATTGATACACAACCTCCATGTCCACAATTCCATCCTCGGTAACCGGCACATCAATGTTGGTCAGATAGTTGAGCACCAAGGCAAAGAAAACATACGTCAGGCGTTCAGGGTGATATTCTCCGTTTTCCAGTGTCATACGCACTGTTTGGTCAATAATCTCCTGGGCCACCGCAATATTGGGCGCAGTATCTACCGTTACCACTGCGGTCTTGTCATCTGGGAGATTCAGGATAATTTCTGCGTTTTGTTTGCAGGATTTTGTGTAAGCGTTCATCTGAGATTTTGTGATTTTCTTCATAGCTTAACTGCTCCTTTGTTTATATTTTTGACATTCTCCATTGACCACATCTTCTTTGATGCGTCCCTCGCAGGATTCAACCAAGATGCTGCACCGGCCATCGAGATAGCGGTTACAGCTTTTACAGCGGGAGGAGAATGTGTCAAATTCTTTTTGGGTATCAAAGATACCAATATAATCAACTGGATGGATGTGCAGTTCAATGCGAGGGTTTTTAGAGTCATATCGGATAAATTTGACTCTTTCGCAAACTTGGCTGTCGTCCATCCAGACTGCTTTCGATTCTGTAATAGCATCCAACATGATTTTCCAGTGGTTATTGGCATCCATTCGCTTCCTCGGGAAATAAATGCCAACGTCTACATAACAATGTTGTGATGTGTTTTCTATTTTCTGGAAGTTTTGTTTTTTGGTTTCTTCTTGGATATATGGGATAAATGCTGCCTTGTAAGCCTTCGCTGCTGCTGTTTCATACATCACCACCATACCGCGACCCTTATGGATCATGTGTGGCTTCAGATATTCGTTGACTGAAACAGGAATAGGGGAGACAAGATATAAGTCGTTCATAGTCCCTCCTTACATTAAAAAATGTAGGGCGCATTAGAGCGCCCTACATGATTGGTTCGTAATTTTTGCATTGTTTTACCCTGTCCGCACTCAGGACGTATTGATCCGTTTCGGAGCAAACGACCTGAGCAGGGCAGAGACTTTTTGTCAAAGCACAGGACACCATGATGCGGTCATATTCCTTATCATGGTTGATAAACTGCTCTTTGGCACGATATTTTTGATATTTGCAAGCGACGGCCATTAGTCAGTAACGGTGACGGTAACCTTTGCCTGGAGTGTTTTATAGGTGCAGGTGATGACCGCTTCACCAGCCGCTACTGGAGTAATCAGGCCGGTCTCCGATACCTTAGCAAATTCATCATGATCGGAAACATAGGTGACACCCTCAGTCAGCTCAACCTCAGCGATGGTAGTACCACGCAGGCCGTAGACCTTGATCTGTTCAGTATCTGCCTCACCGACACTTAGAGTAGTCTCGCTTGGGGTAGCAATAATGGAGCTGAACTTATAAAGCATCTCCTCATCGTAGTAATGCTTGAAGAACTTGCCGTAAGTATCGCCAGTACCATCGCAGGAAGTGCCGGAGTTGTCTTTAAGCGCAGAGCCGGTGATCTCGAAAGAACCACCATCGGAAGTATTGGTAGTGTGAGTGAAGTTACCATCCAGCTGGAACTGCGGCAGATCCCAACCGATCTCACCAATCTCACCAACACCAGAACGGTACAGCTTGGTTTTGAGTACAAGACGGCCTACCATTGGGCTGGAGCTTACCGGGATCGGTACAATCTCGCCATCAGCTTCATACATATAAGTTGCGCTGACACACTCATTGGTGATACCGTAGGTGGTCAGGTCAACCTCAGTGCTTTCGACGCCAGTCAGTACAAGGTCGGAACCTTTAATGGTTACAGTAACCTTACCGTCAACCGGAACAGCGTCCAGAGTGATCCTGCCCTCCGCAGCTCTGAATTCCTTGTTGGTCAGGAAGGTGGACTTGGTGATCTGGATAGTGGAGCCGAGGTTAGCTGCGATATACTCTGTCTGAATATCGATTGCGGTCATGCTTGCGGTAACGCTGCGGTCCGAGATGACAGTCCATAGGGTTGCGCCGCCATCGCCAGCCTTTTTCTCAGTTTTGGTGGTCGCAACCTCTACCGAGGCATCGGTGTTTGCCATGGCCTTAAAAACCAGGTTACCGGACGCATCATAGAAATAGCCATCAAAAACCGAAGAGCAATAGTCAAAACCGACCTTGTTAGCCAGCAACTCAGCGTTATTAGTTGTCAGTGGCATAGCTTTTCCCTCCTAATAAAAAGAGGCTAACTCTGTTGGTTAGCCTTTGTCGTTTAACAATCCCCGAATATCTTCCTCTGTACGGAAGTGTCCGAGGATCTTTTCCTTATTTGTTTGTCGTATCAGCCAGTGTCGCGGCGGTTGTTTGTATTTCACAAATCCGCTCATCTGGCCGTTTAATTGAGCTAAGTATATATCCCTTGCAAGGAGCTTGTCAGTCTTTTCCAGATATTCCCGAATCGGCATCTCTTTTAAATTCTGCCTGTAACAATGCAGATTGAGAGATAGCAAATCCAGCCGATCCTCCTCGGTGATAATCTCCTTGCGTTTACCTTGCCCCAGCCGTTTCATGTCTTCGTAGTAGACCTTTTTCATGATAGGGTCAACGTCTTCGTCGGTGATGTCAACCCCATTCTGGAGCAGTATGATCTTGCGGAAGATTTCAAATTTCTTGTTGGTCAGCACCAGCGTTGCGCCTTTATGCAGCCCTGCGTTATCGGAAAACTCTGGGCGTGTAATGCAAAGCACTTTACCATCCAGTCGATGATCTGTTGGATGTGTCAGGCTCACAAGCTGCCCTTCGCCCAACACCAAACGCAGCAGCACAAGAAATAATTGCGGGATGTACTTGAAAGATTCTGGAGCCGCCGGATCGTCTACCATGCGAAATGTTTCCAGCAGAAATTGCAGGCGCGACATAGACTTATACTGGATGTCGGTTAGTTCCAGCGGTGTAATTTGCAGCACCGAGGCGGCTTGTGTAAACAGCATGAGGTATTTTACTTTGACAGGGTAGATGAGGATTCCCTCATAGTTTGCTGGATCGCCCCAGGCAAATTCATTAGCGTATTTTTTTTCAATGTCCAAAACATCCACCTCACATATTGATGGTGCCGACACTGAAAAATGCACTGTAACCAATGTAAGATGAGTTTTGCATACTCCAGTCATCTATCTGGATTAAGTGCATGTTGCCAACAACTTGCAAGTGATAGTTCTCCAGCAGATCATTGATTTTCTGGATGAGCATGTCCTGTCGTTGACTTAGACCGTCATTTAGGTCGGTTAAGTCATTGTGGCAAAAGACGTCAATCTGCAACTCAGGCCGGTATTTGTACGGCTGTTGTTCCACGCCGATGTGTCGGAAATGGATGCGAATTTCGCAATCCTTGACCGATGTAACCTGATTGGGATAGGCTTTGAGAAAAATCCGGCGCTGCTTGTTGGTGGATTTTTGCAGAATCAGTTCTTGTACCTGTTTGGCGGTGATGTCGTGATCTAATGCGTCTGGTGTGTCGTAGTACAGCAGCTTGCAGAGGGCTTCATCCTCAATCAGCCTATACATGACCTTCGTTTTAATTTCCGACAGCACATTTCCTAAGACAACATGTTGCCCTTGCAGTTCTCCAGTATCCACTAAATCACTCCTTTCACCGTAATCTCTGTAGTGGCCTCAACGCTATATTCTTCATTGTAGACTCTCAGCTTGATAACTCTGCCAATATTTGATAAATCTCCGCCTGCGCTCAGGATGATTTTATCCCCGTCGATCTGATACTGTGCAATGTCTGCACCTTCTAAAATTTCGCAGGCAAAACTCGAATTCTGCACCTGCTGCCCATTATGGATGAGCATCACACGCAGCTCCTTTTCAAACCGCAAACGCATGATATAATCGCCGTCTGGATCGATAATCTGAATGTTGCTCATGACAGCGGGGTCATCTGATACCTGTAAGGCTATCTCCTGAGAGACGTTGCCTAAAGTCACCGTGATGGTGGCATCTCCGGTATCAAGGGCAGTAATTTTGCCATCCTTGTCCACAACAGCTACATCTGGATTACTGGATGCAAAGGTACAGTAGGTAATATCAACAGGCAGTTCGTTGATGACGCCGGAAATTTCAAACTGGAATGTCTCATCCGGGGCAAGTTGCAGGGAATGACCGGCGTTGAGAATGTTCAGGTCGCACACCCATTCTGCCACGTTGTAGTCAGCACACATAATTTCACCGTTGTCATACTCGCCAAGCTGGTCTTGAAGCAGAATAACTTCAATTACTCCAGGGCGGAGGATGTCGTTGATCTTGGTGACACTGTATGCCTGTGGATGCTTCGGGTTGTTGGACAACAAGAATCTCATGTTGTAGGTAATCTCCTGTGTGTCATCGTTGTACGGAATCCAGAAAGCAGCCTGATTGTCCAAAGTATTGAATTCTTCAGCCTGATGTACACCATCGGTGTAACTGTTTTTAGTCCGTAATGCCACAGGATACTCTATGAGTTTATAATTGTAGAGCCAGCGCAATGTATAATCGCAGCGGACGATGCAATTTTTCGGGAACTGAATATCCTCTTTATTGGTAATCAGCAACCAAGGAACTTCTGTGCCGTCTCTGTCGGGAATATAGACGTAGGTGCCAACAGGGAAGACCTGATCTCCGCGAAATTGCAGCGTGAAGTTTCCACCGTTTGTCTCAGCGGATTTATCCACATCTCTCATAAATCTGGCGTCATAATACCGCCTGCCGACCCGCACACGCTTGTAGGTTGTGCTAAAAGTAAAGGTATAGTCCATAATTTCCTGATTTTGACCGAGGATGGCTTCATTTTCATTTTTTCCGTAAAGCCCTAGACGTTTGCGGTATAACTCAAACATTGTTTTCACCGCCTAAAGATTCACGTCATCAAAGTAAGTTGTATACCGATAGCTGTAATCCCGGCGAAGCTTTCTTGCCTGCATAGCAGCACTGTCGCGCAAGTTTTGCAGCTTTTCAAGCTGATTGGCTTGTGCGAAGAAATTTTCCTCCTTGGAGCCAATAAACTGCTTGGTGTAAAGGACGTTGTTGAGCTGTGGTTCTACCCACTCGCACACCATCTGCAATGCCAGTATTTCAATTTCAATGTCCAGCAGGGTAGAGTTGAAGCATTTGTTTTCTTCATCCCTGTCTCCAAGGTCATTTTGGCACTGCTTTGTTTTTGCAATGGCACTTACCAGATAGCTATACAGGATAGCTTCCACATCTTCTTCCGGCAAGCTCAATAATTTGTAGTCGCTGATTTTTTGTAGAAACCGGTTATAAACAACCTCATAAGGTGTGCCCATTGCTTACACCTCCTTACAGGAGTGCTTTCAGGTCTGTACCAAGTTCTTTGTCCAGGACGTCAATGACCTTTAAGCTGTCCAGACGTCCTTCACGCATATACTGGCCTGCAACGTCCTTAATGGATTCTTTTAGTCCCTGTGGAGCGCTTTTCAGCTTCTTAGCCAGTTGATTCGCTGGCAAAGAGAACAGCTCATCCGGGGAATCGAAGCCCAAAAACGCACTGTATACTTCGGTCAAGCCCCATTCAGCCGCCAGCTCATCATCCATGATGATAAACTGTGGGTTGTATAGGAACTTCGACCGGCTGGAGCGCAAAGCGACCAGATCTTGGTACTCTACTTCCTCAATGTCGTCATAGTTAAGCCATCTGTAATAGATGCCTTTGGATTTCTTGGATTCGCAGGTCAACTCTCCAACAGTAACGCTGCGACAAGGGATCATGTCGTGCGCATTACGCACAACCTTCTTTGCAGCCGCTTTTGGAGTAGCCTCTTTTGTTGCGGGAGCTTTTGCCTCCACAGGCTTTGTTGCTTCCTGCACCTCTTTGTTTTCTACTTTTTCTGCGGTTGCAGCCGCAGTCTTTTTTGATACTGCCAAGAGCAGTCAACTCCTTTAAAATAGATTTCCCCCGGCGTATGGCCGGGGGATTGAAAATTTCAAGTTAAGATTATGCAATCTCGGTGTAGATACCGTAATTCAGGTTCATTACAACGGCAACGCCGACCTTCTGCATGTACTCAGCCTCGATAGTCATATCGACGTTGGTTTCACGGTCGGTTACCTCATTCATGTAAGCGTCGCCCTCGTTGACAACCTTGATTGGTTTAAAGTCAGCGCGAACCGGCATGAAGATGAGTTTGGTGTTGTCGATCAGCGCATTGCGGGTACCTGGCTCATAAACCTGCGGGATCTGTACCAGTCGGATACCGTTGACATAGCCAACGAGACCGGTGGTGTTGCGCTGCTGCTTCATTTCGTCAGAAATCCAGTCAACATCCAGAATCTTGAACAGCTTGCTCAGAGCGGTACGGGTGCCCATGATAACGCACTCGGCACCTGCCTGGTCGGAAACCAGAGTCGCCAGAGCCTCAACGTTATCTGCGGTCAGAGTACCAGTTTTCTTAAATTCTGCCGGAACAGAGGCATCAGCATCCATGAAAGCAGAGTAAATCATGCTGTTCATGAAATTATCCCAGGAAGAGTAAATCTTCTGGACGAAAGCAGCCCAGTCGATCTTGCCGGTCATCATCAGCTCAAAGTCAGTGTAAATCTTTACGCCGTACCAGTTGGTCTTGACGGTAAAGGTTTCACCAGCGCCCAGCTTCTGACGAAGCAGATCGTGATGGTTGCCAGAGAATTTGGAGATGGTCAGCAGGGAGTCATCCTCAACATAGAAGTCGTTGACATCACCCAGAGCAATGTTTCTCTCCTCTACATACTCTCTGAAAAACGGATTACTGCCCCAACCGGTTACACGCAGATCTTCAATGGTATCCTCGATGACATCAAAGATCAGCTGTTTATTGTTGCGGATTGCTCTGCGCAGCTGCTTCTGGGTGTAGTTCTCCGGCAGTTTCAGAATCTCCGAAAAACGCTTGCGGATTGCGGTGTTGGAGTCCGCAAGGCTAAAGTTATCTGCATTGACACCGTTTGCAGTGTCGATCATCAGTTTGGTAAAATTCATATCCATTGTCTATTCCTCCTTACGATTAAGCACCAACACCAGAAGCAGGCGCACCATAGAAGCCATTACGAACAACCTCGATGATCATGCGCTCATCGGAGCCAGCACCATAGCCATAAGTTTTTACCTGACGAACAACTGCCTCAAACGCAGCGGCGGCTGTGGTGGCAGCCTTCTCAACATACTTGCCCTCATGCGATGTATCAGCAGTGATATAATTGCCAACAGCCACTTTGCCGGAGGCAGGAGTTACCAGGGAGGTGGAAACCTCATAGCGATCACCAGGTTCCAGAGCGTAAGCTCTCATAACATCACCGGCCTCGTTGTAGAAGTTAGTTTCAGCGGACTCGGATTTGGTTCTCGCTCTTGGCAGCAGAGGTACAGAACCGATAACGAATACTTTGTCTCCAGCGGCAGCAGCTTTGCACTTATAGCATTCGCGGTCAACGCCCTGGCCTACTAGATCACCCTGCGCCCAGATAGTACCGTTATCGCAGTCAGCGGTATGTACAAAATTCAGAATGTGACCGGCGCGAGTGGCACGAATGTCACTGGAAGCAAAAACAGCATGATTTGCCATGTTAAATTCCTCCTTATTTGTTCTTAAAATCAAAAAGGTCGCCATAAGCACTTTGCTTATGCGACTCGCCTGTAGTTCCGACGGTTACGGTCGGATTCGATTGTTTCTTGCCCTCTGTAGAGAACACAGCTTTCTTTTTACCAAACAGGGCATAGCACATGGTTTCGAGTTCTGCTACGCTGTACTGTTCAGCTTTTTCTTTGACAGCCTTATATTCCTCATCGGAACCAATGAGCTTGTCAAATTTTGCAAACATTTCGTCTCTTGCCGCTTTCTGCTCTGCGGCTACTCTCTGCTCCTCAGCATCTACCATTGCCTGATATTTACCCTGGATCTCTTGCAGTTGAGTATTGGCCTCATTCATCTGATTGGTCACAGTGTTAAACTGTTCTGTAACCTCACCCATCTTTGCAGAGACGTTATCCATGTAAGCAGCAAACTGTTCACCGATAGGCGCTGCCTCTGGAACAGATTCGTTTTCTGCAAAATCTTCGTAGACAACTTTCTTTCTCTTAATGTTGGCAAAATCAAGGGTGATCTTGTCGCCGGATTCGACAACAGGAATACCATAGGTGCGCCAACGATCCTCTGCGTTGTCTACAATGACTTCGTTGCCCTGCACATCGCGGAACCAATACTTGTTGCATTCATAACCCCAGCGGTCAACAAACTTGACAGCATCGAGTTGTGCGTTCACTTCGTCCATCCATTCCATCAAATTCAGAGTAAAGACCTTCGATGCTGGTTCTGGATCGCCGTTTTGCATCTCTTGCAGTTTCGCTTCCAGTTCTTCAAAACTCAGTTCATCAATGTTAAAGGTCAGGTCTTCTTGCTTGATCGGATATTTACGGAGAAGTTCGAGTTTCTTATCCATTTCGCTTCCTCCTTCTTGTATTTTTGAAAATTCCCTTCTGAAATCTTCCTTCATCTTTTCGTACTCAGCGTTGTAGAAGTTTTTGCTGAACAGCTGCATACCAGCAGACTCAAAGCAAGGTGTTACGTTATCACCAAGCAGAGCAAGGGCGGTAAAGAAAAAGTCGGTGATGACCAACACACCGTTCTGCATTTGAGCTTCTTTGGTGGTGATCTCCATCGACTGTTTTTCAAAGCCATCCTTCTTGATTTTTTCGTAACACTCTTGTCGCTTCCAGATAAGAACTTCAACACACAGATATTCATGTATACCGGTGCTGTCCTCAATTTCCTCCCAATACCAGTTTGCAGATTCAGGGACAACGCCCACAGGCTGGGTTAGGTTAATCATTTTAAACTGACCGTCTTCACCCATTACCATCTGCATATCATGTCCACCAATCGTGTCGGTGTCGCGGTCATAATGGGCAACAACCGGTACGTTATAGATGGTTCCGATACACTTTTCAAAAGTCTCTCGGCTGATAAAGGAGTTGTTCGGATTGCGTCCGGTATAGGCTACCCGCATGATGCCTTTGTCAAAAGAAGGGTTCATTTCAGTAAGGTTTGTCAGAGAAGAAGCGAACGGAATTGATAAATGTCGTTCTATGCTTGTTCACCTCCACTCTAAAATATCAAAGAGTCGCTGATGCAGTAATGCAAGCCCTCTTGATTAGCATTTAGAAATTCGTCTGTGAGCACAAAGCACCAGAATACTGTCCGTTCGGAAAGGTACTCTCCGATAAACGGCATCCCAATGCTTTCACAGAAATCGTGAGTAGAGGGGTCGGTTGTGTATACAAATTTCATTTAGACCACCTCTTTATGTTTCAATCGTGTCGGTATTTTCAGCATCGTCTCTGGTCTGCATGCCGGAATCGCTTAACTCGCTTTCATCCATCTGTGGTCTGCCAGGTTCCGATTCGGCGGACGATTGCGTAAACGATGTGTTGAGCGGCACAAAAGAATCTACAATGTTCATAACGTCGTTTTCAAAATAAGCTGCCGAGAATGTTTCAAGCGGATTCATGCCGTTTGCAGCACACAGGGTCAGCTTGTTTGGTGCGCCAATCGTTGCAAGATCTCGCTGCGTACTAATAAAGGAATCTTTATTAAAAGGGGAGATGTCCAAAAAGTTAAAGATGAACTTGGAGCCAGAAACATTTTGTTTAATGTACCGGCGCACCCATCTCTCCAATTGCCGCATAACCTCAAAAGCCATCATCTCATCGGTATGGATGGAAGCGTCAAGGCCAACCTTGCCTGACTTGTCAGAGTTAAATAACATCTGCGATGTACCGGCATTGTCGAACATACTGCGTGTTGCTTTGGATAGTAGGTCTACCTCCGGCGTGTCGTTCTTAAACTGGATTGGCGTGATCTCCATAGGAGTTGTAGCAACGCCCACTTGGTCTGGAACGCTTGCTTGCAGCTTGGCGTCAAACTGGATCACAGTGTCCATATCAAGCAAGAAGTTATCAACGCCCTCTGAGTTGTCATCAATAGGAACACGCTGGAGAAGCAGCACATAATTCTGAATCTCCTCACGGTTGCGCAGCAAGGACCGGTAATCCAACAAGTCCATCAAATCCTCAAAGATTCCCGACATCGGAGGGACAACCTCTGTCAGAGAGTCATCGTTTACCTTGATGCAGATCGTTTTCTTGGAGTCAAGCAGCTGCCACCTCATGTTTTGGATGTCGTTCCTGTAGAGCTGGTACATCCTTTGCAAATCGGGGTCGGCAGATTCCAATTTCCACGACCGGCGGTCATAGTAAGAAAAGTCGAACGCAAAGTTTAAGCAACCATCTTCGACCTGCACAATTCTGCAATAATCCGGGTCAAGGATGTCAATGAACCATGAGTCGGTGCTGCTATAGATGTATCCGTAAGCAACATCTTCCCGCCACGCAACAGTCAACAGCTTACGAAACTCATGTTGCATATTCATGTTGTTGAGTAATGTCAGCACTTTTTGGTAATTTTTCTTCACCTTATCGGGGTTGTCCGGCTTTTGCAGATCAGTTTGCGGTATCACAGTCCAGTAGAGGAGTGGAATCTCTGCATAATATTTGCACAATCTCCGGTAAGCGGTGCTGACCAAATAAAAATACCGCGACATGTTTCTGAGATTGACCTCATTGCTCTTGGGGTTCTCAATATATGTCCGGTAATCTTCCTTGGTATAGATGCTGTAGGTTTTAGATTCTGCCTTGTTTAGCTCAGACAATGTTACTGCCGCCAGTTTAGCGAAAGCTAACCGATTCTTTTCCCACAGCTCTTGCTTGCTGGATACCGGTGGTTTCTTTTGTTCAGCCATGTTTTCACCCCTTTACAATATTTTTGGTCTGCGGATATTAAAGACCGCAGAGAAATCTTTCTTTTCGACGGTAGGTGTCAATGTTCTGGAACGCCGCTTGCTTTGCAGGGCATAAGCACCCATTGCACAGACGTAAGCCCTATCGTCGTGCATTTTGTTGCGTTTATCCCTTGCAAGGTCATACGAAACGTTACCGTTGCCAGTTTCGTATCGACACATACACAGCAGTTCTTTCTTTGCAAGGTTGCATTGTGTCAGGGACAGCGCTTCCTCCTGACTGAGCCGATATTCATACGGCTCACCGTTTTTATCCTGTAAAACCAAAAACTCCCTCCCGTCATAATCTGGGAAGGAGATGTAACCTGCTCTGCTCATTTTTTCAAATGCACTATACATCAGTCTTTTATAAGATGCTGGTTCCAGCAGATGCACAATCGGCAGAGCGTTTTTATATTTCCTTTTTGCGGACTCGTATTGTTTGTGTTCTGGATCAATAACACCACGATGTTTCTTGCCGGATTTATCCGTCCAGTCAGCCAGCAGAGCGTCGGCAACGCCGCTCAAACCACCGCCGCCAGCACCGGCATCGATGTAAATTTCAATGTTTTCCCAGTCAACAGCGCCCTCGCCGTTGTAATCCACCATGAGCTGCTTGATGATTTCAACCTGTTCGCTCATTGGAATCGGAGTTTTGTGTTTACTTTGATGGTCAACAAAGGAAATCATATTGACCAAAACGGCTATCATTCCTTTTACGGGATCGTCCACCAGCTCAAAGATTGCCAGCACAGAGCCGTCGAAAGCTCTGGCAGGGTCATAGCAAAATACAAACTTGCGTGTACTGGTGTCATTGTAATACACCGGGGCGCGCACAGTAGAGTTGGCGATCAGGGTGTCCATCTTGACAACAGCGTTTTCGCCGCCACCTGTAGTGAAACGGTTAAACAACTCTCTTTGTGCAGCGTCAGGGTCTTCTTCCAGCTGCTTGTCTACGTTTGCCTGATTGAGGTGCGACTTGATTGGTTCACCATCGACAGTTGAGAAATTGATGATGGTGTTGGCGTTTAGGTCACAGACAAAGTATCTGGGGTCGCCCTCAAACATCTTCTTCGCAAAAGTACGGTATTTATCATAAAATGGATAGGTGGCGTCTCCGGCAGATGAAGCATAGATCAGTTGCAGCGGCATATTTGGTGGATCAAACCAGGTTGTCTTGCCAACACCCAGACCGAACTCGCTGTCAACGTTTGTGAAGTTCTCTGTGGTATTAAGTGCTTCTCTGTTTTGCCATGCACACTCGTCATAAAATACAGAGCCACGCTTACCTCTGACAGCATCAATGTTAGATGAGAGGGTAATAAGCTCTGAATTGTTGTACATCCTGAAATGGTGTCCAGCCTGGTTATGAACAAACCCATCACCCTTGCTGCCCTCTATAGGAGCGACCTCACCCATCAAAATGTCGGTGCAGGTTTTGAGGGAGGGGATGCGCTGCTTGGCGATGTCCTCAATCTTTTTAAAGACCTCAATGGACTGTGCAGCTGTCAGGGTGGAGATATAGACACGATAGTCAGGAATCAGAATCATCCGAGTGCCAAGGTAAACAGCAGCCTCCATCGTTTTACCGGCACCACGGCACATCAGCCAGAGAACATAGGGGCGCGTCCAGCTTTCCATGAAGCACCACTTTTGGTAATCCATGAGTTTGATGCCAAGGAACTCCTCTGCAAACCAAACAGGGTTTCTCCGGCCAGCGTTGATGACCTTGCAGTAGCTTTCGTATGCTTCCAGCTTCTTCTGTGAGAGCACTTTTGGGGTCGGCGGGATAAAGATTTCCATTATACCGCCTCACTCTCGTAGTTTTGCTTATTTTTCAGGTTCCTATTCTCTTCCTTCAGCGTATCTCTTTCCTCACGCAGCGCCTCTATCATTTCACGCTGCTCCTTCACCATTTCCATATAGTCGCTGTTTTCAAAAGATAGCTGTTCCATGATGCTTTGATTGCTTAAATCGGCAATCTTGCGCATCGCATCGCAGGTGTTGATGTCGAAGGTGTTGACCTGGATGGCTTTAAAATCATCTGCGGCCAGTTCCTTCATCTTTTTGGTCAATGTGCTTGCAGAGATGGTAGAGGAACCGCTGGAATCAGACAGTCCATTTTCCTTTGCGATCTGGTTAATGCTGCTGACCAGCGTTCTCTTGGTGGCACTCAGGGTGTCAATATTTTTAATGTTCGGAGATTTTTGGGAACTCTCTTTAAACAGCATGTTATCGATTTGTTTGCATTGCAGTCGGGAAAGGGTGATCTGCACCGCGCTTTCCAGCTTGTGTCCGTCCTCCTCGATATTTGGGATGCTGCAATAACCAGCCATGATGTTAAAGCAGTATTTGCGCTCTGCATCGGTAAGTCCCAAGTCCTCAAATGGATCGTAACCCATCATGGAGATGACGGCTTTCATGTTGACTTTATCACCTTTGCTCCACTTAGCTTCTCTTTCATCCTGTACGTCATCATCATCTTTGCCGAGGTCGCCGTTAGCAATCGACATTACGAATGTTTTGGATTTATATTGGATTGCGTTCATGGAACGTATGTAGTTTCCGAGGGAGCAGGCACCATATTTTTCGCATAACGTCTCGTACACATCGGGAGCGAAAGGATAGTCCAAAAGAGCCGCTACAGCAATAATGGCAGCTCTGCCGCCATACTGCACAGAGTAATCCCGGTAGATCTGCTCAATGCAGTCTTTGCAAAACGGAGCGCGATTCTTGGTTGCTGTCCAAAGAGGAGAGCTTGAAACCTTATAAAATTCGGTTTCCTTTTTGTTCTTTCCGCAACGGCAGCAGGCGATCCGCTCCTCCGGTTTGGCGGGTTGTCTTGGCATACTTTTCACTTCCTTTCTGTAATAATAAAAAAGAGAAGCGGTGTTCGCTTCCTGTCACTTTGTAAGTTTGACTTTTCTACAGAGATTTGGTATAATTATGATAAATTATGATTACAGATTTGATTATTTTTATGGATAATGTCAGTGGGGTGTTAAAAACGCAAAACCAACATATAACTATCCGTGATTTTAGTTTAAACGAATTAAAACAGATGCAATTTCATCCATTATTTTCCGGAATCAAAGATAAAATCTTAAAAGAAATAAGCGACAGAGAGAATGGTTTGCGATTTGCACCTTCGGATCACACAATCTTTGTTTATAGTGGACAGCATAGGGTAAGCCATATCGAAAAAAATATAGTAGTCTCATTACATACCAGCAATGGAGACCTTTTTGATTTGGCTCTTGACGTTTTAAATATTAAAGGCCATTACTTTTATGCAACATACTGTGACAATTTACCGAGAGACAAACATTTACTTGCGCGTCTATTGCCGGTGGAAATATTAAACCGAAATAATAGCGATATGTGGGTACATAAAATGATCGATTATGGCATTTATTATCCGAACGAACCAGCCAATCGCAGAAAAACATTTTGGACAAATTTAGTAATTCATAATATCTACTCCAAAAATGAAATTTACTATCTGCTTTCTAAATTTCAGGAGCTATTGCCTTCTCGAAATATTGTTAAAGATAAACGCTATATATCAAACGTCCAATCAAAAACTCAACAATATAGAGATAAACTGAAGCAGTGGCAGTTGATGCAAAAAGAATTGGAGCAATTTAATTTTTCTACATTGCTTAAAGTAAAGTCAGCTGTACAAAAGGCTAAAGCAAAAGATAGAAAAGAACGAATGAGTCAAGAAAAAGATACAATGAAGAAAGACTCAAATCTAAAATCTACACCGAATCAACCAAAAAGTGCAAAAAGAGTAAAGGTGCCAGGAGATCAAATCAAACAAGACCAAAATAAAATTCAGAAAAGCGCAAAAATACAACCTGCGTCGGATCAACAAGATTCAGATAAGGAAACACACAAACTTACACTCAATCATCGCCATTTTTTCAAAATTGATCCAGACGATGAAACCCCGCCCAGCGCGCCCAAACGCATTTTTAATGTTAAAACAGTATACCTATACTCTCATAAAAATACTCCTAAAAACTTGAATACTTATGAACTCGTATCTATTATGGTAAAATGTGCTAACAACGAAGATGTAGTACCAATTACAGCGTACTACTCTAAAAAAGACAACCGATATTTTATCAATAGCGAGACGTATCTCATGTGTAAAGATAAATATGGCTTGCCGTATATTAAACTAAGACAGTACCAAGTTAATGATAATCCATATCATCTCAAAGAGGAATCTGACCTCCATGTTTATGGATACTCTGTCAGTAAAACTACTGGGCTGGATCAAGAAGAACGCCATCAACTAATTGCTCAGTTAATTGACACGGAGCTAATGCAACCCCATGAAATTGCAAATCATTTAGAGTGGTTAATTCATACACATAAGTACAACGAACGTTTTGACGATGCCTGTGTGGAATGGAAAAATGACTTGTCGTTTACGCAGCATTACAAAACAAAGGCGGACCATTCACAAATCTATGAACTAAGAAAACCTAAATAATTGGTCATCGCGTGGAGATTTGAACTCCAATTGCAAGCGTGAAAGGCTTGTGTCCTGACCAATTAGACGACGCGACGATATTTTATAATGTAAGCGTTTATAGCTTGATTTTTTACTTTTGTTTTGATTCTGATAGACAGCAAGGTTAAGAGCACCTAAAATTTTTGTTGTCTAGTTTTATATATATGTGGACGGAGGACGCAGTCCTACCGTCCAAAGAAAAAATTTCCCTTAGTTATACTATTTCTTTATATACATATAGTATGTCTATATTATAATAATAGGGGAATGACCCCGGCGAAGGATATTGGATAGATAGACCGGAGCCGGGGTCATCCCCTACCTTTTTCTGGTTGCAGAGTCAAGAGTTGAACTTGAAGCCTCGGGGTATGAACCCAAGATGTTACCATTACACCACTCTGCCATATAGGGCGTGACAGGAACATACCCTGTCATGCGTTACGCCCTTTAAAGGTCTCCCCATGTTGCACATCGTTGAGAGGTGTGGGGAGTTCTGTTTTACTTAGCCCACGGGTCCGAAGATCATCGCAGGACGAACTGAAAAAATAAGGTAGGGGCTGGCAATTTACCACCCCTTATACTTATGCAAGTTCTGTCAATTCTCCAGGAATACGACCTGATTTTTTAGTGTAATACCATTCAAGGTATTGTTTCCTTTGGTCGTATTCTGGAGTCGAAATAAGCAAACCAATATCAACAGTTTGCAGCATATTCAACCATTTTATCTGTTCATTTGAGAGATATGGGCGAATACTTTTTCCCTTTTCAATACCTCTTTCTGTACGAAATTGTTTCGCTGTTTTACCTAGTACAATCCGATTCAACATATCGCATTCGTTACTGAAATGGTAGGGTCTTGGATTTTCATGCAGCATTTTAATCTGCTCAGTAAGAAGCGGAAATTGTTGTCTCGCTTCCGCAAGTGTTTGGATAAACTTCTCCATCTGATTGAAGCGTTTAATATACGCTTCTTTGAATTGTGCAGCTTTTTTTCCTCTGTAACCCATCGCAAGAAAAACGAATCCATCGCGAGTCATGTTAAAACAAGGCTGTTTTTTACCTTGCTCATTTCGGTATGAGGACTCCGCAAAGTTGCGGAGTCGAAATTCTTCTGAGCAGTCTAAATTTCGGATTGACCTGAGAACATCGTCATGTCGCTTTTCAAACATCTTCGCAACCATCACACTGTTCACTTTCGCAATATCATGATTATCGACAAACATTCCGTACTCATCCATAGGTACTATTTCTCTCATTAAATTCCTCCCAATTTTGATTCAATTTTGACATGATGGAAACCCAACATAAAAATGTCAAGATAGAAGAAAAAGGTTGCCGCACATACGACAACCTTTTCTTAAAAAAAATAAATACAACTTGGGACAGCGCTTTTCTCTCTCTAAGGCAGCGCCTTGCCTTTATTTGTCAGCCGTTAAAGCTGGAGCAAATCATAATTCTCATCGTCGACCTTGTACACAACCTGAAACTCCAGACTGCCAGTTTGCTGCAAAACAGCGTCAAGGTCATCGACATCTAAAATAGCACAAACCCCGCAGGAAGCACTTAACTTCCTGGGGGTCGGCATCAAGAGGCACTGAATCGCTTCCTTATTCAGCGCCCTGGAAAATATCGTTGCGTCCAAGCGGTTTTTGAAGGTAACAAGCAGTTGCATTATTCCTGAACAAGTTCCTTCATGCGCTTGGAAGCTCTGAAGCGGACAGTGTTGTAGGCCGGGACCTCCATAGCCTCGCCGGTCTGGAGGTTTTTACCCATTCTTGCTTCTACTCGACCTACTTTAAAAGAGGCAAAGTCTTTCAGCACAACCTCGCCATCATCTTTAAGGCCGCTCATAATAATACCTTCTGGGCCGAAGATAGCATCATAGATGGCGTCAGCCTGGTCGTTGGTGATCTTTTTTTCGACCTTCTCACCATTCTTGGTGACAGGCAGGTTGCAGTTAGCGAGTGCAGTTACAAATTCTTTCTTTTTCATATCGTGAATCTCCTTTATTATTGTAGTTTAACGTAGACTTCCTGTACTGGAAGCTCTTTTGTTGAAGCGTTATTTTGTTCTTCTTTAATCATTTTAAGAATGGCCTGCTGGCCTTTTGGTGTAATGAGGGTTTGTTTATTCTGGAATGTTCCGCGATCTGTCTCAATGAGGTTGACGGTCACAACAAACCATCCCTGATCCATGTATCGCTGGTAGGGGAGGTTGGTAGATCTGAGCAGTTTCTTCTTCCGCAGGTAGGCAAAGGTTTTGTTGCGCCCCATCTCGATGTCCTCTTTCTGGAAGATGACTTTGGAGAATTCCTCCACCGTCATGTTAGTTTTGGATTTGAGACATTGTTCAGCCCAGAGGACTTTTGGAGAATCTTCCTCAATCTTTTCTTCCAGTACCTGTACCTTTTTCTGGAGCAATGCATAACCTCTGGCAATAACCCTATCCGGGTCATTCCACATCTCCTCAATTTTAAGGAAATACTGTCTGGCCTGTTTGCCGCGTTCATTCCGCTGGAGCATACAGATTTCTTTTGCCATGGAAATTGTAAGTTGGGCATCTTGTTTTGGTTTTCCTGGACGCCCATCAGACCTATTACTCAAAAATGAGTAATAGTCTATCCCTTCCCAAAAACCATATTCACACATTCTTGGAAACCAATCGTTAAATCTAGTGCTGACCCCCAAAAACTCATATAAATCCCTCGCTAACACAGTAGGTCGTTCACTATTGAGATCTACAGGTAGCAATTTTTCGATACTGTTGGATTTAACCATATCATTCATAGTATAAAACCTCATTTTATTAAATTTTGAAGCAAAGCATTTTCTGCTACTTGTGACAGAAAAACGCCAATCAGTGAGCAGGAGTTCGGAAAATGTATCTACTAAACTCACTTTTCAGAACGAAGTGTTGTTGTTCCAAATACTGAATTACATCATCCTTGGATGCTGAATACCACTCTCCACGGATATGCTTGTCCTCAAAATGTTGGTGGACCAAGCTCTCAATATTAAAAGCATTGCTGCATACATAAGACTGATATACCAGACAAAGCTCACTAACATTTCCTGTTTGCAGTTGCGCTAACCGTTTCTCTGGATCTTGAGCCACCCCAACTTTAATTGCACCGTTATCCATGTTTTCAATCACATATACAAATTGGCGGTTTCTGCGATCTTGTGGAAGCACCGATTCTACGATTCTTGCTTTAAACAGGTCGTTTAAAGACTCTCTCATCTTATCAAAAGCGGTAATGTACTTTATTTTAAATTCGTCAGATTTGTCACCGGACAAAACGGAAGCTATTAAAGAGAAACCAGCGTCATCCAGTTCGTATTCGCGTTGGGTTCTACCTTGAAGATCAACACGGATTGTTTCTGTAATATGATCTGCACAAAATTGCGCCGATTGCTGGTTACCATTTTTCTTTTGGTCTATCATTTTTAGAACGTCTTTGTGCTTTTTCTGGAAGACCTCAGCAATTTTTTTGCTGGTTGTAAAAGTTTTGCCGTTCCTTGCATATACGATCCCGTCAATATCGCTATTCAGCTCAACACTTTCGAGAGTTCTTGTTAATTGACGGCATTTTGGCAATACCTCATCTGCAATTTTGACTTGGAACTTTTTAGCTGACTTATTCCTAGCTTTCATAGCAAGTTGATAGAATATGTTCTCAGGAATAAACCCATCGTCTCCACGAGTAGGGACGCCCAACTCCGTCAAATATTTATAAACTCTGTACCATCTCACAGTAATATACTCTTTACCATTCTTAATTTCCGTTTTGACAAATCCCAAACCTCTAGCTACAGTCTCCAATTTCAGATAGACAACGCCATCTTTTTCATAGCACTCAATGCCGTCTAAATTCATAATTTTAGGTTTTTCAACCTCAAATGTCATAAAGTATACCTCTCAGCAATTAAAAATAGATACGCACTCACACAGTAGCCAATTATTTCGTCGTGTCCGATTCTCTATCTTGTGTTGAATATGAACACAGCCAAATTTGACCATGTTGGAATTTTGCCATCGACGCAAGTGTCGATGAACCGAGTTCTAACAATTCCCAACTTCCTGGGAACTATTTCGACAGCTAGTTTTTAAAACTATACCGGTTTACACGTTGCAGGAAGTTGCAACGCTTTATCACGCATAGTCAAACCGGTCGAAATCGACCAGTGTTAAAATTGAGCTAAAGTGCTGTGTAAACAACCTGCCGCAAACCTTGCACATCATAGATGAAGGACTTGTGCTGCCTTGCAGCATTGTATCCCTGATCCACCGTCCATGCGCTCTTAGCCGATAGGGTAGGTAGTCTCTGAATTCTCATGTGATTTTCTTCCAACAGCACTTTTTCAGAATGGAGGTGTTGGAGGAAAACGTCAGTAAACTTGACTCTGCTCCACTTATCCCTTGCTTCATCAGCAATCAATCCCGGCAAGCGTTTAACGTCGCCATCATGGGCGAACACCAACAGGGTGTCACCGTACTTGTAATACTTGCGGGGAAGGGGAGAGTCGTCGATGCGAACATTCTTGTCAGCCTTGTACCATGCTTTCAGGTACTGCGACAGTTGGAAGCTGCTGGTCATGTCGTGATTGGCAGGTATGTAAAGGATGTCAACCGGGGCAATCTGACGCAGCACATCAACCACACGAACCATCATGTCATACAGGCCGCGAACAGTGCTGAAATAATCAGTGCAGTTGTCCTGTGGTGTACCTTTGACTGTGGTGCCAGCCATGTTATCAGCGTTGAGCATATCGCCGCCGATGGTCAGCAAAATGCGCTTGACGCGCTTCTGGTTGACATCTGCCAGCAGGTTACTCAACATCTGGAAGACCACATCATTGGCAATATCAAGGTCATATTCGTTCCCTGTGCGCTCCTTGGTGGCTTGCAGGCCATAATGGAGATCGGACAGGGGAATGACCAGCAGATCAATACCAATCTTCTTTTCCGGTTTTGGAAGCACCGGCGGGGTATAGGTGTTGCACAACTCCTCAAACCACGAAGCAATCTGTTCTTTGGTCACTGCTTGCGGTTTGTTCACAGGCGCGACAACAATTTTGGAGCTAACCTCCTGCCGACCTCCGACTGTCCACATGCTGTTTTTGCTTGATACAACCTTAAACTTCTCGGGGTCATAGCCATGTGCTTTCAGCAAAGCTACAGGGTCTTTCAGAACACTCTCATCTGCATCCATCGTCAGTTCTGAGGTGTAGCATCCAGAGGCGTCATCGTATGCGACGGAAGCTCTTTTGCCTCTGGTAGGAGCTTGTACTGGAGGATTGACCCAACCGGCATCTATGTACTCATACAGGAGCTTAGAGCCTTTCCTTGTGGTGTCCCGGCTTTCAGCTTCGTTGTAGTACCAGGTACGCAGATCATTAACATCCTGCCATTCTACATCAGGGTTGACCTTTCTTTCTTGGAGCAGGCGTAGCTGCTCTGCTAGAAATTCTTCGTGCTTGATGTCAAACCCTCCTAGAACTCATCCTTGGACGAGACGTTAATGGTTGCTTCACTGCCAACAAAGTCTGCCAGCGCATCCATAACAGAGATTGGTCCAACATCCTCGACGTCCATAGTGAGTTTGCCATCCTCGATCTCCAGAACACCAGTGATGGAAAGTTTTGTGGATTTGTAATACTTGGAAGCCATTACTTTTTACATCCTTTCAGTAGTAAATTTTGCTCTTTAATAGATAGTGACCGGAAGTATGCCAGAGCTTTAAGAGCATTGTATTCCTCCGACATCAGGTACTTGTGTACTGTCCGATAGATCACTGTATCAGGACAGTCTCGCAGGGAGCGGATATAGGCCGCTTCCCTTTGGTTGATCTCAACCATTTTCATCTTCCTTTATTGGATATTTCGTCCCCGAAGCCGGGGCGATCTGTGAAAAGGTGCAGAGCGTGTATATCTATCTGCACACTATTGGGAATTAGACAAAAATTTTAATACCCCCGAAAAATGGCGTATTTAAGCCAAAAATCGGGGGTAATTTTGAAATAGTAAACGCTGACGCGACACTTATTTTACGGCATCTCTGCGCTTTTGAGATGCTTTTCTGTTGCTGCTTTTTCGGGCTTTTACCGCACATTCATCGCAGTAATCCTTCCGGCATGATGTCTTTTTAATCAACTTCCCGCAGCACTTGCAATGGACGATACTAGGATCTCCTACATATTCCAGATATTGATACCCTAAGTCGTCAAACTGGTAGATATGAAGAACCGGCTCTGTTTCCGCATCGACGAATAGCACTTGAAGGTTGACGTTATCAACAACCTTGCTGTACCCGATCAATCCCAGCAGATACAACTCCCGAATTAGTTGTTGCTGCCGTTTACAATCAAGGGTCCTGATGTCGGCCATCCTGAAAACATCCTTATCTGGAGTGTTCACCCAGCTGTTGTTTTCTGGCCGGATCGTATTAAAATATTTAGCAATGCACAGCAGGGTAAAGGCCAGTTTTTTCAGACTTTCCTTGCGCAGTTTCGCAATCTCGGCCAACTCTTTTTCTGTAATGCCAACATACTCAATCTCAATAATCCCTTTGCCCTTGGCCTTTGCAACAATCTTGTCTACAGTTCGCTGCCATTTCGGAAGGACTAAAAAGGGGAACTGCCTGAGATAATCTTCTATCTTTTCAGATACTTCCTTTTGTTTCATCCCTTGTGCATAATAATAGCGCGACAAGAGATAAACATTATGTATCGGGTTTGTTGTTTCCTGAACAGAGCTGAGGATGTCCTCAGCTCTGCGACGTTCGTTCAAAATAATCTCTATAGGTCAACACCTTCAATCATCGTTGTCATAGTAAACTTTTTCCCGCCAAATTCTATCTCTCCATCCTCGTCCAAAACAGGGAAGGAGATGCTTCTGTCATGTCTGTTTAACAGATTTTCGATAATCTGTGTCCCACAAATATCCCACGCAAACTGCTTGGAATGATTATTGCGGTAACAGAGATCCAGCACAATGTTGCATAGCTGTTCTTCGTTACTGCATATTTCAGAGCACCGTTGCCGGAAGCTGCGCAGGAGCATCGCCCTTGCCACTACTGCATCATCTTGATCTATGCGCCGGTAATATGCGTCGGTCATAAACTCCTGCACTTTTTTCTGGTACTGAATTTTCAGATCTGCTATTGCCTGATATTGGGTCCTTGAATAAGGGACGTCTGTTTTCAAAATGGTGTAGTCAAATTCTTTGGCCGGAGGATGATCCTGGATGTATCCGTCAAATTCTTGTTCTATTCTTTTACATATTCTATTCTGCACACATGGATGATTGCCCACTGGTAATTTCATCTCATAGTACCGTAAAAACTCCTGTTCCTCCGGTGTCTTGTTTTTCTTGTGTTGCAGTTCTTTTACAGACATTCCGAACTGCCGGACAGATTTCTTATCTGCATTTTTTATATAGGTGTTGTATTTCTTCATCAGGTCGGGGTAGATATATCGCATGAAGTACGGCTTCTTGTCCGCCACGATGGTGTTATTCATCTCCTTCCTTTGAATTATTTCTGGTGTATCGGTATCTGCAATTCTGTTGGCATCACGGCTATACCATTCTTTAGGCATTGGTTTAGCCACGATCCCCTTTACTTTATCGATTGCATTCTGTTGATATAATTCACCGCAGATAATTCGATACGCTAAGATGTCATGTTCTTCTGTCCCGACAGCAAATCTCGCTTGGACATCAAACATAGTTGTCACCCTGTTTGTGGTTTTACCAATATCGTCACCAAAACTGTTTTTATTAGCAAGAATCAAATCTTTTTCTTCAACAATCTTCTTAGGAGCTTTGCGCTGCACACACATAATGCAGGGAAGATTCAACGTGTTCTCGACCAGTACCTTATTGTCAGTTAGGAAGTACATATCACCGTCTTTATCCGCGCCGTTTGTAGCATGGGTGGTCGTATCCCAGGCATTAAGGATTGTGCAGGTATTCATGTAGCGATACCAGTGTGCCATCTTATCAGTACAGGCAACTTGCAACTTTACGATGTTGTTATGACACGACATTGGGGCGCGGAAGCATGACACATAGGGCGTCCCTCTATCGATCCAGTATTTGTTATACAGCTCTCCAGCCTTTAATAACCCAGTTACCTCCAGCCCAAACATACTCTGGCACAGAGCGTACGGGTCGCCAGAAATGATAGAGTAATTTCCATGCACTCGGATTACTCCAACCTTGGCCTCCTTAATACGCTTTCGCAGCATCTGCCAGATACGGTTGCGCACATACGGGTCGTTTATCATCTCCGGTTCAATCATCAGTGCCTTTGCAAAGTCATCTTCAAGCTGCCAGAGATTATCCTCACTCAGATACATCCCTTTCAGGAACAGGAGACTTTTCTGGTAATCCAGACCCAGAATGTCATGCAGCTCTTGAATGGTTGGCTGGATCAGCTCCTCGATCTGCTTATCCGTGAGTTGGTAACTCTGGATGAACTGGTAGTTGAGATCCCTCTCATTTTCCAGCTCTTTGGGGCATACCTTGGTCAAGCCAAAGGTGTATCCATTATTTAGACAATTCTCTAAATAGCTTTGGAAGCTGGAATAACTGTCCCAAAGTTTCAGCTGTGATGTGGTCAAGATCAGTTCAACGTAGGTGAGGTCAACATCGTTTCCCCAGGCATCCTTGATGATTCTGGTCCCGGCAACCTTGTCCGCAAACTCTAGAAAGTCAAAGCAGAGGACCATGCCTTTTTCCCAGGAAAACCTTGTATTGGCTCCGGCCATGATGTAATCAAGCCCCAGTTCATCGCTCCACCGTTTTGCGAGAGAGGGGAGCATGAGGCCATAACCATCGCTGTCGATCAGCTCCACTTCTTCGTTCTCTCGGTATTCCATTACCGGCTCCCCATCATTTTCATCGTTAATGTAGATGATGTTGGATTTAAAATGTGTCACGCAATCTGGCACAACACAGATACCACGGGGCAGGGAAACAGGGAAGGATCCACTACAGGAAAGAGCCTTGTAAGACTCAAATTTTGCTGGCACCATCTCTTTGTTTGGGTCACGGCCATTTTCTAATCTGCGTTTGAGTTCCGGTGCGACTCTGGAGCTGACAAAGACAATAGTGCTGTTCTTGACCCCGCCGTTTGTTCCCAGCAGTCTCTCATAGTGGATGTCGTTAATACTAAAACCACTCTCGCAAGCCTTGTCGTAATCTGCATCCTTATCGATAATAAGGCACATATAATCCGGCTTATAAAGAAGGTTGTCCAACTCTGCATACAAGTCTCTGATGCGGCGGCGGTTTGCTTTAGAGGTTTCCAGCTTCTTGATGTAGCGGATCTCTTTCTGGATCGCCGCCGCCTTTCTGTCAACATCTTTAACTCCATTGATTGCGTCTATCATCCGCAGGGTATTGCTGTCCGATAGGGCAATCAGTTCTTCATTTCTCCTTGCTTCTTGCAAGGTAATATGTAAGTTCCACTTTTCTTTTTTTAGCCTGCTGCTATGCAGCTTCAGCACATATCGCTGACCTTTGATTTTGATATAGCAAGCCTCCTTCTCGACTTACACTGTATTTTTTTTCACCCCGCCATCTGTATTTGGAAGGGTTAGCGGAATAGTCCACAGATAGCTATAATAATTTCCTCTATTGCGCATATAGAGACAAGGATAATAAAAAATGTCATCCATGGATGCGCCATAGCCCATTCAAGCACTGCATCACCTCCAATCCTAAATCCACATTTCGTCATCATCTACAAGGTCAACACCATCGGAGATAGTGGACTCCAGACCTTCAATTTCACCGCAGCGTTCTGTAGCCTGCTGCATTGCTTCTTCTTCAGTGTCTGCTTCGACTAAGATACTGCATACGATGTTTGCAATATATTTCATTTTGATCGTCCTTTCTTTTGTTACGATACGTTCATTGGTTTAGCCCACCACGGCGAGGTCGTTGAGTTTACTTCATTGGTGTGGACAGGGACTATTGCTGGGCGTCCTGCCATGTTGATCTCTACCCAGTAAATTCCACGTCCCTTATCGATGCTACGAATAGTCGCTAATACTGGAGCACACTGAGGACGACAGAACCACAACCAATCCCCAATACAAAAATCAGCATGGTAAGATATTGGCTTTTCGTTTCCAATCATGCAGGTATACTGCTCGAATGTCCCGTCTTCGCGCCAGAGGAAATCAGTTTGATACTTCCAGATCGTTTCTTTTTCTGGCGGACGACTATAATATTCGCTTCTATTGTTATCAATCCACGGAATGTGTATCCACGTCTTGAAGTAGGTTCTGGCGTGGCGTATAGTCAGAAGATCGCCCCGTATAGCGGTGATGACATAACTCCCGTTATCCTCTGAAGGAATTTTAGAGTGTCGATAAACCAAATCCCCGACCTTCCAGTGCTTAGAGTTGAACTCCGCAGGCTTTGCTTTCTGCGGAGTTTTTTCATTAAGGTAAGAATACTTGTCCTCGATTTGTGCAAAAACTTTTTCAAAATAATCTCTGATGGGATCGTTAGGGAAGAGGATGTGCTGCCACCACTCTATCGTTTCTATGTATTTCAACTTTGTTGCTCCTTGACCATTTTAGCTCCACAGGCAGGGCAATATTGCGATCCAGCATAAAGATACGGGTTGCAGTCCTGCTGAAGAATGGGAAGATTGTTGTTCCTATTTCCACACAAATTGCAGACCCATCCTCCCATCCCCCAATCTATAGCATTTGGATCATAGACCCAATGGCCTTGCTGCACAGTCATTGCATCGCATTGTTTCTGCAATTCCTCTCTTGCTGTACGCTCTGCTATGTAGGCTTTCTCTTTTTCAGCGTACTTCTTTTCAAGGTCATGCAGTGCATTGAGTAAGTGACCCTGAAAACTGTCGTGAAGCATGGTTTCAAGTCGGTCCACTTTTATTTTGAGCTTTTCTATATCGTCACTTTCTGGAACAATAACGGTGTCAGAATTCAGTTTGAAAAGCGGGCGAACCCCAAACGAGTGGGTGGCGCTGATGCTGAAGTAGAGAGCACCTGTGCCCGCGACGCTACACACGTGGATGGAGTGTCCGTTTCCTTTTGTGCTATATGCAGTTGATTCCCACTCCCAATCATTTTTGGGGTTCAGAATCAAATGCCGATACTTTCTGTGCTGAGCGCAGGTTCTTGGGGCTAAAAAACACTTACAAGTTCCATAGTCTTTTAAGCCGTCGTTTGCGGTAAGGTCAACTTGCATAAGCATAAAAGACTCTCTGTTCGCTCCATTCTTAACCCATTCGTCAAGGTACTTTCCGTTTAATTTCTTCCTCAATTCTGATTCAGCAAAGTTGTTTGTTTCGCCAAACGCTGACTTAAAATCTTCGTCCAGCACCATGCACAGTGTTCCATCATCCATGTGTTCCAGAACCACGCAGTTCTTCTTTCCATAGACGAAGTGTTCACCCTGAATGTAATCTTTAATTGTTTTCATCTTTGGATTCCTCCATTGGTTCAATTTACCAATCTGTTCCTTCCATTTTTATTTTTGTTCCACACTCGGGACACACCGCTTGCAGTTGACCAGATGGCAGCCGCCTACTTGTATTTTGGTGGGCATGGTGATGCCTCCTGTCTATGCTTTTTTCAAAAATTTGTTTTCTGGCCAATTTTATGTTATAATCGACTTATCGATTTTCCGAGAGGAGGCCAAACTCTTGTCCGTCGAAAAAGAGCAAATCTTAGATTTGTATCGAGTGCATCAATCCATCAACAAGACTGCTCAGATACTTGGCATTTCGCAAGCCACAGTCAGGCGCGTACTTGTAGAAGGTAATCTATACCAAAATAGGACATCGCGCTATGTTTTAAGGCTTTATCGAGCTGGCTTTTCCATCTCCGAAATCCAGGATATTATGCAGGTTTCTCGGAACGCTGTAATAAGCTATCTCCCATATACCAGGGGATATAGATTAACGGCGCATAAAAGTGCCAACGCGATCAGAATTGCCCGGACAAGGGCCAGAAAACAAAATCTATCAAAACAATCTTAGCTGCTCCTCAATGGAGCAGCTTTTGCATTATACTGCGCAAGCCAGCGCTTTTTGTCCTGGTTTGTCAAGTTACCACTCCATTCTCTTTAGCTCTATTGTATCCCCACATTCCGGACACTCTAAATAATCTTTCTTTGTCAAATCATCATTGTACTTGTCAATTTCGCACGTCGCGAACACACAACGGCAGTACGGGCAAGTGTAAACCTGATAGGTTTTTCCGTGTTCGATTATTTCCACGTCTAACCCTCTCTCTTATCAAAATAGCTGCAAAAGTCTTTACCCCAAACTTCTCTTTCCCAGAAGTCGCAAACCAAAGAATCTTTATAGGAAAGCAAATCCCTATCAAGCTCTTTGTAATCTTCTTCGGTAGGCTCTCTGCTCCACACGCAATCTTTGCACCTACCAATCGGCGGGGCTGGGCGGGTGTTCCAGTCTTTTAGTGATACATCAGGGTTAGACCTCATGCTTGATGTAGCATGACACGTCAAACACTCGACAAAACCCTCACCACAAACATATCGTCTAGCCGTCTTATCCCCTTGACAAAACGGGCAGGGGATTGCAATCCCTTTATCAGTACACTCTTGCTGCGCCTCCCGACTTCCCATCAGCGCGCGGCGGATCAGTTCTTTGTCGGTCATTGTTCATCGATCCTTTCACAACTATCAAATTCCGGTTCACAATCTGGGTAGATGCAACGGTTGTCGCTACTGTCAATCACACCTACTAAATGCCCTGTGCCTCCCATACCAGCATAATTAGTAAGGTCGCCAAATTCATCGTTTGCGATTTCTATTGCTTCATCCTCGCTGTTCGCAATCACGTCCATTGTGCAGACTAGACTACAATTTCCTATAACCCTGTATTTTGGCATTATTCATCCTCCTCCTCCACCGGCATATTCCAACAATTAAAGCAGACCTTGAATTCTTTGTGGTTGTCATCAAAGGATTTCCCACAATATTTTCGATACCCCAATCTGGCGCAGCAAATTACAGGTTGACCGTCTGGATATACTTCTGCATTGGGATATTTCTCCAGAAAGTCCTGCAATCTGGTTCGTTGCGGGTGTTCTTTGCTCCATTTTTCTACATCGCTAATTAGTTTTGCAAGTTCTTCATCACTCATTGTCGAGCTATCGCAACTAGGTTCTTCTTTCCTTAGGCAACCCTTACAAAATCCTCCCGAATAATAATCGCACATCCTATAGAATTCTTTTATGAACTTCAAGGCATCCATTACTTACACCTCTCTTTCATTTTTGCTTATCAAAACAATGATGACTGCCATCGTTCGTCCTAATCTCTAAAGTCTCTGATCTCCTCAATTAAGTCTAAAACTACCCACACAACCATAACTATCATAATGAGCACAAAGAAGACGCACATCGTCAATCCGAACAAAAAACTAGCCACTTCAAACATATCGTCACCTCATTTAGAAAAAGATCCGTAAATCAACATCATCACCAGCCAGATAGCAGTTGCAACTTTAATCGAAAAATCCCAACCGATCAGCCAGCAGATCAGCCAGATAATTCCCGATGTAACAACCCAGGAAATACCAGCGGCAATCAGAAAAAGCACAATCATTGTTGCGCAACCAACTTTACTATTCATGTAAATCCTCCTTTATCATTAAGGCTCCGCAATGAGGGCAATAACAGGGAAGTGAGCCTTGATCCTTAGATGTCGTCAGAATGTCGTTTGGACGTTTCTGGCAATTCCCGCACACATATAACCCGAATCCGTACCCGCCTCCTACTTCAACCCATTGCCACGAGTGAGTTTTTAAAAATGCGATCTGGTCTTCATTGAAGAAGACGACACCATCTTTTTGCTTGTTGATCATAGCGGACAATAGCGTGAAAACATCTCCGTCAAAGTTGGACAGAATTTCGGATAATGCATCTTCGCTAATATATTTCATTTTTCTTCGCCTCCTGTTCAGTTTTCCATTCACAGTATTTTTCGCAGGTTTCCTTGTTGAGGAATACTACGTTCCACTCATTGATTTTTTCAAACGGCTCCCCTTTGTAGACCCAATCAAACACATCTCGATAGTCATCAGAGTCATGGACGCTGGGGGCATAATAGTTAAAAATCTTGCGTTCTCCATTAAATATGCTACCCTGCTTGATTCCGATGAGATGTAAATCATAAGGAGCATATTCTTTTTTGCCCCTTGCGCATTGGCATGGCTCTTTTAAATCCCTTCCACTTGGGGATTTAAAGTGTATATATCTTCCTTCGTCGCATTTATTGCATTTTGGAGGCAGGGAAATCTTTTTCTTAACACCCCATCCAATCACGATATAATCCCCAAACAACTCCTTAATTTTTGCGGTACGAAGCTCTCTTTTATATGCCTCAATCTGAGTTTGCAATCGAGATTCATAAAAATTCTTGATTCTCTCAACTTCCTGCCGCTCTTTTTTATACTGCTGCAACTCTGCGTTTTCTTTCCGCAGCCGCTCCATCTCTTGCTTGATGTCATCGCGGACACTGTTTTTGATAGCGTCTATCAGTGCCCACTCCTCGTCCCTGGTTTCTCCGCACCAGTCGTTACCGAACCAATCATTATAATGTTCCAAAATTCATTCCTCCAAGATCATTAGTGTCCAGCATAAGAGTACCAGCGCGTAGCTCAACCCTAATGCAATCCAAGCAACCTTTATGTAAGCCTCAGCAAGTGACGGCATATCGTAATCAATGATAATACTCCACACAAACCATGACAGGCTAAACACTAACACAACCCAGATCATTCAGTTCCACCGGGCTGAGAGCCATCCCGCTCTTTTAGCAAGCGGTTGAGCTCATCAACCTTCGCTCCGAACTCTCTGTAAATATTGTCTACAGCAAGTACAGCCTGTTTCAAGCTCATTTCTTTACCTTCTAGTCTCTCTCTAGCGTTTCTCTCACAAATGTCTGCAATCGCCGCTGATAATGTTCTAACATAATGCGGGTCTAATATCCCAAATTTCCCATCCTTGTATAATTTCTTTTTTCCAGCTATATATTGGTACTTATCAACATCGATAACCCAACCTTCGCCAACATCAATCATCGTTTGTCATCCTTTCCGTAAACCCAGTCTATCAGCATATTTCCAATAATATTTCCAAGAATATTGCCAATAAACGCTCCTGCCGTAGCAGACAAGATTACTTCAATTTCGTTCATATCGTTCCTCCTTACTCAGCTTTCTCAATTCTCCAGTAAATGTCGTCCATGATTGACTCGATATGCTCCGCCCACTCTGGATTGCCGTTATAGGCAACGCAAACATCAGATAGGGAAGTGCCGTTGTAATATCTACCGTCTTCCTCCAGGTACAGTTCCCGCATCTTTTCAGCGGAATAGTAGATGTAGTCCTCCGGCGAGCCAAACGACATATAACCTCCATCATCGCTTGTCCATCCACCAAGATTATTGGGTGCAGCAGTGTAACGACCCCAGCCGGATTCCTCGGCGTCTTTTGCGGCCAGGAATACCGGATCGACCCCATACATGGCCCCGGCGTCCAGGTAAACCGCAGCGAGAGGTTTCAGGTCGTATAATAATCCAGCCTCTAGCTCCTCTACAGTTAAAGGTTCGGATGCCAGCAGATTAGCGGCGCTGGCATCCGCAGGTATGGCGAAAGTAGCCAACATCAATACACACAGCATCTTGCAGAGTAATTTTGTCATTCTAAGCTCTCCTTGCTCTTTCTAAATTTTCAGGGTTTCTGTATCTTGCGCGGCGCTTAAAGGCCGCCGATCTGACAGCATTGTCTAAGAGGGAAAGGTATGTCTCATACCGTTCAGAAATAATCTCCCGTTTAATCGCTTTTTCTTTTCGGATCGCCTCGCCAACCTTGACTCTGTGAAGGTATCCCTCGCAGGTCATGTGACAATTAGGGGAAGCGCAGCGATCAGGGCAGTCCTTGCAGGTCTTGAATTTGTCGATCAAAATATCACCTCCTTTGCGTTGCGCGACATGTTATGCTTGCGCTATGCAAAATTGCAGGCGCAGTAACGCTATCAATTTTTACTTGACACAATGGGATAATTTTGAACTCAATGGGGGACCAAATGTGTCACCCCATATTTTCAAGCGTAATATTTTGCCAAATCCTCCTTAGCAAAAATAATCCTCATAATACATCCCAACCGTTTCTGTAATCGGCGGGGCAGAGGGTGCTGCCTCTGCCATGAGCATCAGCACACTACTGGAGGCTATAGCAATTAACAGAACAAGTATCGATGCGATTGCCATCTGGTACATCCATGTTTTCATTGTTTTTCTCCTTTACTGTTTGTTTGGCTATGAGCCAATTTGCTTTTTATCGTTTTTCCAATATCTGCCATGATGACAGCTCCGAGGTACAAGAAGGGCAGGAGCAGCATCATCGCGAATAGGTACATCAAGGTGGTCATCAAGACCATGCTTGTCCTCCTTTTTTAAGGTTCTCTATTCCAGCCGTTATAAGGGCTAGTGTCCCAAGGGTCTAAGTCCCAGTATATCTCCTGCTTCTTTTCCGTCTGCGGTTCCGTACACTCGCCCAGTGTAATAGGTCGATGCAAGGCAACAGATGATGTAACATTAGGGACATTCAGCAGTACCTTGTTTTTGAACTGGCTGGCTGTTATCTCATCTTCCTCGTAGGCAAAGATTTTGGGGTTTAGAACAACCTCTCTGGTCATAACACCATCCAGCGTTAAGGTATCACGCAGCGCCAACACCTCCTTCCGTACTAGTTTTCGCATCTGCTCTAGTTCGATTTCTGTGAGATGATACCTGTAGCGGTACTCTATCTCCGGGTCATCTACATACTCTTCTAACTGGGATCGCATCGCGAACACATAACTCTGGACACGTCTTTTTCTGCTGTCGTTATCCAGCAGATAGATTGCTCTGAAGATGTCATCCTCGTCATATTTTGATGCCTCGTCAAGATTGACCCAGACATATTGGCGGTTCTCGACTTGTGCTGGTATGTTTTGCTCAATAATGTGCGTCCGACCCATATTGCTTACCACTATGCGTTTCACTGCCATATTGCTCACTCCTTTTTTTGGACTTGGCGGCAAAAACTGCCGCCAAGATTTTTTATCTACCTAATACAACAAGAGAGACTGGAATTTTGCTATCAACTATAACGGGAGCGTTGAGCAGCATTGTATATTGTTGGTCATTCAGTATAAATCTCCACAGCGTATCGTCTAGAGTCTCCTCTCTAATCTTTCGACTTATAATTTTGTCGGAATATTGATATATGAGGGTTTGCTGACAGGGAGTGAAGTTATACCGGGAGCCGAGCAATACTCCATTAACAATCTCGTCGTCGCAGATGTTTGGATAGAAAGTGCTCTGCAACTCGTTAATCAGCCACCTTGTAGAGACAACACCGCTTTTTTTAATCTCCGCCTGGTCGCATTTTTGGCATACCATCCGGTATTGGGGGTGAAGATGTGTTGCCACCAGCAACATGGTGATTAAAGGAAGTGTGGTTGATTTCTGATTTCCCTCAGCGTACAATGTTCTGATAAGCTCTCTACCAATGGCAATAACCGGGGCGTCATGGTCTACGATATAGCCAGGAATGTTGTTAAGAGAGAAATATCTCTCTGATAACATAATCTCACGATCAGAAATACTGATGAGATTGAGATTCGCCATACGCTTCAGAAAACTGTTAATGTAAGACTTGCTTCCTCCTTCTGAAAGTGATGGATCTTGAACGTAACACCAAAGATTTTCTTTTAGCAATCCAGAATCGATCATTGTGGCACACCCATTATGCTGTAGAAACGATGCGAGATTGTACAGTGTTGCAATGTCTCGCGGGGATACACCCTGGAGCACATCAACATCGAACGGGCTAACGCATAGGATGTAATCTTCTACATTATTTCGCGTGAATTCATCGTTATAATCTGCCAGCAGGCTGTTGATCTTGTTGGTTGATATTGGTTTGGAGTTAGCAGGGTGGTCTTTTATCTCATCCAGGAAAGGTTTCCTTTGTTGAGCTAGATTAGGTAGGTCGTGTTGTTCTGCATTTTCTCTAATAAAATCGCCTCCTCTTGAGTCGTCAGATGCGGCCCTGCACTGAACAAGTGTGGATTGACAACGATATGAAACCGATTAAAGGTATGTTCGCCGGTATCAATACCAGCTACCGCCTTGCAAACGACACCGTTCAATAGGAAATCGGGTTTGAACAATGTTGTGTAGAGCCGTTTGATGTTTTTCTGGTCAAATCCTATAGCGTCTGCAAAATCCTCTACAGTCATCCAGATAACATCATCACGCTGCTTTTCCAGTGGGTTAAAGCAAAGCATGTGATATTTGTAATGAATGAAGGGGATCATCTGGAATAGATAGCTCAGGGCTTTGTCTGACTGACGCATAGAATGTTCGTACAGGTTTCTGACGCTGTTGATGTAGACTCTGGTAATGATAGAACCCTCTCTGGCCGCATCTACCATTCGATTTGGAGGAAGGACACCTTTTGAAAAGATCGACTGGTTGATAATCAACTTTTGATCGTTTTCTTTAAAGATTTTCCTTTGTATCATGTCGTCCATAAAGATTTTGAAGTATCTATGAGACAGCCCCATCCGCTGTTCCAATCTTGCTACCGTCAAGGGATTGTTGTGGTAGTTAACAAGTACGCCATTATAACCAGCAAATGTCGCAGCGTACATCAACCTCGTAACATGAGCAGGGTCCATATCAGGGAAGATCCTCCTGCACTGAGCACACAGATACCAGATAAAGGGTTCTGGAAGTTCTTGTCCATGTTTGCAGGCATCTAAAACATCGTCATAACATTGCGATGCTTTTTTGGCTACCTGCAAGATCATCTTTTCCTCTCTGGTGAGAGGTTTTTTGACTGGCTCGATAACATAATTATCCATGGACTCAATAATTCCTTGATCCAGATTGGTCAACATATTGTCAGCGTACTCCGGTAAATTTGGTGTTGGTGTATTAGTCGTCATTTTTATCACCTCCTTTCAAGGCTTATGAAATTAGGAGACTTATCCTCCAGAAATTTTTATGCAATATATACAAAAATCTTTCAACATATTTGTCTCGACCACCGCATTTGTGTCACGAAAAAATCTACTCGTAAACCCCTCATTTGCTCGGCTATTCTTCAATTTTTCCTTTATCGATCCTTCCATATATAGACATACCTTGGCTCTCCCTTACCCGTTACCTCTATCGGGGAAGGGAGCGGGGAGGGTTGGGGCATAGGATCTACAAGCTGCCCCTTCAAGCTTGGCCAGATTCTGTGATGAAGCTACCGATACAGGAGAAAAGGAAAAAGAAAATCGCGCGAAGCGCCTCGCTTTCAGGGGCAGGTATGTTGTAGACATTCACTTCAAGCAGCTTCGCTGCGCCTTTACAATCATGTTGTACTGGCCTGCGAAGCAGTTCATACCAAAAGCGGGGGAGCGTCAGTTACCTTTACAAAAAGCCGATAGGCGAGAGCTGTGATGTTGAGAGCGGAGCGATTGACTCACAGCGGGTTCCGTAGCTTCCACGCGCCCATGTGTGAATGTCTGCAATCAGCCCTGCCCCTTCCGGGATCATACGAGAGGTGAAGCAGAGACGGTAGCTGCTAAAATACGAAAAATCGCTTACGCGAACCATTACATCTCCATTTTTGATAGACTTTTTTCTTTTCATTTTTCAAAGAGCGATTTTGAGTTCGATGACCTTCATCGGCTCTGCTGAACCGGGTTCTTACTATCAGGCAGGAGCTTCTGCCTCGTGACAGGGGAGACTGCCACTACCCGGGCTGAGCGGTTATTTCAGCTTCTTGGTGAGACGTATCAGCACGGGAGGATAGTAGAAGAAGAAACTTCTCGCAGGCAGTCGCACCGTGCAGACTATTCTCTATGTAGATGTAGAAGCTCCTGCCTGCTCGAAGTATAAAAAGCCAATCTTAAAATACAACAACTCCCTTGATAAGTATATGTTACCACTCAATACAAGATTTGTCAAGAACAAATATAATTTTTAAGGAAAAGAATCGATACAATATCTTTCAAGAAATGCTTCAATAGACGGCCCCGGCTTGCGGTTTTACTGATACATACCATCTACTGGTCAAAACAGGTCAAAAATGGTCCAATATACAAAAATAGATGCAAATAGGTGTGTTTTAAAGCCATTTTGAGGAGTTTTAAAGGCATTTTGGGGTAAAAATGAGGTGTTTTGAGGTGATTTTAGGGTTGGAAGAAGGGGATTTTGGATCGAAAAATGAGACGAGAGGGGGATGGAAGGTGGGATAGTGGAGAAAAGAGCTGATGGTCTGGGGGCTTTTTTGACTCTCTCTATTTATGTAAAATATCCCCCATGCCTCTACCGCCGATTTTCTCCATTTTCGGCTGTTTTTCTTCTCTTTTCGTCGTACCTTGTCTGCCGCCTTGCCTTGTTTTGTCTATCATGTTAGTCTTTGCGGCTGTCCCTTGTCTGTCTTGCGCTGCTGTCTGCCATGTTAGCGGAGACTAACAAGCTGTTTCAATTATCGTTTAAATACTTCCATATCTTTCATTGCAACATATTATATTTTATATACTATCACCTTCTCATTCTTCCTTCCTATACATTCCCACTATTCATAACTTTTCCCTATATCACACTCTTTCCCTTTTATCTCCACCGTTCATTCTATCATCCTCTCTTTTATCCTTCCTGTACACTTCTACAACCTTCCATGCTTTCTTATATGTTCTATTGGTACAATCATGCAAGGATATTATTATCTATCTAGTACAATAGTCTACGACGTGTCCCGGCGATCATCATTATCTTTTCTATAGGCTTCTTATTCTTTTCTCTTTTTGTGTATCTTTATTCTTATGCACTTCTTTTTGTTTGCTTTATATTGCATTAGTGTAACATGCGTTACTCTTTACGATCCTTTTATATCAAATATTTTATTTACTTTTGCTGCGCTTGTTTGATTTTTGTTTGTTTACTGCCATTTTATTATTGTAATATCATGCCTTTTATTTGTTTGCATTTTATTATATTATCGCAATTTTTGTGTGCTATTATTGGTGGGATCCAGCCGGGCGGGGCCTTGCTATCCTTTATATATAAAAATTAAGACTATTATGTTCGTATATTATTGGCGATTCTTGTAACCATTTTGTAACCTTAAAAAGTGTTGACAACTAAAGAACCTAGTGCTATGATATAGACAAGCTCGACAGGGCAAGCGGGAACGCAATAGCGGGAACGTAGGGTATACAAGGCACTGTGACAAGTACAACAGCAACGTTAGAAAGTAGGGTATTGTAGGCACTGTGACAAGTACCAACAGCGGACAGCTTGACGGCGGGTGGTGCAACAACAAAACACGGGGAGCATATTCTATAATTAGAATACTGTACTTCTACCCGTACACTATTTGACGTTGGTTAGATAGTGGGGAACCTTGACAATTTAACAGTTTGTGACTTGTAAAGGCTTTTTGCTTTTGCTATACTATACCTATAAAAGGGGGAAAGTATAGCATGAAACAGAGGGATTACAAACGAGAATACCAAAATTTTGTAGCGCGTGGCGATAGTGAACGGTACAAAAAAGTTAGTACCACTGTTCCGAAAGAATTATACGAAAGCTTTAAACAAAAAGCGGAAGATAGTGGTGAAAAAATGGGTAGTCTACTCCGTGAGTGGATAGAAGATTATCTAAAAGGTTAGGGGTGTAAAAGCCTTTAATCCTTGGTACTAGGTTCTTTAGTAATTCCTAAAATTCCCTTTACAACATCCATTCCGTTTTCTCTATCCTTTGGATAGATTAAACAATTAGCTAACCTCCCCCGGTGTTGGATAGCATGGAGGAAAAGCAAACTGTTAAGAGGCTAACGCCTGTTGCTTTGTCGTGAGACAACGCAATCTATACTGTAGCAAACAAGTTTGCTTTTGTTTTTATCTGCGAAACGCGGGGCGGTGAACGTCGCGGCGGTAAAAGAAATTGCAAATTGGGCGGAAACGTCAAAAACGGTCTGCGGTATTTACCATAGGTTTGCCCGCATAAAACGCCCGTGCAATCTGTAAAGGTTGCACTAGAGTGTGAGAGATTCTCATACTGTAGTGTGGCCTTTACAACCACAACCATAAAAACAATCAATCTTTTACAATCATCAGGAGGTACTACTATGTTCAACACCAATTATTCCATGCCAGCTAATCTTGAGTCCATCGTTTCTAAACAGTCCGACGTAGAAAAGGCTCTGTCCACTCTGA